>Ga0335070_10000233_pt1 | contig 63575 bp, 48 predicted proteins | sample Lox_Sample_13_FD_206722 | JGI IMG/M metagenome (GOLD analysis project Ga0335070, IMG submission 206722) | Soil microbial communities from Loxahatchee National Wildlife Refuge, Florida, United States - Lox_Sample_1.3 | ecosystem: Environmental > Terrestrial > Soil > Wetlands | place: USA...
CACGTTCACGAGTATGCCCGCGCCATCGAGACCATCCACGCCCACGGAATTGCGGTGCAGGCAGGAATCGTCTTTGGATTCGATCAAGACACAGAATCCGTTTTTGATGAGACGGTGGACTTTCTGGAAGCCGCCGGCGTACAGAACGCAACCTTCAATATCCTGACTCCATTTCCCGGCACCCGCCTGTTTCGACGCCTCGACGCCGAAGGCAGAATACTCTCGCGCGACTGGAGCAAGTACAACGGCCGCGCCGACGTGGTATTCAAACCGAGGAACATGACACCGGAAGCGCTTCTCGCGGGTTATCGGCATGCGGTTAGCCGGTTTTATTCGTGGAGCAGCATTCGACGGCGAATGCTACGGTCTCCGGTTCAGTTGTTCTGGACACTGCCGCTGAACTTGGCGTATGCAGCTTCGCTGGGGTGGCATGCGCGAGGGAGGTGAACATGGCGGAGAGAGTGGGATTCAAGTCCGGCTTATGACGTAGTTTCAATAACATAGAGAAAGCGGCGGGCACAGCATAAGCGATAGAAGACAACGGTAGGTAGTGTTAACGGATCACAAACGGATCACGGATCTGACATTCGAAAAGCGCCAAAGGAAGAGGGCGTCCGAACATTGATGATATTCCCGCATCATTCGCTGTCGAGGAATTTCGAACTGTTAGGCCAGCCAGCGCATGGTGAGATCTTGTCGGCAAACTACTCCGAAAACCGTTCAAGAGATGCAAACTTACGCCTGGGACGCAAAAGCTGCGCAACGAGGTGAAGAGAAACCGCTAAGAACTCACGATCATGGCCCTGACGCTTTTCGATTGGCCTAATCGAGGTCACTCAATTCCAGTGGAGTAAACGAAAGAGATCCACCGCTGGCAACGTCAACTACGATAAGCGTGCGAACCTGGCCGGAAGCGAGTGTATACGTCTGGTTGATCAGTTGGGTTTTGCTCTGGAAGGCAGTCACGATCACCATTACTTGGGCAAATCCAGTCTTTTGAACAGGGAAGTTGATGTATATACTTGCCTGATCGAAGGAGAGAGCGGAAATCACCGGGTCGACCTGGCTGATGTCTGTGCCAGGCGCAACCAAATAGATATCAATGCTTGGTGGGGCGCTCGGAGAGGCGTCGATTATGCGGATTTCCGCCTGGTTCGCGGGCGGTGCGGTATTGTTGTCAGGAAAATTGACTACCGTGGGTGTCGCAAATGCCCCAAGCAAAACTGCAGTCGACTGCGACCATCCGCCTTCGAGATTCAGCGGAGTACTAGTAATGACGGGCGTGGATGTTCCGGTCAGAAATGCTTCGATTGGATCGCTTCCGGCAGAGACAGATTGGTATCCGGAAGACGGTGCGATTGTCCCAAACGCTAGGTTGGTAAAAACTTGTTTTCCATTAACAGAAATATCGAGATTATCCGGGGCGCCGGGAATTGCATGGACGACTCTATATTGGGCTGGGCGTGAACTTGAGCCACAGCTGGCCGCAAAGACGCCGAAAACAGCAAGCGTGGCGACACATGACAAAACCCTCAAGAAGCGAGACATCGGCTCTCCTCGCAGCAGGTATCATTGATGAGCGACTACGTGTAAACCACCTATCGTAAACGTAGACGCCGGCAGCTTGTGTGAATTTTGTGCTACAAAATCGGGATCGGAAAGAGCCCAGGATTGAATGCGTTACCACCGTGGCACTCGAATCCGGCATAAGTCCTCGCTGAGTCAAACATGGCTTGGAGCGAACAGGGCGGCGCGTAGCCGTTAAACCGGCTCGACATCGTATCCGTCGATCCGTAGGGCTATAGAACGCTGAATCGCATCGACGGAAATTACCAAGCTGCGATCTCCGTTCTCCGCCAAGAAAAGTCCCTCGACACCATCCATAGCGCCACCGCGCACCCGGACTCGCTGGCCAACTTTTGGAAAAGGGTAGGAGCGCCAAGGTCTGGACTGTGTAAGAACCTTCCGGAGAGCTTCAATCTCATGATCGGAAATCCGCAAGCCGGACCCGCGGCTACTCAAGATACTTAACACACCATCAATCCGATAAATCAGGCTCCGGTCTTCAGCGCTCAGAGTGCACCGAACAAACACGTAGCACCCGAACACAGGCACTTCCACTTTTTTCTGGCGATCACTCCAACGATGGACTTTCACGGTTGTTGGCAGGTAAGTTTCCATGCCTTGTTCGCGCAATCGCTGTTGGATGGCTTTTTCGTGGCGCGCGCGGGTGTGCAGTGCATACCAGTTGCGCTCTTCGCGAGGTTCACCCAAGCTGGCCAGACAGGCACCTTGGGTCGTGTCAGAGCGGGAAACTGCCGGGTCGTTTGCCAGCATGGGGGATCACCAACCGATTGGAACGTGATTTTGAGCAGGAATGGCGCCGAAATCGGGATTCGCCTTGCTCTCCGCGATGCTTCGTTGGTGACACGTGGCGTACAGGACAAGTTCGACTCGATTCGAGACCCCGAGTTTGTCGAATATCCTGAATAAGTAGTTTCGGATCGTATGCTCGCTGAGGGTGAGTCGCTGTGCGATCTCCCGATTGCCAAGGCCCTCGACTACGAGTTGCACAACGTCTTCCTCGCGACTACTCAGTAATTTGACGCCATGCGCATCCATAACCCTGAGGCGGGGAGTTCTGGCCCAGGCTGAGAGCACATATCCCAACTCTTGATGGTTAAGCCAGATCTCGCCCTTGTGAACGCAACGAATGCATTTGAAGAGCGCAGTTGGCTGAAATTCGGACCGCGATAATATTCCACAACTTCCCGCATGCATGGCGTCGAGCACCATGTGTGGCTTGGATTGATTAAGGAGGAGAACAACGCGCACCCGTGGGTCAGCTTCTCTTACAGCTCTCAGAGCAACCAGCCCCTTTGAAGGGCCGTCCGCAAGATCGAGACCCATCAGAACTACCTGCGTGTTGCCCTCTCGGATTCTCATGAGAAGAGAATCCTGAGAACTGACTGCGGCGACCACCCCAAAGTCGGGCTGGGCGTTCAAAAGATCGGACAACAATGCGCGACTCAACGGGTCGGCATCGGCAATCATCACCGATATTGTTTCCTGCACCGAGGGCATTGGTTTTTCCACAGTAGCTCCGGGAATAAGAGCGAAGGTTGCTATTTTCAATACCAAATGAAGAATCGCCGAGGGCCCAAGTATAGGCGAGTCTTTATCACACCCGGGTGACCGGCTCGTTAAATTTCTGTTACAGACCTTTCGGACAAAGCAACCTGCCAACTGGCCAATCCAAATTTTTCTGGTCTCCGCAACGGCGTTGTTGCCACGAGACGGAGACGAAAATACCGAGTCAAGTTTAGTGAAATTCGGCATTCAGTTACGAATTCATCGTCCAAGTTGGGTGGAAGTAGGGATACATGTCCACCTGTACAAACCTCATCTTGCGATTCATTTGCAGATATCCGATGCTCGCATGCCGGAGCTTTCCGATGCCAAACGTGTCGACAGCCGAATCGCGGGGAGAACTGTTGGAACTGAGACGGTCGAGACGATTCCCTCTGTCGGCGCCTGCTTTCTTTTGCTGGATGGATTTAGACGGCAAGATGCGGGAGCGCCCAGGTATGACGCGGGATGTGGCCATGGCGGGAGCGTTCATCGTGGCTGACGCCGTCCCGCCTCTTCACGCGGCCGTAAGTGTGGATATCTATTGTCCCGGTTCAAACGGAAGAATCGTTGAGTTGCACGGGGAAGGGAAAGTGACTCGTGTAGAAGGTTCCACGCACACGATTTCCGGTTTCGCGGCAGAAGTAATGTTTCAGGCCAAGTCTTCAGACGACGCCTCGGTGCTAGGTCCACGGGAAGTGCAATAGCTCCTTTCGCAGGAAGGTTTTGCGGTCTCGTTGGGACTGAGAGGGCGAAGCTGTATTCAACGTCATGTGGTTCTGAAGGAGATCCTGACTAGCAGACACAGAAACTGAGGGAAATTGCCATGATCATTAAATTGCGTTCAAGTCGCGGTACGCTAATCTTGATTCTGATGGCACTCTGCACCGCAGGCTCCGCACAGACAAGGCAAACCGGTTCGGGCGAGACGACGTCTGCCCAGGTAAGAGATGCCAGCATCTCGAATGGTCCAACCACACCAGGATTACAGGAGCGATATCCTCGCTACAAAGTGATGCCCAGTGACGTGCTGGCGATTTCGTTCCCCCTCATTCCGGAACTCCAAACCGTATTGGTGACCGTTCAGCCCGATGGATTCATCACTCTTCCGGACGGCACAGAGACCATATACGTTAAGGACGAAACCGTTCCCCAAATTGTCGATACGCTAACCAAGGCGTATTCCAAGACGATGCACAATCCCATCGTAGCGGTGAACCTTACAAACTTCCAGGCGTCGCAATTCACGGTAAATGGGGAAGTCGGTAAACCAGGCCAATACGCACTTCGCACTGATACGACAGTTTCGGAAGGGATCGCTGTTGCGGGTGGATTCTTGCCCTCTGCAAAAACCCAAGTTTTCCTATTTCACCGGGTCTCGAGTGAATGGGTCGAGGTGAAGAGAATTCATCTGAAACAACTCCTGAATGGCCACGACATTCATGAAGATGTGCGCTTACAGCCCGGCGACATGATTTTTGTGCCGGATAAGTTCATCGCGAAATTTAGGCGCTATCTTCCTTACTCACTCGGACTTGGCACAGGCTTAGGTTTTAGCGGCACGCAACTTCTGACAAAGTGAAGGCGCCGGACATCTGTCTGTGAGATAAACATGGTAGACACAAATCTGGATAATCTTTTTAAACCGAAATCTGATCCCACTCTCCGGGACTTGCTTTCGCCGCTCTTCCGGCGCAAGAAACTTTTGGGACTGACTTTCCTTGGCGTCATGATCGGCACCACCGTGGCCGCTTTCATCTTTTCGAATACGCACAAGGCCAGCATGGAAATTCTCGTAAACCATGAACGAACCGAGCCCGCGGTTTCCGCGATGGCGGCCCCGGGACAAGCCACGGCTCCTACGGTAACGGATAACAGCCTGGGGTCCGAAATTGAACTCTTGAAAAGTCCGGACCTTCTCGAAAAAGTCGTTATCGCCAATAACCTTCAGGAAAGAGAGCGGAAATCGTTCACACATTACTTACATCCCGGCGCGGATGATGCTTGGTATATTGCCCGCGCTACCCAGCATCTCGGCGACAAATTGGATATTCAGCAAGTAACGAAGACTTACCTGATCCAGGTGTCGTATTCGTCCGCCAAGCCAGAGCTTGCCTATAACGTCCTGCAGACATTAGCGAAGGTTTACCTCGAGCGGCATAATGAAGTGCACCGGCCCCAGGGGTCTTACGAGTTCTTTGCCTCCGAGACCGAAAAATACAAGCAGGCACTCGCGGATTCGGAGACGCGCCTGGGCGACTTTACAAAGACAACGGGCGTCGCGGCTCCAGACCTGCAACGCGGCGAGATGGCGCAGAAGGTAGTGGATTCAATTGCGGCGTTGCAGCAAGCGCAGCAAACCATCGCGGGAGATAAACGTCGACTCGAAGACGTGCAGTCCCGCATGAAGACCACTCCGGAACGCTCCTTGAACGTAGAGGCAACTACTTCGGCCCAGGCGTTGATGCAACAATTGCAGGCGGACCTCCTGGATAAAGAGATCAAAAAAAGTCAGCTCACGATGAAATATGAGCCCAACTATCCTCTCGTACAGGAGATTGAGCAGGAAATTGACCAAACGAAAGCTACTATCGTCTCGGCAGCCAAGCAGCAATATGTCAACCAGACCACCGATCGTGATCCGACCTATGTGCTGATGAAGGATGACGCCGCAAAAACGCAAGCCGACCTTGCTTTTCATCAGGCAACAGCAGGAGCTCTCGAATACAGCATTCATAGTTTGAAGCAGCAGATGGTCGATCTGGATCAAAAAGCTCTAAAGCTGTCAGACTTGAATCGCGAGGTCAAGGCAAATGAGGCGAATTACTTGCTTTATCTCTCAAAGAGAGAACAAGAACGTACTTCAGATGCCCTGGACCGGAAGCATTTTGCAAACGTCTCGATTGCGGTTCCCCCCGTTTTGCCAATCCTGCCATGGGTTGGCCCGGTGCTGATAGTGGCTGCCGGCTTGGTTTTAGGGTTCTTTCTAAGTGCCGGGGTAGCGTTTCTTGCCGAATACCTGAATCCTTCGCTACGCACGCCGGACGAAGTATTGGAAGTTTTGAGAATCCCGGTGCTGGCAAGTGTTCCGAAGCAGACCGCCTGAGATTACGCCACTTTTTTGAATTGTTTAAGCCGCCAGGCAAAAACGAATGGTTTTGAATTATTACAACCTGAAGGACCAACCTTTTGGCGTGACGCCAGACCCGCGCTATCTTTACTCTAGCGCGAGTCATCGCGAGGCGATTGCCTCTCTGTCTTACGGAATCCAAGCTCGACGCGGCTTTATGTCTCTGATCGCTGAGCCTGGAATGGGCAAGACAACGATTCTATTCCAGCTTCTGAGCCAACTGCGGGGTTCAGCGCGAACGGTCTTTCTCTTCCAGACTTTATGTAGCCCGAGAGAATTACTTCGAGATCTGCTGCGCGATCTCGGCGTTACGGAGGATGGCAACGATGCCGGCCGAATGCAGGAACGGCTGAATCGGCTTCTAACGGCCGAGGCGCGTCTGGGCCGGAGAGTTGTCGTTGTGATCGATGAGGCCCAAAATCTTGAAGACTCCGCTCTCGAACTCTTGCGTATGCTGTCGAACTTCGAGACCGCTAGTTACAAGTTGATGCAGATCATTCTCGCTGGCCAGCCACAGCTTAGGGAAAAACTCTCATCGCCCAGTCTCCTTCAACTGCGGCAGCGGATGTCAATTTTTGCGAGACTACATCCGTTCAACCTCGAAGACACGGCTCTCTACATACAGCACCGCCTTCGGGTGGCCGGCTACCAGGGCAAGACCCCACTTTTTACCAGGCAGACGCTGGCGCTCATCGCAAGGTATAGCGAGGGAATCCCACGAAACATCAATAACATCTGTTTCAATGCCCTTTCTTTGGGCTGTGTCTTAAAACAGAAGAGTATCCAGCCAGAAGTGGTTCGAGAGTGTTTGGAAGACATGGATGTGGGGATCGGAAGCACTGGCGCTCCGGCAGCGGAAGTTTCACCACTCAAACCGGTCAGCATCAACAGCGAGAAGATGGGCACTGGTTTTCGGTCACCTCTTGAGTGGCTGCGCAGACTTGCGTCTTGCGTTGCGCTGTTCTATCTCCTGTGTTCCACCAGTAGCCACAGAAATTGGAGCGTTCTAAGCTCTGATTCTGTGCTTGCAGCCACCGCGACCTGGAGGTCGGGTGCAGCGCGCCTAGTCGATACGGCGCGAATAGATGATTGGAGAGCTTCCAATCCGGGCGTTAACCACGAATTTGAAAGAAGCAAAAACTCCGAACGCCCGCCCACAATCGACAACTTCTTTTGATGGCTGCCGCTCGAGGAGGAAATGCACGTGCAACCGACCTGCTCTGTGGTTTTGGTGGCAAGTGCCGCTAATTTCAGGAAGAACACATAACTCGTCGCGCTCCCGCTGGGAATAGCGCGTATTTCCGTGCTAAACTTGCCTCTCGTTTGATCAGCGAAAAACAGGTATGAGCAAGAATTTTGAGCTGATGCAAGAGGCGCTGAAGGAAGCTCTGGGAGAGACTTCTGCGGTTCCGGAGCCTGGCAGAGTTGTCTTTGTCGGATCCGAGGCGCGCCGCGATATCTCTCGCGCAACCTCTGACTTCGACGCGGTTGCGCAGGAAGAATGCTTCAAACTCGTACAGCGTATCTTCCTGGGCCAGCCAAAGAATCTTCTTCGCACCGTTGTTTTTGCCGGCGTAGACCGGGGAAATGGGTGCAGTAGAATCTGCGCAGAAGTAGCCCGCATTCTGGCAGCAAATGCATCCGGTTCAGTCTGTCTCGTGGACGCAAACTTCAGAACTCCATCCCTGGCTGGATTTTTTGGGATTTTAGAAAAAAGAGGCTTGGCCGATGCAGTGCTGGAAGAAGGGCACATACGGTCTTTTGTACAGGAACTGAAGCCATCCAATCTGTGGTTGCTCTCCGCGGGAAATCCGGGAACGGAGTCGACTACTCTGCTAAGTTCTGACCGGCTGAAGTTGCGCTTGCAGGAGTTACGGGCCGAGTTCGATTATGTTCTCATCGATGTGCCGGCACTGAATCTCTACGCTGATGCTATTACAGTTGGTCGGATTGCGGATGGGGCGGTGGTGGTTGTGCAGGCAGATTCGACACGCCGCGAATCGGCACTAAAAGGCGTGGCGAGTTTACGCGAAGCTCACATTGAGGTCTTAGGAGCGGTCCTTAATCGAAGGACATTTCCCATTCCAGATTTTGTCTATCGTAGACTCTAGTTACCACTTATTTTCCAACCCTTCTTCTTCCCTTTCTGGGACGTCAAATCGTGAATACGGTTAAGCGGCGCCTGTATTTCAGCATGCTCAAGGTGTTTAACCTTGGGCTCATGACCGTTGCTTTTGGAATCACCACGGCTCTGCAGGTTCGCGAGCAGGGTGGATGCGTGCCTCTTTCTCATTTCCTGTCAATCAGGGTGAAGTTGATCAATGTTGTTACCGTTTGTCTTGTGTTATGGGTTTGGCACGGCATTCTCTTGCTCTGCGGACTCTATCAATCACAAAGGCTCTCCAGTCGCCGCTCGATTATCTCGACCGCCATACAGGCAACGACGATCGCCTCCCTATTCTTGGGAGTGGTAACCATCGCGTTTCGAATCCGTATGATTACGCCACTCTTCCTTCTTTTTTTTTGGATCGGCGCTTCCGTGTTGGTAGCAGGATCAAGGGTCTTCATTCGATTTTGCCTTGAGATGCTAAGGCGGCGCGGCCGCAATCTCCGCTACGTACTGATTTTAGGAACCAACCGGCGGGCCATTGCCTTCGCACGCCAACTGAATGCAACACCCGAGTGGGGCTATCGAGTTCTCGGGTTCGTAGACGATAAATGGCATGAAGGTGCCCGCGCAGATGAAACGTATTCCCGATGTTGCAGCCTGGATGGCCTTTCGGAGTATTTGCGGCGTAATGTAGTCGATGAGGTTGCCAACTATCTTCCCTTGCGGTCTTTCTACGAACACTCCTCTCGCATCGCGGTGCTATGTGAGCAGCATGGCATTTTCATGCGTTTTGATCCCGAGATTTTCGACTTAAAGATCGCGCGTGCTCGCGCGGAAGACCTGGACGGTGCGCTCCATATCACTGCTTATTCGTCACCCCTGAATGGCTGGCCCGCTTTGCTCAAGCGCTCCTTGGATATAACTTTATCTCTCGCACTCATCTGCGCTGTTTCCCCGCTTCTCATCGTGCTTGGACTATTGGTTAAACTGACCTCAAAAGGTCCAATATTGTTCCGGCAGGAGCGAATAGGACGCAACAAAAGAAGATTTTTCATATACAAATTCCGGACGATGGTCCCGAATGCGGAAACATTGATGCCGGCTCTCGAGCGCCTGAACGAAGCGGCGGGCCCAGTATTCAAGATAAGAAATGACCCGCGCGTTACGCCTTTCGGCCGCCTGCTCAGGCGAACCAGTTTGGACGAACTGCCACAGTTGTTTAATGTGCTTCGTGGAGATATGAGCCTGGTGGGTCCAAGGCCACTCCCCGTGCGAGATTATGAGGGCTTCGATCAGGATTGGCAGCGTCGCAGATTTAGTGTACGTCCTGGCATCACCTGCTTGTGGCAAATCCACGGACGCAGCAATGTCGGTTTCGATCACTGGATGAAGCTCGATCTCCAGTACCTGGATGAGTGGTCGATTTGGTTGGACGTGAAGATCCTTGCACTCACGATTCCGGCGGTCCTCAAAGGTACCGGTGCGGCCTAGGATACACGCCGTGCGGTTATTCGGTGTCGTGATCGTCTCTCGCCTCCTCCGATGAACATTCTCGTCATTCACAACCGTTACCGAGAGCCGGGAGGCGAGGATGTCGTAGTCGCTCAGGAAACGAGATTGCTGGAGCGATACGGACACCGAGTTATTCTCTATAACCGTAGTAATGACGAACTTGACGACCTTTCTTTTGTCGAACGAGCGGGTCTGATCAGCCGGATCATTTCTGCTAGCGATAGCAGGCTTGCTGTACGTCAATTGTTGCGTGACCACAAGCCGAGCATCGTTCATGTGCACAATACTTTCGCCATGGTGTCGCCTGCCGTGTACGAAATTTGCCAGGAGGAGTCGGTTCCGATCGTCCAGACGCTCCACAATTACAGACTGCTGTGCCCGGCGGCAACCTTCTATCGGAACGGCCACACGTGTGAGGAGTGCCTGACGCATGGACTCCTCCGCAGTGTCCGATACGGTTGCTATCGGGAATCCCGGGCAATGTCCGGGATGATCGCTTTAACGCTTCACACACACCGCTCACGGCAGACCTGGAACAAGAAGATCGACGCTTACGTTGCAATCAGCAACTTTGTACGTGAGAAGTTCATTCATGCAGGATTTCCAGCCGGGAAGATCTACGTCAAACCCAACTTCGTAGAACTGGAGCCTGAGCGGCGGCAGCGTGCAGGAGACTACGCTCTCTTTCTAGGCCGTCTTTCACCGGAGAAAGGTCTGTTGACGTTGCTCGATGCTTGGCAACTGCTCCCATCGGCGGTTCCGCTCGTAATCGCTGGAGACGGGCCGATGCGCCAACAACTCGAAAACGAAACTCGAAAAAAGCATCTGGACTGTGTCCACTTCGCTGGCCGGGTGAACCGAAAAGAAGCATACGACGCAATACAGCGGGCCGCGTTCTTGATCGTTCCCAGTGTCTGGTTTGAACCGTTTGGCCTGGTAATCGCAGAGGCTTTTGCGTTCGGAACACCGGTTATTGGCGCCGTTGTCGGCGCGATTCAAGAAATGGTGGAAGATCAAATAACCGGTCTGCACTTTCAGGCTGGGAATGCTGAGGAGCTGGCGAACAAAGTGGTTTGGGCATGGAATAACCCCCGCGCGATGGAATTCATGGGTGAGGCCGCGCGCGCTGTTTACGACGAACGATATAGCCCCGGTGTGAACTACAACTCTTTGATGAACATTTATGCTTCAGCCATCGACACTCACACCGGTCTCAAGCGAGATCGGGCATTCGCGGCCGCCTAGCTACAGCATTCTGGGCGTACCGGTCCACGCGGTACAGATCCCTGATGTCGTGTCGCAGATCGAAGTCTGGGTCCGAGGCGACGTTAGCGGGCGTTACATTGCCGTGACTGGAATGCACGGCATCGCGGAGTCTCAGAACGACATCGACTATCGGCTCGCTTTGGGTTCTGCCGATTTGGTGGTTCCTGATGGAATGCCCCTCGTGTGGCTGGGGCGCTGGCACGGGTATTCGCTCAAACGCAGAGTGTACGGACCGGAGTTAATGGAAACATTTTGCAAGGAGACCGGTTCGAAGTTTCGACACTTTTTTTACGGAGGTGGCCCTGGAACGGCGGACCGCCTGGCTGAGTCGTTGCATACACGCTACGGAACGGTGGTCGCGGGCACCTACTGTCCCCCTTTTCGCCAGTTGACGCAACAAGAGCAACAGGAAGTTGCCGCGTATGTAAAAAAAGTCTCGCCCGATGTGTTGTGGGTCGGATTGAGCACCCCGAAACAAGAGAAGTGGATGCACCAAAATCGCAGCGAACTTTCGGTGCCCGTCATGCTAGGGGTCGGCGCGGCATTTGATTTCCATTCTGGCAAGACGCGTCAAGCTCCGATTTGGATGCGCGAGAACGGCTTGGAATGGCTCTTTCGTTTGTTGACCGAACCCAGGAGACTTTGGCGGCGCTACCTTGTCACGATTCCAAGGGCAGTTGCCTTAATCCTTTTAGAACTTACAGGGTTGTCACCCTATTCCACTAAGCCAAGTCTTTATACATAACCATCTGCAAGTTATTCATGAATGGAGATATTATGCGAGAGCAGCTCAAAATCTTAGTGACGGGCGCCGGAGGGTTTATCGGTCATCATCTGGTCAATCGGCTAAAAACTGACGGACATTGGGTTCGAGGGGTTGATCTCAAGCTTCCGGAGTACGAATCGAGCAGGGCAGATGAGTTTGAACTTCTTGATCTTCGTAGATATGACGGTTGTCTACAAGCGCTACGAGGTTGCATAGAGCATGTTTATAATCTCGCGGCAGACATGGGGGGAATCGGATACATTAGCGGTTCTCATGCGGAAATCTCCAAAAACAACATCCTGATAAACACGCACATGCTTGAGGCGTCACGGCTGAGTGGTGTGACACGATTCCTCTTTTCTTCTTCGGCGTGTGTCTATGCCGGCTACAAGCAGAGAGAAACAGAAGTAACTCCCCTGCGCGAGGAGGACGCGTACCCTGCGGACCCTGAGGCAGGGTACGGATGGGAAAAACTGTTTACTGAAGAGCTATGTCGCTATTATCGCCAGGACTATGGGCTCGATACTAGGATTGTCCGCTTCCACAATGTGTATGGGCCCCTTGGCACTTACGATGGAGGAAAAGAGAAAGCGCCGGCCGCGATTTGCCGGAAAGTAGCTCTCTCCAGCGACGGCGACGAAATTGAAATCTGGGGTGACGGAAAGCAGACCCGATCGTTCATGTACATCGACGACTGCACTGAAGGTCTGGTTCGGCTCATGGACTCCAACTACTGTGAGCCTTTGAATCTCGGCCTTTCGAAGATGATAACCGTCAATGGACTTGTGGACTTGGTGGCGTCGATTGCTGGGAAGCAGTTAACCAAGCGCTACAACTTGAGCAGACCGCAAGGCGTTCGTGGACGTAACAGCGACAACTCACGTCTGATGCGGGTCTTGGGATGGGAACCGTCCATTCCACTCGAAGTCGGCCTCGAGGTCACGTACCGCTGGATTCAGAGTGAATTGCTGAACACAAACCAACTCCGTGTCGCTCATGCGGGCCATGCGGGCCAAGCCGCCTAGCTAGGACGCGAACCTTAGGTCGGCCGCGTTAGTTGAACTCGACACATGAATCTATCACGCACCGCAACCAGACTCACATGGGCGGCCTCTCATCCGGAATTTCGAGCGCACCCGTTTGCGTTCTCCATGCGGATTCTGCTGTGGGAGTGGTATCGGGTGAAAGGAAAGCCTGTTTCGATGCCCTTTTTCGGTTTTCGAATCAAGGCAAGGCCCTCCGATGGTATGGGCAGGCTGATTTGGTACTTCCGGGACCGGGCAGATACATTGTTTTCCTTTATGAAGAACTACCTGCGCCCAGGAATGACGTTCGTTGATGTGGGCGCGAATATCGGCTCGCATACAATCTATGGATCTCACTTGGTCGGCGGCCATGGAAAAGTTGTCAGTTTTGAAGCTGATCCAAGTACCTTCGCATTGTTAAAGGCAAACACGAACCTGAATCACCTCGCCAATGTCCTACTACTGAATCATTGCGTATCGGATAAGCAGGGTACCGTCAGCTTTAATATCCATCCCGATAGCGCTCGAAACTCGCTCATTCGAAATGGTTCTTCTCAGGTCTGCTTGTCGGCTAGTACCCTGGATGGCCTTCTTCCCGCGGGACTTAGAATCGACCTTCTTAAGATCGACGTCGAAGGAGCAGAGTCCCTTGTTCTCGAGGGAGCGAAGCGCATCTTTGAGAACAGGCCTCCTCGGGTTGTAGTCGTTGAGGCTACTTCTTGCGCTGCACAGATCAGAGACTTCCTGGTGTCGTACGGGTACCGGCTCTACCGATATGACCACGGGCGACTGGCTTTTTGCGAAATTGAGCAGCCAATCTTCGACACTTACGCACTTCGAGATTGCGCGCACCGCGAGCTGTCACATCTGGGCTTTTTCGTAACGAAGAAGGATCAGGCTGGTAAAGACATCGCGATGCCTGGTCGACGAGCCGGCTAGGCAGTAAATCCCTATTTATGCGAGTACTGCTGTCCGCTTATGCTTGTCGGCCTGACGCCGGTAGTGAACCAGGAGTGGGGTGGAACTGGGGGACTCATCTTGCACGGCGCGGCATTGAGGTACATGTTTTGGTTGCAAAGCGCAACCAAGGGTCCATTGAAGAGCGCCTCCGCACAAATCCCGTGCCGAATCTCCACTTTTGCTATGTGTCTGTTCCGTGGAATTGGGCCCGGAACAATGAGGACCTGCATTATGTTTGCTGGCAGTTTGCCGCATTAAAGTCAGCCCGGAAGCTTGCAAGCAAGTTTAAGTTCGACTTGGCGCATCATGTGACTTACGCAAGTGTTCACGTGCCCTCGCAACTGTGGCGATTGAACATTCCATTAGTATTTGGTCCGGTTGGCGGAGGGCAGACTGCTCCGCAGAGCATGTTGCCGTATTTCGGACCAGACGAAGCGAAGGAACGGCGGCGGTCTTTACTTACTAAGTCACTCTTATTCTCGCCTGTCCACCGTCGTTGGTTGAGGCGAATGGATCACGTTCTTGCGGCTAATACCGACACCTTGAGCCTGGTTCGGTCGCTTGGCTGTAAGGGCGCAAGTGTGATGTGCGACACGGCAATAACGGCAGATTACTTTGCCGCAAGACCGAGAAATGTTAAAGAGCGCAGCGCTGTCCTAAAGCTGTTGTGGGCAGGACGTATGCTTCCGCGAAAAGCGCTTTCTCTCGCTCTCGACGCCCTTAAACGAGTTGGACAGAACGTGACATTGACAATTGCGGGCGACGGACTCGACTCCGGAACGGTCCGGGGAATGATCCAATCGCGCGAACTCCAGGAAAAAGTGTTTTGGAACGGAAGCCGCCTGACGTTCCAGGAGTTGCGAAAGGCCTATGCAGAGCATGATGCGATGCTTTTTACCAGCCTGCGCGATTCCTTCGGCTCCCAGGTTCTAGAGGCTATGGCCATGGGCCTCCCGGTAATTACGCTTGACTTGCATGGCGCTCGTGATTTTGTGCCAGAGGGCGCGTCACTGAAAATTCCTGTCGGAGATCCCGATCAAACTGTCCGGCGACTGGCGGTTGCAATCGAGGAATACGCTTCCTTCTCGCTCGCGAGAAGAAATCAAATGTCGCTACACGCGTGGGAGTTCGCCAAGACTCTCAGTTGGGACGCACGCATCGACCTGATTGAACAGCTTTACGGCCAGGTTCTCTCCGAAAGAGTTGTTCTGGAGAACGCTCTCCCCAAAGTGGCGGATTCCAGTCTCTTCGACGATCCCGAAACGGCAGTATCGGTGCATCCAGGAAGCTCGTCGGCAGACTGTCACTAGCAATTGGATATGGCGAGTTTAACTCTATCTCATCCCTTGCGGGCCGCTTGGAGCGTATTGGTTGCGGCTGTCGGCGTTGTCTCAATCGCTGCGTTCACGATTGTAGCCTTGGCTTTTAGCTCGGTAGATTTCCTTCAATTTCTTTTTTGGTGTGCAGTGTTCTTCACTGCACTATGGATGGCGCGTCCTTTGTCGCGCCGTGCATTTGTTGGAGAAAGGAACAGCTTCCTGTATGCAAACCTGATCATTTGGGTCTTCTTGATGATCTCCGGTGCGGTTTTCATTCACAATCAGACGACAGCAAGTGCAGAGAAAGGGAATGTTGACCCTAGCGCGATCTACCAGGCATTGTCCTGGATATTGTCCTTGGCTGTGCTTGCGCTCATTACATGTTTCCGGCCCGGCTACCTGCGTCGCTTGCTTAGAGGCCCACTAAAGTGGGCGGTCATCTTCGCCATTGTCACCATGCTTTCCAGCCCACTGTCACCGAAGTTCGCTTACTCGGCAACGTTGAGTTTCAAGCTTTGCATCATCGTTTTAACTCTCTGCGCCATCGGAGAAGGCGTTGACGACGAAGCGGGAATCCACAGCTTTTTCGTAGCACTGTTTGTAGCGATGCTGATTGTTGTTTTGGCGGAGTTCTTGAGACCCATCATCTTGAGTTCGGACCCCTTCTCGGGCGGCCGGCTTGGCGCGATGATTGGACTCTCTGGCACAGCTGGCGTGTTGCTCCTCTTGAGTGTTCTCTTTCTTTGGCTCACAAAAAGCCCATGGTTTCTCTTATGTGCTCTATTTTCTGTGGTCGTAATGATGTTGGCCGGAACTAAGGGTGGCATGGTAGCTAGTTTCGTATCACTTATGATGTTTTTCTTCTTCCTGAAAAAACCCGCGCAGGCTCTCTTGGTGAGTCTCGTTTTCTCGGTCATCTTCGCGCTAGCCCTGATGTTCACGCCGCTCGGCCATGCTCTTCAGAAATACACAGAGGCTGGCAGCGCGAGTACGCTTACCGGTCGTACTGATCTGTGGACCGCTACGTGGCCAAGTATCAAATCGCACATCGTACTCGGCAATGGATATCGCGCCTCGAGATTTCTGTCCGCGGAGGTCCCGGGCGCATTCGCAGAAGCAGGCAACATGCACAATTCGTTCTTAGAAGTCTTGTATAACAATGGTTTGGCTGGGCTGATCCCGATAGTGATGATGAACTTACTCATTGTGTTTAATCTGAAGGAGCCCATCCTCCGACCCGTTACCTCACAACAGCGGTACTTCGCCGCTGCGGCTCTAGCGTTGTTTACACATATATTCGTGTGGGGTCTCATTGCCGCAACCTTTGGCGGCGCTCCCGATGACCGATTTATGGTGTTCTTTGCGGTTCTCGTGATGAGTATGTTCTTGAGAGCTCAATCCGACGGAAAGTATCGGGAATTAGTCTATGGCCAGCACAGTCATTGACATTGCCAGAGGGCCAGCTACTTACATTGCTAAGGAGAATGCCCGGGTTGCTTGGCTGTTTCCGTCGCTTGCTCGCGCCTATTATTGGCAGCCGGTGTTCAAGGAATTCTCGGCTCGCTGTCCACGCACGGCGATTTTTACTTCGATATGGCCTGGCTTCGCATCAGGCTATGAAAATGCCTTCGAGGTCCACACTCTTCCGGGGTTACGATTCGTTGATCTCAAAAAGTCCAATTCTGACTCCCGGCGAGGGTTTATCTGGACTCCACTGTCGATTGTAAGAAGGTTGGCGGCGTTCCACCCGGACGTCGTGTTCTCATCCGGGTTTAGCGGCTGGACTTTATGCGCTTTATTCTTTAAGTTGTTTGGCCCCTGCCGCGTGATCATCTACTGGGAGGGCTGCTCGGCTCAGTCTGTCACCCCTTCAAAAATAAAAACCGCGCTTCGTCGTTGGATAGCTCGCTTCGCGGATGCCGCGGTAAGCAATGCCGCTGAAGGAATCACTTACTTGCGGGACGTCATAGGAATTTCGCCGAGTAAGCTTTTGTGTCATCCATGCCAGGTGCCGGATCTAGCTTTGCTCAGGTCCGATGCGGAGGAGATCGTTTTGCCGGACATGAGGCGTCCCGTCTTTCTTTATGTGGGTAGCATAAGCCCGCGTAAGGGGTGGCGCTACCTCATTGACGCGATTCGCGTTTTGGTTGATCGAGGAGTCCGGAACTTTTCGGTTGTGTTCGCAGGTAACGGTGAGCAAGACGACGAGATGCGAGCTGTGGTGAGGGAAAACAATCTCCAGGATGTCGTGCACCAGCTTGGTTTCGTCGCATATCACAATCTCGGCCAGTACTACCGTGGCGCGGATGTTTTTGTGTCTCCGAGCCGAGCAGATACGTGGGGCGTGGCCGTTCTGGAAGCCATGGCTTTCGGAAAGCCCGTATTGTGCTCCAAGTACGTGGGAACTAGAGAAATGGTCTCGCACGAGGAGAACGGTTTTATCATTGATCCTTTCAATGCGCCGCAACTCGCAGACTATATGGAAAAATTTATTCGGGATCGAAGTCTCGCCGAGCGAATGGGTTTATGCGCACGCAAGACAATTGCGCCATACACACCGGCCATTGCAGCGGATGTACTCGCAAACTTGGCTGTAGGCATCCACTAGCAGGCCTTAGGCGCCTCGCAAAGCTTACAACAGACTAATCCACAAAGTGCAGCCATGAGAACTTCGGTCGAACATTCGGATATCACCCAGTTAGACCATACTGAATGTTCCACGCCGCTATTCGTCCTAAGCGTCTGGCGCTCAGGCTCTTCGTTACTTTACGCCCTTCTCAATCAGCACTCTAAGATTGCGTTGCTTTACGAGGGCGACCTTCCGCGTCTTCATTCTTTCTTGTGGGGACGTTTTCACAATGGTGCATGGCGAGAAAGATGGGAATTCTGGAACCAGGGCCCTTCAAGACACGGCATATCTATCGAATCGATGCCAGCGAATGCGTCAAATGCGTGGGAAGCTACCCGCATTGTTTATCAGGAAGTAGCACGCCGTAAACATGCCACTGTTTGGGGGGAAAAAACACCTCATTGGTATGACTGTCCGCTTTCCATGGCCCATAAGTTTCCGGAAGCTCGGTTCATTTTTCTTTGGAGAGACGTCCATGCAGTAATGGATAGCATTTACCGAGCTGCTCTGAGCGATCGGTTTTTCAGAAAGGCTGGCTTTACAAACAAAGTATTGGTTGGAATGGAGAACTTGAAGCTGGCATACGAAGTGATGAAGCGGCGAGGCCGTCTGGTGCACGAGGTAAACTACGAAGATCTCACCTCGAATACGTCGGAGTGCATGCAGCAGATTTGCCGTTTTCTTGAAATCCCCTTCGAATCCCGGATTAGCTCTCTCGAAGGGGCGGATCGCACAGCCATATCGAGGGGCGAGCATCATACCATGGTTCGTGGCAACACTGTAGTTGCCGGCCGGAGACAACAAAACAACCTTCTCTCGACTGCCCTGCAAGCAAAACTCAGCCGTTACGTCTGCCGCTGGAAGCGGCGCTACGAGGGTAGCTGGCCCAAATATCCGCTCATAACGCCGGAAGCGGCCCGGCCCGTCAGCCAGCTCGAACTCTGCGGCGATCGGATCGTCTACCAGACTGTGCTCTGGCGTGACAAGCTGGTTGCGCTGATCTATGCACTGGTGCCAATGGACGTTGCTCAGCGGTTGCGCGGGTGGGTTCGCCAGCGAACCCGTGTCGCGGGTCCTCTCGCCGTGTCGGAATAATTTCTTGGGCTTCGTATCTACACTGAGTTCAGATTGCACCTCGGACAATGAATAACGGACCTAGCCAGTTCTTAAGAAGGGCTCGCATAGCTCTGACGCCGCGCTCAACGCTTTTGCGTACCCGTTTACAAAATGGAGCCTTAGTCGAGGGTTACAATCGCCCAGGTTACGGTGGTCGCGGAGTCTATGTTTATCGTGATTCGCTCGAGCCCGAGCTCAACTGTTTACAACACTTCCTCAGAGACGGAGATGTGTTTGTCGATGTGGGAGCGAACGTTGGTGTATTCTCAATGAAGGCAGCCAAGGAGGTAGGGAACAAAGGAGTTGTAATCGCCATTGAGCCATTTATCGAGACTGCCTTACGTCTCACCAGGAACGCTCAGGCAAACGGTTTCAGCAATGTGCGGGTGCGAAACTTTTGCATTGGCCGCACCACCCGCCATGAGCGCTTGCACCTGAACAAGGGTAAGCCGAATTCTTTCAGCCTCGTACCCAACGGCAACGTTGATTCTATTTCAGTCTTATCCGTTTCGCTCGACGATCTCTCCCGCTGGGAGAATCTGGGGCGCTTGGACTATCTGAAGATTGATGCAGAGGGGACGGAAGCCGCAGTGCTCGAAGGTGGCGAAGCAACAATTAGACGGTTCAGACCAATTGTACAAGTCGAGGTAACGATCCGCGATAGCCGGCTTGGTCTGAACTATCGTAGATTTTCGGCGCCCGAGAGTATGAATAATGTTTTCATTCCGACAGAAAACTCGAAGGCGATCGCAACCGCTTTGAACTTGGGTTGGGTGGAAACGTCCGCCGCATGATGCCACCTTCAACATGGACTTCTTAACCCCAATGAGCAATGTAGAATGGCTCGCCGAGCCTCCGTCTTACTCCAAAGGACTCCGCGCATGAACGCCGCTGTCGATCTGTCCATCCGACCTGCAACATTGGTTCGTCTGAAGATCACGCCCTCTCAAGGCTGGCTGGATCTCAACCTTCGCGAACTGTGGAGTTATCGCGAACTCCTCTATTTCTTCGTTTGGCGCGACGTGAAGGTGCGCTACAAGCAAACCGCGATTGGAGCCCTCTGGGCCATCCTTCAGCCATTCCTGACCATGCTTGTCTTTAGTCTGTTTTTCGGGCGGCTAGCTCATATTCCATCGAACGGCTTGCCCCACTCCGTCTTTTACTACAGCGCCTTGCTGGCATGGCTCTACTTCGCCGGCGCACTGCAAAACTCCACGACTACCATGGTTGAAAACCAGCGCGTCATCACCAAGGTATATTTTCCGCGCCTCCTTCTTCCATTGGCAGCCGTTACTTCAGGCCTCGTGGATCTCGCGTTCGGATTCGTTGTCTTTCTCGGCATGCTGGTCTACTACGGTATTGCCCCCGGCCGGGCAATTTTGCTCATGCCATTCTTCTTGTTATTGGGCGTGTTGACGGCACTCGGAGTGGGTCTTTGGCTTTCGGCACTGAATGCGATCTATCGCGACGTTCGTTACGTTGTGCCTTTCCTGATTCAGTTTTGGATGTTGGCGTCTCCTGTGGCTTATCCCAGTAGCCTGGTGCCGGAACGTTGGCGGCCGCTTTATGGCCTTAATCCGATGGCCGGAGTCGTCGAGGGTTTTCGCTGGTCACTTACCGGCTATGGTCAGCCCCCGAACGCAATGATTGCAGTCTCGACCGCGATGGTCCTTCTTCTTTTGGCGGGCGGAGTGACTTACTTTCGAAACATGGAAGGCACGATCGCCGATGTATTGTGATTTGGTTCGATCCACGACTTAGTCAGGATAGATTGCCGTATATGAGTGAAACTGTCATACGAACCGTGCGCTTGGGCAAGCGCTACCGCCTTGGCGAGCGCGAGCGTTATCTGGCGCTCCGCGATCTCATTGCTCGCGCCGCGTTGTCCCCGCTACGACTGTTCGCTGCGAGCAAGCCCTCTTCGTCGTCCGGCGACCATCTTGACAGCAATCAGGGTAACGGGAAAGATCCACATATCTGGGCGCTAAAAGAGACCTCCATTGACATTCGGCGCGGCGAAGTAGTTGGCGTGATCGGTCGCAATGGCGCCGGTAAGTCAACGCTACTCAAAATTCTGTCGCGCATCACGAAGCCCACCACCGGATGGGCAGAGATTCATGGACGCGTCGGCAGCTTGCTCGAAGTCGGTACCGGCTTCCATTCAGAACTGACTGGATCGGAAAACATATACCTCAGCGGCGCGATCCTGGGCATGAGCAAGCGCGAAATCGCGCGCAAATTCGACGAAATCGTGGACTTTGCGGAAGTGGAAAGATTCATTGACACTCCGGTGAAACATTACTCCAGCGGCATGTACCTGAAACTGGCTTTCTCAGTCGCGGCGCATCTGGAGCCGGAAATTTTATTGGTGGACGAAGTGCTTGCGGTCGGCGATGCGTCTTTTCAGAAAAAATCGCTCGGAAAAATGGGACAAGTCTCGCGTGAAGGCCGTACGATTCTGTTTGTGAGCCACAACATGGCTGCAGTCAAAGCTCTTTGTAGCCGGGCAATTCTGATGCGGGATGGCGCCGTCACAGCCTCGGGTGCGGTCTCTGAAGTTGTAGACGATTATCTGCTGGGTGCGGCGAGCGAGGCCAGCGTCAGAGAGTGGCGTGATCCAGCTAGCGCCCCGGGGAATGAAGACGTGCGTATGTCCTATATCCGGATGATCTCTCCGGAAGGTGCGCCAGTAATCGATATTGACTCGGGAATACAGATCGAAGCCGGCTTCGAGAACTTCCGTAAGAATATCAATCTGAGCCTTAAAGTGCGTGTGACCAACTCAGAAGGCGTTGTCATCTTTGTGTCTAGTTGCTTTATTAGTTCGGACCGCAACTCCGCTTGCGGGATTTATCATGTAAAGGGCATAATTCCCGCGCATCTGCTTAACGCCGGGCGTTATGCCGTGGACCTGAGCCTGCACAAGGATCAACGATGGACCTTGCTTCAAATTGACGGTATCGCTTCTTTCGAGGTCGCAAACACCGCGACAGGAAGGGGCGCGACAATGGGAAGAGCGCCGGGCGTAATTCGCCCGCTGCTCGCTTGGTCGCACACTCTCGAAGAGAGCCCGGTCATACACAGTGCGACCAGTCGATTTGTGTTGGTCGATGAGCGATTTTCGGGCGGCCCTGCGGAGCCTGTTCAATCAATGGATCGGCAAGCCAACCCGTGACCACGGCTTTTCGCCGTAGGGGTTCTAGTTGGTCCGATTAGGAGAACACAAGCCTACCCGTTGCGATGGCTTTAGCCAGAATCGAATTCGTGCACTTCCGCCGCCATCCGTATGACTGCTACCGATTAGATCCCCACTGGCAGTACTATGACCGTTACCGAGGCACCGTTACAAAGGTCTAACGCTCGGCGGGAGTGGTCTACCGAACACTTGGTCGGAACTGGCAGTGGACTTGCCCCGCCACCACATATGAAGATATGACCGGTGGAAAAATGAACTTCCGTAAATTAAAACTTAGCTGGGCATCGAGATTAAGGAGAATGGAGTAGTTCGGGGAAATGATCCTCGAAAAGCAGGTTCAGCAATGAGACTTTGGCCGAAACGCGAATGCTCAGCGGTGTCCGACTCACTGGACGAGTGTTTGTCACCCTTGCCGAATCATTTCCGCACCAGACTGCTCTCCATGTATGCTGGCGAGCAACAGACTGGATTAGATGGCGGCCTTTACTCGCTTGATCGGAATACGCGTATCGCTCCCGACGGCGGTATGTGGCTCTACAAAATGTGCCGTGCTTTGAAGCCGAAACAAACTCTGGAGGTAGGATTAGCGTACGGGTTTTCGACGGTTTACTTTCTTGCGGCCATTCACGAGAATGGCAGCGGTCTCCACACTGCCATCGATCCATTTCAGTATGCCCCAAACTTCCCTTGGAAGGGGATTGGAGTCGCCCATTCTGGAAAGCTGGGTATGGCCCATGCGTTTCGCTTGATCGACGAAAAGTCGGTATTTGCTCTGGCACGGTTGGCGAGCGGAAGCCAGAAGTTTGAGCTCATCTTTGTGGATGGCAACCACCGTTTCGATGATGCGCTGATGGACTTTACCCTCTCGGCGGAGCTATGCCCGATCGGTGGATGTATCGTCGTCGACGATTTGTGGATGCCGTCACTTCAGCGAGCAGTCTCCTTCATCCGCAAGAACCGGACCGATTTCCGAGAAATCGCGGGTCCAATTTCAGGAATGGTTGCATTCGAAAGACTGTGCCAGGATAATCGTCGATGGGACCACTATGTCCGCTTCTGATCCTGTTGCCAAACGATGACCCGCAAAAGCTGAACACCTAAGTGGAAGAGTGTTCGCTGGTGAAACGGTAAAGGCACCGCATTACAAAGAACGCTAAATCACAGAACACTTAGAGCTTAAGTAAGATTAAGATAGCAAATAGCATGAGCGTGTTAACAGCGGCATACAATATTAGGAATATGGTCCGTGGGTTTGCACGGCGACGTGAAAAAGATCCGCGCACTTGCATACTGCGACGAATCCCCAAGCACTCCGTCTGTGCCGAGATCGGCGTCTATAAGGGTGATTTCTCTGCACTGATTTTAGAGCGCGAACCGAAGGAGCTCCATCTTATTGATCCATGGAAATTTGAGCCAGAAGGCACCTACACCAGCAGTTGGTACGGAGGGACCGTGGGGAAAAGTCAGGCAAACATGGATGACATATACATATCGGTTTTAGGCCGCTACCGTGATGCGATAAGTTCCGGGATTGTGAAGGTTCATCGAAACACATCTGCGGCGTCTTGTGCGCAGTTTCCAGACAACTACTTTGACTGGATTTATATTGATGGAAACCACCGATACGAATTCGTGAAGTGCGATTTGGACATGTTCTGGACGAAAGTAAAAGTGCATGGCCTCGTAGCTGGCGACGATTACGCGGAGCCTGGTTGGTGGCAAGATGGAGTCACTAAGGCTGTCGATGAGGCAATCGCCAGTGGTCGGTTCGAAAAGGTACTTATAAAGAATCACCAGTTCCTTATAAGAAAACGTTAACTCGGTGCCACTAGGCAGAGTATGACGGATCGGAGTGGTTAAGGCTCAAAGTCAATCGCGGTTCGACGTCGACAGCTATGACCTATCCATACGTTGTACGAAAGATTCTGAGTCATTATCCGCAAATCGACCCAAGCAGTATATCGCCGCGACTTCGCTATTCAAGTTTTGTTAATGTCAGTAAGCGGTACCTCTATTACGAGGTTCCGAAAGCAGCTTGCACGCAAATGAAGGAGCTATTGCGTCTTCAACAGGGCGCGCCGCCGATTCGGATCCTTGCAGGCAAAATCATGGAGACTCGCCGCGACATGTTTGTCCACGCTCGCGAAAACGTGCCGTTGCCCTCCCTAGTCGATTTGGATGACGCCACGCAGAGGGAGGTTCTTGAATCAGATAGTTTCTTTCGGTTCACGATCGTCCGCAATCCTTACACGCGGCTGGTGTCGGCCTGGAGGAACAAAGTAGTGCCTTGTGAACCGGGCACGGAGCGTTTGTGTTTGGAAATCAAGGGCCACCTGCCGGGCATGCATGCGAAAGAGCTGATTGCGTTTGATGAGTTTGTCACCTATCTAGGGGCCAAGTGCGATCTGAGCGAATGTAATCCGCACTGGCGGAGGCAGATTGATCATGTTTTTCTCGATGCATTGAACTTCTCTCATGTGGGCAAGATCGAGAACATGGCCGAAGCCCTGGCCCGATTCCAACGGCATCTCGGACTCGTGGAACCACTCAGGGTGGGCACCAGAAACGTTTCTGCGCCCGTCGGCCTCGCCACCTACAACCAGAGTCTGGCCAACAGGGTTTATTCGCTATATCGGGAGGATTTCGAGCGACTCGGCTATAGCCGCGATTCTTGGCGCGACGGCCAGCCCGCTGTCCCGACGCCGCCGGAGGTTGCCATCCCAGAGGAGAGATTCTATGACGAGATTATCGAGAGGAACCTCATCATCGCTGGCCTCTACGTGGAACGGGAGCGGCTACAGGCTGACCTTAAACGGGTCTCTCGACTGCATCTGATGCCTTTGGTAAACGCACTGGCCGGCGTGCGCCGGGGAGTGTTGGCATTGGCGTCGAAGATACGAAGTGGGTTCCGAGTGATGCTTGGAAACGAAGGTGTACCGTATTGATTCTTGCCGGCTGAGGCCTGAAGCTATAAGGGTCTCGTCATCCCGTCGGGGTCGAGACTATTTTTCACGCTTTTTGCTTTACCGGAACGTGACCTGACGCTGTTTCGGAACAAAGCCGAGTATGTTTCAGCGACGGAATAAGGAAGCGGGTACGTTGAAGAGCAGGCACACGGAGGCGCAGATCGTGATGCTGAAACAACTGGAAGCGAGGCGTAAAGGAGAGGACGTGGCAGGGGGATCGAAGCACACGATCTACCCTGGAAAGCGAAGTACGGTGGATGAATGCCTGGCGCCGGAAATGACCTGAAAACGACGAAATCTACCATCAGCAATTCTCTTCCCTCGGTGGCCTCGGAATACTGATACCGCTTTACTCTTCACGCAGTCGCCTGCCAGATTCTAAGCTGGCAGCCGTGCCCCAGCCACAAGAGCCTATGTGGGCAACCACCGAGCCTTTATCCCCTCTATCTGCTTTGAAGATCTTTATTCGCTCCACATTTGCGACGCGTAACAAGCGCCCATAATGCCTGGCTCGCTAGTGGCACTTGGGACTCATGGCACTTAAGCTATTTGACTGTTTGCTAGTGACGAAGCGAGGGATGAATGCCGGATCTCAGTACACAACTCCATCTTGAAATGTGGCGCAGTTACCGGAAACGAAGCTCGTTTCTAATTCGGTCCCGCCAGGCGATTCGGCTTCTGTCTCGATCAAAAAACGTATATGGTCTGGAGTGGGGAGACCCTGACGTTGTACCGCCTCTGGCGTTCATTCGCGACAGATATGTTCTCCCCCGCGTAAGCTCGGAACAAGTTGCCCTTGAGATAGGAGCTGGGGGAGGAAGATGGACCAGGTATCTTCTCGGGTTTCGTGAGCTTTATATTGTCGACTATCATACCGAGATCCTACAGGAGGTCCGGAAGAATTTTAACAAGCCGAATATGAAGTTCTTCAAGAACAATGGCTGCGATTTTCCGGATATCGCGGAGCAATCGGTGGACTTTGTGTTTAGCTTCGGGTGTTTCGTCCATCTCGACTTACCATTAATCGAAGCCTATCTCAAGAATATCAAATCCATTTTAAAGCCGGGCGGAAATGTGCTGCTTCATTATTCGGACAAAACCAAGATTATGGCCCAACTTAATCCGACATTCTCTGACAATACTCCGGCTCGCATGAAGCAGATGATCTCGAACACGGGATTCGAAGTTGTGCAGGAGGACGTTACTACCTTGTGGCATAGCAGCATCATCGGTTTCACCCACTAAACGATCGGGAACTTCTTTTCTCCGCGACCGTTCCGGGCATCCATGCTCTGCGCCTCCGGGCGCGTGCGGAAAAAGCGTCGATTGCGACCTCTCCTTCTGGGAACGCGTGGTGCAAGTGACCGAACCGCCCTTTCGGAATAAAGCTGAGTACGATCTCATCGAAGGAAGGGAAGCAGGTATGTCGAGGATCAGGCACGCGCAGGCGCAGATAAATGGGCGTGGTCAACATGGAGCGCGTAGCCGGTGATCCACAAAACAACTGCAAGCTCCTACCGCAGAAGGCCGTTATCGAGCAGGTGCAGCAAGAGTACGCTTCAGCGAGCAGCGAGCCTGCCGACCGATGCCCATAGCGTGACCACATATCGTCACCGATTGCAGCGGAGGGACTAGCCACTGCAGTCGCGACCGGGGCGTTGGCGCGCGAGACGCTGCGCTTCGGCCATCGTCGGCTGCATGTTTCGCTGCAACGAAGGGTGGGTGGACCACAAGCGGTTACGGGGGAGCGGGTCACAGTGAACCAACGGGTCAGCGTAATTATTTGCGCGCACAACTCTAGAAGCGATTACCTGCGGCGTGTAGTTGATGGCCTCAAGAGTCAAACGCTGCCAGTGAGTAGGTGGGAGCTTATATTTGTCGACAACGCCTCGACAGAGCCACTCGCGAATTCGATTCCTATTGGTTGGCATCCGGGTGGACGCCATGTGCGCGAGGATCAGTTAGGACTGACTTCGGCCCGACTTCGCGGAATTCGGGAGTCCAAGGGGCAGCTACTGGTCTTTGTCGATGACGATAATGTCTTGGGCAGAACATACTTGCAAAGTGCAGTCGAAATCGCAAGCGCATATCCGTTCATAGGGGCTTTCGGCGGCTCAATAAGCGGGGAATTTGAGGTGCCCCCGCCTCGCTGGCTAAAGCGCGACCATCAGATGAGGCTGGGTATTTGCGCAATCGATCGTGATTATTGGTCAAACTCCCCCGTTTGGTCGTTAGCGACTCCGTTTGGGGCGGGCATGTGCGTGAGACGAACTGTTGCGGAAGATTATGCTCGCAAGCTGGCAGCCAATCCGTTTAGAAGGTCTCTTGGTCGCACTGGCAGCGCCATGATGGCAGGTGAGGATTTGGATCTTGCATGGTGCGCAGTTGACCTCGGGATGGGAACAGGCCGCTTTCGCGCGCTGACGATGACCCATCTGATCTCCAAGCGCCGCCTGACTTGGGGCTATTTTACCCATTTAAGTGCGGGTATCGCCGCATCCAACGTGATATTGAAGTCCCTTCGAGGAGACGCGAACCCCAGTCAAGTTTCTTGGTGGCGGCAGATCGTTAGGTCCGGCGTTGCAATCGCAGGAACTCCGTGGCGAGAATTGGGGGTAACGCTAGCCATTCTAAGGGCCCAGAGAGAAGCCCGTTTTCTGTTGGCGAAGAGCCGACTCAACCGCCAATCTCCTGCTCATCGAGCATAGCGACGAGTTCAGGTTCTTTGCATGTGCGAACAGGATGGCTCGAGAGTTATATGCCGCGGCCATGAGCAAACCTGTCTTATAAAAAAAAAAGTCCCCGCTCTATTGGAATGCCAGTCAAATATGCGCATTTGCTGAACGGCTGACAGCTGCTGAATCTCGACCTGCCATTTGCGAGTTATCGTGGGTAACTGGGTTCGCGTTCTTCACACGCCGGAGTCTCTGGCAAGAGCGCGGCGGCTTCGATCAACAACTGGCCGACTACTCGAACGAAATCGAGCTTTGTACCCGAGCCGCGAAGGCGAGATATCGGACTGTCTGGGTTCGAAGCTCTTATGTCCATCACTTTGGAGGCCAGAGCTATAGAAAGCTCATGTCTGCCTCCGAAATAGGATTGCAAAATCTCGCAGGCATGGAATACGTCCGCGACAAACATAATCCGAGGCTTGGCCAAATATGAGGTAACAATGACACGTCCTAGAATTATTAATTCTATTTCTTACAGAATAAGGCGCGCTCTCGGTTCGTTACCACCGGGCAGGTGTTTGCAGATTCTTCCCGACGACGTTTTTCTGGTCTCGTTTCCAAAGTCTGGCAATACCTGGACCCGCTTTCTCCTGGGCAATCTTTTGTCGCCGTTTGAACCGGCTAGTTTCTCCAACATCCACATCTTGGTCCCCGACCCGACAGGTACGTCGACAAAGGACTTTGAACGCACGCCAAGGCCCCGAGTCATTAAGAGTCATGACTGCTTTGACCCACGATTTCCGCGGGTAATTTACATCGTCCGTGATCCACGGGATGTCGTGGTTTCGCAGTATCACTACTACCGTAAAATCAGGTACATCGCTGACGACCTGCCCATCGAGACGTTTGTCGCTCGCTTCCTGGCGGGAGAGACCTGGCCGTGCGGGTCGTGGGGACAGCACGTCGTGACGTGGCTGGGCACAAGCGAGGGCAATCCATGCTTTCTCTTGCTGCGTTATGAAGACATGTTGGCAGATACGGCCCGCGAACTAAGGAAAATCGCCGCCTTTATAGGTTTAGATGTCACTAATGAGCGGATTGCGCAGGCGGTAGAGAGGAGTTCAGCGGACCGCATGCGACAAATTGAGCGGGCACAGGGCAAAGATCTTGATCGGATGGTGGGGGCCGCTTCTCGAAAGGATCTGATGTTCGTGCGGACTGCCACTTCTGGCGGATGGCGCAACGATCTTCCGATGCCGATGGTAGAGAAAATGGAGGCCGCGTGGGGACCGTTGATAAGACATTTGGGATATGTTCTAACAACGCCGTCGTCATCCACCAGGCAGGCTTGTATGACTCTGGGGATCGAATTCGGCGGGCCTCTAGGTCCCGTTGCACTCACGAACTGACAAGATCCCTACTCACAATACTGGTGATCGACTTCGTGCCTCTATGCATGGATACGGCCGCTCGGATAGATGCTCAATGAAACTTAGGAGCCAGCTGAAGACTCATCTTCCCCCAAATCAGTATCGGCATCTCGCGCGGATGACTAAGGCTACTCTCGGTTGGTGGCGCCGCGACGACCTGAGCTATCTTGCGCGCCTTTTCGGCACAGACAAATGGGGCTCTCACTGGTACACGCAGCATTACCAGCGCTACTTCGCACCGCTCAAAAACAGTCGCCTCAACATCCTGGAGATAGGGGTTGGCGGTTACCAGAACACTAACGACGGCCCTGCTTCCCTCCGCATGTGGAAAGCTTACTTCCGCAAAAGCCGAATCGTCGGGATCGACCTATACGATAAAACTGCCTTGAGTGAATCACGTATTGACATACGACAATGTGACCAGACCGACCGCGATGCGCTCGTTGTTTTAGATAAAGAATACGGAGGCTTCGACATCATCATCGATGACGGTAGCCACCTGAATGAGCACGTGGTCACAACGTTCCAGATATTATTTCCTCTTTTAAGAAGCAACGGCTTCTACGTTGTGGAGGACACCCAAACCTCCTATTGGCCGAGTTGGGGTGGCGGGATCGACAACTCGCAAACTTCGATGTCGTTCTTCAAGGGCCTAGTAGACGGCCTCAACCACGTCGAGTACCCGGTCCCCAATTACCAGCCCACTTATTTTGATAAACATATCACCGAGATTGCCTTCTTTCATAACCTCGTCATTATCCGTAAGGGAAAAAACGACGAAGCAACCAATATCCCGGAGCTGGTTGCTCGGGAATTTGCATTCGAACAGCGCGCCGGTTAACGCCATCGTTCGCCTCACGCGGCCGGCGCTCTTACTACAATTGTGCTTCTCAGTCCGATGACCGCTCGCAGGAAGATCCTTTGGCCTCGATTATAGAGCGTTCCGCCTTGTCGGTTCGCATGTTTGCCGCACGTTGCTTGCCGGTTCCTGTCAAGACCCGCTTAAAAGCGGGCCCGTTACGAGCGGTCACCACTGCCATCGAACAGATGGAGGCTCGATCACTCAGTCGAGACTTTCCGCGGGACCGGCGCTTCGAGTCCTCAGCCGAAAGCGAAGCGGCAAGCGCCTCTATGTCGATCATTGTTCCCATCCATGAAGCTCCGGTGGTCACAAATCGCTGTCTTACAAGTTTGGAACGGAACGCCAGGAAGGCTGAAATTATCTTGGTGAATGATGGATCGCGGTTGCCGGAAATGGCGCCTCTGATTCGCGATTTCAGCGAGCGGAATGGATGGAGTGTCGTTCACAACCAAGTCGCGGGAGGGCATAGCGCAGCTTGCCTGGCGGGCGCTGGCTTGTCACGCCGGCCGTATTTGTGTCTGCTGAATTCTGATACCGTAGTGACGCCTTGGTGCTGGGCCGCCATGCGGCAAGCGTTTGAAGCCAACTCCTCGATCGGCTTGGCCGGCCCCTGTACAAGTTCTTCTGGCAATGAGCAAACGCTCGATGTCGCAATCAAGTGCCGTTTGTACTGGAGTGACAGTCAGATATGTGGCTTTGCGGAACGATTGGTAACCTCTCCCCCTGCGCCTGAAATTCTCGACCTGCCTTGGATAAGCGGGTTCGCCTTGTTCATACGCCGCAGCCTGTGGGAAGCCTTGGGGGGATTCGATCGCAACCTGCCGGGCTACTGGAATGATATTGAACTTTGCAAAAGAGTCACGGACGCGGGCTATCGGACGGTTTGGGTTCGAAGCGCATATATCCATCACCTTGGCAGCCAGAGTTACAGGAAGAGACTGCCGGATCAGGAGATTGAGAAGCGAGTGCGTGCGCTGGTCCAATACATTCGAGATAAACATCAATGGGAGCCTCCCCCTAACGCCAGCTATACGAAACTCGTGAAAGGTCGCGACGGAAAGTGGTTGTTCCAGTCCGGCCGAGAAAGAGCTCACGTGTGAGTTATTCTTTATGCGATATGGAAATTCTGAATCTAGCCTGCCTTAGCCTATTCCGACAAGAGTCGTGAGGATATTGCACATTTCGGCGGACGCCTTGGTGGGTGGCGCAGAAAGTTTTCTCATTACGCTGGCTCGTAACAAAGCGTTAGACCCGATCTCAAATCATGAATTTGCCTTCACTGCTAGAGGCCCAGCTCTCGATGCGATTACTCTTGCCGGTGGTGCGGTACATTACCTCGGAAGTGCCTCTCACCGGCATGTGAGGAATCTCCTTGCTACGCGACGTCGACTCTATGAATTATGTGCCGAGAACAAATACGATGTCGCGGTGTTTCACCAATATCCGTACCTTATTGCCGCTTTGGCCGACGTCTTATGGCGCCGCAAAGTGAAAACGGTCCGTTTCTATCATAACGAGACCGTTCCGAATTCTAAATTCGAGTGGCTCGTCCGCCATGTCTACCCCAGCGATGCTCATCGTGCAGTGGTCAACAGCAAGTTCTTGCTGCAAAGCATCCCCGGCGCAAAAGGGACGGTGGTGTATTGTCCCGTCGACAGACAGATAGAGTTGACGGATGTGGAGCGCAAACAAATTCGAGCATTGCTCGACACCCCGTTTGAAGAACCGTTGGTTGTTCAAGTTTGCAGAATGGAGGAGAGGAAAGGCCATGCGCGTCTTCTCCGAAGTCTTGCCGTGCTGAAATCGTTGTCATGGAACTGCTGGATCGTTGGGGGTCCGCAGAAGGACAAAGAGGTCAGCTATTTCGCAAGACTGAAAGCCCTGGCTGTAGAACTCGGAATCGGCAGCCGTGTGCGCTTTCTCGGCCTTAGAACCGATGTGCCAAAACTATTGGCGGCAGCCGACATATTTTGCCATCCAAACATCCATCCTCCCGAACCCTTTGGTATCGCCCTGGTAGAGGCCTTGCAAGCCGGCCTTCCTGTTGTAACCACGGCGATGGGCGGAGCGCTCGAGATCGTCTCCGCACAGTGCGGATTTCTCGTCCCACCAGAAGACGACATCGCTTTGACCCAAGCCTTACAGTCGCTGTTGACAAACGAAGATCTCCGGCGCCGGATGAGTACTTCGGCCCGCACGCGGGGCGACCTCTTTACCGCAAGCGTACAGATCCCGCTCCTTAACGCCGCTCTTCAGGCCGCAGCACTTTAACCTCGCCCGCCCGCTGATCTCGATCTGGGAATGAATTGGAGGTGTACCTGAGAAAAAGTTGGCAAGCGTCGAAGTTATGCAACTGCTAATTCGGTATCGGGATGCAGGCAAGCCACGCTTCCCCCTGCACAGCAATATCCGACATGGCATACTCCGGAGTTTTTGGGCCCATCGCAAGCGAAAGACCACAAAAGTATATCCCGCGTTAACTCGGGAGAAACTTTTCCACCCAACCCCAACATTAGGAGATAAAGTCATGCGAGTAAGAACAAACCTTTCTGTCTACACCATTGTCGTTGTCGCAACTCTACTGACCGCGCCTCTCGCAAGAGGCTCAGCCCTAGTCGTGGGGACGTGCCTTAAAGGGTATTTTGAGGTCGGGTCAATCCAGGCCGCGGTCGTGGATCTTCCGCCCGGCGGTATTGCCTACATTTGTCCTGGAACTTACCCCGAACAGGTATTTATCAACAAAAGCATTACATTAACCGGGCTGAGTGACAACGGGCTTGTGGGCAACGCTGCATCAGGAGCCAACAACCCAACGATCGTATCGCCGGCACACGGCGTTGTTGCCAACGCGAGCGACCTTTATGCAGGCGAACCGCCGATTGCGGCGCAAATCGCAATTGTGACCCCCGCGGGAGCAAGTCATCCAATCGTGGTCAACATCAATAACCTTACCGTCGATGGCTCAAACAATGGGATCAATGGCGGGTGCTCGCCGGATATTGTCGGCATCCTCTACCAGAATGCCTCCGGCACTGTGAATCACGTGACAACAAGGTTTCAATATCAGGGCCAAAATACTCTGAATGGCTGTCAAAGCGGACTTGGCGTCTTCGCCGAGGAGAATGGGGCCTTTGGCGCAACAAAAGTGACCGTTGAAGACAGCAGCGTCCATGACTACAACAAGAATGGAATTACCGTCGATGGAGGTAACGTTGTTGGAACCGTAACTGCGACTATTAGCAACAACTACGTCGTCGGTATAGGTGCCACGCCACTAACGGCGCAAAATGGTATTCAGATCAGTGCGGGAGCCATCGGTAAAATTACGGGCAACACCGTTACCGGCGACGTCTATATTAATCCGGAAGGAGGTCCATACTACTCGGCCTCTGGGATACTTCTCTACGACTCCGGAGGTAGCTCGACGGTGCCGTTACTCGTACAAAGTAACGCCGTAAGCAACACGCAAGGAGCTATCGTTGCCTATGGCGATACTGCCGGCAATGCCGATTTCGTCAAAGTTGTTAGCAACAAGATCACCAGCAGCCCCGTTGCGGGCATTTACAACATCGATGGGATTGATCTGTGCAGCAATAACAATACGGCAACTTCCAATACCATTTTCAACAGCTCGGGATCGGGCATCCATATCGACAGCCAGTGCACCGAGATTGGCGGCGTGAGCGGCAACAACACAACCGTGACCAAGAATACTGTTCTCGAAGCATGTGCTGGCGTGCTTCTCGGAAATGGAACGGGTAATTCGGCCACCCTAAACACCACTTTTGACGTTCTGCAGACGACCTTTGCTGGCGACACCTGCCCCTCCGGTGGGGCGTTGCCTCAGCGGCAAGGGCCGAGGCACATACCTTCGCCTTACGGGAAGGGAGCCAAGTAGCGGGCTCCATATCTTCAACCAATTCTCTTTGGGGCGGGGAATTCAGCCCGCCTCAAAAGGGAGGAATTCTAACGAAGGCTTACCTCAAAGTATGCCGAGCGCCAACGCAACTCGAGTAGCTGTTTGTGTTGCCACCTTTAGGCGGCAAGAAAAGCTCCGCCAACTACTCCGGGGAATTGCCAAATTGAGATTTCAGAGGGTTCCGGAGCCTTATATACAAATCCTCGTTGTAGATAATGATGAATGCGCAAGCGCCAAAGAGGTCTGCGAATCGGTCTCGGTTCCTTGGACTCTCAGATACGTAGTCGAGCAAAAGCGTGGTATAACTTACGCGCGAAACCGGGGGATCGTCGAAGCCGGAGGGCTGGATTTCATCGCTTTTATCGATGACGATGAGGTCCCCTGTACTCAGTGGTTGGACGAACTTCTGTGGGCGCAAGCAGAGTTCAAAGCCGACGTGGTTTCCGGTCCTGTGTTGCCCAGGTTTGCCCCCGGTGTAGCCGATTGGGCAAAAAAGGGTGGCTTCTTCGACGCGCGCGTCTTAAAGAGCGGAACTCTGCGCGAGACGTGTGCTACTAACAATGTTCTGGTGTCGGCTCGCGTATTCAGACGCATCCAGGGATTCGATGACGCATTTGCGTTGTCAGGAGCCGAAGATACCGATTTTTTCCTACGAGCGCACCGGGCAGGATTCAACATTGTCTGGTCGCAAGAAGCTGAAGTGTTTGAGTTAGTAACCCCAGCACGTGCCAATATGATGTGGCTGCTGCGCCGGGAATATCAAACCGGCAACGGCTGGGTATTCTGCGAAGCAGGTGTTGACAGCGGCACACCCAAGCGGCTGATCAGATTCGTAAAAGCGTGGGGACATGTCATTGTTGGTTCCCTCAAAGCACTCTCCCATTTGGCTGCGTGCAGAAAGCCGGCTGTCGTACGCTCCCTCCAGCGAGTAAGTTTGGGGGCTGGCATGTTAACGGCGCTCATGGGACACAGATTCCTAGCATATCGGAATGCCGGGCCAGGTTCTTTGAGTCAGAACGGTCGGTCCTGAATCGTCAACCACACCATACTTAGGTTTGGAAATGAAATCTCTCACCGAGTGCAAGAGTCATGAGCCTGAACACCGGTTTTCATGAAGGCGAAAGTAGTCATTAATGTCGGAAACCGTATCTGTCTTGATCGCCACGTACAATTGCGCTCACTTCCTTCCGCAATGTTTGAAAAGTGTATGTGCACAAACCCGTCAGCCCGACGAAGTGATTGTTGTCGACGACGGCTCGGAAGACGGCACTGCGTCGGTTGTGCGAGATTTCTCTAGTGTTCGCTACATTCGGGCAGAGCACGGTGGGAAAGCTTCTGCTTTCAATCGGGCTGTAAGCGAAGCCACCGGGGAAATTCTTTGTCACTTGGACGCTGATGATTATTGGATGCCGCGTAAGTTAGAGCGGGTGTGCCACGAGTTGGCGGCTAGGCCCACACTCGCAGGAGTGATTCACGAAACAGATCATGTGAATGCGGATGGCAGCCCAAGGATGATACCCCACAAGGTTGAATCTCACTTAGCGCCCGTTGTAGTTACGCTCGCGGGCTCAGAAGAACGGCACTTCTTGTATCCTCTTCCTCTGGCTAAAGGCTTCTTTGCCGGCAACCCGAACACGACCGTCGTTCGGAGGCACGCGCTCGTCGACCTCTTCCCCTTGTGGCCTGATATGGGCCTGGGTGTAGATGCTGTGTTTGTTTTTGGAGCGCTCCGGTATGAGTTACTGTATTTGCCAGAAAGTTTGGCAGCTTATCGCCACCACGGAACGAATGCATGGCTGGGGAACCCCCATCGTTCGCAGGATATTATCAGGATGTTCAGGTGCCTTCTGTCGAAAAAGCAATACCGGTCCCGCCTGACTGCCCGGCAGATTGCATTACAAGAAGCAGCAATCTTGGAGATGACTGCGTATGATTCGAGCCTGACGGGCAACCACAAGATGCGGGGTGCTTTCGCAGGAATGCGCGTTCCCCTGATTCTATTGCGAAACGGTCTTCTCTTCAATTGGCGTCATCTTACTTTACCGCTTATGTGCTTCATTCCGGTCAAGAGAGCTGGTTAGAAGCTTGGGACACACGCCCGGGGCGCCGGCCACGAAAGTTGTGAAAACGACAAGATTAGCAGAAGTACTTCGCAGCAGGTGAATGTGCGCCCGTCAGCTCGCATAATATAATAGCGGGGAATCCGGACAGCAACAGCCAGGGCCAGTGCAAGGGCTTCTTACGGAAGAGTCTCTGGTTGATTCGAGAAACGAGAACATGCCTGGATTTGGACCGACATGAATTCAGGCAACCCCAGAAATCCCCTCCCAAAGTACGTGGCGCTGACGTTGGCCATCTTTGCCCTCGTGATCGGGCACTTCTCGGCGTCTAACGCACCCGTCAGTATCTCACAGCCGAAAATAGCCGTCGCTACCCCTCCCCCCTTCCGTGCGACTCAAGAAAGCGGAGCTTTGCTTTCTCGAGTTTTCCTTCCTACGAACGCGGGATCCCAAAAGATTAGTTCGGTGGCATCATCATCTAAGGGTCCGTCCACATTTGAACATGCGTCAGCTTCACTTTCTGCAGGGGGTCGCGGAATCCAGCTGGTCGCCGCTCCGGCTAGCTTGGCGTCCCCAACCTACGTCGACTCCGTCAAGATCCCGACTCCAAATGCGGAACCCGAAGCGTCCCATATACCCATGGGCGAAGCGCCAGCCCCCGCCCAAGTGCCGATCGGCGACGCGGAGCGCACCTTTCCCGCCGACTCTGGCATGGTCAATGTGAAGTTACAATTTGGGGCGAAAGGCGATGGCATTAGCGATGACACACAGGCTATCCAGCAGGCAATTTCCTCCGTTGTCCATCATCCGCAAAATGGGCCGCGTATCATTTTTTTTCCGAGCGGGATTTACCTGGTGTCCCGGCCTCTCCTCGAGAAGGACTTGAGGTCACAATGGAATTCCTTGCTTACACTGCAAGGCGAGAATCGCGCCAATACCTCCATCAAACTTACCGACGACAATGGCCTGTATCAAAGCGTCAGTGCTCCCAATCCAGTTCTGTTGCTGGCATCGCAACATGGAACGGCGAAGGGTGGGGGCAACTCCGCGTTCGACAACAATATTTATGATATGACCATTGATGTGGGGCGCGGCAATCCCGGCGCAATCGCGCTGGATTTCATGGGTAATAACTACTGTGCCCTCCGAAATGTGACACTACGGTCGAGCGACCCCAATCATTCAGGAGCGGTCGGCCTGGCATCAATTCGGTATGCCGCTGGCCCTTGTCTCTTGAAAAACGTGGTTATTGATGGCTTCGATTATGGCATCAAAGTCCAAAATAACGAGTACAGCCTTACCTTTGAAGATCTGACTCTCCTTAATCAAAGGAGATGTGGCATCCACAATACCAGTAATGTTATCAACATCCGCCACCTCGTTTCCACAAACTCTGTGCCTGCAATTTACAACGACAATCCAGCGGGACTTATAACATTGATCGATGCTAACTTAAGGGGAGGCTCTTCGCACGTTTCAGCAGTTCAGAACCACGGGACGCTCTATGCCAGGAACATAACGTCGTCCGGATATGCTGGGGTATTGGAGAATAACGGAACAGCTGTTTCTGGCGCGTCGATCTCGGAATATAGTTCAGGGCCAAGAGTAAGTGAGCCGGGCGACCAGAAGTCGTTAAAGCTACCAGTCGAGGAAACGCCTCACTTTGAGGACTCGAACCTGAATAACTGGAAAAGTGTGACTGCTTTTGGGGCTGACGCAACCGGCAAAAGGGACAGTTCTGCCGCCATTCAGTCTGCCATAGATTCCGGAGCAACTACAGTTTACTTACCGACGGGCGTATATGTGGTTACCAAGACAATACAACTCCGCGGTAAAGTCCGCGTAGTGGAAGGCTTCGGTTCATCGGTTAACCCTTCCGGAAGCGTCTTCCAGGATCCCAGCCATCCGGTACCCATATTCAACATCGAGGACGGAACAGCGGAAGTGGCGTTGAATCACATGCGAATCGCAGCTTACTATCCCCGCCCCTGTAAGGGAGTTGTCGCGGTCCAGCAGGATTCAGCGCGCCCCTTTGTCATCCGTGATTCGCTGATCGGTGGCCCACCACTGGCAGTTGCCTACCAGAACACGAGTCGCGGCACCGGAACGTTGTTCGTAGAAAACGTAGCGGGCACGCCCTGGCATATACTGTTCCCGCAGAGTGTATTTGCCCGGCAGATCGATCCAGAAGGGAATAGGGCCAAGATCATAAATAAGAGTGGGCGGTTGTGGATATTGGGTCTAAAAACCGAAGGCTCCGGCACCAATATCGATACCGAACAGGGCGGATTGACGGAACTGCTCGGTGGTCTGATTTACCCAGTCTGGAAAGTGCCCGCCGATACGGCTGGCTTTGTCGTAAATGATTCTCAAGCATCCTTTGTCTATGCGGTGAGTAACTATAAACCCGCTGCCGCTGGTAGCAATTTCACTGTTCAGATCCAAGAGATAAAACACGGAGTGACGAAGTCTCTCCTTAGCACATCCCTACCATCGAGAGGCCGCGGAACTGTCGTGCCACTCTACCGCTCAGCAGATCGCTAATCAGCGATAGCCTCGACATTCAAGACACACGTTTCAAGTAGTCGTCTCTCAGATAATCCCGCTCAAGTTCCCGCCTTAGGCCTGCATCTATTAGGGCTATAGCTGGGGTCGAAGCCCTTCTTAGACATCCCTCCTGGTTCCGAACCGCCCCCCACTCGAGACGACCTGCCTCCGAGCGTTGTCCATCATTTCCCGGCGGCCACCATACTGTTTTTCTTCTCCCACAACGGAAGCACCTGTAACTCGTGCTTAACCCAGTCCAGATTTGTGCTCTCATTTCCGAAAACCGCCATATACTCCGGCAGTGTTTGATAGAATGCAAACGTGGTGCCGGCGGGCGCCGCGGCACGTACCTTTTCTTTCACCACTGGGGGCGTATAGGTCGAGAAGATGTTTTGCTGTATTCTGAGTTTCTTCGCCTGAGTTTTGGGCAGCCACTCAGTCGTTTCCAGCGCACCGACTTTCTTTAGGTATTCCGGCTTAACGTAGTCACCGCGTTCCTCCTCGGGGATAAACGGAGAAATCGCCATAAAGTCTGGCCAGTCTCCCCAAGGATCGAGCAAGTCCAGCACTTTGATCCTTGGGTCCACGGCTGAGGCAAGAATCGCAATCGCACCCCCCGAGCCCTGCCCATACATGCCGACGCGCGTCATATCTAGATCCCCCCGGCTCCCCAGGTAATCAAGTATCATTTGCACATCGTGAGCGGTAGTGCCGAGGCATTGCTGCAGCTCACTGATAAACCAATCCTTCATCGGCACATCGTGATAGCGATGGCCGGTGAGCGCGGATGTAAAGCCCACGGCCGCATAGCCGCCTTTAATCAGTGCTTTCTGGAAAATTTCGTTCTTGTATGGGTCCAGATCCTCTGGGTAACTATAGAGATTAAGAATGACCGGCGGTCTCTCGATACCGTTCGGTCTGATCAGGTACACATCCAGCGGGTCGCCAAATCTCCATTGCAGATGGATAAGATACACGGTGTAATCGGGGTGCGTGTCATCTGTGTAATAGAGCGGTTGTACGGGAACCAGGTGGCTGGTTTCGAGCGACGGCGTTGTCCAGTCTTCGGTCACGGCGGCGAAGCGCGTGTCATTCGGGTCAGCAATCGGCGCAGTTGCTGCCAGTTGTGCGGCTGCGACTTGTACCCAAATGATGACCGCCAGCGCAAGGGCGAGACCCCGAACTCCTCGCAACGATGATCGAATGCTAAACATCTTCTCCTCTCCCAGATTCTTGAGTTTTGGATTTACTCGTCGGCAAAAAAATGCGGCAGGGATACGATAGAGAACGAATGTTACAGTCTGGCAAATCCCCCTCTCACGCCAAATTCCCGTTTGACGTGTTGGCTGATACCCTCCCATCTGCTGCTGCGCCCTCGCCCGTTCACATCCTTGAAACATTCGGCCCGTAGACTCGGCGGTCGCGAAAGGGAACCGGAAGAGGAAGGTGCGTGCCTCTAACTTCTTTGATGACCCCGAGGCGCAAAAATTAGGAAGGGCACTAGCGGGAGCTCGTATTTTCCAGCTCGTGACCGCCCGTAAGACTTCACTTATGACGCTCAGTCACGGTCGAAGACACGAATTAAGCCGCAAAGAGCAGGCAAAGCGCGCCCGTCGGCAAACCGTGGGCCGGCCGGCATCTTCAAGAACGCTTCATTCGGCACTGGCTTGCCTATTGTTGGCAGGGGGAACCTCCGTTCTATACGGCCGCGTAACCAATTTTCCATTCGTCATTGTGGATGATTGGGAATACGTCGCCAGAAATCCTCACGTTCACCAGGGGCTCACATGGAGCACGATAAAATGGGCCTTTTCCACTTCCACAGCCGCGAACTGGCATCCTCTCACCTGGATCTCCCACGCGCTTGACTGCCAGATCTTTGCATTGAATGCTGGCGGCCACCATGCGGTTAGCATGCTCATCCACGCCCTGAATGTCCTCGTTCTTTTCTTGGTGATGCGGTGGCTTACCAGCCGCCTTGGCCCAAGCCTTTTCGTGGCCGCTCTTTTCGCCTGCCATCCCCTAAATGTCGAATCCGTAGCTTGGGTGGCGGAACGGAAAAACGTGCTCTGCACCCTCTTCCTTATATTGGCAATCGCGGCGTACGGTCGGTACGCGCAAAACCCGCGTTGGGGCCGCTATCTGCTCGTAGTCGTTCTCTTCATTTTCGGGTTGATGGCCAAACCGATGGTTATTACGCTCCCTTTTGTTCTGCTGCTGCTCGATTACTGGCCCCTCCAAAGAATGCCGGGCAGCCCGCCCTCCCCTGTCGGCGTCCCGCAGAAAAGCTACCGGATGCTACTGTCCGAAAAGATACCTCTATTACTGCTATCAGTCGCGAGCGCGCTGATCACAGTCAAGGCGCAGGGATATGCCGTCCGGAGGCTATATCAGATTTCGCTTTCTACACGACTCGAGAACGCGTTTGTCGCCTATTCCCGATACATATGGAAGATGATCTGGCCGGAGAGGCTGGCCTTTGCGTATCCTTTGCCTACGTCAACAATCCCCGCCTGGCAGTGGCTCTTGTCGGGGGCTATTTTGGCAAGCATCACCACGCTCGTGGTGATTTTTCGAAAGCACCGATATTTACCCGTTGGCTGGTTCTGGTTCCTTGGCATGCTTGTCCCTGTGATTGGCTTGGTACAGGTTGGCAATGCTGCCATGGCCGATCGCTACGCTTATCAACCGCTCATTGGACTGTTCGTGATCATTGCATGGGGCGCCCGCGACTTCGCGGGTGTAATCAGGATCGATCGCAAATGGGAGTACGTCTCAGCTGCAGTCGTTGTGATTGTCTTAAGCTTGGTCACCTTCCGCCAGATCGGCTATTGGGACAGCGAGTATGATCTCTGGTCGCACAGCCTCGAACTCACCGGCAATGTCTTTGCAAATGACGCACTCGGTGCGGCGCTTATGGACCCACAAGCTGCCCTGTCGCCCGACGATCTCCGGCAGTTTGACACGCAGCCGAAGCAATTGGACGAGGCGCGACGACATTTAGAAAGAGCTGTAGCGGTGCGGCGTGAGCTTGTACAGAAAAATCCTAAGGCCTATCTGCCGGATATGGCGCTCGCTCTGAATAATCTGGCAAACCTCGCACAGATGGAAGGCAGTATTGAAGAGGCGAGAGTCGACTATGAGGAGGCGGTGAGCGTCTATACGAGCTTGGCCAGCCAGAATCTCAATCCCTATCCCGCCGATTGGGCAATCACGCTGGACAATCTGGCGCACCTCGAAGCCCGTAATCAGCAGACTGAGAAAGCGCGCGAGCATTTTGCACAGTCCGCCGATATCTATCGTGTACTCGCGCGGCAGAATCCCGAGCGTTACGTGCCCAACTTAGCCGACGAGTTGGACGGTCTCGCCGCCGCCGAGAGAGATGAAAAAAAAATGCCTGAAGCGCGCCGGGACTACGCCGAGGTGCTGGCTCTCCGCACGAGGCTGGCTGGACCATACCGCAGCCTCTACCTGTCCTCGGTGGCAACAACTCTCAACGATCTTGGCGTATTGGATGGCATGGACAAAAAGCCATCGGATTCTATTCAGCATTTTCAGGCGGCATTGGCCATCTACCGTGAACTGGCTTTGCACGACCCCAGCAGCTATGCCCCTTATATTGCCGGCACACTGGCCAACCTGGCGCGCTCATGCGCAGACGACAACAGGCTCCAGGAGTCGCGAGCTTATTACATGGAAGCTCTCGCTGCATACCAGAAACTCTCCCAGGATGACCCCGGCGCCTACGCCGATAATGTCGCCAAGGTTGAAGCCGCCTTGGAGCAATCGGAGAGGGCAGCAAAGGCAAAGTAAGTAACTCGCGTGCCTTGTGGAAGCAAACACGACTCTCAATGTCGTCCAGGCCCGTAGGCGGGTTTCTGGCCTAAGAAATCTCTGAAAAAATCCCAGCCAGCTCTCGATCGGAAAATGAAAAAAGGCGGACCGAATATCGGCCCGCCTTTTTTAACTTGATTCAGCTGGTTAGTTGACTCTTACCTTCGAGCCCAAGGTGCCGTCGTTCGCCGATCCCTGAACATTGCGGATCTGGTTCACGCCGGTTCCGTTGGCAAAGGTTACTCCGTTGACTGCGATCCCGGGTTTCACGCCGCCCGCGTTGGTCGGAATGATTACTCCGCCCATGTCGCTCTGGGCTTCGACAACGTTGGCGGGCAGTTTGCAGCCAGCGGTGCCTGTTCCGGTGCAACCAGTTCCGATGCCAATTCCATCACCCGCAATCTGCAAATAGTGCGAGCGTAGAACGAGCAACCCTGGGTCAACCGTAGCTGTACCGTTCTTCACAGCCTTGGCTGGAACAAAGTCAGGAACTCTGTTCACGGAGTAGGCCTCTGCCGACGTTGCGAGAGCGCTGGCGTTGGTTCCCGCCGTGCCGGTGCTCACCAGGCGCAAGAGTGACCATGCGCGGTAAGTGCCATTGCGAAGGTTCGGGAAGGAATACCCGCCCTGCCAGAGTTGTTGTTCCGTGCATGGGAAAGCAGCCGATCCCGTTCCGCAAGGAGTGTCCTTGGGAAGCTGGCCGTTGCCAGGATTGCCTGGGTCGATACTGTTGGCCGCAGCACCTGAATTGTACGATTGGAAAATTGGATCAACGCCATTCAGCGTCAGGTAGTTGAAGTCTGAGTTCTGGGCGATCGAGCTAATGTTCCCATAGCTGAAGAACGTGAACCCGATGCCGTCGCGCTGTGCGGCAAAGCCGCCGCCGCAGCTCGAGCTGGTGCTGTTCGAGCACGACACAGACAAGACTTCCTGCCCGGTGCCGATTGCGCGGTAGCGGGTGCCTCCGCCGCCGGCGCAGTTAGTCGCCAGTGGGTTGTTGGCTCCCACGCCTGTCTCCATGCTCGTCCCGATGACTCCCGGCGGGTTGCCATAGTTCGTCGGGTAACGCGTTACGTTCGCTTCAACCGTGTTGTAGGTTCCAGAGAGAGGCTCGCGCACGAAGACGTTGAGCGCGCCGGATCCGCCAAATACGCTGGCGTTGCAGGTGGTACCGGAGAACAGCGCCTGTGCTTGACGGTCAGTGATGTTGTTCACACCAGCGAGTGTGCCAGCGTGTTCGTTAATGATAAATACGACCGGAACTGCGCCGATCGGATACACGGTGAAGGCGGGAACGGCCGCGTTAGTGGCCGGGTCCTTGCCAGCAATGTTGAATGCCGCGACTTGTGCTTTCGAAGTCGAACCGGGGAATCCGCTCAGCACTGGGTTGCCAAATACGTTCTTCAAAGCCTGTGTGTTGTTCGAGTTGAATTTTGCGCACTCGCCCGAAGCCTGCTGAGCGCCCGAGGTGTTATAGCCGAGGCCGTCAAGGCTATCCGTCCCGTTCCCGGTCCCTACGCTGCTGGGTCCGAGAGGGGAATTCGCGCGGCACATCGCCCAAGCGCCGTCTTCCGGACGAATGTCGGTGGCCGCGACGTTCACGATGGCGCCCTGCGCCAGGAAATTCCAGACGTTCTGCGTCGGAGTATCATCCGTCGTGCAGGGTGACGCTCCGGTGTGGTCAGCGCCAGTGCAGGCGTACAGAACTTCCGAGATTTTGTTCGCGCCGGGCAGGACGGAGCTGCCCACAGTGTAACCGCTGTTCATCGAGCTCTTTGCGAAATAAGAGTGAAGGCCAACGACTGAGTCCACGCTAGCGAAGACCCAGACATCGCCAACGTTCGGGTTGCTGCTAGCCGCGTCGGTACAATCCTGAACCGAAGTGTTGCCGCTGGTGTGCGGAACGCTCCACACAACCCAGGCTCCGCCCGAGTCGGTCAGGTTCTTGCCAAGGCGCGAGTCGATGAGGCTGAAGTTTTGCGCCTGGCCGGCAGAAGTCGCGCCGGTTGTCCAGTGGCAGGTCGAGGTGTAGGAGGCGTTCACCGGAGTCTTGTTGATATTGACGCCGCTGTTATAGGCAGAAATAGCCATAGCTTGCCAGAGAGCCGACGAGCCGGCAATCCACAGCTGCACGTTCGCTGCTGTTGCATGAGCCTGCGGGGCAACAACGGCCATCGCAGCCAGCACCAGCAACGCCAGAATCGTTTTCATACGCAACATCATGGTAGTAGAGTCCTTTCGGGGTTTTTGGACGGCTTCGTGCTGTGAACGCGGAGCACCGCCCCGCGCAGGAAAGAGTTTCGTTGTCCGACTTGTTAAGAGTTAGTTCGCAAGCTCCATTTGTCGCTCAAGAGCCCCTTATTGTGCACGGTGCTCCGCAACCACATTCTCGAAACGTCACGGAAGCAGAGCTGGAATTTCACGCGAAGTGTACCTCCTCGCGTCCCGTTCCAGTGTTAAATCTCGGCGATATCTTCGTGAATGCCGCGTAACAGCGCGTCAGCGGCAGGTGCAGAACTTTTCCTTTGGATTTCGAGACATTTACACGCTTTCGACCGCATTGGGCTGGGCTAAGTGCTGTTACAAAACCCGCATCTTGCTTGGCCCGACCGCATTTATGATCCCCGTGCCTCAACCCCCGCAGCGGCGAAAATGCTTGATCCCAGCCCTGCTTGTTCCTTGCCGAGTGTGGAAAACGGGGGGCTTTTCCGATCACGCGCACACGCCAGCCCAGCCTTCCAACTGCACCCAGAATTCACGTTCTGTTAACTTGCGCCTGTTGACCACTCATGTACAATCCGCGCTTACCTTGGAATTGCAATCTATTAGCGTTGCGGAGCGACAGCTTTGCATTCTTGTGTCATTCATATCAATCTACGGCTCTCTGTTCTAACCCTGCTATTTCTTGGGTTATTTTGCAGCTTTGCACCGGGACAGCCTAATACTTCGACTGGTGCCATTCACGGAAAAGTCACCATTCAAGGTAATACCGCCTTGCCCGATGCCAAGGTGATACTTACCTTTGACACCGCCCATCTTGACCTTCCCGTCAATGAAAATGGTGAATACTCGATCACCGGTCTGTTCCCGGGCACCTACAGCTTGAGCGTTTCGGCGTACGGCTACGCCACTCAGGTCTTCGAACCACTGAACGTAAGGGCTGGTGGCGAACTGACCTTGGACGCGACGCTCAAACCGGGAAGCGCAGAACCAAATTCGGCTGTCGAGGCTTCCGCTCAATCTGGGCAGGAAGAGAATGGTGTAGTTGGTGGGAAGACCGCCATCAGCGGAACCGTAACTGATCAGACCCAGGCAGTTATTGGCGATGCCAAAGCGGTCCTCACGGCCGCCGGTGGGCACAAGCTGGAATCCCCGGTTGATAAGGGCGGTATCTACTCCTTCAAAGATCTCAGCCCAGGTGTATACACCCTAACCGTGAGTGCTCCCAATTTCGAACCAAAAGTTTTCGACAACATCAACGTGACTACCGGTCTTGAGCTAACACTTGACGCCTCATTGGAGCCAGCTCAGGCGAAAGAAGAAGTGAACGTCGAGTCGAGCGGTATCGGACAGGTGGAAACCGAGAGTTCTACCGTTTCGGGCACGATCACGAAGCAGGAAGTGGTGTCGATAGGACTTAACGGAAGAAACTTCAGCCAGCTTATTGCACTCGCGCCTGGCGTCAGCAATCAGACTGGACAAGACGAGGCAAAGGTTGGCGTTCAGGGCAGTGTGAAGTATAGCGTGAACGGTGGTCGCGTCGAGTACAACAGCTTCGAGATCGATGGTAACGACGTTCTGAATGCCGGCCTGAATGGCGCTTCGACCACCCTGATGGTCTATCCGAGCCTTGACGCGATTCAGGAAATGAAGGTACTGACGTCCAACTATGGCGCCCAGTACGGACGAACCGCTTCGGGAACCGTCCAGGTAACCACTAAGTCGGGAACCTCCCAGTTACATGGGAACCTCTACGATTTCATCCGCAACGAAGCCTTCAACTCACGAAACTACTTCGATGTCGTCTTCTACACGCCGCCACCTCTCGGTCAGTTGAATGGCGAGAAGTTCGGGGGCAAGGCGCCTCTCTACCGTCGACAGGATTTCGGCGGCACCATCGGCGGCCCCCTCTATATTCCGCGGGTTTTCAATACGAACAAAGACAAGACTTTCTTCTTTTTCTCCGAGGAAGTGCGTCTGGAGAAGACACCCATCGATTATTCCCAGGCGGTGCCCGGGCTTAAGGAGCGTGGGCTGGTACTCACGCCGCAAGGGGCTGTCCAGCCAAATATCAAAAATGCTGGCGGGGTTATTTATCAGGATTTCGATTTCAGTGATGTCTGCCCAGTGACCGGTGGGTTTTTCCTCCGGCCGCAATTCCCGGACTGCCCATCTGTCTTTCAAGCCAACGGCTTTTTACAGTCCGTGTCTCACTTGGAGCAACCGCTTGTTTCGGGGGCGCAGGAGAGCAATGGTGGAGTCGATAAGAATGCCTTGCTTCTTCTGAATTCGAATCTCATACCGTTGCCTAATGCTCCTTTCGGGTGCAACTTTCAATTGCCCAGCTTCAGCATCAACCAGCTTGATCCATCGGACCCGAATCGTTGTTTTATCACCGCTGTCTCTCCTTCTACTTACTGGCGTGAGGAACTTTTCCGCATCGATCAAATCCTGACCAGCAAGCTGAAAATCTCGTTCCGTTACATCCACGATGCCTGGGATACCACAGTTCTCTCGCCGCAGTGGAGCTATCTAAGCCAGACCCACCCCGAAGCGGCTACGTTCCCGACAGTCCAAAACCGCTTTGTTGGTCCTGGTCTAAGCCTCGTGGGCAGACTAACCCAGACGATCTCGCCCACGCTCTTGAACGATGTCGTACTCAGTTACGCCAACTCCAGCATTACCCTGAAAGACCAAAACGGAAACGGTGGCGCACAGTTCCAGCGCAATCCCCGGTTGGATTTGCCGTTGGTGGTTACGAATCCTCTGAACCCGGCGATGTGCAATCCCGCCATCAGCGTGGATCCGGCGACGAATATTCCAGAATGCGCTATCGGCCATCTTTTTGACAATGGCTTCGGCGGGAAGAACACCGGGATGCTGTTTTTGGGCACTAATGCCGCCTATGGCGGTCGCGGATTCGCTGCCGACCCCTCTTACATGCCTTGGGGGCATACGAATCCCACTTTTTCTTTGCGTGATGACATTGGTTGGGCACGGGGCAAGCACACCTTTCAATTCGGCGCACAGTACATATACTCGCAGCGGAATCAGGACAACAACGCGATCAATGCGGCATCCGGTGACACGCAGGGTTTGCTCACGTTCAGTAACCTGACCCACAGCACGGGAAACGCCTTCGCCGACTTCCTGTTTCAAACGATTCAGCTCAATGGCGGCGTGGCCCAAGCCCCGCAGAGTTTCATCCAGAGCTTCTCGCAGGACTCCGCGCAACATCGTTATTACCAGCGCTTCAGCATCATTGAGCCCTACTTCCAGGATGACTGGAAAATAACCAAGAGGCTCACCCTCAACCTGGGGTTGCGCCTCAGTATCTTTGGAACTTATACCGAAAAGAACCGCAATGCCTGGAATTGGGAAGCTTCTCGTTTTGATAGCAGTGCTTTTTCAGTTGGAGGAGCGTATGGCGAACTTCTCTATCATGGCAGCGCAGTCCCCGTTTCCGACCTCGCGGCCACCGATCCTTCGGGCGTAATCGGCGCGCTCGGCCTCGTGCGCTGCGGATTCAACGGCACGCCGTCCAGTTGCATGCAAGGACATCTTTTCAACCCTGCTCCGCGAATTGGCTTTGCTTGGGACCCCAAAGGCGACGGCAAGACCTCCATTCGCGCCGGCTACGGAATCTTCTTCGAACACGGAACTGGCAACGAGGCGAACACCGGGTCCCTTGAAGCTAGCGCCCCACTCGTCGTGAGCATGACCCAGCAGCTTCCGCTCAGTTATCCATGCATTGGCGACATCGGGTACGGGTCTGGTTCCAATCCTGAATGCGCAACCATTTTTGGCGGAACTCCCCCGCCCGCCGGGTCTGCCTTCCCCATCGATGTTACTTCAATTCCAACGCGCGCGATTTGGCCTTACGCCCAACAGTGGAGCTTCGGCATTCAGCGCGAGTTACACCGGAATACTGTCGCGAACATGGCCTATGTGGGAAGTAAAGGCACAAAGTTAACGGTCGAACGGCAACTCAACCAGTTGCAACCGCTGCTCGCGAGCGAGAATCCGTTCGGCCCCAATGAGCCCCTTACGAAGAATGACTGCATCGTTGATCAATTCGGACATGCACCGGGCGACGGCTCGTACCTCCCTCCCGGAGACGGCACAAATCCATTCCTGCTGCAGAGCGGAGTTCTTGTCAGCCCTACAAGTCCCGCTTATGTTTACTTGCAGGCCGCTTGCACCAACCCGAACATACCGAATGTGAACTCACTTGCTGGACGCCCCTATCCTGGTTTGGGCCGGGTTCTCTCCCTGCAAAACGTCGCCAATTCCAGCTATCACGCATTTCAGGCCACTCTCCGCCACACAAGCGGCGGGCTCACCGCTGGAGTTTCCTACTCTTATAGCCACTCCATCGACGATGCTTCGGATCGAAGCGATCCCATTCTGGTCGATTCCTACGACCTCCGCGAGAACCGCGCCAGCTCCAGTTTTGACGAGCGTCATCTGCTTAATATCAATTACATTTATCAGCTGCCACTTATGTGGTTGCCCCGTCATTTCATGGACTGGGCGAACGCAACACCGGAAGACCAGAGCGCGCCTCGCGCGAACTGTTGCTCTTCATTTACCACCCAACTCCTCGAGGGCTGGGAGCTTTCGGGAGTAACTCTCTTCGCTTCAGGCACGCCCTTCACTATTATCAATAGCGCCGGGAATACCGGTATTTCATTGACCGACAACGCTGGCGTCTCTAGCGGCCTAGGCCTTGCGGCCTCGTACCCGGACATTGCCAAGGGCCTTCCATCTCCTGGATCTAATTCTCAGAGCTTTGGCCCGCTCATCGGTAACCCCTCGCAATTCGTCGCTCCCAGAGGTCTTACGTTCGGTACTGCCGGCCGCAATTATCTGAATAACCCACACCGCTTGAACTTAGATATCTCATTACTGAAGCACTTCAACATCCGGGAATCACGCCAACTGGAATTTCGCGCCGAGGGCTTCAACATTTTCAATAACACTCAGTTTCGTATCTACGATCCTGATAATCCAGGTAGCACCGGCAACAACATCATTAGTTGCTATGCGGGGCCGAACTATTCCGCCGGGTTCATAGGCGCTGGGGCCGATTGCGTTACGGGTGCTTCGTTCCTGCACCCGCTCAATGCACATCGGCCCCGTACGATTCAGTTCGGCATGAAGCTTAGCTTTTAAGACGACTAAGAACTATGCAGACACTCCAAAAGCGTTCAATCCGACGCCGATCGGCCAAGGCGCCGCTCCCGTCTCGCCTTTGTGTGAAGTATGCGAGGGAGACTGGGTTGCCGATGTTGCTGCTCGGCATTTGTTTCCTTTCGGCCTGCGGCGGTGGTGGCAACAACGCATCGACAAACCCGTTGACGATCTCCGGTAACTGGCAGTTCACGATGGCGCCTCCGCCGGACAATTCTTTCTTGGGCGGCTTGGAGGGTGGGTTCCTGCAGCAGAGTAGCGGCTCTGTGAATGGCAGCTTGGCTTACTCCGTATCGTTGCCGCCCGGCTCGAATCAGCCAGCCTGCAACAGCGGGTCGGCTGCTGTAAGTGGTACGGTCGACGGCCAGATTGTAACCATCACCGCGGTGGCGGGGACGCAGACTTTCTCACTCAGCGGAACGCTAAGCTACAACGCCCTCACCATGGACGGCACTTATGACTCGACTCCGGGCACCGCTCAAGACGGCTCGCCGTGCGGCACGGCCCAGAGCGGTCTGCAGTGGCATGCGGTGTTCGTGCCCGAACTCTCGGGCTCTATTCAGGGCACCGTTCACAGCGGAGGCGGATCGGCAGGACTGAACGAGCAGGAATTCCTGGTTTCGGGTTCTCTCGCCCAGGCGGCGAATTCGGGAGCGAGCAGCGCCAGTGTTACTGGCGTCCTGAATTTTATCAACCCTTTGCTACAAGTGAGTGATTATCCTTGTATTGCCAGCGCTTCGCTCAGTGGCCAGATTAGTGGCAATACGGTGACTCTGCAAATTCTCGGAGTCGATGAATCCATCATCGGTCAGATTGGCGGATCCGGCCTCCAGTTAGTCACATTTGACAACACCCAAAGCGGGTATGTAGTGCACTCTATCGGATCGCCTGCATACGCTGTCTATGCGTCGGAATGCGGCGGTGGGACCCTCGAGGAGCCGGCTGATTTTGGCAATATCTGCCTCGGTCTGAACGGCTCCACCGCTTGCTCGGCGCCTGTTACTTTTGCGCCGGCTGCCTTAATGTTTAACAACCAGCAAGTAGGTACCGCCGACCAACAGACAGTCACACTTACCAACAGTTCAAAGTCTGCGCTGAGTAATTTGACGCTCGTGTTGACTGACGATACCGGTTTGGGCGTGTACCTAGAGACAGATCAGTGCGGCCCGGGAGGCGCACCATCGAATGGGGACCCGTTCAACCTGAGTGCCGGGCAGTCCTGCGTAATCACGATCACCTATACTCCGCAATGTGGCGATCCTTGTTCTTCGACCCAGACGGCGACGCTGTCCCTTTATAACCCCAACGGCAACGCGATCTTCAACTTCCCCATAAGTGGCACTCTCGAACCAGGTTCACGCGCGATGCTTGACCCGCGACAACTTCAGGCTAGTTGGATGCGGGCATCCATTCAGAAGGGAAATGCGACCGATGCTCGACCGTGGACTCGCCACCTAGGACGCACAAAATCATGCAGAGATCGAATAGAAACTTAATCAGTCGGGATCGGGTGGTTTGCGGGGCGGGCCGCAAATCGTCTCTATTTTGCCTCCGCGGCAGAGTTGCGCAGTGCCTTCTTACCGTGTTGGTCGTCAACACGATTTTGTTTTCAGGCTGTGGTGGTGGCGTTACCTCCAACGATCCACCTCAATCCTCAACAATGTCGGGCAACTGGCAGTTCTCGATGACAAATCCCGACACGAGCGGTCAGTATCCTTCAGATGCGCTCTACAGTTTGCAGGGCGGGTTTCTCCTGCAGAGTAACGGCACGGTGACCGGGCAAGCGGCTTACTACATTTACGGAGTCTCCCAGAGCGATGGAGCTTGGGCGGTATGCGATAGTGGTTCGGCAACGATTACCGGCACCTCGGACAGCCAAGGCGTAACGTTAACCGCATTAACTGGCTCACAAACTATCACGCTGCAAGGAACGCTCGATTCCAATGGCCTTACTACACACGGCACATTTACGACCGCTGGCGGCACCGCGCCGGGTTTTGTGAGTTGTGGGCAGGCAGCATCAGGACTTGCCTGGCACGCGTCCTTGGTGCCCTCATTGACTGGGGCCATTACTGGCAGCTTCCATAGTGGCGGGCCCCGTGCGCCTGCCGCGGAGGCAAACCAGGACTTCCTGCTTAGCGGCTCCCTCACCCAAGGACCAAATGTCGGAGCAAGCAGTGCCACCGTCACGGGCACTTTGAGTTTTATAGACCCTGTAACCAATGCTAGCGTCTATCCCTGTGTGCCGGGCGGCTTATTATCTGTGAATGGACAAATTAGTGGCAACACGGTTATCCTCCAGTTGTTTGGACTGGATGGCTCGAATTCAGGCCAGATTGGAGTAGTGCCGACTCAGGCGAATAACAACGGCGATGGCACCGCTCCTGTCACATTCACGTCGACCACTAACGGATATGTCCTTGACTCCACAGGAATAGGATATGTTGTTAACACAGCCTCCTGTTCTAATTCCAAAGGAGGCCAAGACTCGGGCTATGTTTGCTTAGGCTTGAATAGCTCGACAGCTTGCCAGCAACCAATCACGCTGTCTCCTTCAACATTGGTGTTCCCGGCTCAGCGGCTCGGATCGACTACCCCCTCCAGTCAGACGACTACGATTACTAATATTTCGCACCAGGAGCTCGACAGCTTAACCTTGACGTGGAACCTCTCCTCTGGCACGAATTCGGATATCGGGCCGACCGACTTCACCAATCTGCCAAACTTCTCCGAGGCGGACGATTGCGTACTTGGCGGTGAGATCTTGCCCCCCGGCGGTACTGGGTCCGATTTCTCCTTGGCTGCGGGACAGTCATGTACAGTTACTATCTCGTTTACTCCCCAAGCAAGCTGCACTTGGCTGCCCGGCCCATTCGGTGGCTCATCGCCAGCCCAGTGTCCCCTTACTCTTACTGCCCAAGTCGTCGTCAATAACGTCGCTACTACCGCTGACAATGATCCGAACTTTGCTGTCCCGATTAAGGGGATCGGTTCGAGCTTTGTGCAGCCCTCGACACCCGAACTCGATTTCAGTGCGGAAGCATTCGGCGAGGCCAGTCTCCCGCAACTCCTCTCGTTCACTAATAACGGCCCAGCCCCTGTTCAGATTCTGCCAGCAGCGACGTGCCCACTCCCGACCCTCGGAGGCCAGGTTCCGCTCACCCACCCCCTGGTATACCCGCCTCAGCCCCCTACTCCCGAGTTCCCGGCAGTGGCCGCTGGTCTGCAAGTGGTCGCTGTTCTAGACCAGGATGTCAACCAATCTACCATCCTCTACAATTGCGATTTTGATACTGCAACATCTTTGCCGAACTTTCAGATTTCCTCCGACACCTGCTCTGGAGCCCTCCTTGCACCTCAACAGGCATGCAGCCTGCAAGTCACATTCGTTCCACAGACCCTGGCAACCTACGCCACGGCGCTCGATCATTTTCTCGAGCTGAATACGGTTCAATGTACTGACCCCGTAAATGATCCGCCCTCGCAGTCCAATCCTTGTGAACTCGACGGTGGAAGATTCCCAGTTGAGCTAAGAGCGAATATCAGTAGTCCACTGAGAATGTCACCGGCCGCAGGGCTGGACTTTGGAAATGTCGCGGTCGGTAAGTCGAGTAACTCACAGACCATCACTCTTCTTAACGACCCTACGCTTTCGCCTCAGGTAACGGTGGACTTTGTCGGCAGGATCGCAGTCAACGGCAATTACTCTGAGTCGGACGACTGTCCGTTTAGCCTGGCTCCTGGAGGCAGTTGCTCCGTGGTTGTTACTTTTGTGCCCAAGGCTAAGGGACGCAATTCCGGGACCCTTACCATAAACTACACGGTAAATAACATTGCCGGAGTTCAAACGGTATATATGCGTGGCACGGGACAGTGAGCCGCGTGGCGCAATCCTCACAGCTAACCTATCTGTTGGCGAACGGGGTATTTGCTAGAACGCGATTTCATTTCAGAGTTTTGAGTCATACCTGTAAGCGGTGGATAAAGCAATTTAGGAGGCTGTAGTGGCAACTAGGCGATGGGCTCTCTTGCTTCTGACGGTAGCGCTTATCTCGGTGCTTACCGGCTGTGGAGGCAGCACTTTCGATGTGCAGAATCCTCCTCCGCCTCCGCCCCCGGACATCGCCATCGCGTTTCAGACACTGCCTCCGCCATTTATTCTAATCAACTCCACAGCAAGCCTGTCCGCGATGGTCACCAATGATTCAACCAATTCCGGAGTGGACTGGTCGTTGACCTGCTCGCAATCGGGCAACTGCGGCACACTTAGTGCCACACACACTGACAGTGGTGCCCCTGTAACTTACACCCCGCCCTTGACTCTTATTGGCAACGGTCTGTCCGTCAACATTGTGGCCTATGCGACTGCTGACCGCGGAACCAACGCCCTTGCTTCAATCACGATCAACGCCTTTGCTAATGTGCTCAATGGAACTTATGTGTTTCAGGCCCAGGGAAGTGACCCCAGCGGCCAGCCCTATCAGGTTGCAGGCTCACTGGCTTTGGATGGCAACAATGACAGCTGCGCGGGTTACATCACCTCCGGGCAGCAGACGTTGAATACATTTGCCGACGGATCGGTAACGACCCCTATCACTGGAGCAACCGGTACACCTTGCGTGCCTGGTCCAAGTTACTTTTTCGTTGGCGGGGATGGACGTGGACTTATCTTGCTCGCCACCACCGATTCAGTGGGCGATCCTCTTACGGAGACGTTCAGTCTGGTGGTTCTTTCCAGCTCCGAGGCGCTGATCTCGGAAGTCGACTCGAATTCAGCTGTAGGCACGCTGGAGTTGCAAGATCCGGCGGCTGCGCAGAACTTGCCCTCCAATGGCTTTGCCTTAGTCGCCAGCGGCGCCGATTTCTCTGATACGCCTATCGCTTTCGGGGCCATCCTTAATATCGACAATAATCCGGACCCGGGTAGTATCTCGGGTATTGGTAGTTTGGGTAATCAGGATTACAACTCAGCCTTTACTAGCTGTCCGCAAAAGACCGGATTTGCCGGCTCTTCCGTCACGCAAAGCTCGCCCGGCGTGGTCGTCTTTAGCCTGGTCACCGCTTGTGACGATGTCAACCCGTTCGGGCCCACTGAGCTTACTGGTTACGTTGTAGACGCGTCACATATCCGGCTAATTGAGACGGACGGATCCTTCTTGACTGCAGGATTAGCGATTGGCCAAGGTGCCCAAACCGGAACGTTTGGGCCCGGATCGTTTTCCCAGCCTTATGTATTCGGAGTTACAGGTCCTGCCAACGCTGTAAATATTGGCCTCTTGCCCGCGTCATTCACAGCCGCAGCTGTCATATGCCCCGACGGCGCCGGTGGTCTCACCTCATGTTCTGATTCGGGCGGCCAGCCGTCAGGCGGCTATATTGATGCGCTTTTCCTGAGTGATAACGCTCCACTCCCCGGAGGACAGAACTCCCCGTGCTCAAGCCCCCCGTGCCCCGGGGCGGCGAGCGCCGAACTTTCAGGCAACTACAAAGTCGACGCGCAAGGTATCGGTCGCGTGGACCTGACTGGCCTTAAATTCAATCCTCCTCCCAGCCGCGCGATTCACCCTACCATCGACTTTTACCTGACGAGCGCCCCAGGAACTGGAGCGCCTGCCTTAGTTCTCTACGCTGGCGGCGAAGATAAGAACTATCCGGCCATGGGCGTCGGGATCGCTTATCCGCAACAGCAGCCCGCCAATGCAAGCTCTTTTGGCGACGGCGAATTTTACGGCCTTAACTTCACCGAACAGAGCGGATTCGAAATTGATGGCACAGGCCAGATGACTTCGACTCTGAGCCAGGGCAGCTCCGGCGGAACCCTGTCAGGATTGGTGGATTCCGTCGGCCCCAATTTCGGCACAACTCTAAGTGACTCTTTCGCATGCCCTCAAGGCTCAGGCTCCTGCCCGGATTCCTTCGGTCGCTTTTCAGATAGCACGTTCTTGGGCACTGGCGAAGCCTACTATATGATTGATAGCGACCGAGGCTTCTTCGTCGAGACTGACCTCTTGGCGAACGTCGAATCTGGGGGAACGCCGCAAGTGACTTTGGGCTACTTTGCCCAGCGATGTGATGTTACAAATCCCAACACCTGTCAGCCGCCAGGAAGTAAGTCCACCAGAAGGCAGAGCCGGAGCAGACACACATCTCAGGCGCAAAAGATACGCTGACAGGGCCCCCTCGGCGGCGTATTCTTTGCCGGTCTCGCCCAGTCAGCTACTTAGCGCCTCACGAACACCACAGCTAACGAGTCTTGGTAGATCAGGCTGAACCGCGGATCGAAAGTCAGCGCAATTGCCAATGGTCTCTGCCGGGGAAGCAGAACCAGATTGGCTTCGTTTAGGGCGGGATCATTCGCAGATGATGGATCTCCGTTGATCGTCAAGAAGGAGCGAGTATCCAGTTCGTCTCCGTAGAGATCGGTGCGCCCGTCAATCGCTACCGGGAATTCCGGCATATACCAGACAATGAAATCTCCCCAGTCATAACTGTTATACAGTGGCCCAGGTTGGGGATGATCTCGCAGGAAGTTTATTGCCTCTACTGGATAGACGCTGGCTACGGCGAGACGCAGGTTTGGAGTGTTGAAACCCATGACGCGTGCGTAGAGAAAAACTAACAGGGTCACCGCGGACACGAGGCCTGCTTTCTCCCAAATGGTCTCGCTGCGTTCGCGTTCCGCTCCGCCCCAGGACGTTGCGATGCACGCCGCGGCCGGAATGCAGATGAACCACGAATCTCGCTGGGTCCGGAAGCCTACGATGCTTGCTATGGGTAGCAATGCGAGGAGAAAAGGATCGAGTTGTTTCCGGCGTCCCAAAGCGAAGAACGCCAGACCCGTCAATAGCAGTTGCACAAAATCGGTGTAGTTGCGGAAATTAAGAGCCTGGAATTCGGCGACATAGGTATATGGATACTTCGAGGTCGCGTAGTTGAATACCACAGAATATAAGTGGAAGAAATAGGGTCCAATGCACGTCGCCACTAAGCAAGCTATGAAGATGACAGCCAGCATCCGGACAGGCAACGGCGAACGTAGCAAAGAGGAGGTTTTGTCAAGTTCCAGGCGAGTCGCACATTCCTGAAGAAAGGCGAGCCCTACAAACAAACCCACCGTGAAAATCCCGTAGATGAACTGAATGTGCACGTTCGCCCAAAGAATGAATAAGGGAGGAAGCCAATAGAGCAGTTGTAGCCGTCCGGTGCGCCTCGCCTCGAGCAGCAGCGTAAGCGTTACCGTGAACAGCGTCATTGAGAAGAATACGGGCCGCGGAAAAACGCTAAACAGATATGCCGCGCATGTGGCAGTGGAGAGCAGACTGGCCTTCCAGAAGGTGCCTGAAAGACGGCGAACCATCCAGAACGTGCTATAGGCAACCGCCAGGCTCAACAGCAAGCCGTAAACGCCAATGCCGGCTAATCCAAACCAGGAATGGAAACGAGAGAGTAACAGCTCATAGAACCAACTATAGGCCATCCACGGCCGGTCCGCCGCCGTACGGGAAAGAATCCCGGTGTACGGTACGGCCGAGTGTTCTATGATCCAATCACCAACCTTCAGGTGCAACCAGATGTCATTGTCTACAACACTGTATTTCGGCAACAGAGTTGGCGCGGCGAGCAAGGCCAGCAGAACCGCCAGCGCCAGCACATGCACCGGACGACTGTCGACAACTCCACGCAGCCGCGATTTACTCTTCTCGTCCGCCGCCCCCCTCTTTCCATGATTCTGTGGTTCAAGCGCGCCGCTAGGCCGCCGGGCCACATGTTCTCTCGTTCGCGGCATCTGCTATCTTCCTCGTTACGTCACTCACTTACATCTCCCCAGCCTACTGAAATTGGCGCTCCTCAGGATACATCTTGCGGATGACATCTTGCGCCAGAATATCGATCGGCGAGTAGTCGTCCGTCAACAGTATCCCCGGCTCTCCCACCTCATGACAGCGGAATCTCTCAAATGGCCTGAGAGCATCGGCGGAAAAGTTATCAATGTTGCTCGCCACGATGATGAGGTTTTGCGGTTCGACCGCATTGTCTGGAAGGGTTGAAAACACCGCGTGGGTTCGGAAGACCTCTTGAATCGTCCGGAGCAGGGACGCATACACAATCGCCAACCTGCCTGATCGGGCTGAGACGATATTGAAAACAAGTATGCCGCCCGGTTTGAGGGCTTGGCTCATCCGGTAGAAAGCCTCTCGCGTGGCGAGATGTGGCGGCATACTATTGCCCCCCGCGTACGCGTCCGTATAGATCACGTCGAACTGCCGCCGATTTCGATTAAGGAACACCCGCCCATCTTCGTTCACCGTCGTGATACGACTGTCCGGGTTCTTCAGGAAAAACCTCTTGGCAACAGCCGTGATGTCCGGATCGATCTCGACCGTTGTGACGTCTGCTCCAGGTGCATATTCGATAATGTACTGTGGGATCGCATATCCGCCTCCGCCAATAACCAATGCCGACCGTGGATTAGGTTTTAAACTCTGGATGACCTTTCCGGACAGCTCAACATAAGGAAACAGGATCTGCTCCGGGTTCAACCTGCGCCCGCTTTGTATCGCCCCGTCGATAGTAAGTAACCGGACGGTCCCGCCGATCTCGTTAACCCGTATATTGTAATACCTGCTGTTCTTCTCAAATAAGTGCGTTACATTTATGGCTTGGTCGGCGCTAAGTAAGCTTAGCGAACCAGCGCCACACGCAGTTACTGATACGGCGGCGATGACCCATGCGGCCTTCATCGTCCCGGCCGACCAGAGCGAAAGTGCTAAAAGGGTCGCGACCATCCCCGCAAGAATGTAGGAGATCGGGAAGTGGGGAATAAGCCAGAAGCCACCCGCAAACGTTCCTGCGATGCTACCGACGGTGGATGCGGCGTAAATGCCGCCGGAGGTCCGGCCAATTCTTTCGGGATTGTTTGTGGCAATCTTTATCAGGTACGGGGATACCATCCCTAGCACTGTGCTGGGCGGACCAAAGATCACGAGCGCCGCAAGAAGCGATCCCCAATCCAGACCGAAAGTTCCGAAATACGATAAGAAGCGCCGCTCAAAGTGCACCAGAGCGCAGGTGCATGCAGCGGCCAACAGAACCACGGGCAGAAGCTTTGGATTCCGATCAGCCAGAATCCCCCCCAGATAGTAGCCCAGTGAAAGTGAACCCAGTATGGTCCCAATCATGTTCACCCACACCGAAAACGAGCTTCCTAAGAATGGCGACAATATCCGCGTTCCGAGCACTTCCAGTAACAGCACGATCCCGCCGGAAAAAAAGGCTATCCCGAGGAGCGAATATCTAAAAGCTGGTTGGGCGTCCTTCTCGCGACGCCCTTGCCTCAATCCACGCCTGCCAGTCTGCAAATCTGCCATTCACCTTCCGCCCTTCGTGCCAGCCTCGGTGCTCTACGTGCGAAACACACATAATAGCCTAACGATCTGGAGACTGCGTGCGCTTCCCGCTTCTTCGCCATATACACCTTCAAAGGAACGAACGATTGTTACGCTTGCGTGAATAACACATTCGGTTGCGGCCCCCTTAGCTTTGTTCTCTTGACCGCCGTTGCCCGCTGCTGCCATGATCTATCGCTGGACGATTGGCGAGATAACTATGGCCATGAGAATGCCTCGAAAACCTACGCGATGCGGGTGCTGACTTGGCCATTGCGCAAACGTCAGTGTTGCCTGGCATGATGAGTTCAACTCAGCAACTCAGAAGAAGGCGCCAACCCGTCCAGGTCGAGGTCGCGAACAAGGGTAGGACAACTTCATCGTCAAAGCACGCCCTTAGCGCGCTTCCATCTTGGGCCACGCCTGTCCTCTGCCTGCTTCTTGCCTTTCTTACTGCTGGCGTGTATAGCTCTGCCGTCTCTTATCCATTCATAAATCTCGACGATCCCACCTATGTGTCCGATAACCACCACGTTCAGGCCGGCCTAAGCTGGCAAACCGTCACGTGGGCTATGACCGCAACCGATGCCTTTAACTGGCACCCTCTGACATGGCTTTCGCACGCCCTTGATTGCCAGCTCTATGGCCTGAACGCTGGAGCCCACCACGTCACCAATATCATCATTCACGTCCTGAATGTGACTCTGTTGCTTCTCTTGATGGCTCGTGCCACAAATGCACCCGTCCGTAGCGCGTTGGTGGCGGCACTATTCGCCGTTCACCCGCTCAACGTCGAATCGGTGGTCTGGATTGCCGAGCGAAAGAATGTCCTGAGCATGCTGTTTTTTCTATTGGCGTTGGGAGCCTATGGCTGGTATGCACAAAAGCCAAATTGGAGGCGTTACGCTGCGCTGGCCGTTTTGTTTGCGCTGGGACTCGCGGCCAAGCCAATGGTAATTACGCTGCCTTGCGTTCTATTTCTGCTGGATTACTGGCCTCTCGCCCGCATCAAAGACTGGACTGCGCCTTCGCTACGATTTCCGCTCATTCAGCTTCCTTGGCCGCGGTTGGTTGTCGAGAAATTGCCGCTACTTATATTGTCGGCTGGCAGCGCGGTTGTTACGGTTATCGTTCAGCGGGTCCGCGAGTCGAGCTCGATGCCTCTGGGTCAACTGCCACTTTCCCTACGGCTGAATAATGCTGTTTATTCCTATGCCATGTATCTGGCAAACATCTTTTGGCCAGCGAACCTCGCCGCCTTCTACCCACACCCGTTGCACTCGCTCAGGTTTTGGCAGATTGTGCTCGCAGCGACTCTGCTGGTGGCGGTGAGCCTATTCGTCTGGAAGCAGCACGCCAATTGCCCCTACGGCTTGGTGGGCTGGCTCTGGTTCTTAGGCACCCTCATCCCCGTAATCGGGATCATTCAGGTCGGCGAGCAGGCAATGGCTGATCGCTACGCATATCTTCCTGGCATCGGAATCTTCCTGATTTTGGTATGGGGATGTGCCGACATTGTCCAGGCACATTTTCGAACCTACCGCGTGTCCGCCGTGATCGCGATCGCAGCTCTGGCCGCGTTGTCTTGCATGACCTTCCGTCAGATCGTTTATTGGGAAACTCCAGAGATTCTATGGGCGCATACGCTGGAGATCACAAAAGACAATTTCATTGCCAATGACATTATGGGGCATCTCTTGTTGTCTGAGGGTCGGCCAGAAGCCGTAACTTATTTTGAAGCGGCGGCCAAGTCAGCGCCTTTGCCCTATTATCGTGCCCACCTTCGTATCATTCTCGGCATGACCTACAGCGAGCTTGGGTACTACGAGCAAGCCAGCGAAAATTTCGCGATCGCTCGCAACACTGACTCCCATCAACTCCAGAAAATGATTGGAGAACTCACCGAGATAGCAGCCGCAAGTCCGAGTGGACCCGCTTATTGGCGATTGGGAGTGCTTCTCGAGGGAGCAAACCAGTTCGCCGAGGCCAAGCGCTCATTCGAAAAAGCTCTCCAATTGGACCCGCAATCTAGCCCGCCTCGTGCGGCTCTCGAACGGCTGAATACACGCCAACGATAGGCACTCTTCTCCTATCGTTGGGCCACGACGTCGCAAGCAAACGTCACTACTGTTGGGACGGCGAATCCTCCGGAGCTTTCGGCTGGCTTTGATTTTGGCCGTTCGTGGGATTCTTAGGCGCATTGGGGTCAACAGGCCCTTTTAGCGCAGTCATCGTGCTCATCTGCGGCACGAAGACGAAAAGCCATTCGTTGTAATGCGACTTTCCGTAGAACTCGTGAACTCCCTTCGCTTTGCTCTTGCTCACGACCCCCACAATCGCTCCGCCAAACATCGGCGAGTCCGGATCCGTTTCGAATTTAGGTGGAGAAGGCTTATCGCTATTGTTTCCACCCGCCGGTTTATTGGGCAATGCCCCCGGGTTAGGGCCAACTTGGGGTTTCGTTCCGCCATCAGCTGCTTTTGCTTCGCCACCAGACGCCTCTGGGTCGGCTGGAGCGGTTTCCGCGTCGGAACCGGAGTTCTCTGCGTCCCCGGACTCTGCCGGAGGTTCTTCCGTCTGTTCTTCCCCCGCGCTCTGCCCATACCCTTGTCCGAATAGCGAGTTGTATCTCGAAGCGATGTCCTGCTGATACAGCAACTCGAAATCCGCTTCTTTCCCGGTCCTTCGGTCCATATTCAGAGGGTCTGTATACCGCTTCCGTAAGCAACGGCCAATGTTGGTATTCTCCAGATCTTCGATACGGCTCGGATATCTCCCCATCTTTTTGTAATAGCTTTGAATCGCACGCATGTATGCTGTGCCACGATGAATGAGTTCGTCTTCGCGCTCGCGACGAATTTGCTGACTGATCTCGGGCAAGACGGCTGCCGCAGCGATGGTCACGAGCGCTATCGAAAGCATCATCGTCAGCAATATGTATCCCTGTTGATGATTCCGTGCCGCAGTTTTCCCGTTCATCAGTGCCGAATCGCACACCATACATTCATTCAACCAATGCGTTTAATGCGTTTTAAGCTACCACAACTTCTTTAAGGAAAGGCATCACATTGGCTCAATGAGCATTGGTTCACGGGCCCCAAGAGTCGAAAGCTGATAGGCCCTATAACCCAGATTCTAAAAGCTTTCGTAAGAGTCTCGGAAGCGTCATTATTTAAGGTGAGATGTCGTCGAGGCGGGGACAACATTAACGCCACATTCACAATTCCGTCACCGAAATGCAACAAAGAGTAGTGTAGCTTACAGTGGTCAACGTAGAGTGAAGCTGGTACGTTTCTGTGCCTTTGTTCGTGCCTGACTGAGCGGCGCATTCATTCTGGCGGGGACAAAAGCCAACGAAGGAGTTAGGAGAACTCACTGGATGAAGGCACATGAAAAGTGGTGACCGAATCCGCGTCCTGGGGGAGCGATGTACGTAACGGAAACCAAGGAAATGACTAAGCGCCGAGATGAGAGTTTGCGAACCAAGGCGAACCCCTCGTGTGGAGCAATTGGCTGCGAGTCTGCTTTTGGCAAATTAGCCCTGCACTACTTATCTCGCGCGGGGTTTCGTGTTCTTCAGTTCTCCCTCACTGGCGATGTGATCCAGCGCATGGGGCCCCGTCCAGCTTTAATCTTAATCGAAATCACGACGTCAGGACGGCTTGCACTCAATATCTGTCAGGGAATTCGGCGCCGCTCTGCATTCAATCACACCCCAGTAATATTGCTATCTTCAAAGGCTTCCAGCGAGGAGTGTGCCCTCGGAATCGAGTCGGGGGCCGACGACTATATCACAGGCTCATCGACCGGGCTCGAAATCCTAGCACGAGTGCGGGCGATCATCCGTCGTTGCGCGCAACAGTCGCATTTTCCTGGAACACCTTTGAAGCTAACGCATGCTCTGCCGTATCCTTCCGTGGGCAGCACGAATTCCAGCGTAAGAGCCGGCGACATCGAAATCGATAACGCCGCAATGGCGATTTCGGTTCGTGGCAGCGAGATATCGACAACGAGCCTTGAGTTTCGGTTGCTTCGCTTTCTCGTGTGCAATGAGGGTCGTGTTTTCTCGCGCACAGAGTTGTTAGATGCCGTGTGGGAAGCAGGGTTTGTGGAACTACGTAGTGTGGACGCCTGTATACGCCGACTTCGGCGCAAAATTGAACCCAAGCCTCCACGCCCGGCCTATCTAAGGACCGTTCGGGGAGCTGGGTATTGTCTAATTGCAGGTTCACCTAAACTTTCCCAAGAGAACCGTCGCATATCCGACTACGCGGAGAAATCAATTTCCGCGATTGACCAGGCAACTGAGATTCTTGGGTAGAAAGCCG
>Ga0335070_10000234_pt1 | contig 63461 bp, 55 predicted proteins | sample Lox_Sample_13_FD_206722 | JGI IMG/M metagenome (GOLD analysis project Ga0335070, IMG submission 206722) | Soil microbial communities from Loxahatchee National Wildlife Refuge, Florida, United States - Lox_Sample_1.3 | ecosystem: Environmental > Terrestrial > Soil > Wetlands | place: USA...
TCCTCCCTCGAGCAGGAAGTACGAGGAGTGCCCGCCCGAGACCACGAGCGTCAGCGCGGGCTCCGGGATCGCGCGCGCCGGCGCGCCGTCGAGGTCGAGGAACGGCGAGACGAGGTGCCCCTCGAGGTGATCCACACCCGTGAGCGGGAGCCCGCGCGCCCACGCGTACGCCGAGGCGAAGCACGTCCCGACCAGGAGCGAGCCGATCAGCCCCGGCCCCCGCGTCACCGACACCAGCTCGACGTCGCCGAGCCCGGCCCTGCGCTCGGCTTCGGCCAGGAGGCGGGGGAGCGCCTCGAGGTGGTGACGGGCCGCGAGCTCCGGAACGACGCCGAGGTACGGGGCGTGTGCCGCGACCTGGGACGAGACCAGGTTGACGCGGACGCGTCCTTCGCCCTCGAGTACCGCGACTGCGGTCTCGTCGCAGGAGGTCTCGATGCCGAGCGTCTTCACGGGCCGATCTCCCGGACGGTCGCCGGGTTCACTGGGCGGGCGACCCCGCGCTCCGACACGATCGCGGTGATCAGCTCCGGCGGCGTGACGTCGAACGCGGGGTTGTACACCGCGACGCCGGGCGGGGCGACGAGACGTCGGCCGACCGTCACGACCTCGCTGGGGCTTCTCTGCTCGATCCGGATCTCCACCCCCGTGGCGCAGGTAGGGTCGAACGTCGTCGTCGGGGCGACCGAGACGAACGGCACCCCGTGACGGGCCGCGGCCAGCGCCAGGGAGTACGTCCCGACCTTGTTCGCGATCGAGCCGTCCGCCGCCACGCGGTCCGCCCCGAGCACCACGCCGGCCACCGCTCCGCTCCCCAGCAGCGACGCGGCGGCCGAGTCGGGCAGCAGCGTCACCGGGATCCCGTCGCGTGCGGCCTCCCACGCCGTGAGACGCGCACCCTGCAGCACGGGCCTCGCCTCGCAGGCGTACAGCCGCTCCAGCCTCCCCTCGGCGTGCACCGCCCGCACGACGCCGAGCGCGGAGCCGATGCCGCCGGTCGCGAGCGCTCCCGCGTTGCAGTGCGTCAGGAGTGCGACGTTCTCGCCGGGGAAGAGCGCGGCGCCGTGGGCCGCCATCGCCAGGCAGGCGGCGGCGTCGGAGGCGTGCAGGGCCTCAGCGGCCGCGAGGGCGCGCTCGAAGCGCTCGCCGGGGGCGGCGGTCTCGATCGCCACCAGGACGCGCGCCACCGCCTGCGCCAGGTCCGCGCCGGTCGGCCGGGCCGCGGCGAGCCGGCGCGCCGCTCGTCGCAGGTGGCTGCGGTCGGGGTTGCGACGCGCCTCGGCGGCGAGGGCGTACGCCCCCGCCAGACCGATCGCGGGTGCCCCGCGAACGGCGAGCGTCCGGATGGCGCGGATGGCCGCCGCCGCCCCGTCCACGCGGATCCACCGCTCGTCGCGCGGGAGCAGACGCTGGTCGAGGAGTTCGAGGCCATCCCGCCAGCGCAACGCCGATACCGTCGTGGTCGGCTCCGCCATGGGGTGCGATGGTACCGCACGGCGTTGCCGCTCCGCCGGGCGCCTCGTTATACTGCCCCGGTCGGAAGGGAGGATGTATGCCTCTTCGCGTCGCCATCAACGGATTCGGTCGCATCGGACGCCTGATCCTGCGGCAAGCCATGCACGACAGGGGCCTCGAGTTCGTCGCGGTGAACGACATCACTGACGCCCCGACTCTCGCGCACCTTCTCAAGTACGATTCCGTCCACGGAAGGCTCGACGCGAAGGTCGAGGCCACGGGCGACGGGTTCACCGTCGACGGTCGAGCGATCAAAGTGCTCGCCGAGAAGGAGCCCTCGCACCTCCCGTGGAAGGCGCTCGGCATCGACCTGGTGTTCGAGGGGACCGGCAAGTTCACCAAGGGCGAGCAGGCCAAGGCCCACCTCGACGCGGGCGCGAAGTGGGTCCTCATCACCGCGCCGGCCAAGGGGGTGGACGCCACGCTCGTCTACGGGGTCAACCACACGATCCTGGATCCCTCCAAACACAAGATCGTGTCCAACGGCTCGTGCACGACCAACTGTCTCGCCCCGGTGGTCAAGGTGCTGCTCGAGAACTTCGGGATCGCGCACGGGCTGCTGACCACCGTGCACGCCTACACGAACGACCAGAAGATCCTCGACCTCCCCCACAAGGACCTGCGCCGCGCCCGTGCCGCCGCGATGTCGATGATCCCGACGTCCACGGGGGCCGCGAAGGCGATGGCCGAGGTGTACCCGCAGCTGAAGGGCAAGCTCGACGGCGTGGCGGTGCGCGTCCCCACCTCGGACGTCTCGCTCGTGGACTTCACGTTCACGGCGGAGAAGCCGCTCTCGGTGGACGCCCTGAACCAGGCGTTCCGCACCGCGGCCGGCGGCGCCCTCAAGGGCATCCTCGCGGTGAGCGACGAGCCGCTGGTCTCGATCGACTTCCGCGGCACCACGGCGTCGTCGATCGTCGATCTGCCCTCGACGATCGTGATCGGGGAGAAGACCGCCAAGATCTTCTCGTGGTACGACAACGAGTACGCCTACGCGGCACGTTGCGTCGACGTCGCCAAGCTGTTCGCCAAGTAGGGAGGAACCCATGGCGCTGCGGTCGATGGACACCCTCAACGTCGAGGGGCGACGGGTGCTGCTCCGTCTGGACCTCAACGTACCCCTCAAGGACGGCAACGTCGGGGACGAGACTCGCATCCGGGAGGCCGCCCCCACCGTGAAGGCGCTCGCGGAACGCGGGGCCGTCGTGATCGCGTGCTCCCACCTCGGGCGCGCGAAGGGCAAGCCGGATCCGGCGCTCTCGCTGGCGCCCGTCGCGCCTGTGCTCGCGCGCCTCGCCGGCCGCCCCGTGCGCTTCGTCCCCGCGACCGTCGGGAGCGCGGCCGTCACCGCGGTCGGCGCCGCCCGCCCGGGTGACGTCCTCCTGCTCGAGAACCTGCGGTTCGATGCCGGCGAGGAGAAGAACGACCCGGCGTTCTGCGCCCGGCTCGCCGAGCTCGCCGACGTATACGTCAACGACGCCTTCGGGACCGCCCACAGGGCGCACGCCTCGACCGCCGGTGTGGCGAAGCTTTTCGAGGAGCGCGCCGCAGGGCCTCTGATGGCGCGCGAGATCGCGGCGCTCACGAAGGTGCGGGACAACCCCGAGCGACCGTTCGTTGCCATCGTGGGCGGCGCTAAGATCTCCGGCAAGCTCGAGACGCTCCGATCGCTCGCGCAGCGCGTCGACACGATCGTCCTCGTGGGCGGGATGGCGAACACGTTCCTGGTGGCGCAGGGCGTGGCGGTGGGGAAGTCGCTCGTCGAGGCCGACCTGGTCTCCACCGCACGCGAGATCCTCGCGGCGGCGGCCGCGCGGGGCGCCACGGTCGTGCTGCCGACCGACGCCGTCGTTGCCGCCGGGACGGACGCGCCGGGTCGTGCCGTGCCCGTCTCGGCGGTGGGGGCGGACGACATGATCCTCGACATCGGACCGGCATCCCGCGAGCGGATCGGTGCGATCGTGGCCAAGGCGCGCACGGTGTTCTGGAACGGCCCGGCCGGGGTGTTCGAGAAGCCGGCGTTCGGCGCGGGCACCCTCGCGATCGCCCGGGCGATGGCCGCGGCATCCGCGTTCACCGTGGTGGGCGGCGGAGACAGCGTCGCCGCGGTCCAGCAGGCCGGCGTGGCGGCGAAGCTCTCGCACGTCTCGACGGGTGGGGGGGCGTCGCTCGAGTTCCTCGCGGGCGATACCCTTCCCGGCGTCGCGGTCCTCGAAGAGGGCGCATGACCCGCCGACTGCTGATCGCCGCGAACTGGAAGATGCACGGCACGGTTTCCTCCGTGCACGCGTACCTCGAGAAGCTCGTCGAGCGCGTTCGGAGCTCGGACCCGGAAGTCGTGATATTTCCTCCTTTTACGCTTCTCCCGGCGGCCCTGCTCATCGCCAGCGGGTCCGAGGTCGCCGTCGGAGCGCAGAACTGCCACTGGGAGGAGAAGGGGGCGTTCACCGGCGAGGTCGCTGCGCCGATGCTCGCCGAGCTCGGCGCGCGCTGGGTGATCGTCGGCCACTCTGAGCGCCGCCAGTACTTCGGCGAGAGCGATCAGACCGCCGCCGCACGTGCGCTCGCCGCCCAGCGCGCCGGCCTCGACGTCGTCTTCTGTCTCGGCGAGACGCTCGAGCAACGCGAGGCGGGGGACACGATGACGGTCCTCGAACGCCAGAGCGCGGCGCTCGCAGGGCTCGACCCGGCCCGGCTCGCGGTGGCGTACGAGCCGGTGTGGGCGATCGGAACCGGGCGAACGGCCACGACGACGCAGGCCCAGGAGGCGCACGCCGCGCTCCGGCGGAGGTTCGCCGGGCTGTTCGGCACCGAGGCGGCGGGCGCGCTCAGGATCCTCTACGGCGGGAGCGTGAAGCCGGACAACGCCGCGGCGCTCCTCGCCCTAGCGGACGTGGACGGCGCTCTGGTGGGGGGAGCAAGCCTTGACGCGGAAGGGTTTTGCGCTATCATCCACGCTGCTCCCGGCGGCGGCCGCGGGGCGGAGGAGTGAGGTTCCCGTGTATACCCTTCTGGTCATCCTGTTCATCGTCGTCTGCTTCTTCCTGATCCTGGTGGTGCTTCTCCAGCAGGGGAAGGGGGCGGACGTTGCGGCGGCGTTCGGCGGCGCGGCCTCACAGGCCTCGTTCGGTCCGCGGGGCACGACGACGCTCATGCACAAGCTCACCACCGGGTCGTTCGTTCTCTTCGTGGCGCTGTGCATCGGGTTGTCGGTGCTCACGGCCCGGCGCGGCCGGTCCGTGACGGCGGGCATCAAGGGGAAGGCGGCGGCGACTGCACCCGCTCCGGCAAAGCCGCCGGCGCCGGCGACCGGTCAGGCACCCGCACCGGCCGGGCAAGCCCCGGCTCAGGGCTCGCCCCAGAACGCTCCCCAGCCGCCGGCGCAGCAGAAGAAGTGAGCGGGCCGTGGTCATGTCGAGACTTCGTGCCGAAGTGGCGGAATTGGTAGACGCGCACGTTTGAGGGGCGTGTGGCGCAAGCCATGCCGGTTCGAGTCCGGCCTTCGGCACCATCTACTAATCCGGGGGGCTTCGCGGCCCCCCGAACCTTCCCCCGCCGCGAAAGTGCCCCCCGAGCCCCCCGCGCTCCGCGGGAGTGAATCCCGCTCCGCGCCTTCTCCCCCGAGCGGCAGCTCGGCCCCCTGAGTTGTTCTTCCCGCCAATGCTCAGGTCCGAGGTGGGGGCCTCGCGCCGCCGGGCGGGCCCAGCATGGGCACCGCGATGTGATCTACGTCAACTCGCGTCCGCGCCGGAAGTCTGTACAATCAACCGCCCGCATTGTGCAGACCGGGAATCAGTCGTTGTCTGCTACGATTTGCGGGACATAGGGGGTTGCCATGACCAAGACCGTCACCGCTGCTGTTTGCCTAGCCCTCATCGCAGGCTCGGCGCTCGCGACCGTGCCCGTAACCGATCAGTACTTGCCGGCGCTCGGCCACGCTCTGGGCGCGGCCGTCAACGGCGTGCAGCCCTGGTGGCGGGGCGACGTCTGGATCTACAACCCGTCGGCGACGCAGAACGCCAACGTGCAGATCTTCCTGCTGCCGCGCCAGCCGAACCCCAACCCGACCTCGCTCACGAAGACCGTGGCCCCCGGTGACACGCTCTACCTCCCCGACGTCATCCTCAACACGTTCGGCAACAGCAACCTCTTCGCCGGCTTGCGGTTCCTCTCCGACAACCCGGTAGTGGTGACCGGCGAGAGCTACGACGCGAACGTCACCGTGGTCAACAAGGGGCAGGGAACCGCCGGGCAATTTTTCGCCGGGATACCGGCGCAGTGGGCGCTCGGCGTAGGCGACGCCACCGACATGCCCGGGTTCGACCAGGACGCCACCGGGACCACCGGCCTGTTCCGCTCGAACCTCGCCGTCGTCGAGACGACCGGTAACAACGTCAACTACACCGTCCAGGTCTTCGACGGGTCCGGCAACCCGGTGGGGAGCCCTAAGGCGTACAGCCTCGGTGCGCGGCAGGTCGGCCAGATCAACACCGTGATCACCGACGTCACCGGCGGCACCGGCACCAACGAGCGGCTCCACATCGTCGTGACCGGAGGCCCCGGGCAGCTGATCGCGGTCGGGTCGCGCATCGACAACCGCACCGGCGACCCCTCGACGATCGACATGATCGGGATCCACCACTGGGGCGTGTTCGAGGGCGTCGTGTTCGACGCGACCACCGGAACCGTCGTAGACGGCGGGATGCAGCTCAACATCAGCAACCAGGTGCTGACCAACTACGACGCGGTCGCCGGGATCCCTTGCGGCACGGGCGCGAGCGCGTTCAGCCTCACCGCGGACGTCTCGCCCGACGGCGGCAGCAGCAACGTCGCGATCTCCTCCAACGGGACGTTCACGGCCACGGTGACGATCCCGTACTCCGACGGCACAAGCACGATCTTCACGACCTCGTGGACGCTCACCGGAACCCGGGGCGCGGACGGGACGTTCAGCGGGACGCTGTCCAGCAACACGACCGGCGGCACCGGAGCCAACGCGCCGTGCAACGGCACCGCGACGCGCAACTGGCGCGCCGCGTGGACGGCGAGCTCGTAGTCGACGCCCGCGAACCCGCAGCGCACACCCATCATGCCTGCATTCGACGCGCCCGCCGAGCGAACCGCTCGGCGGGCCGTTCTGATCTTGTCGGGACGGCCGTAGACGCGAGGGAGGTACCGTGAGGCGGATTCTCGTGACCCTGTTCTGTCTTTCCGTGGCCGCGACCAGCGTGGCCGTGATGCCGGGGACCGACCTGTTCGTCCCGGCGGTGGCGCACGCCCAGGGGTTCGGTGGCGCGCAGTGGCGAGCGGACCTGTGGATCCTCAACCCCTCGGCAAGCCAGTCCGCCACGGTGACGGTGTACCTCCTGCTGCGCCAGGCGAACCCCAACCCCTCCTCGCAGGTCGTGACGGTGGGCCCCGGTGAAACGAGGTACTTCAAGGACGTCGTGGGCTCCGGGCTGTTCCAGCAGGACAACGCGGCCGGCGGTCTCCGCGTCACTTCGACCGTCCCCGTCGTGGTGACCGCGGAGAGCTACGACGCCAACGTCACCACCACCAAGGGCACAGGAACCTCGGGCCAGTTCTTCGGCGGTGCCCCGGCGGCGCTCGCCGTCGGCGCCGGCGACGCCACCGACGTGATCGGTCTCGACCAGGACAAGCCGTCCGATTCCGGCGCGTTCCGCTCGAACCTCGCCCTCGTCGAGACCACCGGCGGGGCCAACACCGTCGACTTCGTCCTCGACCGCTTCGACGCCGACGGCACGCTGCTGGGCAGCTGGGCGTGCGACGGCACCAACCCCTCGTGCGCCCCGCTGGGCCCGTGGGAGGTCCGGCAGTTCAACCTCGTGCTCTCGAACTTCTCCCCTTCGACCGGCAGCAACCAGCGCATCCGGATTCGCGTCACCGACGGCGCGGGCCGGATGGTCGCCGTCGGGTCACGGATCGACAACGTCACCGGCGACCCCTCGACGGTGGAGATGTCGGGCGGCGGCCGCGTCGGCACCTACCTGTGCGAGCTCCAGAGGTCCGACTACGAGACGCCTTTCACGCTCACTGTGGACCAGGGCGCGGTGGCCGCCGTGGACGCAACGATCCTCTTCACCGACGCCGACGTGCCCTCGTGCGGGGGCCAGGTCCTCCGGCTCACCGGCACTCTCCAGCAGCCGGTGTTCTACGACGACAACGGCTCGTTCAACTTCGTGGTCAGCAACCCCAACGTGGGAGGTGCCAGCGTCTCGCTCACGGTTGCGGGCACGCTCACCGTCACCGGGCTGGTCAGCGGCAACGCAACCGTCTCCCTGGGCGGAGTGCCGGGGTGCAACGGGACGAAGGCGTGGCCGTTCACGGGCGCACGGCTGCGGTAGCACCTCACGGGGAGCCGTGAACGCGAAGGGCGGCCCGAGGGCCGCCCTTGCCGTTCCCGGGTGAGCCTCGGGCTATGCAGCGACCTCGACGACCTTGGTCCCCGCAAATTTGTCACCCATTCGTCGCCCCTCTGGATCGGTCAGCACCAGAACCAACTCGATAATGCCTACAACGAGGCCAGTAAGGCCAAGGAGGATCGCGAGCAGCCACCCGAGAATCGGGATGATCCAGAACACCATGCCAATCGAACCGATGCAGAGGGGCAGGCTGCGTTTCACGGACGTTGCCACGTCCATTGCTTGACCGTCCAAGCGGACCGGGCGGAGCTTCATCACCTTCTTGCCGATCGAGCGCCGGTCCATGAACTCAACCTCGAGTCCGTCGCGAACCAGAATGTAGGCCGCACCGATCAGGCCCCCTATGAACGGGATTAGGCTTACGCCTCCGGCCAGAAGGCCATCGATCAGGGCCGCGAGGAACCGTTTGGTGAGGTCGGCCTTGGCCGCGGCCGGCGCCGGCGCGGCAGGCGCCGCAGTGGGTGGTACCGCCATGGTCGTTCTCCTTTCATTTTCCAGCAGCGAACGATCTCAGTTTACTTTACTGATGGAAGCGTACTTGACCCCCCCGGATATTTCAAGGCTCGGGCGCGGACCGCGGCCGCGGGTCTCACCCTGCGAGCAGGCGCCGGTACAGCTCCTCGTAGCGGTCCACCACTTTCGCCACGCCGAAGTTCCGGACGGCCCTGTCGCGCGCCAGAACCCGCTGCCGGGCGAGCTCGCGCGGGTCGGACAGGAGCGCCGCGACGCACGAGGCCATCGCCGCGGTGTCGCCGACCGGGAAGACGAACCCGCCCTCGCCGTGAGCGACCAGCTCGGGGATTCCGCCCGCGTTCGACGCGACGACGGGTACCCCACACGCCATCGCCTCGAGCGCCGCCAGCCCGAACGACTCCTCCGACGAGGGCAGCAGGAAGACGTCGCCGGCCCCCATCACGCCCTCGACCGGGGAGACGTTGCCGAGGAACTCGACCCGGTGCGCGATCCCGGCGTCGCGCGCGAACCGCTCGGCCGCGGGGCGGTCGGGTCCGTCGCCGACCATCGCCAGGTGCGAAGGGATCCGTTCGTTGACCCGCCTGAAGATCGCGAGGACGTCGAGAACCCGCTTCACGGGGCGGAAGTTCGACGCGTGCACGAGGAGCGGCGCCCCGTCGGGGGAGAGCCGGCGCCGGTGGGCCGCCGCGAAGTCGGCGTCGCACCTGTCGGGATCCACGAAGTTGGGGATCACCTCGATCGCCCTCGTCACGCCGAGGCGCTCGTGCGTCTCGTCGGCGAGCGAGCGCGAGACGGCGGTGACGGCATCCGCGCGCTCGATCCCGAGCCGGACGATCGGAAGGAACGAAGGGTCCGCGCCCACGACCGTGATGTCGGTCCCGTGCAGGGTCACCACGAGCTGAGGACCGCCCCCCAGGATCTCGCGCGCGAGGTACGCCGAGATCGCGTGGGGGATGGCGTAGTGGACGTGGAGAAGCTCGATCCCGTGGTTGCGGACGGCGTCCGCCATCTGCGACGCGAGCGCCAGCGAGTACGGCGGGTACTGGAACAGGGGGTAGGCGGGGACCGTGACCTCGTGGAACGTCACGCCCGGAGGAACCCGGCCGAGCCGGTACGGGAGGGCGTAGCAGATGAAGTGGACCTCGTGGCCTCGCCGCGCGACGGCGAGGCCGAGCTCGGTCGCGACGGTGCCGGAGCCGCCCACGGTCGGGTAGCAGGTGATGCCGATCTTCATGCCTCCTCCACGGTCGAGCGCAGCCGGACGGCACGGCGCGCGGCCGATGCGGCCGCGCCTCTCATCGGAGGCCGCCGAGCAGCCACGCCACCTCGCCCGCGTCGATCGGACCGACCGACGCGAACCCCTCGCCGAACTCGGATCCGATCAGGTTCCCGCACGCCCGGTCGCGGCCCTCGACCGCAGCCAGGAAGTGGCCGGTCGCAAGGTGCGTCGGCGGGCCAGCGGCCGGGTCGAACTGCGACGCGTGCGACGCGAGCGCGGCCCGCTTGCGGGCGTACTCGGCCGCGGTGTCGATCACGAGGACGGGCTCGAGGATCTGGCGCGGGCCCGGGTACGTCAGGAGCAGGCGCGGTCGTGACGGCGGCCCCAGCTCCTCGCCCCAGCGCGCCAGCCCGGAGAGGAACGCCCCCCGCACGATCAACGCGGCCGCCGCTGCGTGGTCCGGGTGGGGGTCGCCGGGGTGGGGGAGCAGGACGACGCGCGGGCGGGCGATGCGGAGGACCCCGACCACGGCGGCCGCCTGCCCGTCGACGTGCACGCCCAGCCCGCCGTCAGGAAGGCCGAGGCAGGCGCGCCACGTCACGCCGAGCACGCGCCCCGCCTCCTCGGCCTCGCGGCGCCGAAGCTCCACGTCGCCCCGAGTCCCGAGCTCGCCCGCGGTGAGATCCACGATCCCGACCCGCGCTCCCCTCGCCGCGACGCACGCGAGCGTCGCCCCGCACCCGAGGTCCACGTCGTCGGGGTGGGCGCCCACCGCCAGCAGGTCGCACCGCTCTACCACCGGCCCCCCTCGCCCCAGAACAACAGATGCATCCCCGGGTCGTTCGGGTCGAGCGCCTCGACGAGCTGGCCGGGGAACGCCAGACCGAGCCTGAGGAGCGGCGCCAGGACCGAGAGGCGCCGCTCCTGCGGCTGGCCGTCCGGGCGGAGGAACGCCCGGAGGCGGCGCCAGCGCGCCATCGTCACCTCCGCGTCGCGCGCGGCCGCGGCGGCCAGCCGGTCCTCGAGCCACCCGACGGCCGCGTCGAGCTTCCTCGCGGTGGCGTCGACGTCGCCGGTGAGCCCGGGGAGCTCCGCGCGCGCGCTCGCCGCCACCGCGTCGACCCGCTTCGCCACCGCCGCGCGCAGCGTTCCGACCCGGCGCCGCGTCGCCTTGCCCGGCAGCGAGGCCAGCGGGATGCCGGGACGCAGCACGTCCGCCGGGCCGACCTTGAGCTGGCCCGCGAGGCGCCGCTCGGCCGGCGTCACGATCGTGACGTGGGGGCGGAGACGCCACTCGGGCCGCGGCACCCCCGCGGCCGACCGCACGTCCTCGGTCTGGAGGTGGTACGCGAGCTCCGCCCCGCCGAGCACCGACACCGTCGTGCCGAGCGCCGCATCCGCCACGAGCGGCCGGAGCCAGGCGTTCGGGATGAACCGCTCCGGGTGCTTCTCGTGCTCGGCCAGGACGGCGGACGGGCAGGCGTGCCTCTCCGTCGGCACGGTCTCGCGACGCTCGCCGACCCGCCGGAACACCGGGAGCCGCTGCGGCGAGATCCGGAGCGGTGGCGTCCACCCCCTCGCCCTGAACCGCTCGCCGCCGTGCGCGAGCGTCTCCCAGAGGCGAGGCAACCGTTCGAGGGCACGAGCCGTCGTCTCGGCCGCCGCGACCGCGACCGCCGGCGAGAGGGCGTCCACCAGCACGACACCGGTGCCCGCGAGCAGGCGCGCCAGGAACGTCGCCGTCGCCTCACCCAGCAGGGCTCCCTCGGCGTAGCACCGCCCCGCCAGGTCGAGGGCCTGACGGGCGTTCTCCCCCGTGAGCTGCGGCGTCAGCGCGGCCACGAATGCCGCACACTCACCCGAGAGGCGCGCGAGACCGCCGACGGCGCCGCCGCGGTCCCAGCCGGGTTCCCGGACCTCCGCGACCTCGTCGCCGGCCGCGACCCGCCCCCATCCCATCTCCGGGAGATCGTCGTCCGCGGTGGCGAGCCAGAGGAAGCCGACGGCATCGCGCCCCGCCGCCCGGCGAAGCCGCACCTCGGCGGCCACCGCCGCCGCCTTGACGAGGGTGAGCAGAGGACCGCCGAGGAGCCCCGGCTGCTGGCCCGTCACGACGACCTCGGACCCGGCGAGCCAGCGCGACACCTCGCCGTCCACCGGATTGCCCCACCGCCGGTTCGAGTCGGCGAGCGCCTGTGCGAGGACCGCCGAACGCGTCGAAGACGTCGCCTCGCCCTTCCGCGCGGAGTGCGCCCTGCCGGCGAACTCGACTGCGGCGGGGTGGACCGGCGCCCAGCTCTCCAGCGCCACGTGCAGCGCCGCACCTGTCGGTTGAGTCGCCATCTCGGAGAGCTTACCGCGGCGCTCTCGTGGAAGCCACCGCGCGGTCAGGGCGGGGCTCCCGCGAGTGTGCACCGGCGCCGAGGGGGTGGAGAGCGATGCGGTGGGGCCGGGCTCGCCAGGTCAGCGGCGTTTGGCCACTGCGATCCGCGTGACGGCACCCTCGAGCATCGCCTGATGCCTGTCGAACTCCTTCCCGGCCGCGCTCTTGAGTGCGGCCTCCGCCGACGCCTTCTCGGCCTTGGCCGCATCCATGTCGATCTCGGAGGGGAGCTCCGCGACGTCGGCGAGCACCGTGACCGTGCCGCCGCCACCGTCGCTCGCAGGGTCGGAGGTGACCTCGACGAAGCCGTTCTGGACGGCCATGTAGTGCTCGCGCGTGCCGGTGTGGTAGGAGAGCTCCCCGATCCGCAACGCCGCGAGCAGCGGGGCGTGACCCGGGAGGATCCCGAGCGCTCCGAGTGCGGCCGGCACCGTCACGGAGTCGGCCTCGGAGTCGACGACGACCCGCGTCGGCGTCACGACCTTCAGCCGCAGGCGGTCCCCGCTCACGCTCCGCTCTCCGCCTTCAGCTTCCCGCCCTTCTCGACCGCCTCGTCGATGGTGCCGACCATGTAGAACGCCTGCTCCGGCATGTCGTCGAGCTCGCCGTCTGCGATCATGCGGAATCCGCGGATCGTCTCGCCGATCTGGACGTACCGCCCCTTGAGCCCGGTGAACTGCTCGGCGACGTGGAACGGCTGCGAGAGGAAGCGCTCGATCTTGCGCGCCCGCGCGACGGTGAGCTTGTCGTCCTCCGACAGCTCGTCGATCCCGAGGATCGCGATGATGTCCTGGAGGTCCTTGTACTTCTGGAGGATCTTCTGGACCTGGCGCGCCACCGTGTAGTGCTCGTCGCCGACGATCTTGGGGTCGAGGATGCGCGAGGTGGACGCGAGGGGGTCGACGGCGGGGTAGATCCCCTTGTCCACGATCTGCCTGGACAGCACGGTCGTCGCGTCGAGGTGCGCGAACGTCGTCGCGGGGGCCGGGTCGGTGAGATCGTCCGCGGGCACGTAGATCGCCTGCACGGAGGTGATCGAGCCGCGCTTCGTCGAGGTGATGCGCTCCTGGAGCTCGCCCATCTCGGTCGCCAGGTTCGGCTGGTAGCCGACCGCCGACGGCATTCGGCCGAGCAGCGCCGACACCTCGGACCCCGCCTGGGTGAAACGGAAGATGTTGTCGATGAAGAGGAGGACGTCCTGCTCCTCGACGTCGCGGAAGTACTCCGCCACGGTCAGTCCGGACAGCGCGACCCGGAGGCGTGCGCCGGGCGGCTCCGTCATCTGGCCGTAGATCAGGGCGGCCTTCGACTTCTTCCAGTCGCCCGGGACGACCACGCCGGACTCCTGCATCTCGAGCCAGAGGTCGTTCCCCTCGCGCGTGCGCTCCCCGACGCCCGAGAACACCGAGAAGCCGCCGTGTTGGAGCGCAACGTTGTTGATGAGCTCCATGATGATGACCGTCTTGCCCACACCGGCCCCGCCGAACAGCCCGGTCTTGCCGCCCTTGGTGTACGGCTCGAGGAGGTCTACGACCTTGATGCCGGTCTCGAACATCTCCACGCTCGTCGACTGGTCCTCGAACGACGGCGACTCCCGGTGGATCGGCCACCGCTCCTGGGTCTCGCACGGCCCCTTCTCGTCGACCGGCCGGCCGATCACCGAGAGCACGCGGCCGAGAGTCTCGCGGCCGACCGGGACCGTGATCGGGCCGCCGGTGTCGAGCGCCCTCATCCCGCGCACCATCCCGTCCGTGGGCTCCATCGCGATGCAGCGGACGCGGTTCTCGCCGAGGTGCTGGGCGACCTCGAGCACCACGTCGAGGGCTCCCATCTCGCTCGCGTCCTGCACGTGGACGGCGTTGTGGATCGAGGGAAGGTGCCCCTCCGGGAACTCCACGTCGACGGCCGGTCCGATCACCTGCACGACGCGCCCTTCCACCTTGTGGGGGTTTGCAGCCATGGCGTCTCCTACCTCTCGGCCAGCGCCTGGGCGCCGGACACGATCTCGATGAGCTCCTTCGTGATGGAGGCCTGACGGGCCCGGTTGTACGTCAGCGTGAGCCGGTCGATCATCTCCGCGGCGTTCTTGGAGGCCGAGTCCATCGCCGTCATGCGGGCGGCGTGCTCCGCCGCCTGCGAGTCGAGGAGGGCGCGGAGCACCTGGAACTCGACGTAGCGGGGGAGGATGCCGCCCAGCAGCGCCTGGGGGCTCGGCTCGTAGATGTACGCGCCGGACGCGCCGTCCTCGGCTCCCGTCGCTTGCTCGACCGGCAGCAGCCGCTCGAGCGTCACCTCCTGGCGGAGGATCGACCGGAAGCGGTTGTACAGGACGTACACGGCGTCGGTTGCCCCGCTCTCGTACCGTCCCGCGAGCCTGTGCGCGACGTCGCGGCTCTCCTGCCGCGTGACGCGCTTCATCAGCTCCGGATACGCGGCGGCGGAGGCGAGGCCTCTCCGGCGGAAGTAGTCGATCCCCCGCCGACCCACCAGCACGAGGTCGGCGTGCTCCCACCGCCCGCTCCCGAGGAGCGTCGTGGCCTCGCGCAGGATGTTGGTGTTGAATGCACCGCACAGCCCCTTGTCGCCGGCGACGACGACGAGCGTCACGGACCTCTCGGGCCGCACCTCCAGCAGGGGGTGGCGGCCCACGCCCACCCGGCCCGCGAGCGACTTCAAGACGCCGTCGAGAGCGGCGGCGTAGGGACGCGCCTCGAGCACGGCGGCCTGCGACCGCCTCAGCTTGGCCGCGTACACCATCTTCATCGCCCGCGTCAGCTGCTGCGTCGAGCGGACCGAGCGGATCCGGCGCCGCAGGTCCTGCTTGCTAGGCAACTGCGGCCTCCGGGTGCTCCCGCAGGAAGGCGTCGAGGGCGGCCTGACACCCGGCCTTGAGCTCGCTCTCGGTTCCGCCCTCGAGCTTCCCCGTCGTCGTGATCGTGTCGAGCGTGGACGAGGCGTGGGCCCGCAGGTGCTCGTGGAGGTAGCTCTCGAACGGGAGCACGGCCTCCACCTTCAGCCGGTCGAGGAATCCCTGTGTGCCCGCGAACACCGACGCCACCTGGAGCTCCACGGGCATCGGCGCGTACTGCCCCTGCTTGAGGATCTCGACGAGCCTCTCTCCCCGCGCGAGCTGCCGCTGCGTGGCCTTGTCGAGGTCGGAGCCGAACTGTGCGAACGCGGCGAGCTCGCGATACTGCGCCAGGTCGATCCGGAGCGTCCCCGCGACTTTCTTCATCGCCTTGATCTGGGCGTTCCCGCCGACGCGCGAGACCGAGATCCCGACGTTGACCGCCGGGCGCACGCCCGAGAAGAACAGGTCCGACTCCAGGAAGATCTGTCCGTCGGTGATCGAGATGACGTTCGTCGGGATGTACCCGGAGACGTCGCCGGCCTGGGTCTCGATCACCGGGATCGCCGTGAGCGAGCCGCCCCCGAGGTCCTCGCGCATCTTCGCGGCCCGCTCCAGCAGCCGCGAGTGCAGGTAGAACACGTCGCCGGGGTACGCCTCGCGCCCCGGCGGCCGCCGGAGCAGGAGCGAGATCTCGCGGTACGCCGCCGCGTGCTTGGAGAGATCGTCGTAGAAGACCACCGCGTGGCTGCCGTTGTACAGGTAGTACTCGCCCATCGCGCACCCGGCGTACGGTGCGAGGTACTGGAGCGGCGCTGGGTCGGAGGCGGTCGCCGCGACCACGATCGTGTGCTCCATCGCGCCGTAGTCCTCGAGGGTCTTGACGACCTGCGCCACGGTCGACCGCTTCTGGCCGATCGCCACGTAGATGCAGACGGTGCCCTTCCCCTTCTGGTTGATGATCGTGTCGGTGATGAGCGCGGTCTTGCCGGTCTGCCGGTCGGAGATGATCAGCTCGCGTTGGCCGCGCCCGATCGGGATCATCGAGTCGATCGCCTTGATCCCGGTCTGCATCGGCTCCTTCACCATCTGCCGGCGCACGACGCCGGGCGCGATGCGCTCGATCGCGTAGCTGTCCGCAGCGGCCACGGGGCCCTTCCCGTCGATCGGCTGCCCGAGCGGGTTCACGACCCTCCCGACCAAGCCGGGTCCGACCGGAACCTGCAGGATCTTCCCGGTGCGCCGCACCTCGTCGCCCTCGCGGATGGCGTCGGACTCCCCCATCAGGACGCAGCCGACGCCGTCCTCCTCGAGGTTGAGGGCGAGGCCGAACACGTCGTGCGGGAACGCGACCATCTCGCCGGCCATCACGCGGTCGAGGCCGAACACCCTGGCGATGCCGTCGCCGACCGAGACCACCGTCCCGACCTCGGCCATCTCCACCGACGTCTCGAGCCCCTGGATCTGGCGCCGCAGGATGTCCGTGATCTCGTCAACCTTGATCTGCATGGTCATCCCCCTACTCAGCCGCTGCCGATGCAAAACGGCGGACCTGCGCGAGCAGCGAGCCGTCGAACACACGGCTGCCGACGCGTACGATGAAGCCGGCGAGCAACTCGGGCCGGACCCTCGCCTCGACCTCCACGCGCGTGCCGAGCACCCTGGTCAGGGCGCCCGCCAGCACCTCGAGCTGCTGCGGCGTCGGCTGCACGGGGAGCTCGATCGTTCCGCGCACGATCCCCTCGCGCCGGTCCACGAGCCCGCGGAACGTCTCGACGACCTCGGCGATGAAGCGCAGCCGCACGTGGTGCGCGAGGGCGATCAGCAGGCGGTGGGCCTCGGGCCGCAGCTGCAACGCTTCGGCCAGCGTGTCCACGAGCCTGCGCTTCGTGGCCGGCGGCACCGAGGGGACCTCGAAGACGCGGACGAGCTCGGGCTCCTCGCGGAACAGCTCCGCGACGGTCGCGAGCTGCCGCTCGAGCTGCCGGAGCGACGGCACGCCCTCCCTGGCCGTGACCTCGAGCAGCGCCACCGCGTACGGGCGGGCGATCCGCCGGCTCATCGCGGGCTCCCCGTCGGGCTCTCACCCAACCGCTCGAGCGTCTCGTTGAAGATCCGTTCGCGATCCTCTGCCGTCAGCTCGCGGCGCAGGAGCTCGACCGCGAGGTCGGCGGCGACCGCGGCCGCCTCGGACGCGAGCTGCCGGCGCGCGTCGTGCACCCGGCGCGCGGCCTCCTGCTCGATCTGAGCGGCCAGCCGGGCGGCCTCGGCCTCACCCTGGCGCTCGAGCGCCTGCCGGTCGCGCTCCCCTTCGCCCTTCAGCCGCTGCTGCAGCGCCGCGATCTCGCCGGCGAGCGCCGCGACGCGCCCTTCCATCTCGCTGCGGAACCGCTCGGCCTCGCGCCTCTGGTTCTCCGCCTCCTTGAGCTGCGCCGCGATCTGGGAGTGGCGGGACTGGAAGAACCTGGAGAGCGGCCGCGCCAAGAGGAAGAAGAGGAGGCCGAAGAAGGCGACGAAGTTCGCGACCTTCCAGAACATCGTCGGCAGGCCGAGGAACGTCTCGCCGCTCTCCTCGGCCGCCCACGCCGGGAGCGCGGCGCAGAGAGCGCCCACCGCGATCGCGATCCGCCGCATCACGCGACGCTCCGTCCCGCCAGGCGGCTGGCGAGCTCGCGCGCGAGCCCGCTCGTCCGCTCGCGCAACGACGCGCGCGCCGAGCGTGCGGCCTCACCGAGCTCGGCGTCGAGACGAGCCAGCCGCTCCTGCATCTGGGTGCGCGCCTGCTCGAGCCGCGCGCGACGTGCCGCCTCTCCCGCCGCCCTCAGCGCCGCCCGGGCCTTCTGGCCGTCGGCCGCCGCCGCCGCGAGCTCCCGCTCGCAGCGTGCCACCGCCTCCGCCAGCGCGGCGCGCGCCCCCTCGTGGACCTCGCGCGCGTCCTGGATCCGGCCCTCGCGCTCGGCCAGGACCCGGCCGAGAGGGCCGACGAGCTGCGTCGAGACCACGAGGTAGACCAGCCAGAAGCAGGCCATCACCAGGAGCAGAGAGAAATTTGGCAGCGCAAGCACGCCGTCCTCCCGCCGACGACCACGGATTCGGAGGCGGAAAACCCCCAGCGGCGAGCGTTTACCTTAGCAAAGCACCACCGTGCGGTCAACGGCAAGCGGCCCGCGGGCGCTCGTCTCTCAAGTCGACGGGCACGACGCTCAGCGCAGGGGGTTCTCCGGGAGGACGACGTGCGGAAAGCGGTCGCGGATCGCCCGGTAGAGAGCCTCCACCCGGTCGTTCCCTCCTTTGGACCAGTCGGGATCGCGGAACGCGAGGTCGTCGCCTCTCGAACTGCGCACCCTCAGCTCGGCCATGGCGGGACCCTGGCCGGCGCGCGTGACCGAGAGCCAGACGGCCGTCAGCGAGCCGGTGCCGATCCGCTCCACCCGGGAGGGGGCGCCGGCCTCGCTCCACTCGAGGTCGTCGGCCGTCAGCACCAGCCGTCCGGTCTGGGCCTTCCGGAACGTGCCCGACATGCGCACGAGCGGCTCGAACGCCAGCGTTGCCGCCGGTGGCGGCGCAGGAGTCTGCGTCACCGTCGCGACCGGAGCGGAGGGGGGCACAGGCGTCGCCGTGGGAGGCTCGCTCGGCGCTACACCGGTCTCCATGAGGGCCGAGATGACGCTGTCGGGGACGGCGTGCTCCTTGAGGTACACGAGGTCGTTGGCGGTGAGCGACCGGCGCCGGCCGGAACCTCGGATCTGCTCGCACACAAGCCGCTCGGACAAACCCGCCTTCACCAGCCGGGCGATGCCCTCGAGCGTCGCGTCGTCCGGCCTCGCCGCGGCCGCCGTCGGCGTCGGCGTCGGCGGCGCGTTGCGGGCGAGCATCGCCCGGACCACCTCGTCGGGGACGCCTGCTCCCCGCAGTCGGTCGAGGTCCGGCACGGTCAGCGCCGCCACCGCGGGCGCCTCCCGCACCAGCCGGAGGATCCCCGCGACCGGCGCGCCGGCACGGTGCGCGGCGATCACCTCGCCGACCGTCAACTCCTCGCCAACGGCAGAGACGGCGAGGGCGAGCGCCACGACCGCCACCACGGCGCGCATGCGAGCCTCCCCAGCGGCCACGCGTGTCAGTGTAGCAACGCCACCAGGCCGAGGAAGACGCGCCGCGGCGGGGCGGGGTACCCCCTGACCTCCTCGTAGCTCCGGTCGCCGACGTTCTCCACACGGGCCCGGACGGAGAGCCCGGCTCCGAGCGGCACGGTCGCCGCGACGTTCGCCGTCACGAAACCGCCCTGGGGGACCCTCTCGAACGTCACGGGGTCGAGGTCGGTCCGCGCGCCGACCCAGACGAGCGACGCCGAGCCCTCGACCGACCGGGCGACGGTCCCCTCCACGGTGAGAGACCCCGACCACTCGGGCCGCCGCAGCAGCGCCTCTCCGTTGCCGTCCCGGGCGCGAAGCCACGTCACCGCGGCCGTCGCCTTCGCGCGGTTGCCCACGGCCGCGATCCACGATCCCTCCACGCCCTCCTGGCGGGCGCGGTCGATGTTCGAGTAGCGGTACGTCGCGAAGTCGAAGTCGATCAGGCCGCGCTGGCGGTTGGAGAACCCCACGACCTGCAGCGCGGAGTCTCCGCCGGCGAGAGGCAGCAGGACCCCCGCCTCCGCCGACCGCGACCGCTCCGGCGTCAACGCCGGGTTCCCCGAGTACGGGTAGTACAGCTCGCCGAGCGAAGGCGCCCGGAACGCCCGCCCGGCGGATATCCACGCGCGCCACGGCCCCCCGTCCCAGCTCACGCTGGCGCGCGGAGAGAACTCGCCGCCCCACGGGGCGGACCGGTCCCACCTCACCCCCGCCAGCACGGAGAGCCGGGGCGCCGGCGTCCAGCTGTCCTGCACGAACACCGACCGCGTGGTCCTGCTCGTCCCGTCCAAGTTGACGCCGTAGTTGGAGCCGTCGGTCACGCGATCGCCCTGCCACTCGCCTCCGAGAACGAGCGCGTGGGCGGCCAGGCGCCGGTGCAGGACGAGGCGGGCGTCGTCGGTGTCGGCGACCGTGTCCGACCGCACGAACCCCGACGGGTCGTCCGGATCCGAGTAGCGGAGGTCGCGCTCGACCCTGGAGACCGTGGCCTCCAGGTCCCCGCCGCTCCCGATGTGCCAGTGAAACGGCACCGCCGCCATCGTCTCGGCGGCGGAGGTCGAGCGGTGGGGCGTGAGCTGGGCGCCCGAGAACGGGATCTCCGTGTACTCCGTCGTGCGATGGAACAGCACGCCGATCCTGTCCCCCTCTCCCAGCGTGGCGGTCAACGACGCCAGCGCCACGCGCGACGAGAACCCGTCGTTCGCCAGCGGTCCGCTCCCGTCGCGGCTCCCGCCCGCCACCACCGCCTCCCAGCGGCCGCTCGTCGCCACCCCCTCGACCTCGGCCCGCCTCCACCCCGACCCGCCCCCCTCGACCGCCGCCGATACCCGATCGGCGCCCCCGCTCACGGGAAAGAGCTGTACGACTCCTCCGATCGCGTCGCCCCCATAGAGGGCCGAGTACGGACCGCGTACGACCTCGACCCTCTCGACGCCGGCGGCGAGCGGCACGCTCCAGTCGTAGCCCCCGAAGAACGGCGAGTTCAGCTTGACGCCGTCCCACATGACCAGCGTGTGGGTCGAGGAGGTCCCTCGCGTGAACAGCGACACCACGCCGTTGTCCAGCCCAGACCGCAACACCGTGAGGCCGGGAACCCACCGCAGGGCATCCGCCAGCGAAGTGACGCCTGCCGCCTGCAGATCGGACGCCGAGATGACCGTGGTCGCGGCCGCGACCCGGTCGGGCGACTCGGGCTCGGCGGTCGCGGTGACCACGACCTGGTCCTGGTAGACGGGGAGCGGCTGGGCGCCGGCCACGGCGGCAAGAACGAGAACGATTGGCAGGAAGCGCGCGAGACGAAGAGCCATGGAACCCTCCCGTTCCTCCGCGGGGCAGCAGGTCTCCTGGCTCCCGGATCAACCGGAATCGCCCGCCTTCCCAGGCGCCGAGCCCCGTAGGACCCGTCCGCCCAGTGGCACCCAAGGGCGACCCGTCCCCGGTCACAGTGGCGGGGGCCGCACCGGATTCACGCCGGTTTCCCTCGACACCACCCCGGTGATGCGTCGCCCGATACCGTACCGCCCCGAGCCGCCGAACACAAGGGGGCGGCGCGCGAGCCGCGCGCCCCGCCGCCGGCGCGGGACAACGAGAGGGCGCGCCGGGAGGAGTTCCCGGCACGCCCTGGGGAATCTCGCGGTGCTGGGGACGCTACTGCACGACCGCCTGGATCGGGATCTCGATCGACTTGCGCAGCGGATCGTTCGTCGCGATCTTCAGGCTCGCCTTCTGCGCACCCTTCGGCACGCCGGCCTTCATGCTGACCGCGACCTGGTACCGCTGCCCGGCTTGGAGCGGCGTGACCTCGGTCGTGAAGTTGGGGTTGTCCGTCTTGACGTCGGTCAGCTGCAGCTCGGAGCCCTGGCGGTTGTTGATGATCAGGACGTTGCGCCCGACGAGCGCGGTCCCGTCCACGGTGCCGAAGTTGACCTCGCCGGGGATCACCTGAACCACCGGCCTGACGGCACCGGTCACGTTGATCGTGACCTCGGGCGCCTTCGGCGAAGTGGTCTTCACGAGGATCTTCTGGTTGAGCATGCCCTCGGGTGCGTCCGCGGGAACGGTCACGGTGAGCTCCCACTGCGAGCCCTTCCGATCGGCGATCCTCTCCTTCTCGGGGAGCTCGCGGTAGGCGATCTTGTACGGGCCGCCGCTGGCGGCCGCGCTCTCCACCTTGAAGTCGGATCCGTCCGCCGAGACGAGCGTCAGCTTCTCGGTCGCCGGCTCACCCTGCAGCACGCTGCGGAAGATGATCAGCGGCCTCGGAAGCGCCTCGATGAACGCACGCACCTCGGCCTTGATGACCAGGTTCACCTGGGGCGTCGCCGGGTCGTTGCTGAAGACGATGATCGCCTTGGAGATCGGGCCGCTGAAGCCGGTGGTGTCCACCTCCGCCACGATCTTCCCGGTCGCGCCCGGAGCGATCGTGCGGTCGAAGCTCGCCACGGTGCAGCCGCACGTCGGGCGGACCTGGCTGATCTCGAGCGGCGCGGCGCCGGTGTTGTGCACCTCGAACGCGGCGTTGATCTTCTCGCCCTTGGGCACGGTGCCGAAGTCCTTGATCTTCTCGGCGATGTCGATGACCGGCTTCGGCCCCTCCGGGGCCTTCGCGCCCGGGGCCTTGGCCGCCGCCGGGGGTTGCGCCGGCGAGTTGTTCTGGGGCGGCTGTTGCTGCGCCCACGCTGCGGTCGTCACCACCACCGCCGCGATCGCGCCCAAAGTGATTCGCCTCATGTGAGGTCCTCCTCTCGGTCGTGTCAGATTCCGGCTCCGCCGGAGGGTGGTAGAGTACACCTCCGCGCACGAGCGCGCCACCTTCTATGCAGAAACCTTGCCACTTCTACCTGCTCCCCATCGGAGGGACGGCCACAGCCGCGCTCGCCGGCCTCCTGCACGAGATCGGCGCGCGAGTCTCAGGCGTGGACGCGGTGCTCTACCCCCCGACTTCAGAGTTCCTCTCCGAGATCGGTATTCCCGTCCGCATCGGGTTCGATCCGGCGGGGATCCCGGCGGACCTCGACGAGGTGATCATCGGCAACGCGATCCCGCGCTCGAACCCGGAGGTCGTGGCGGTGCTGGAGCGCGGGCTGCCGTACACGTCGCAGGCGGCCGCGTTCGGCGAGCGGTTCTGCCGCCCGGCCCGGACGATCGTGGTCGCCGGGACGCACGGCAAGACCACCACCACGGCGCTCGCGGCCCACATCCTCACCGCCGCGGGGCTCGACCCGTGCGCACTCATCGGAGGGGTGCCGTGCGGCGGCCGTCCGTGGCGTCTCGGCCGCGGCGGGTGGACGGTGGTCGAGGGCGACGAGTACAACACCGCGTTCTTCGACCGTGGGCCGAAGTTCCTCCACTACCACCCGCACGTCTTCGTGGTCGGAAACGTCGAGTTCGACCACGGCGATATCTACCCGGACCTCGGTGCCATCCTGGCAGCGTTCCGTGCCGGAACGGCGCAGGTCGGTGCCTCGGGCCACGTGGTCGCGAACGCGTGCGACGAGGGGGCGTGTGCGGTCGCAGCCGAGCACCCCCGCACGATCTGGTACGGCCTCGACTCCCACGCGGCGCTCTCGTGCTCCGCCTGGGGCCACGCGGGCGGCCGGTTGCGCGCGACGCTCCGATGGGAAGGGACCGTCTTCGAGGTCGAGGCTCCGCTCGTCGGCCGCCACAACCTCGACAACGTGATGGCGGCCGCAGCGTGCGCGCTCCTCGCCGGGATCGCACCGGGAGCTGTCGCCGCGGCGGCCTCGACGTTCGCCGGCGTGCGGCGCCGCCTCGAGGAGGTCGGCGAGCGGCGGGGTGTCACGGTGGTCGACGATTTTGCGCACCACCCGACGGCCGTCGGGTTGACCCTCGACGGTGCGCGCCACCGGTACCCCGGGCGGCGGCTCGTGGTCGTGTTCGAGCCGCGCTCGCTGACCGCCGGGCGAGGCGTCTTCGCGTCGGCGTACGAGGAGGCGCTCGCACGCGCGGACGTTGCGGTCGTGGCGCCCGTGTTCCACCGCGCGCGCCTCAAGGACGACGTCCTCGACCGGGAGGAGTTGGTGCGGCACCTGCGCGCCCGCGGCGTCACTGCGGAGGCGCCCGACGAGGCGACGGACCTCGCGGCCTGGCTCGCCCGGCTCCTGCGCACCGGCGACGTCGTCGTGTGCATGTCGTCGGGCGACTTCGGGGGGCTCCCCCGACGGATGCTCGACGAGCTCGCGGAGGCCACATGAGAGCGACGCTCGCGCGCGTCCTCGCAACCGTCGGCGGTCTCGGCGACGTGCTCCCCGCTCCGGGGACGACCGTGGGCTCGCTTGCGGGAGCGGCGGTCTACTGGGCCGCCTCCGCACTGTGGCCAACCGCGGTCACGCCGGTCGCGCTCGCGGGGCTCGTGCTCGTGCTCCCGGTCTCGGTCTGGGCGTCCGGCGAGGAGGCACGCCGCCGCGGGGTGGTCGACCCCCACCCGGTCGTCATCGACGAGGTGGCCGGCCAGTGGGCGGCGCTGGCGACGGTGGCGCTCGTACAACGCCACCAGCCGGGGTTGCGCGAGCTCGCCGCCGGGTTCCTCCTCTTCCGGATCTTCGACGTGCTCAAGCCGTGGCCGATCCGCCGCCTCGAGCGACTGCCGGGGGGGTGGGGGATCGTGGCCGACGACATCGCGGCCGGCGTCGCGGCCGGCGCGGCGACGCTGGCGCTGCTCGCCGTGCTTGCGCGCTAGCCGACCGGACCGTCCCCCGGCGTGCCGCGGTGCTCGACGACGAGGAGCGTGAGGTCGTCCGCGAGCGGCTGCCCCCCGAGGTGCCGGTCGAGCTCTTCCAGGACGGTGCCTATCACCGTCCCGGCCGGTGCTCCCCAGTGCGCGCGCAGGACGTCGCGGAGCGCGTCGTACCCGAACGGCCGCCCGTCCGGCGCGCGCGCCTCCACGAGCCCGTCCGAGTACAGCAGCAGCCGGCTCCCGGGTCCGAACCTGCGGGTCCGGCTCGGAGGCGGCTCCGGCCAGCGGTGGCCGAGCGGCAGCGAGGGCACGAGGAGCTCCTCGACGTCGCCTCCGTCGGCCAGCAGCATCCCGGGCGGGTGGCCCGCGCTCGTGATCTCCAGCGAGCGGCGGGAGGCGTCGATCTCCGCGACGGCGAGCGACACCATCCTGTGCCTGATCGGCTGGCCGAGGAGCAGCTGGTTGAGCTTCTCGAGCAGCTCCAGCCCCGCGCGACCCTCCTGGACGAGCGTCGCCACCGCGGACTTGACCATCGCCATCAGGAGGCCGGTGTGCAGACCGTGCCCGGCAACGTCCCCCACGGCCACCATCAGGCGCCCGGAGGCGAGCGGGAAGAGGTCGAAGTAGTCGCCGCCGACATCGGCGGCGGGACGGAAGTGGGCCCACACCGACAGCGGGCCCGCCGTAAGCTCCGAGGGCGGCAGCAGGCTCTCCTGGATCTCGCGGGCGAGCTCCATCTCGCGGGCCAGCCGCTCCCGCTCGGCGACGCTCTCGAGCATGTTTCGCACCGACTCGCTCATCGAGTTGAACGACACCGCGAGGTCGCCGAGCTGGTCGCGCACGCCGACCGGGACCAGGTGGTCGAAGTCGCCCCTCGTCACTGCGCGGGCGCCGCGCGACAGCCGGGCGGTCGCCCGCGTGACGCGCAGGATCATGACCACCGCGAAAGCGAGGGCAACGAGGTAGACGACGGCGAGTAACGTCCCCAGCGCCGTCGCCACGGTCGCGACATCGCCGCGCATCCGATCGCCGGGCCCGAAGAGGTCCTCGAGCGCGCCACGCGGGGCGAGCTTGATCACCGTGAGAACCATCGCGTGCGGGACGGCGTCGCCGCTGGCGAGGTCGCGCGGGGCGCCTGAGAGCCACACCCACATGGTGCGGATGCGGGACCAGAGGGATTTCTCGGGGCGGTTCGCGGCCAGCCAGCCGCGCTCGATCTCGGTCTCGGGCACCGGCCGGCCGTTGATACGCAGGGGGGACTCGTCCGCACCGCGCCCGCTCTCGCCGACGGTGATCGTCCGGTCCTGCCTCCCCTTCGCGCCGCCGAGGTCGGTCACGAACCGCACCTCGTACCAGCTGTCATGGGGGTAGGCGCGGGCGTTGCCGAGGTCGAGCGGAACGAGCACGGCCGCGACCACGGCGCCGCGCCGCGCGATCGCCGCGCGGAACGCGGCCCCGCGCGCGAACACGTTGCCCTGGAACGGTCCTTCCTTGGCCCAGCGCGGTACCGGCAGCGCGCCCGCCCCGGCGCTCCGCCACTCGCGCTCCCCGTCGGCGAGCAGCCACTCGGTCCGCATGCCGTCCGACGCGTCGCTCTCGAGCAGTCGTTTCGCCCGCTCGACCGGCCCCCCGCCCAGGTTGGCGGCGGCACCGGTCGCCTGCGCGAGAATCCGGTCGTCGAGGAGCCGCATCCCCGCTCTCACCCGTGTCGCCGCGTACTGGCCGACGAGGACGTAGGCGGCGATGAACGCGGCCACCGCGCAGATTGCGAACGGGGTGAGGCCGATCAGCACGTACGACAGGAACAGCCGCACCCCGACGCGGTAGGTCAGCCTCCGCCAGGCGCGGCGAACGCCCAGGAACGCGAGGGGGAGAGCTGCGAGAACGGCGAGCACGCGTAGCACCCCGCCCACCTCGGCGTGCGGCGCGACCAGGCCCGCGACGAGCGCGCCTGCCCCCAGGACGCCGAACGCGATCGCACAGCCGGTTCGGAACGGCCGCCCTCCGAACGCCGACCGAAGCATCGCGCGCGCCCAGTCCATCGCTCCGTATGCTACGCGAACAGGGGGGTGCAGGTTGTGGGCGCCGGACAACGCCACCGTGCGCGCGTGTCGCCCCTCAGTGCACCCGCTTGCGCCGGTTCCTGACGTAGTCGGCGAACATGAACTCGCCGAGGTTGTACGGGCTGGCGAAGTAGGCGCGCCCCCGGTTGATCTTGGTGAGCTTCTCCACGAACGACACCAGCCCCGGATCGGTGGCGATCATGAACGTCGTGATCACCACCTTGTGCCGGCGGCACTGGTCGGCCTCCTCGAGGGTGCGGTTGACGATCTTCATGTCGAGCCCGTACGGGTTCTTGTAGACGCCGCGCGCCTCGGTGATCGCCGACGGTTTCCCGTCGGTGATCAGGAAGATCTGCTTGTTGGGGTGGCGGCGCCCCGCGAGCATCCCCCGGGCGACGCTGAGCGCCTCGCACGTGTTGGTGTGGAACGGCCCCGCCTGGATCTCGGCGATTCGGCCGAGCTCGATGCGCTTCGCCCGGTCGCCGAACACGAGGACGCCGAGGTAGTCCCTCGGGTACTTCGAGGTGATGAGCTCGGTCAGGGCGAGCGCCACCGTCTTGGCCGGGGTGATGCGGTCCTCGCCGTAGAGCACCATCGAGTGCGAGATGTCGATGGCGACCACCGTGGCGCACGACGTCAGGTGCTCGGTCTCGTTGACCTCGAGATCCTCCTCGGCGAGCTCCAGCTCACCCTTCGTCCTTCGGAGCGCGTTCTGGGTCGAGCGGATCGCGTCGATGCCGTGGAGCTCGTCGCCGAAGGTGTAGGAGCGAGTCTCGGGCAACGGCTCGACTCCCTCGCCGGTGGAGTGGATGGGGTGATACCCGGGCCCCGCCTTCTTGAGTCCCGCGAATACCTCCTCGAGCGCGCTGCGACGCACCTCGCGGCTTCCCGAGGCCGAGAGCGCCAGCGCACCCTCGCGGTCACGGGTGACGAGACCGTCCTCCTCGAGCTGCTCGAAGAACGCCGCGAGGTCGACGCCCGCGTCGATGAACCCACGTTCCTGGAGCTCGGCCATCCACTCGCGGGCGCGCTCGGCGTCGCCGCCCGCCGCGAGGAGGAGCTGGTTGAACAGGCGCCTGAGGTCGAGCTCCGCTAGCAGCTGCGCGATCAGCTCGCGGTCGAGGTGCGTGTAGCGGTGCCTCATGGCACCGAAGCCGACAGCCAACAGCCAACGGCCAACCGCGCCCGCAAAAGCCGAGCCGGCTGTCGGCTGTGAGCTGTCGGCCGTGGGCTCTCAGTTGGCATCGGAGTGGCTCTCACCCCGGCCGACGCGGCGCATCAGCTGGAACTTGACCATCTCGCGATAGCTCACCGTGCTGTCGAGGTCCTCGCGTCCGAGCTTGAGGTGCTGGTGCAGGCCGTCGAGCACCAGCTCGGCCGCGAACGCGCGCTCCTGGGGGACTGCGGAAACCTCCTGGACCAGCTTGAGGAGGCCGGGCACACGCGCCAGCTCGCGCTCGTACTCCGAGAACGGCTGCTCGTCGGAGAGTGTGACGGCGCCGCCGCCCGCGAACCACGCGACGATCGGGGCATACGGCCCGTGGTCCTCGGGCGTGCCGACCTCCCGCCCCACGGCCGGGAAGCCGGCCGCGAAGCGCTTCTTGACCGCCGCGCCGACGAGCGCCCGCGCCACGACCTCCGGTCCCTTCTGCTCGCCCTCGTACACCATCTCGACCTTGCCGGTGATCGCGGGGAGCAGCATGTGGATGTCGACCAGCCGCGGATACGCCGGGGTGTCGCCGGTCACCAGCGAGCGCCGCTCCAGGTTGGACACGAGGAGCTCCAGCGCCGCGATCGGGACACGGGCGCTCACTCCGGAGCTCTGGTCCACCAGCTCCGACTCGCGCGCCGCGAACGCGATCTCCTCGATCAACAGCTCGACCGCCTCGGGCACGATCACGTGCGGGCCGCCGCGCTCGCGCCACGCCTCCTGGCGGGTGATCGCCACGGCAGTGGCCGCGTCCTTCGGGTAGTGCGTCAGGATCTGCGACGAGATTCTGTCCTTGAGGGGCGTGATGATCGTCCCGCGATTGGTGTAGTCCTCGGGGTTCGCCGAGAACACCATGAGCACGTCGAGTGGGATCCGCACCGGAAAACCGCGGATCTGAATGTCCCTCTCCTCGAGGATGTTCAGCAGCCCGACCTGGATGCGGGGCGCGAGATCGGGGAGCTCGTTGATGGCGAAGATCCCCCGGTTCGTCCGGGGCACGATCCCGAAGTGGATCACCTCGGGGTCCGCGTACGTCAGGCGGCGAGTCGCGGCCTTGATCGGGTCCACGTCGCCGATCAGGTCTGCGATCGTGACGTCCGGCGTCGCGAGCTTCTCGTTGTACCGCGCCTCGCGCGGCAGCCACTCGATGGGGGTGTCGTCGCCGGCCTCGTCGACGAGCCTCCGCGCGGCCACGGAGGTCGGGTTGAACGGGTCGTCGTTGAGCTCGCTGCCCGCCACGACGGGGATCTTCTCGTCCAGCAGGGTGACGAGCGAGCGGAGGATGCGGGTCTTGGCCTGGCCCCGCAGCCCCAGGAGGATCAGGTCGTGCTGCGCGAGCAGGGCGTTGACGACGCCCGGCACGACCGTGCGCTCGTACCCCACGACGCCCTCGAACAGCGGGGCGCCGCCGCGCAGGCGGGCGACCAGGTTCTGCCGCACCTCGCGCTTGACCGGGCGCGGCACGTACCCGGACGCCTTGAGCGCCCCGAGCGTCGAGGCGTTGCCGGTCTTCAACGTCGCCCCCCAACCCGGCGGCGGGCGGCGGCCCTGAACGGCACGGCGTCACGACCTGCACGCGGCGAGCGGGCTCTCATCGGTCGCTACAACATCGTCAATCTCGATTTGTTTCCGTCGTGTGGACACCCGAAACACGCGATGCTACGCTGGGCCCCGCAAGGGAGTCGCGGTATCGGAAGCGGTGGGGCACCCGGGGCGTTCGGGGCGTGCTCGTGAGTACCCGCGGCTCCTCGGAAAGGGGGATCATCATGATCGCAAAGCCGATGGAGAAGGCCATCAACGACCAGATCAACGCGGAGCTCTACTCGTTCTACCTGTATCTCGCGATGGCCGCCCACTTCGAGGAGACCGGGTTCCCGGGCCTCGCGCGCTGGATGAAGGCCCAGGCGCAGGAGGAGATGTCCCACGCCCTCAAGTTCTTCTCGTTCGTGCACGAGCGCGCCGGCGTCGTCACGCTGCTCGCGATCGACCAACCGAAGGGCGAGTGGCCGACCGTGCTGGCCGCGTTCAAGGCCGCTCAGGCCCACGAACGGCACATCACCAAGCGGATCAACACCTTGATGGACAAGGCCGTGGAGAGCAAGGACCACGCGACCGCCAACTTCCTGCAGTGGTTCGTCAAGGAACAGGTCGAGGAGGAGGCCGCGCTCGAGCCGATCGTGACGCGTCTTGAGGTGATCGGCGACCACCCCGGCGCCCTCTACTACCTAGACCACGAGCTCGGCAAGCGCGGCGCCTGATGCGGCCGACGGCATGAACCGGCCGGCCCGTACCGTCGTCGGCGACGGTGCGGGCCGCTCCGTCCGTGCCTGCACCACCCCTCGGACCAGAGGCGCCGGAGCGCCTCTCCTGCCGTAACCCGCCGGCCGGCAGAGACGTCAATCACCCCGAGGGGCGCGTGCGGGCTGAGGTGCGGCATGCTCCATATGCCTGCCCGACGGGAGGCGGGCGGTCGGTGCGCGATGAGACGGCGGACCACCTTGCAAGCGACCGACTGCTCGCCTCCCGCGCCGCCTCCGGCGATGATGAGGCTTTCGAACAGATCGTGCGGGCCAACCATCGTCTCGTGGTCCGCATCGCGGGCCGCTTCTTCCGGCACGCCGACGTCGTCGAGGACGTCGCCCAGGAGGTGTTCGTGAGAGCGTACGGCGCACTGGCCGATTACAGAGGCGAGGTCGCGATCGGCCACTGGCTTTCCCGCATCACGGTGAACGCCTGCTACGACCACCTCCGGCGCCGGCGCACGCGCCCGGAGATCGCGTTCTCGCAGCTCGACCGCGGCCAGCGCGACTCGCCTGCGGACGCGGCTCCGTTCGAGGGCGACGACGCCTCGGCGTACTGGCGCCGCGAGGAGGCGCGGCTCGACGCGGAACGGATCCTGGCGCGGGTGTCGGTTCCCGACCGGGTGGTGCTCACGCTGTTGACGCTCGAGGGGATGACCGTGGCGGAGGTCGCCGCCGTGACCGGTTGGTCCGCCGCGAACGTGAAGATCCGCGCGTTCCGGGCGCGCAACCGGATCCGGAAGCTGCTGCTCGCACGGGCCACGGGTCGGAGGGAGTGAGACGTATGCCGAGCTCGTCACGTGATCGAACCGCCGGAGCCGGCCCCTTTTCCCCCGGCGAGGATGCAGTCCGCAGCGTCCTCGAAGCGGCGTCGGCGCGACCGGACGAACTGCCGGGGGTGCCGCCGTTCTTCGTCGCCCGCGTCAAGGCCGCGGCCCGCGCGCGCGGCGACCGCCGGCCGCTGCAGCTCGTTGCGGCCGTGGCGTGGCACGCCCTCCCCTTCCTCACGGTGATCGTCGTGCTCCTGTGCGCGTGGGCGGGCCTCGAGGTCGGCCGCGACGCCGATGCGCAGGAGGACGTGGCCATGGTCGTCCTGCGGAGCCGCGACACCGGGCCGGATGCGCCCCTCACCACGCTGCTGCTCGCCGGCGGCGAGACGAGGCCGCGCGGAGGTGGGCGATGAGCCCGTGGCGGGCGCGCCTCGCCGTGCTCGCGGTGTTCCTCGCCGGCTTCCTCTGCGGCGCGGTGACCCTTCACCTCACCCGCTTCCGTCTCCAGCGGCACGTCCTCGACAGCCCGGCGGGCGTCGCCGGGATCATCGTGCACCGGCTCGACCGCGAGCTCCATCTCACCTCGGCGCAGAAGAAGCAGATCGAGGCGTCGGCGGTCCGCGCGCGCGAGGAGGCCGCCAAGGTGATGCAGCCGCTGATGCCCCAGATGACCGCGATCTTCGAGCGCATGCGCACCGAGACGCGGGCGGTGCTCGACGCCGATCAGCGCCGGCGGTTTGACCGGATGATCGAACGGCGGCCGCCCCCGTTCGAGCGGATGTGGGGGCCGGCGCCGCCCGGGCACGAGGCTACGCCGCGCCCCGCACCGACGCCGGTGCCCTGAGCCTTCCGCCCGGCTGCCGCCGACGGGTCCGCCCGCTCACGCGGCGCTGGGCTGGACCCGGTGGACGGCGCCGCAGTGCGGGCATGTGATGTCGCGGCCGAGATATGCAGGCGGGACCTTGAGCTTCGTGCCGCACGCGCACCCGACGAACACGTACTGGTTGAGCCGCCACAGCATGTCGGTGGTCTGGCGGACGCGGTCGAGTCGCGCCGAGGCGTCGGGGGCCGCCGGTGCGGCGACCGGGACGGGCGCGGAGGTGGCGAGCCCGGAGGCGGGCACCACTCCGCCGCTCCGCCCCGTCACCGTGCGAAACGCCTGGTCGTAGACGCCGAGCGACGCCCCGCCTCCCATCGAGCGCAGGATCCGGATGCGCTCCGAGATCGGGGGGTGGGTGCTGGTGAGGTCGGCCATCCCGCGCGCCGACACGCCGAGGGGGTTGACGATGTACATCGGCGCCGTGGCCCGCGTCGCCGACGGGAGCGGCGCGGTCGAGTGCGAGATCTTCTCGAGCGCCCTCGCGAGCCCCTCTGGGTAGCGGGTGAACAGCGCCGACGAGGCGTCGGCGAGGTACTCGCGACGGCGCGAGAGGGCGAAGTAGATCAGCTGCGCGACCAGCGGGGCGAGGATCATGAGCACGACCGCGACCGCGACGATCACGAGCTGCCCCTGGCCCCCGGAGCGCGACGAGGTCCGCCGCCTCCCGCCGCCGTAGAAGAAGACGCGCGCCCCAACGTCGGCGAGGAGCACGATCGTGCCCATCATGACGCCGACCATCATCATGTAGAGCACGTCCCTGTTCTTCACGTGCCCGAGTTCGTGCGCGATCACGCCCTGGAGCTCGTCGCGGTTGAGCGTCTCCAGGAGCCCGGCCGTGACCGCCACGGCGGCGTGTTGCGGGTCTCGGCCGGTCGCGAAGGCGTTGGGCGCGGCCTCGTCGACGACGTAGATGTCGGGGAGCTTCGGGAGCCCGGCCGCGATCGTCATCTCCTCCACGACGTCGAACAGCTGCGGGTTGTCGTTCTTCTGGATCCGCCTGGCGCCTGCGAGCGCGAGGAAGATCGAGTCGCCCTGGAAGTAGCTCACCAGCGTCAGCACGATCCAGACGACGAAGGCGACGAAGAGGCCCGCGAGCCCGGCTCCGGGGGCGAGCGCCTCGCCGAGGGTGTAGCCGATGAGGAACAGCAGGGCGGCCATCACGACCACGAGGGTCGCGGCACGGCGCTGGTTGGCGCGGATCAGCTCCCACACCGGCGTCGCCGCCTCTAGAACTTGACCTGCGGGACCTGCCGATCCTCCGGCGCCTCGACCTCGAAGAACTTCTCCTGCTGGAAGTTGAACATCCCGGCGATGATGCTCGACGGGAACATCTGGATCTTGTTGTTGAGGCGGAGCACCGCGTCGTTGTAGTACTGGCGCGCGAACCCGATCTTGTTCTCGGTCGAGGTGAGCTCCTCCTGCAGCGCGAGGAAGTTCTGGTTGGCCTTCAGGTCGGGGTACGCCTCCGCAACGGCGAACAGCGACCGCAGCGTCTGGGAGAGCGCGTTCTCCACCTTGGCGCGATCCTCCACGCCGCCCGTCACCTCGACCGCCTGCTGGCGCGCCTTGGTGACCGCTTCGAGCGTCCCGCGCTCGTGACCCATGTACCCCTTCACGGTCTCCACCAGGTTGGGGATCAGGTCGTGCCGCCGCTTGAGCTGCACCTCGATCTGGCTCCACGAGTTCTTGACCTCGTTGCGGGAGCCGACGAGGCCGTTGTACATCCCCATCACCCAGAACACCACGATGACGACGAGCGCCAGGAAGACGAGACCCACGATCATCGCTCCACCTCCCCCGCGGCACCCGCCGTCGTGCTCGACGACTGCGGCGCCGCGGTACCGAACGTCTCTCCCATGAAACGAAGCACCGCCTCCGGATGGGACGCCGAGGAGACCCTCATCTGTCCCATCAGTGACCCCAGCTCGCCGTGGTCGAACCACAGCCCGTGGCTCGGGCACCTGTCGAGAAGAACCCTGGGAGACTGGCCCAGCGTGACCTTCTCCATCGCCTTGTCGCACCGCGGGCACGGCCGGGGCTTCTCGGCCGTCGGACCCGCGGCGATCGCGCCGCCTTCCCCGACGGAGAGGGTGCGTCCCAGCGTCTCGGCCAGCAGCGCCAGCTCGCCTGCGTCGAACCACAGCCCGTGACACCACGGGCAGGCGTCCAGCTCGATCCCTTCGCGCTCGGCGACGATCAACGGCTCGTGACACACGGGGCAGTCCACGCTGTCTCCCACCCCGGCGCGGCGCCTGCTGCGGTCGGATGTTCCTCGCCGGGATCGCCCGATTATATCGTTCCCGGGCGCGCCCTCACGCGAGCGGCGCGGTCGTCTCGCGGAACACCACGCCGCGCTTCGCGAGGTCGGCGACGACGAAGTCGTAGCACCGCCGGTCACGGCCGAGGAACTCGGGCGGCGAGACACCCTTGCGCCCCCACAGCCCCGACGCCACCAGCCGGACGCCGGCGGTGCAGGTGAACCCAGTCGTCCTCGCCATCGAGGTCGTCCCGGTCGTGCGGTCGAACCGGTCGACCATCTCGAACGTCCTGCGCACCGACCGACCCGTGGAGATCCCCTCGACGGTCACCCGCATCGCCGTGAGATCCTCCTCCCCGGGGCCGAACTGCCACGAGGGGAACAGGAGGCGCGACGTCACGTCGAGCGGCCGCACCCGCGCCCCCCCGACGTCGATCGGACGCGTGTCGAAGAACCCGCTCTCCCGCAGCACGCGGATCTTCTCGATGTGCCCAGGGTAGCGCATCGTCTTCTCGATCATGTTGGGCACCTTGACGGTGACCAGCAGGGAACGCAGGCCGTCGGTGTTGAACGCCTCGAGCGTCCCAACCCCTGGGAACTCGACGAGCTCGGGCTCGGAGAGTGCCGGCATGGTGACCACGCGGCCGGCGGCCACGTAGCGCGCCGGCCTGGTGTACTCCTCGAGCACGTCGGCCGGCGAGAACGGCGCCTTGTACTCCCACGGCCACGTCCGCACCGCCGGCAAGCCGCCGACGTAGCAGACGAAACGGTCGACCGTCTCGAACTCGTCCTCCATGCGACCGAGGATGAGGTTGGAGCAGCCCGGTGCGACCCCGCAGTCCACCACGGCGCACACCCCGCGGCCGCGCGCGAGCGCGTCGAGGGCGAGGGCGTCCTCCGGGAAGAACGAGATGTCCACGACGCTCTTACCGGCCTCGATAACGGCTTTCAGCGTGGCGAACCCCATGTGGCCCGGCACCGCGCCGACGACGAGGTCGTGCCCGCCCACGACGCGCGCGACTTCCGAGGGGTCCGAGAGGTCGGCGCGGAGCGTCGTGATCCCCGCCACGCCCGCGAGCCGTCCCAGCACCTCCGACGAGACGTCCGCGACCGTCACCTCGAACTCGCCGTTCCTCGCGAGATCCCTCGCGATCACCCCGCCCACCAGCCCACCCCCGAGGACCACGACCCTCATCGTTCCCTCCCGGCTCCGCGCGGAGTGTACCCTGGCGGTCTCGACTTCGGGAGTCCGATGCGAAACCCGCTCCGCGGCGCGGACCGCGGTACCATCGCTCCATGTCCAGGGCACTGATCGTCGCGCTGATCGTGGCAGCCGGAACGCTCCGGGCACCGGCCGAAGAGGTCCCAGCCGGGTTCGATGCCGCCGCCGCGCGGAGGTTCGCCGATCTCGCGCTCGCCTGCGTCCACAAGGAGTACCCGAACAAGATCTCGCACGTCCTCGCGAGCGACGCCGACGTCAAGCCTCCCCGCGAGCTCACCCCGGCGTTCTGCGGGTGCTTCGACTGGCACTCCGCCGTGCACGGCCACTGGCTGCTGGTGCGCCTCCTCCGCACGTTCCCCGAGGCGCCGTTCGTCCCCGCCGCGCGCGCCGCGATCGCTCGGAGCCTGACCCCCGCGAACATCGCAGCCGAGGTGAGGTACCTCGACGTTCCAGGACGGTCGGACTTCGAGCGCCCGTACGGGCTGGCGTGGCTGCTGCAGCTCGCCGCCGAACTCAGGGAGTGGAACGATCCCCAGGCGCGCGAGTGGTCCGCGACGCTCGCCCCCCTCGAGCGTGCCGCCGCAGCCCGGATCGGAAGCTGGCTCCCCAAGCTCTCGTACCCGGTCAGGATCGGTGAGCACGGTCAGACGGCGTTCGCCCTCGGCCTCGTCCTCGACTGGGCCCGCGCCGCGGGGAACGCGGAGATGGCCTCGCTCGTGGTGAGCCGCAGCCGCGACTACTACCTGGCGGACCGCGCGTGCCCGATGGCGTACGAGCCGTCCGGGCAGGACTTCCTCTCGCCGTGCCTCGCCGAGGCCGACCTGATGCGGCGCGTGCTGCCGCAGGCGGAGTTTGCGGCGTGGCTGGGGTCGTTCCTTCCGGGCCTGCCGCGGGACGGCTCCGCGTCGTGGCTGAAGCCTGCAGTCGTGACCGACCCGACCGACGGCCACCTCGCCCACCTCGACGGCCTCAACCTCTCACGCGCGTGGATGCTGGAGGGGATCGCGTCGGCGCTGCCCGCCACCGACCTCCGGGTGGCGGCGCTCCGCACGACCGCTGCAGCCCACCGGGAGTCGGGGTTGGCGGCGGTGACCGGGGCGCACTACGAGGGAGGCCACTGGCTGGGCAGCTTCGCGGTGTACCTGGTCACGGGGCGCGGCCTCCCCGAGCAGCAGGGAAGCGGAAGAAGGTAGAGGGAAGAGGGAAGACAAGAGGCAACGGGACTCGGGACGCCTGTGCCTTCCAGCGTCCTTCGCCTGCCTTCTTCCCTCGACCGCCTTCCCGCTTCTTCACTGCCAGCGGAACAGCTTCAGCGCGAGGGCGAAGCTCACTGCCCCCCACACCACCATGACGACGACCGCCGGCCAGTGCGCCGCGAGGGGTGCGCCGTCGTTGATGACGGCACGCAGAGAGTCGTTGAGCGCGGTCAGGGGCAGCGACCGGATGAACGGCTGGGCCACCGCGGGGAAGCGCTCGTACGAGAAGAAGCTCCCCGACAGCAGCCACATCGGAAGCTGCACCAGGTTCATCCACCCCGAAACGCCCTCGATCGTGCGCGGGCGCGCCGCCACCAGCAGGCCGATCCCCGCGAACGTCAACGAGCCGAGCAGGGAGACGATCGCGAGGTCGAGGATCGAGCCGCGCACCGCGACCCCGAACAACAGCCAGCCGAACCCCACAACGACCGCGACCTCGAGGACGAGCCCGACCAGGCGTGAGAGCATGAACGAGAGCAGGTAGTGCGAGCGCCGCATCGGCGTCGCGGCGAAGCGCTTGAGGAGCTTGCGCGTCCGCGCCTGCACCACGGCGAACCCGAGCCCCCACATCCCGCTCCCCATCAGGTTGAGGCCCACCAGCCCGGGGATGAGGAAGTCGATGTACCGGTTCCCCGGCTGCGCCACCCGCTCGTCCCGCGTCGCCAGCCGGTCGGGGCGACCGAGCGCGCGCTGGAGCGCGTCGTCGACCGCGAGACGGGCGGCACGGCCCTCGGAACGGGTGGTGTCGTACCGGTACGTGACGCGCAGCGGCCCGCCGTCGTCCGCCGGCACGCCCTCCACGACGACATCGACCTTCCCCGAGCGGAGACCCTTCGCGGCCTCCTCCTGCGTCAGGCGCGACACCGCGAGGTCGGGGGCGGCGGCCAGCAGTGCGGCGAGGCGGTTGGCCGCCGGGCTCGTCGCGACCCCGGCGCGCAGCTTCTCAGGCGGCTTCGTGCGGAACGCGATCCCCAACGCGACCGCGAGGAGGACCGGGAAGATGAACACCCAGAACACCGCCTCGGGCTCCCGCACGAACTCGAGCAGCCGCGCCCGGGTGAGCTCGACGAGCGGGTGCGGGCGCGGGTCGTCCCGCCTACTCATCGCGCAGCGCCCTCCCGGTCATGCTCACGAAGACGTCCTCGAGCGTCGCCTGGTGCGTCGCGAGGCTCTCGAGCGCCACGCGTCGCCGGTCGAGCTCGGCGAGGAGCGCCGGTAACGCCTCCCCGATCCGGCTGACGCGCAGCTTCCAGGTGCCCCCCGTGCGGACGACGGCGCTCACCCCGACCAGCCCGCTCAGCACCTCCGGTTCCACCTCCGGCCGCACGCGGAACTCCACGATCTGCTCGGCTCCGAGCGACGCGATCAGCGCCGCAGGCGTGTCGAGCGCCAGGATCCTCCCGTGGTCCATGATCGCGACCCGATCGCACAGCCTGGCCGCCTCCTCCATGTAGTGCGTGGTCAGGAGCACGGTTCCGCCCCGCGAGCGGAACCTCTCGACGACCTCCCACACCTTGAGACGCGCCTGGGGGTCGAGCCCCGTCGTCGGCTCGTCGAGGAACAGCACCTCGGGATCGCTCACGAGCGCGCACGCCAGGGCGAGCCTCTGCTTCTGGCCGCCCGACAGGCGGCCGACGCGCGACTGCCGCTTCTCGTCGAGCTCGACCGTCCCGATCACCTCCGGGAGCGGCCGCGAGCGCGAGAAGAAGCTGGCGAACAGCCGCAACGTCTCCTCGACCGTGAGCTTCTCCCCGAGCTGCGTCTCCTGGAGCTGCACACCCAGGCGCTCGCGGAGCGCGTGGTCGTCGCCTCTCCCCCAGCGGCAGCCGAGCACCTCGACATCGCCTTCGTTGGGCTCGGTGAGACCCTCCAGGATCTCGACGGTCGTGGTCTTCCCCGCGCCGTTCGGCCCCAGCAGTCCGAAGCACTCGCCGTGTCGGAGCTCGAGATCTACGCCGGCCACGGCGACGACGTCGGCGTACCGCTTGCCGAGCCCGGCGCACCGCACGGCCGGGCGGCCGTCCGGCGGCCCGCCGGGCGCGCCGCCCGACACGTCCGGTGAGTGTGTCGCTTTCGTTCCGCCGTTCATGGTCGGGCCGTCGTCCGCTCAGTACGTGCCGGATGGACGGCCGGTCTCCCGCCCTCAGGATACCGGACCGTGAGCCGTCCGCGGCGCTCGACGCCGGCCACCCCCGGCACGGTGCGGCGTGCAACAGTTAGCGGGCGCCCGAGAGGACGAAACGCCGCTTTCCGCACGGTCGTGGATCCTGCCCGCGCTGGGAGGCCCCTCAGTCGGAGGCGGGCGGAGCCATGATGTGGACGAGGGTGTCCACGAAGCTCGGGTTGACGGCCCGCGCCTCCGCAAGCGCCGTCGCTGCCTCGTCGTGCGCGCCCGAAGCCTCGAGCGCCTGCACCAACTCGACGCGGTTGGCGAGCTTGACGATCCCCATCGAGAGCTGGCGGTAGGTGAGGTAGCGATCCGCGAACCGGAACTTCTCGGCCGCCTGAGCGGGCTCGCCGCCAAGCAGCAGCCGGACCCCCTCCGCGTGCGCCACGAACGCCTCCATGTAGCCTCGACCGGGTGCGCTCGGCGTCAGCTTCTCGAGCCGCTCGCGCGCCCTCTTCACGAATGCGTCCGCCTCGGCATTCCTCCCCGTGCGGGCCGCGACCCAGATCTGGAGCGGGTCGTCGTTGTTCTCGACGTTCGGGCACGAGGCCTGCTGTGCCTTCCAGACGCCCTCCCAGTCGCCGGCCAGGAGCGGCCGCCAGACGGCGATGACGCAGGCCAACCCTTTGCCCAGGGACGCCTGGCACGCGCTGACGTGGCGAGCGCGGTCGAGAGCCTCCTCGGCCTGGTCCGCTTTCCCCTGCATGAGGGCGAGGCGGACGAGGTGTTCGTACGAGGCGCAGAAGTCCGGCTTGATCCGGAGCGCCGCCTCGAGCTCCTGCCGGGCTTCGCCGTACTTCCCGAGCAGGATGAACAGCTCACCGAGCGAGTCGTGGGGGTTCGCCTGATCCGGGGCGATGTACCGGTACGTCTCGAACATCTTCTGCGCGTCGGCGAACCGACCCTGTCCCATCTCGAGATAGCCGAGTTGGTTGTACGCGACGACACGGTTCGGGGCGACGTCGATCAGGCGGGCGAGGAGACGGTGTGCCTCGGGCCAGTCCTGCCTAGCCGTCGCGAGGTTCGCCTTGCGCTCGAGGACGTAGGGGTCGTCGGGGTGCTTCGCCGCGTACGCGGTCAGGATCTTCTCGGCCGCGGCGGGGTCCTTCGAGTCGTCGGCCGCGAGGGAGTACTCGACCAGGAACCTCTCGCGGTCGGTGAGCTTCGAGAGGTCGGCGTGCCTGAACTCGTCAAGCAGCTTCGCGGCTCTCGGGTCGCTCTTCTCCCCCTCCAGGGAAGCCCATAGGAAGTACTTCGCCATCAGGAAATTGGGGTCGAGCTCGACCGCCTTGGTGAACGCTGCGCGCGCGTCGTCGTAGTACAGCTTGTCCCGCTCGGCGAGGCCGTTCTCGAACTGGGCGAGCGCTGCTGCCGAGGACGTCGTCCACTCCGTGCGCCTGGTCGTTGTCACCACGACCCCCGCGCCGATCACGACGACAACAAGCAAGACTATTATTATCAGTATATTACGTTTCATCTACCCCCCGGGGTCCGGGGCAGGCAGGGTGTCCAGTCGCGTCCCTGGGACACTTTCCCCACGGTGGTGATACGGACAACCCGTTCAAGGGTTTCCCAACCGCAGGGGTGTCCGCTCATCGGGCGCTCCGGTTGAGCCGGCGGCGCACGGTGTGGGGATCCGTGAACACCGGGAGCTCGAGGCGCGAGGGGTGGTCCGCGCCGACCAGGAGCGCGGTGTGCGCGACGATTCGTGCGCTGGGGGCGTTGAGGTCTCCACCGTCGTTCCGGTTGACCTCGAAGCGGAGCGCGTTCGAGCCCGAGACGTCGATCCGGATCCGGTGACCGGCGTTGAACACCATCGCGGTGGACCACATGTCCACGGTGAGCTCGGTCGCGACGCCGGGGGTGAGGAAGCACTCACGGTCGTCGCCGCACCTCATGCGGGCTCTCTGGATGCCGTCGGTGACGAGCATCGAACGCCCGTCCGGGTAGACGTCGGTGAGGCGCACGGCAACGTCGAGGTCTTGCGTATCGGGGACGATCCAGAGCGTGCACCGGACGCGTCCGGTCACGGTCATCGGCGTCTCGAGGACCCGTGTCGTGAAGCTCACCACGTCGGCGCGTCCCTCGATCACGCTCTGGTCGTACGGCCCGGCTTCACTCGAGAGCTCCTGCCCCCCGACCGTCGGCACCGGGGCGGCCGGGTCCGCGACCAGCTCGAGCTCTCCGGCACCCGGAACGTCCGTCGAAAGGCCGCGGGATGAACCCATGAAGAGCGGGGTCACGGAGGCGACGGGAGGCCAGTCGGGCAGCTCGAGCCAGCGGTTGCCGGGAGCGTCGTCCTCGCCGACCGCCCCCATCAGGTAGACCTGGACCGGGGGCCAGCTCTCGGCGCCTGAGGCCCGCCCCTTGAGGTAGAGGTCGAACCACTCGCGCACGACCGGGAAGATGTCGTCCACGAAGATCGAGTTGGGGGGGTACGTGAACTGACCGGCGGTCGGCTGAAACGTCCCGTAGTGGGTCCAGGGGCCGATCACGAGCTTCTGGTTGCCGAGCGCCCGCGGCCCGCCCTCATGCTGGAACCGGGTGAACGCGTCGAGACTCCCCTCCTCGAAGATGTCGTACCACCCCCCGATGTGGAGCGTCGGGACGTTGACCGTGTTCACGTACGGCAGCACCGCCCAACTTGCCCACCAGTCGCTCCAGAGACGATGCGCCATGAGGACGCCGAAGATGTCGAGCGCGCCCTGGTCCTCGAGCCATCCGTGCGCCAGCGCGTACCTGAGCGCGCCGCCTTGGTAGACGGCGTGATGGTAGAAGTCGGGCGTCGCGACGATCGGCACCATGCACTTGAGTTCGGGCGGCGCCCCCGGGGCGAGGGCGTACTGCGTCATCCCCAGCGCCGAGGCGCCGAACGTCCCGATGTTGCCGTCGCACCACGGCTGCCGAGCGATCCACCGCACCGTCGCGCGGCCGTCGGGCCCCTCGTCCACGTACCCGCTGTAGTGACCCCCCGAGTCGCCTCGCCCGCGCTCGTCCTGCCCGACGCACGCGTACCCCCACACGTTGAACAGGAGGCACGCGTCCTTGACCGTGTTGAGCCCCCTCCCGTACGGCGTGCGCTGGAGGATCACCGGCCACGGGCCGAACCCGGCGCCGAGCGGGAAGTAGACATCGGTTGCGAGCGGCGTCCCGTCCGGAGCGGGGACGTTGACCGTGAACGTCTGGGCCGAGAGCGCGGCGGCGCCCGTTGCGGCAACGCCGGCCAGCACCAGACGGCGGGCAAGGGACCACACGGTCACGCTGCCACCCCCCAGGGCATGGTACCCGATCGACGACGACTGCCATGGAGCGCGGTACAGTTCGGTCCGAGAGGAGGATGCGATGCTGACCTCGATCGCACAGTTCCGGGAGATCTGGCAGGGCGAGAGCGCGGCGACGGCCCGGATCCTGGAGGCGCTCACCGACGCCTCGCTCGCCCAGCGGGTGACGCCCCGCGACCGCTCGCTCGGCGAGATCGCCTGGCACACCGCGACCTCGATCCCGGAGATGGCCGACCGGACCGGCCTGCGCGTCGCGGGCAGGGACCGGCACGCGGCCACGCCCGTCTCGGCCGCGACGATCCGGGACGCGTACGCCCGCTCGGCCGCCGACCTGTTGGAGCGCGTCTCCGCGGGCTGGACGGACGACACGCTCAGGGTCGAGGACGACATGTACGGCGAGCCGTGGCCGCGCGGCCTGACGCTCCAGGCCCTCGTCCTCCACGAGGTCCACCACCGCGGGCAGATCACCGTGCTGATGCGGCAGGCCGGCCTCGCCGTCCCGGGCGTTTACGGGCCGAACCGGGAGGAGATGGAGGCGATGAGGGCGTGACGCGGCCGGGGTCGCCGCACGCGCCTCTCGAGCGCTCGCCGGACCCGAACTCTGTGGTATTTTTCACATTCGTGGAGGGCGCCGCGATGCGGGATGCCGTCACGAAGCTCTGGCCGGAACTCGAGTGGATCAAGGACGATGACCTTCGCGACAAAGTCACGGAGACCTGGGTCAAGGCGCTGCAACTCTCACCGCTGACGCCCGAGGACCTGCAGCGGATCCCCTTCACCCTCCTCGTTCCCGACTGCCCCGTGACGTTCATGGAGCACAAGCGCTGCGTGGTGCACATCGCCCGGCGTGCGGCGGAGGCGATGAACGAGTTCATGGGGCATGCGCTCCCGGTGGACATGGACACGGTCATCGCCGGCGCGATCCTCGCCGACGTCGGCAAGCTCCTGGAGTACGAGAAGGTGGACGGCAAGGCGAGACAGAGCCAGCGCGGCTCGTACCTCCGGCACCCGTTCACGGGTGTGGCGCTCGCGATCGAGGCGGGCGTGCCCGACCGCGTATGCCACATCATCGCCGCGCACGCCGACGAGGGGAACCTCGTGAAGCGCTCGACCGAGGCGTACGTCGTGCACCACGCCGACTTCATGAGCTTCCTGCCGTTCAAGAACATGGCCAAGTGACAGGGGTCCAGCGGACGGGCACGGGGCCCGTTCCCTCCGCCGTCCCCGCGGCTCCCCTGGGCCCAACGAGAGGATCGAGATGACCACCACGACGAAGGCAGCCAACGAGAGGATCACCGCGACGATGGCCCGCTGGGCCGCCGGCGTGAGGTTCGAGGACCTCCCCGCCGACGCGCTTCGAGAGGCGAAGCGCTACCTGCTCGACTCGATCGGGTGCGCCCTCGGCGGGTACCTCCAGCACGACGTGAAGATCGCCCTCGCGGTGTTCGACGAGGTTGCCGGTCCCGGCCCCGCGACCGTCGTCGGCTCGGGAACGAAGGTGGACGTCGTCTCGGCCGCCCTCCTGAACGCGCTCATGGTGCGCGTGATGGACTACAACGACATCTACTGGAAGCAGGACCCGTCGCACCCTTCCGACATCATCCCGGCGGCGATCGCGGCGTGCGAACGCAGGGGCTCCGACGGGCGCGAGCTCGCGGTCGGCATCTGCATCGGCCACGAGTTCGAGCAGAGGATGTGCGAGGCCGCGTTCCCCGGGATCCGCGAGCGCGGGTGGCACCACGCGACGCTGACGGCGTTCGTCTCGCCGATCGTGGCGGGCCGCACCCTCCACCTCCCGTGGGAGAAGATCCAGCACGCGATCGGGATCGCGGCAAGCCACCACGCCACCCTCGGCGCCGTGACCGCCGGGAAGCTCACGATGATGAAGAACACCGTTGACCCGATGGCGACGCAGGCAGGGGTCTTCGCGGCCCTCCTCGCGGAGAAGGGGTACACCGGACCCGAGCACGTCATCGACGGCAAGGAAGGGCTCGTCCACTGCTTCGGCCCGGAGTGGAAGCTCCACACCCTCACGGACGGGCTCGGCGCGTCGTGGCGGATCACGCAGTGCGGGATGAAGGCGTTCCCCACCGAGGCGCTGACCCACGCGCCGATCTCCGCGGTGCTCGACATCGTCAGGAGCCACGACCTCAGACCCGGCGACGTCGCCGAGGTGCACATCCGCTCGCTCCACAAGGCGGCGGACATCCTCTCCGACCCCTCCAAGTACGACCCGCGCAACAAGGAGACCGCCGACCATTCGCTCCCGTACGTGATCGCGGCGGCGATCGTGGACCGCAACGTGACGCCGGCTCAGTTCACCGACGCGAAGATCATGGACCCCGTCATCCGCGAGCAGCTCCACAAGGTCAAGGTCGTGGCCGACCCCGAGGTCGAGAAGCTGTTCCCGGCGCTGCAGAGGGTCATCGTGAAGCTCACGACGACCGACGGGAGGACGTTCGATAAGCAACTCGACTACCCCAAGGGTGACCCGCGCAACCCGCTCTCCGACGCGGAGGTCGAGGCGAAGTTCGACGCGCTTGCCGAACCCGTGCTCTCGAAGAGCGGCCGCGCGCAGGTGAAGGACGCGGTGTGGAACCTGGAGAAGCTGCCGTCGGTGACGACGCTGATGGAGATGCTGAAAGCAAGTTGACAGTCGACAGTTGACAGGTAACAGTAGGAATCCCACGACCCCGCCGCCTCTGACTGTCAACTGTGAACTGTCAACTGTGAACTGAGGCGGGCGGGGGGAGGCACTCATGGGTCAGACCATCGTCGAGAAGATCGCGCAGTCGCACATGGCCGAGGGGCCGAACCGTCCGCTGCGGGCTGGTGACTTCCTCTCGATCCGGCCGCACCACGTGATGACCCACGACAACACGTCGGCGGTGATGTCGAAGTTCAAGGGGATCGGCGTCGCGCGGATGGCGGATCCGAGGCAGCCCGTCTTCGCGCTCGACCACGACATTCAGAACACGAGCGAGGAGAACCTCGGCAAGTACCGGAAGATCGAGGCGTTCGCCCGCGAGCACGGCGTCGACTTCTACCCCGCCGGCGAAGGGATCGGCCACCAGATCATGTGCGAGCAGGGGTACGTGGTGCCGGGCTCGTTCGTGGTGGCTTCGGACTCCCACTCGAACATGTACGGCGCGCTCGGCGCCGTCGGCACGCCCGTCGTGCGCACCGACACCGCCGCGATCTGGGCCACCGGGACGTTCTGGTGGTCGATCCCGCGCACGGTGCGGGTCGTGCTCACCGGCGCGCTCCGTCCCGGAGTCACGGGCAAGGACGTGATCGTCACGCTGTGCGGCCTGTACAACAAGGAGGAGGTCCTCAACGCGGCGGTCGAGTTCGGAGGTGACGGCGTCGCCTCCCTCTCGATGGACGCCCGCATGGCGATCGCGAACATGTCCACGGAGTGGGGGGCGCTCGTCGGCTGGTTCCCGGTCGACGCGGTGACGATCGGGTGGCTCAACGCCCGCCGCCAGCACCTGGAGTCGCGCGGTATCGAGCGCCTCGCTCCCGAGGAGATCAAGCGCTGGGCGACGCACCCGCCGACGCCCGACCAGGACGCGGCGTACGCCGCGCGGATCGAGCTCGACCTCGGCGAGGTCACGCCGCACGTCTCCGGCCCGGACACCGTGTTCGTGATGCAGGCGCTCGCCGAGATCGCCCCCAAGAGGGTCGCCGTGCAGAAGGCGTACCTCCTCTCGTGCGTCAACTCGCGGAGCGAGGACCTCGCCGAGGCGGCTGCGGTGCTCAAGGGGCGGAAGGTCGCGCCGACGGTGAAGTTCTACCTCGCCGCGGCGAGCAGGGAGGTCCAGGACGGCGCCGAGCGCTCCGGGGTGTGGAGGACGCTGCTCGACGCGGGTGCGATCGCCCTGCCGCCGGCGTGTGGGGCGTGCATCGGCCTCGGCACCGGGCTGCTCGAGGCGGGCGAGGTGGGGATCTCCGCCACCAACCGCAACTTCAAGGGGCGCATGGGGTCGCGCGACGCCAAGTGCTACCTGGCGAGCCCCGCTGTGGTGGCCGCGTCGGCGGTGGCAGGGTTCATCACGGCGCCGCAGGATTGGGAGTTGGCGACGCCCACGAGGCGCTGGACCGAGCTCGCGGCGCCCGCGGTGAAGGCCGAGAAGGTGGAGATCCTCGACGGGTTCCCGGCGAAGCTCGTCGGACGTCTGGCGTTCCTGCCTCAGGACAACCTCAACACCGACGGGATCTACGGCAAGGACTACACGTACCGGGAGGACATGACGCGCGAGATGATGGCGACGGTCGTGATGGAGAACTACGACCCCGAGTTCGCCAACCGCGCGAACGCGGGCGATGTCGTCGTGGGCGGTTTCAACTTCGGCACGGGGTCCTCCCGTGAGCAGGCCGTGACGGCGCTGCAGGCCAAGGGGATCCCGCTCGTGATCGCGGGGAGCTTCTCGCAGACGTACCTCAGGAACGCGTTCAACAACGGGTTCCTGTGCATCGAGACCCCGTCGTTCGTCAACTTCCTGAAGGAGAGCCTCGGCGGCGAGGTCGCGAAGAAGACGCGGACGATCATCCCCGGCGACGAGATCACCATCGACTTCACGAGCTCGACGCTCCGGTACCGCGAGAGGAGCTTCGCCTTTCCCGCGCTCGGCTCGGTGCCGCAGTCGCTCGTGGTCGCCGGTGGGATCGAGAACCTGGTTCGGAAGCAGCTCGCGCGCTAGTCGGGACGCCCGTCAGTCGGTCAGCGCCTCCCGGACGACCGCCGACGGGCGCGCGCTCCCGAACTCGCCTTCCCAGCGGGCGACCACGACCGTCGCGAGGCAGTTGCCGAGGACGTTGGTCGAGGTGCGGGCCATGTCCATCAGCTCGTCGATCCCGAGCACGATGAAGATCGGCTCCACCGGCAGGTTGAACGAGGCGGCGGTGCCGAGGAGGATGACGAGCGACGCGCGCGGGACGCCCGCAACACCCTTGCTGGTGAGCATCAGCGTGAACACCATCAGGAGCTGGTGCCCGAACCCCATGTGGATCCCTGCGGCCTGCGCCACGAACACCGACGCGAGCGAGAGATAGAGGGTCGTGCCGTCGAGGTTGAAGCTGTACCCGGTCGGCATGACGAACGCCACGATCTTGCGCGGCACGCCGATCGCTTCCATCGCCTCCATCGCGCGTGGGAGCGCCGCCTCCGACGACGTCGTCGCGAACGCGATCGACACCGGCTCCGCGATCGCCGCGACGAAGGCGCGGATCGGCACACGCGCGATGAGCGCCACCGGAAGCAGGACGACCAGGATGAAGACGACCAGCGCCGCGTACAGCGTCGCCAGCAGCTTCGCGAGGTTCACCAGGATCCCCAACCCCATGTGGCCGACGGTGTATGCGATCGCCGCTCCCACCCCGATCGGCGCGAACAGCATCACGATGTTGGTGAACTTGAACATCGTCTCGGACAGGCTCTCCGCGAACGAGAGCATCGGCCGCCGCTTCGTCTCCGGCAGCATCGCGAGCGCGACGCCGAACACGAGCGAGAACACGACGACCTGGAGCACCTGCCCCTCCGCGATCGACTTCGCGATGTTCTCCGGGAAGATGTGCTGGATGATCTCCGACGCCGTCTGCTTCGATGCCTCGAGCGCCTCGGTCCGAGGCGCCGGCGGGAGCGTGATCCCCTTGCCGGCCTGCGAGAGGTTGATCGCGCCGAGCCCGATGAACAGCGCGATCGTGGTGACGACCTCGAAGTAGAGCAGCGCCTTGACCCCCATGCGGCCGACCTGCTTCAGGTCGGAGTGCCCCGCGACGCCGACGACCAGCGTCGCGAACAGGAGCGGCGCGATGATCGTCTTGATCATGCGCAGGAACACGAGCGAGAGCGTGCGCAGGTTGACGGCCACGCCGGGCAGGTCGTGCCCGATCTCCGCCCCGATCAGCATGCTCACGAGGATCCACGTCGTGAGCGAGCGGCGCTTGAGACCGTAGCCGACCAGGCCCACGATCATGAGCCAGCGGGTGGCGAGCAGGAGTCCCGGAGGCACCGAGAGGAGCCCCGTCGCCTGGAGCGCCGCTGCAGCCGCCGCGAGCGTGACCGTCCCAAGGAGGAACAACACCGTCCCCGACTTGAGCTGGCGCATCGGCTCTCCCGTGCGCGCGCACCGCTGAGATGCGGCGGCCCGCGGCACCGCGCCAGTCTAGCGGGATTCCCGCGGGGGATCACGGCGCCCCGCCGGGGCGGAAGTCACTCGGTCCCGCCGGCCAGCAGCTCCGGCCGCACCGTGCCCTCGGCGACCCACTCCGCCGGACCGGTGAACCGCACCGGGCACTCAGGCGGCACACCGTCGGGCTCCACCGTCAGCGGCCGCCCCGAGGCGGTCTGCACGATCGCCGGCGCAGCGATCCACCGTTCGCCCAGGGCGACGAGCGCCGCCGCGACGTCGCCCGAGCCGCACGAGAGCGTCTCGCCCTCGATCCCGCGCTCCCACGAGCGCACGGCCAGCTCGCTCGGGCCGGTCACGGCCGCGAAGCTCACGTTGGCGCCTCCGGGCGGCAGCCCCGGGTGCGCGCGCAGCGCGGGGGCGAGCGGTGCGAGCGGCCGCTCCCAGAACTCCGCCCATCCGACGCGCACGATCAGGTGCGGGACGCCGACGACCACGTAGCGGCCGCGCACGCTCCCCTCCGGGACCGCCAGCTCGCCCCACGGCCGGACCACTTCGGGTGCCGGCAGGTGGAGCATCACCGATCCACCCTCGACGACGGCGGGGACGGCGGCGTACCCGGTCGCGAGCGTCATCTCGCGCCACCCCCAGCGTGCCGCGGCGAAGCTCGCGGCACACCGCGTGCCGTTGGCGCAGAAGCTCGCCTCGGAGCCGTCGCTGTTCCAGTACTCGACGCGCGCGGTCGCCGCCGCCGTCGGGGTGACCACGAGGACGCCGTCGGCGCCCACCCCGAAACGGCGGTTGCAGAGACGGGGGACGGACGGCCGCAGCTTGGCCGCGAGGTCAGGATCGTTGCTCCCGTCGAACAGGAGGAAGTCGTTGCCGGCGCCGTGGAGCTTGGCGAACCTCACGTCCCCGCCCGCACCTTGCAGTACACGGCGTCGGACTGGTTGCCGACCTTGTCGATCGCCTTCACCGCGTACTCGACCTCCGCGCCAGGGGGCGACGAGTCGGTGTATTCGGTCCCCGCGAACGCCTCCTCGAGGTGCTGCCACGCTCCCCCGGTCACGCGCCGGAAGATCTTGTACCTGGCGCCGGCCTCCGGCGACGGGTCCCAGCGCAGGCGGACGAGGCTCGGCTCGGGCAGGCAGAGGAGGGAAGCGACGGGCGGGGGCGGGTAGATGTCCGGGTACGGCACCTCGACCTCGGGCGTCGGGGGGCTGACGGTCGAGACCGCGGTCTTGACGTACGACCGCACCCGGTACCACCACGTCTGACCCTGCTCGGCCTTCGTGTCGAGGTAGGTGGGCTTCTCGATCCCGAGCGGCTGGAGGAACTCCCAACCGGCGGCCTTCGACGCCCGCCGCTCCACGATGTACGTGACTCCCGGGACCGAGTCCCACGACAGCGAGATCCCGTCCGCGTGCGGGTCGGCCACCAGCGACGTCGGGGTCGGAGGCACCGGTTGCGGCTGCCAGCTCAGGAAGTTGGACAGCGCCGACGAGGTCCCGTCCTGGCGTCGCGACCGCACCGCGTACCACAGCGTGGGAGGCGACGTTCCGGCGGCCACTTCAGGCAGCCTTTCCCGATATGTCAACGACTTGCCCCGGGTCGCCGCCTGCAACGACTCACCCTCCAGCCGCGCGACGAGCTTCCCGCGGCCGAGCATCAGCTGCCTGCGAAGGTCCTCCCCGGCTGGCCCGCTCCCGACCTGCTCCTGCCCCGGGGCGACCTGGAGCCGCCACACCTCCACGCGCGCGAGGTCGTTGAGCGACCGGCCACCGCGTGTGAGCGTCGGGTACGACCAGTTGAGCACGATGTCGGTGCCGTCCTGGTACCCCCACAGGTCCGTGGTCGTCTCCGGCACCTCGATGATCGGCGGCAGCGGTAGCGACTTTCGGCCGCAACTCCCGAGCGCCAGCACGGCGGTGGCCAGCACGAGGAACCGAACGGTCTTCATCGTCCGCCAACTCTAGCAAACCGATCCGCCAGGAACGGGACACTCGCGCGTCGCCACGGTGCCGCACAAACCGGCGGCGTATCGCTCGACTCGACATGCTCCTCTGCGCCGCGGATCCTCCGCCGGCCGAGAGTGTCCGGCACGGACGGCTGCGTCTCCGCCTCCCGAGCACCAACCAATGCGTCCGAGTCCTGCGAACACTCTCGGCCGATCCTCGCGCTCCGCGCGAGCACCTGCTGCATACGGGAGGGAGGGGCGATTCTCCCTGCGCGGGAGGTTTTCCCGGCCACGGGAGGACGCCCCGAGCGTACGGGCGCCCGTCATCGTGCCGTCTGGGCCGGGCCGATCCGGCACTGTCTTTCAGGAGTCGCTTTCAGGACAACGGCGGTCTCAAGAACATCCCATAACACACTCCACCCACACGCTTTGACGATCACGATCGAAATGGCACCTCAGTTGCGTCTTCCCCCGGTCGACGGTGTGGGGCGCCGGCCATCGACTTCGTCACGGGCCCCAGCGCTCCACGACCAGGGCGGCCTCACGAGCCCTGCCGTCGGGGAGGCGAAGAATGAGGGCGCTCTTCATTCTCGTGTGCAGCCTGGCGAGTGCGGCAGGCTCGGTCGCGGCACCCCGAGACGTGACGAAGCGCGTGGGACGCGTCGAGCGGACCGACTGCCCTCCACCGTGGTGCGAGCAGGTCCCGACCATCCATCGCCTGGGGGCGCCAGACGATCCCTCGGTCTACCTCGGCGACGTCATCTCGTACGAGGCGCCCAGCGACTGGCGCGACTTCGCCCCGCTGCGCGACAAGGTCTCGGAGCTGACCGACGGGCTAACCTCCGACCTCGACAAGGTCATCGCCATCGCCGATTGGGTGAAGCACTCCAAGGTTTCCGCACCCCCCGCGTACGCCACGTGGCCGCCGACGATCATCGATATCTGGGGGTTCCCCAACGGCCAGTGCGAGGAGGCGTCGTTCCTGCTCACGGCCATGTTGCGTTTCGCGGCGATCCCCGCGATGCGCTTCACCACTTGGAACAACGATCATGCCGTGGTGCGTGCCTTCGTGGGCGGCCGCTGGGTCGTGGTGGACGCCACGCCCATCGCGCCGGACAACTCCGGCCCGGCGACGGTGTATGCCCCCGACGATCCGTCGCTCGTTCCGGCGTTCCAGGAGCGCCCGGTCATGGCCCTGAGTGACGTCGAGGTCCCCGGAACGGACGCCCGCGTCGCTAGCTTTACGCTCTTCGCCGATGAGCCGGTCGACGCGACCGCCACGCTCGCGGAGATCGGCCTGCAGTACGGAACAGTGGCGTTCCCCGTGACCAACAAGTTCCTGTACTACGACCCCGAGAACCGCGTCTTCGCCAGCGACGGACCGCCCGAGCAGAGAGTCACGATCATGTACCGGATCGACGCGGTGGATGCGTTGTGTCTGAACGACCGTCAGTCGTGGTACGCGAGCCCGCTCACCTTCATCCACCCGGGCCTCCTGTGGCGCACCATCAACGCTCCCGACCCGCCCGAAGTCGGGCTCTTCTACCCCATCGGATACATCGAGACCATCCTCCCGACCTGCGGCACGTGGCGCATCGTCTACACGCTCAGCAACCAGTCCCTGGACACGCCCTCGCTCGAGCTTGCGTACGAGGAGTTCCGCCTCGACAGCTCGACCGACCTCGCGGTGATCCGCCCGGAGTCGCTCCAGCCGGCCGACGGGGCGGACATGACCAGCTTTCGGGCGCTCGTCGGGCTCCTCGAGGATCTCCCCACGTTCGAGCAGCTCGTCGGGGTCGGGCTGCAGTAGCCTCGAGCGCCTTCGCCACCCACGGGCTACGCGACGGTGGCGAGACTCTCCTCTTCGCCGACGCCTTGCCCGCGAGCGGCTCACCCCGCGCGATGCCCGGGGTCCGACTCCGCTCGAGCGAGCGACCCGCCGCCTCTACAGCACGTAGCGGGTGAGGTCCTCGCGCCCGAGGAGCGGTGCGAGCGCCCCCTTCACGGCGCCGGCGTCGACGACCACCCGGGTCCCGTGCCGCTCGGAGGCCGTGAACGAGATCTCCTCGAGAACGCGCTCGAGCACGGTGGTGAGCCGTCGGGCGCCGATGTTCTCTCCCCCGCGGTTCAGCTCGGCCGCGATGCGGGCGATCTCGGCCACGCCGTCGGGCGTGATCTCGAGCTCCACCCCCTCGGCGCCGAGCAGCGCCTGATGCTGCTTCACGAGAGCGTGCTCCGGCTCGGTGAGGATCCGGAGCAGGTCGCCCTCCGAGAGGGCGTCGAGCTGCACCCGCACGGGGAAGCGGCCCTGGAGCTCCGGGATCAGGTCCGAGGGCTTCGCCACATGGAACGCCCCGGCCGCGATGAACAGCACGTGGTCCGTCGAGGCCTGGCCGTACCGGGTGTTGACCGTCGTCCCCTCGACGAGAGGCAGCAGGTCGCGCTGCACGCCCTCGCGGGACACGTCGGGGCCCGCCGCGGCCGCGCCGCGCGAGGCGATCTTGTCGATCTCATCGAGGAAGACGATCCCGCTCTCCTGCGCCCGCTCCAGCCCCTCGCGCTCGGCGGCCTCGCGATCGACGAGACGCTCGACCTCCTCGGCTTCGAGCAGCCGGCGCGCCTCGCGGACGGTGACGCGGCGCCTCTCCCTCTTGGCGAACGCGCCTCCCAGCGCGTCCCTCAGGTTCATCTCGAGGCTCTCCATCCCCTGGCCGCCGAAGAGGTTGAGCACGGGCATCCGGCTCTGTGCGACCTCGATCTCCACCTCGCGCTCCTCGAGCGACCCCTCGCGCAGGAGGCGCCGGAGCGCGCGCCTCGACTCCTCGCGGCTCTCGGTCGCGCCCGCGGGGAGGAGCAGGTCGACGATCCGGTCCTCCACCGCCCGCTGCGCTGCGACGTGGACTGAGGCGGAGCGCTCTTCCCGGACGGCCGCGATCGCGGCCTCCACGAGGTCGCGCATGATCGAGTCCACGTCCCGCCCGACGTACCCGACCTCCGTGAACTTGGACGCCTCGACCTTGACGAACGGCGCGTTCGCGAGCCGTGCGAGGCGTCGGGCGATCTCGGTCTTCCCGACGCCGGTCGGCCCGATCAGGATGATGTTGGCGGGGACCACCTCGCGCCGAAGGGCCTCCGGGAGCTGGCGGCGCCGCCAGCGGTTCCGGAGCGCGATCGCGACCGCACGCTTGGCGGCGTCCTGCCCGACGATGTAGCGGTCGAGTTCCGCGACGATCTCCTGCGGCGTCAGGACCGCGGCCGTCACGGGACGACCTCGACGGTGATGTGCTCGTTGGTGTAGAGGTCGATCCCCGCCGCGAGGCGCAGCGCCTCGCGCGCGATCTCGGCCGCCCCCAGGCTCGAGTGCTCGACCAGGGCCCGCGCCGCCGCGAGCGCCACCGGGCCGCCGGAGCCGATCGCGAGCACGCCGTCGTCCGGCACGACGACCTCGCCCGACCCCGAGAGCAGCAGCAGGTGCTCGCGGTCGGCGACCACCATCATCGCCTCGAGATGGCGCAGCGCCCGGTCGGTGCGCCAGTCGCGCGCCAGCTCGACCGCCGCCCGCTCGAGGTTGCCGGCGAACTCCTCGAACTTCGCCTCGAAGCGGGTGAACAGCGCGAGCGCGTCGGCGACCGAACCGGCGAACCCCGCGAGGACCCTGCCTCCCCCGATCCGCCGCAGCTTGGACGCCCCGTGCTTGAGGATGGTGTTCCCGAACGTGACCTGACCATCGCACGCCATCGCAGTCACGCCGCCGCTCCGCACGGCGCAGATCGTCGTGTGGTGCCAGGGTCGCGCCATGGCGCACCTCCGCGGGGAGGGTAGCAAGAAAACGGGGCGCAGGGCACATGGCGCGCGGCACGGGGAGAAGGCTCGCGACCGAGTCGTGCGACCGCCGTCCCCGCGGGGCGTATCCTTCGCCTGCCGGCGAACGCCGGTACGTATGCCTTCGGGAGAGCTCGCCGCCCTCGGCACCGCCACCTGCTGGTCGTTCACCGGCCTGTTCTTCGCGGAGGCCGCCCGACGCGTCGGCGCGCTGCGGGTCAACCTCCTGCGCCTCCCGGTTGCGCTGGCTCTGCTCACGCTCGCCCTCGTGGCCACCGGCGGATCTCTGTCGACGCTCGACGCCCGGCGCGTCGGGTGGCTGGCGGCGAGCGGCATCGTCGGTCTCGTGATCGGCGACCTCGCGCTGTTCGAGGCGATGCGCCGTATCGGGCCGCGCCTGTCGCTGCTGATCATGTCGCTGGCCCCGATCTCCGCCTCGGTCACTGGGCTCCTCATGCTGGGCGAGCGCCCCGGCCGGATGGCGCTTCTCGGCATCGCGGTCACCCTCGCGGGCGTGACGTGGGTGGTCGGTGAACGGGGCGCGGGTCACGCTCCCGGGTCGCACGAAGCCATTGGGGTCGTCCTCGCGACGCTGGGCGCGGTGTGCCAGGGGTTCGGTCTCGTCCTCGCGAAGGTCGGGATGGCCGGCGAGGTGCCCGCTCTCGCCGCGACGTGGGTCCGCATGTGCACGGCCACCGCCTCGATATGGCTCCTCACTGTGCTCTCCGGCCGCGCCCGTCACGTTGCGCCGTCGGAGGCGGCCCGCAAGGCGGGGTTGCCGATCCTCGGGGGGGCGGTCTTCGGGCCGTTCCTGGGCGTGTGGCTCTCCCTGCTTGCAGCCAGGCTCACCGAGGTCGGCGTCGCCGCGACGATCATGGCCACGACGCCCGTGCTGGTGATCCCGATCCTGGCGGTCTCCGAGCGCTACCGCCCGACGGCGCGAGCGGTGGTGGGCACGCTCGTCACGGTCGTCGGTGTCGCGCTCCTGTTCTCGAGCTGACGCCCTCCTCTCCGGGCCCGCAGACACCCGGCCGCCTCTTCGAGAGCGGCGTGCGTTTCTGCCCGCGCCGCGATCCCGGGCGACGCGACGACCTCGGCCGGGAGCTCCGGGGAGAACTCGCGCAATGCCTGCACGAGTCCGTCCCGCGCCTCGGGCGAAGTGGCGAAGAACGTCACCGTGTCGCCCCCGCACACGACGTTGTCCGGGATGCGCCACGTTCCCGCGCGCACCCACCTCCGGGGGAGAACCCCCGCGTACCACTCCTCGTACAGCACCGCGACCCTCACGTCGTCCGCAGCCGCCAGGCGGTCCACCACGGCGGCCGACAGACCGACGCCGCGACGCGCCCTGGCGACATCGAGCGACGCCAGCCCCCAGAGGTCCAGCAGCCGGACGTCCGCGAAGTAGCTCACCGCACCGATGTCGTTGACCGCGACCGCCCCGCCGGGGTGGAACCTCCGGAGGAAGAGCCCCATCTGGACCTGCTGCTCGTAGATGTTCCGGGACGCCCGCACGGTGATCGCGGTGGCGCGGGCGCCCCGCGCCGCGAGCGGCACCGCGACGACCACGACCGCCACGGCCGCCGCCACGGTCACGGAACGCCGCGCGCGTCCGTGCGCGGCGCCACCGCGCCCGGCCACCAACGGTCGGGCGCCGGCCGCACACGCGACGATGCCGAGCGCCACGAGGTACGCCTCGTACCGGTAGTTGGTGGCGGCCAGCACCGCGTGCGCGGCGAGCGCCCCCAGGAAGATCAGGAGCACGGCACGGTGGCGATCCTCGTCGGCGCCGCGGCGCCTCCTCCCGACCACAAGGATGACGACCGCCGCCAGCGCCAACGCCGCGAGCTCCGGGCTCCTCACCAGCCGCTCGAGTCCGGACGCGGCGTACCCCCCGAGTGCGCTCGCACTCCACGCCGCGGGTGCGTGACCCTTGAGGAGCACGGAGTTGGGGAGGGCGTACCAGCCGTGGGCGAGCGACACCGCGCCGTACGCCGCGGCCGGCGCCGTTCCAGCCGCGACGACGGCGACCGCAGGGGTGAACCTCCGCTTGAGCGCCAGGAGCGCCGCGGCGACGCCCACGAGGAACAGCCCCTCGTAGCGGGCGCCCACGAGGAGAACCGCGAGGAGCAACGCCAGGCGGAACGGCGCGCCGGTCGACGCCTCGGGCTCCCCTGCGGCTGCCTCCGCCGCGGCCATGGCGAAGGCCAGCGCGAGCACGATCTGGAGCGTGTGCTCCATGCCGCACAGCGCGATCGTCGGCAGCGGCACGATCGTCACCACGACCAGCGAGACCGCGAGCGTCCAGCGCGGCGACACCCCCTCGCGCTCGAGCATCCGCCCGACCACGACCACGGCAAGGATGCCGAACAGGACGTTGAGCAGGAGCGGAGCGGCCTCCCCGACGCCGAGGCCCAGGTACGCTGCCGCGAGCATGCACGTCCACAGCGGCGACGAAGAGGTCGAGCTGAAACTCCCGCCCGTTACGCCCCACTCGCCGTGCCGAACGAGGTTCTTTGCCATCGCCATGTGGATGTACGGGTCGTCCGCCACGAAGACGATTCGGCCCCCGTTCAGCCGGGCCGAGATCGCGAGGAGCACCGCCACCACGAGCGCGAACGTCCCGCTGGCGAGGAGCGTGGCGGCGCGGTGAGTGAGACGGTCCATTCGGTTCCGCGAGTTCTTCAGGCCTTCGGGTGCGCCTTGTTGTACGTGTCCATGAGGTGCGCGAGGTCGAGGTGCGTGTACCTCTGCGTGGTCGAGAGCGACGCGTGGCCGAGCAGCTCCTGGATCGACCGCAGATCCATCCCCGCCTCGAGGAGGTGGGTCGCGAACGCGTGGCGCAGGGTGTGGGGGTGGATGTGCGCCGCCATCGCCACGCGGAACACCGCCGCGTCGAGGATCCGGCGCAGCGACCGATCCGACAGCCGCCCACCGCGCTGGTTGACGAACAGAGGCTCGTCCGAGGTGGGCTCGCCGCGCGAGCGCCACGCCGCTCGGTCGGGGAGGTAGGCGTGCAGCGCGCGCTCCGCTTCGCGCCCGAACGGGACGAGCCGCTCCTTGCCTCCCTTGCCACGGACGCGGGCGAGGCGCTGCGCCACGTCCACGTCGTCGAGGTCGAGCCCCACGAGCTCGCTCGCGCGCAATCCGGAGCCGTAGAGCAGCTCGAGCGCCGCCCGGTCGCGCCGCCCCGCAGGGTCGTGCGGCAGCGCGTCGAGCAGCTCGGCGAGCTGGGGCGCGGTCACGACCTCCGGGAGCTTCTTCGGCGCGCGCGGCGTCGGCACGACCTTCGCCGGGTTCGCCTCGACCTCCCCCTCGCGTCCGAGGAACCGGAAGTACGTCCGCAGAGCCGCGAGCGCGCGCTGGGTCGAGACCCTGGCGAGCTTCCGCCCGTGGAGGTGGGCGAGGTAGGCCCGGACGACGTTCGCGCTCACGCCGCGCGGCCCCGAGCACCCCATCTCGGCGGCTGCGAACGCCACGAACTCGGCCACCTCCCGCTCGTACGCCCTCACGGTGTGGCGCGAGAGGTTGCGCTCGTCGCGGAGGTACGCGGTGAACTCCTCGAGGACCCAGGGCACGCCGGCATTGTAGCGGTTGCCTCGCGCACTCTCGTTTGACGCGTAGGCGCGATGCCCGATAATGATCCGACCCTTCCGCGTTCGGGTCGCCGTCGGCCATGTGCGGAATCGCCGCCATCTGCAGCTTCGACCCGCGCGGTCCTCTCGTGGACCGGGACGAGCTCCTCCGCATCCGGGATTCGATGACCTCCCGCGGCCCCGACGGCTGCGGAGCGTGGTTCGCACCCGACGGTCGCGTCGGCCTCGCCCACCTCCGGCTCGCGATCATCGACCTCTCGAGCACGGGGGCCCAGCCGATGGTGAGCGCGGACGGGCACAGGGTCATCGTCTTCAACGGCGAGATCTACAACTACCGCGAGCTCCGCTCGCTCCTCCCGGACGGCGGCGCCGGATTGCGCGGCACCTCCGACACCGAGGTGCTGCTCGAGCTGTACGCCGTGATGGGCACAGCGATGCTTCCCCGCCTGTGCGGGATGTTCGCGTTCGCGCTCTACGACGTCCCTTCCCGGCGGGTGCTCCTCGCCCGCGATCTCTACGGCGTCAAGCCGCTGTACTACGCGCAGGACGGAGGGTGCGTCCGCGTCGCCTCGCAGGTCCGGGCCCTCCTGGCCGGCGGCCGCGTCGGGCGCCGCCACGACCCTGCGGGAGCCGTCGGCTTCTTCCTGCGCGGCTCCGTCCCCGAGCCGTTCACGCTGTACGAGGCGATTCGGGCGCTTCCGGCGGGGAGCTTCGCGTTCGTGGACGAGCGCGGCGTCGGTGAGTCGCAGGCGTACGCCTCGCTCGCGGGGATCCTCGCCGACGCAGTGCGCGGCGCGCCCGCGGTCTCCGAGGAGGAGCGCGTCGAGCGGATGCGGCGCGCGTTCCTCGACTCGGTGCGCTACCACCTGGTCTCCGACGTGCGGGTCGGGGCGTTCCTCTCCTCGGGGCGGGACTCGACGTCGATCATCGGCCTCGCCCGCGATGCCGGCGCGGTCGATCTCAAGACCGTGACGCTCGCGTTCACGGAGTACCAGGGGACGGCGAGGGACGAGGCGCCGCTCGCCGAGGAGGTCGCCCGCTACTACGGCACCGACCACACCACGCGGCTCATCTCGAAGGACGAGTTCCAGCGCGAGTTCCCCAGGGTTCTCGAGGCGATGGACCAGCCCACGGTCGACGCCGTGAACTCGTACTTCGTGAGCCGCGCCGTCGCCGAGGTCGGGATCAAGGTCGCGCTCTCGGGCACCGGCGGCGACGAGCTCCTGGGCGGCTACTTCACGTACTGGAAGGTGCCGCTCGCGGTGCGCGTGTGGGGCCTCCCGTCGCGGATCCCGTTCCTGGGGGATGCGGTGCTCGCCGCGTACCGCGCGCTCACGCCGAGGCACAGCGTGCGGGTGAGCCCCAAGAGCGGCGCGGTGATCAAGTACAGCCGCGACTACCCGAGCGCCTACTTCGTGCTGCGCGCGATGTACATGCCGTGGGAGCTCGGCGAGATCCTCGGAGAGGAGGTCGCCCGCGAGGGGATGCGCCGCCTCGACCCGATCGGCCTGTTCGCGCGCGGGCTCGAACCCGACCCCGGGCGGGCGTTCGAGCGGATCGTCGCCCTCGACTCGCGGTTCTACATGCGCGACCAGCTCCTGCGCGACATCGACTGGGCCAGCATGGCGCACTCGCTGGAGGTGCGCGTCCCGCTCGTCGAGGCCCACCTCCTGCGGGCGGCGGCGCCGCTCCTCGTGCACGCGCGCGGCGACCGCAAGCGGTACCTCCCCGCGAGCCCGGCGAAGCCGCTGCCGCAGGCGGTGTTCACCCGCCCGAAAACGGGGTTCTCCGTCCCGCTCCGGCAGTGGGTGCTGGGCGGCGCGGCCGGCGAGAAGGGGAGCGAGTTCGGGATGCGCGGGTGGGCGCGCCGCCTGTACGACACCGTGTTCCGCCCGGAAGGCGGCATCTGAGCGCCCCACGGATCGTGGCGTTCCACAAACCGCGGCGGGTCGTGGTGTCGCGGGTGCGGCAGGGTGGCGCCGCCACCGTCTTCGAGCTGCTGCCGCGAGAGTTCCAGGGGTGGTTCGCGGTCGGGCGGCTGGACAAGGACTCCGAGGGGCTCCTCCTGTTCTGCAACGACTCCCGCCTGGCGCAGCGCCTGATGGATCCCGGCGGTGTCCCGAAGACGTACCTCGTCACCGTCGGAGGCTACCCGCGTGACGAGGATCTTGCCCCCATCCGGAGCGGCGGGCTCATGGTCGCGGGCCGCCCGTCGCTGCCCGCCGAGGTGTGCCACGTCGGCAGGGCACCCCGGGGCGGCACGCGCTTCGAGGTCGTGCTCCGCGAGGGGCGCAACCGTGAGATACGGCGCCTCTTCTTCGCCGCAGGGTTCAAGGTCCGGCGACTCGTGCGCACCTCCGTCGGCCCCGTTTCCCTCGGCGACCTGCCGTCCGGCGAGACCCGGGAGCTGGATCCCGAGATGGTCACGACGCTCCGGGGTCTCGCCGACTCCTGACCGCGCACGGTCGCCGCACGCCGCGCGTCATCCATCGCGCCGCCCCCGCGCCGCGGTACCTGGCCCGCACCGGGGGCATGGGGCCGGCCATGGGATGGAGCCGCGCCATCTGCCAATCGTCTCGAGCGCGCGTGCGACCGCGGTCTTCCGCCGCTGCCCCTTGTCGCGCGGCAGCTCCCCCGGAGGATCGGTCATCAGCCCCCACGCCGCATTCGCGGGCTGGAACCGGTGCGGCGGGCGCTCGGTGAGGTGGCGCACGAGCCCGCCGTGCACGGTCCACGCCGGCGGGGGCGGGAGCGTGACACCGCCCAACTCGGCGGCGAGCGAGAGCCCGGCGAGGAGGCCGATCGCCGCCGATTCGACGTACCCCTCCACGCCGGTGAGCTGGCCGGCGAGGCGCACCGAGGGTCGCACCTTCAGTCGGAGCTGCGCGTCGAGATGGCGCGGGGCGCAGACGAAGGTGTTGCGGTGGATCATGCCGAGCCGGACGAAGCGCGCCCCCTCGAGGCCGGGGATGAGGCGGAACACCCGCTGCTGCGCCGCGAACGTCATCCTCGTCTGGAACCCGACGAGGTTCCACTGCGAGGCGGCGAGGTCGTCGCGCCGCAGCTGCACGACCGCGTACGCCCGGCGTCCCGTGGCGGGATCGCGCAACCCGACCGGTTTCATCGGACCGTACCGCAGCGTGTCGACGCCGCGCTCCGCCATCACCTCGATCGGCAGACACCCCTCGAAGTACGGGACGGCGCGCTCGAGCTCCTTCTCGGGGACTTTCTCCGCCGTCCTCACCGCCTCGACGAACGCCAGGTAGGCGTCGCGGTCCATCGCGGCGTTGAGGTAGTCGTCACCGCCCTTGCCGTAGCGCGAGGCGCGGAACAGCCGGGTCGTGTCGAGCGAGTCGGCCGCGACGACCGGCGCGATCGCGTCGAAGAACGACAGCGAGCCCTCGCCGAGCAGCTCCTCCAGCGACGCGTGCAGGGAGGCGCCGGTGAGCGGGCCGGTCGCGACGATCGTCGGGCCCTCCGGCACCCCGCGCACCTCGGCGCGCACAACGGTGATCAGCGGGTGCGTCGAGATCGCTCCGCCGACGGCGGCCGCGAACGAGGCGCGGTCCACCGCGAGCGCGTCCCCGGCGGGCAGCGCGGCGGCGCGCGCGGCCGCGACGACCAGCGACCCCATCGCCTCCATCTCGCGCTTGAGCAGTCCGACCGCGTTCTCCGGGTTGTCGGAGCGCAGCGAGTTCGAGCACACCAGCTCGGCGAGCTCGCCCGTGCGGTGTGCGGGCGTCGAGACGCCGGGGCGCATCTCGAACAGGCGCACCGGAACGCCGGCCGAGGCCAGCTGCCACGCCGCCTCGCACCCGGCCAGGCCCCCGCCCACGACGGTGACGCACTCGCTCACGCTCGCCCCCACGGTGCAACGTCGGGCGCGGCTGCCCGTTCCCCCGCACGCGGGACCGTCGCCCCGCGCGGCGTCCGCCTCACTTCGCGCGCGGCTTGCGCGCCGGCGACCGTTTGCGCGCCGCCCCCGGTGCCGCCTTCTTCGCCTCCCGTCCGCCGGCCCGGCGCGCGGCCGGCTTCGGCGGCTTCCGCGCCGCGGTCTTCCGGGCGGGCCTGCGCGGAGCCCGCGCCGGGGCCTTCGGTGCGGTTGCCCTTGCCGCCGTGGCTCTCGCGGGCGCGGGGGTCGTCGGCGCGGCCGTCGCCGCGGCCGGCGCTGGCGCGTGGGGGGCGGCGATCTGACCCGCGTCCGCCCCACCCTCCGCGGGCCCGCGGAACCCGCACCCGTCCCTGGCGCACACCCACTCGAGGCCGCGGCGTACCGTCTTCTTCTCCATCACGAACGGCGCGCCGCACGACGGGCACGGCCGGGGGACGGGCTTGGCCGGCAGGGTGTACGAGCACTTCGGGTAGCGGTTGCACCCCCAGAACGAGCGTCCGCGCCGCGACCGCTTCTCCACGATCTCGCCCTCGCCGCACTCCGGGCACCGCACACCCGTCGGCGTGTTGGGGCTCGCCTTGCCCGAGACCAGCTTGCGGATCCCCTTGCACTCGGGGTAGCGGGAGCACGCCCAGAACTGGCCGAAACGGGAGCGCTTGAGCACCATCGGCGCGCCGCACTCGGGACACGAGGGGATCTCCTCGACGACGCCGGGACCGCCCGGCTCGCGCGTGGTCCGGCACGTCGGGTAGTTGGAGCAGGCGAGGTACTCGCCGTATCGGCCGAACCGCAGGAGCATCGGTGCGCCGCACGTCGGGCACGTCTGGTCGGTCGCCACCCCTTGCCGCTTGACCGAGGTCATCTGCGCCTTCGCCCGGTCGAGGTCCGCAGTGAACGACGTCCAGAACCGCGCCATCGCGGCGCGCCAGTCGAGCTTTCCCTCGGCGATGGCGTCCAGCTCCTCCTCCATCCGCGCCGTGTAGCTCTCGTTGATGAGGTCGCCGAACGAGCCGATCAGGAGCCGGTTCACGAGCTTGCCGAGCTCGGTGGGGAAGAACGTGCCCCTCTGCCGCTCGGCGTACGAGCGGTCCGAGAGCGTCGCGATGATCTGGGCGTACGTCGAGGGGCGCCCGATACCGTTCTCCTCGAGCGCCTTGACCAGCGTCGACTCGGTGAAGCGCGGCGGCGGCTGCGTGAACTTCTGGGTCGAGGCGAGCTCCTCAAGCGTGAGCGACTCGCCCTCGGCCAGCACCGGGAGGCGCCTGGAGGTCGGCTCCTCGTCCTCCTGCTCCTGCGCCGGCTTGTCACCCGCCTGCTGCTCCTCCTCCTCGCGGTAGACGCGGAGGAACCCGGCCTCGACCTCGACCTCCCCGCGCGCCTTGAAGCCGTAGCGGCCGGCCTCGACGAGCACGTCCGTGACGTCGAACTGGGCGGGCGTCATCTGGGAGGCCACGAACCGCTGCCAGATCAGCGTGTAGAGCTTGAGCTCGTCCGGCGATAGAACGCGGGCCATCGACTCGGGGGTGCGCGCCGGGTCGGTCGGGCGGATCGCCTCGTGGGCGTCCTGCGCCTCCGAGCGGTTCTTGAAGAAGTTCGGCTTCTCCGGGAGGAACGCGTCACCGTACTGCGCCGCGATCAGGGCGCGGACGGCGGCGAGCGCTTCGGCGGCAACCCTCACGGAGTCGGTGCGCATGTAGGTGATCAGCCCGACCCGCTCCCCGCCTCCCAGGTCGACGCCCTCGTACAGCTTCTGGGCGAGCTGCATCGTCCTTCGCACCGGGTAGTGGTGGCGCTTGTACGCGGCCTGCTGCAGCTTGGCGGTCACGAACGGCGGCGCCGCCCTCTGCTGGCGCCGGCGCTTCGCCACCTTCGACACCACGAAGCTCGCGCGCTCCACCTCGGCCTTGACGGCGGCCGCGGTCTCGGCGTCGTGCACGGTGAACTTCTTCCCGTCGCGCTGGGCGAGCCGCGCCACGAACGAGGGCGGGGCCGACGCCACGAGGCGGGCGTCCAGGTGCCAGTACTCCTCGGGGACGAACGCCTCGATCTCGGCCTCGCGGTCGCAGATCATCTTGAGAGCGACCGACTGGACACGGCCCGCCGAGAGCCCCCGCTTGACCTTGTCCCAGAGCAGCGGCGAGAGCTTGTACCCCATGAGGCGGTCGAGGACCCGGCGCGCCTGCTGGGAGTCGACGAGGTGCTTGTCGAGAGGCCGCGGGTGCGCGAGCGCCTCCTGGACGGCGCGCTTGGTGATCTCGTGGAACAGCACCCGCTCCACCGGCCCCCCCGCGGCTCCGAGGAGCTCGGCGAGGTGCCAGCCGATCGCCTCCCCCTCGCGGTCCGGGTCCGTGGCGAGCAGCACCCGCGACGCCCGCTTGGCAGCCGCCTGGATCTCCGCGATCACCTTGCGCTTGGCGGGGAGCGCCTCGTAGATCGGCTCGAACC
>Ga0335070_10000235_pt1 | contig 63458 bp, 68 predicted proteins | sample Lox_Sample_13_FD_206722 | JGI IMG/M metagenome (GOLD analysis project Ga0335070, IMG submission 206722) | Soil microbial communities from Loxahatchee National Wildlife Refuge, Florida, United States - Lox_Sample_1.3 | ecosystem: Environmental > Terrestrial > Soil > Wetlands | place: USA...
GAGCGCCGACGACGCCCGACGACCAGATCGGTCTGCTCACTTCGATCGACGCGCGGCATGCGCGGCTCGAGATGCCCTATCCGGTCCAGGAATCGACGTTCGACGTCATCGAACTCAAGCGTTGACGCGAACCGGCGGCGCGCTATAGGAAGTGCCGTCACCCCGGCCTCTCCCAGAGGTTTCATGCCAGAGATTGTCGTCACCCGCTGATCGCTTCGCCCATGGCGGAGCCTGACCACGCACCGGCCGGTGCGCGCCATCGCGCGCGCGGCGCCGACTGCGGATCGCGGCTGCATGCACGAGTCTCAAACGGTGAACATTTCAAAACTGGAACAACGCGTCCTGCACTGCCTGGCGCAGGGCGGATGCATCGAACATGTGTGGAACGACGCGCGGATCGTCGCGGTCCATTGCTGGAATCGCGACGGCTACCGCCTGGCCGATTGCACGCTGGACCTTTTCCGCAAGCTGAAGCGGCGGGGATTGATCGAAAGCCGCGCCGGTGCGCCCTATCGCATCTCGCGGCTCGGTCTTTCCTCCGTGCGCGCGCAATTGGACAATCGCTGAGGTGGCCGTCCCTCGACGAGCTCGGGATGAGGGAAGCGGAGAAGAGAGCCTCATGCTTCGACGGGCTCAGCATGAGGGGAGTACACATAGCCTCATCCTGAGCTTGTCGAAGGATGCGCTTGGCGTGCTTCGACGGGCTCAGCATGAGGGGAGTACACATAGCCTCATCCTGAGCTTGTCGAAGGATGAGCTTGTCGAAGGATGAGACGAACGAGGAAAAAATGACCGACGAACAACTCAACGCGCGACTGGCGAAGTCGCGCTTTCCACGATCTTCCGGCTATGACGCGCGCTGGATCGTCGACAATGTGATGGGCCCGCACGTCCTGTGGCTGGCCGAGCATCTCAGCCTGGCGCTCGCGCTGAAGCCGGGCATGCGTGTGCTCGACCTGGGCTGCGGCAAGGCGGTGAGCTCGATCTTCTTCGCCAAGGAGTTCGGCGTGCAGGTGACCGCCGCCGATCTCTGGATCAAGCCGGACGAAAACCTCCGCCGCATCGAAGCCGCCGGCGTTTCCGACCGCGTCCTGCCGGTCCGTGCCGAGGCGCACGCCTTGCCCTTCGCGCAAGGCACGTTCGATGCGATCGTCAGCCTCGATGCCTACCAGTATTTCGGCACCGACGACCTCTATCTCGGTTACATCACGAAATTCCTCAAGCCGGACGGCCGTCTCGGCATCGTCGTGCCGAGTTTCGCGCGGGAAGTCGAGACGATTCCGGAACAGCTCAAACCGTGGTGGGAATGGGACTTCTGCTGCTTCCATTCGCCCGATTGGTGGCGGCGCCATTGGGCCAAGACCGGCCTGGTGACGGTGGAGGATGCGAGCTGGATGCCGGACGGCCATGCGCTGTGGCTCGACTGGTATCGCGCGACGCTCCATCTGCTCGAAGGCTTTCATGCCAAGTCCGCCACGGAGGGCATCGCCATGCTCGAAGCGGACACGGACCGCCTGTTCGGCTTCACGCGCGCGGTTGCGCGGCGCACCGCCGGCGACTGGTTCTCGGGCAATACGTTCGTCTGACCTGGCCGGCAGGCGGCCGATCGCGAAGGACCGGATGGGAACGACGCGAGCCGGGACGTTGGAAGGGCGGAAAACGTCCCGGCTCGCCGCGCGCGCCAAGGGTTAGCAGGAGCTTGCGCGCGAACCTATTTCACCGTGACGGTCGCCACCATGCGCGGATGGATGGTGCAGACATATTTGAACGTGCCCGCCTTGGTGAAGGTGTAGGAAAAGGACTCGCCGGTATCGAGCGCGGCGGAGCGGAACAGTCCGTCGGCGCTCACCACCGTGTGCGGTTCGCCGTCATTGTTGTGCCAGTTGACGGTCGTCCCGACGGCCACGGTGATGGCCGGCGGCCCGAAGTTGAAGTTCTTGATGGCGACCTCGCTCGCCGCCGGCACGGCCCGGGCGGCGCAGAAGGCCAGCGCGCCGGCCACGGCGGCGCCAACGAGAATTTGCGATCTCATGCAACGATTCCTGTCCTGAGATGAATGTCAGCCGAGCGCGATGTCCTTGACGCTCATCGCCAGCGGATCCGGCGTGTAGCGGACGGTGCGGACGCCGAGCATGCTGGGCAGCACCGAGGCATCCACCGTGAGCGGACCCGGTCCCGGACCGTCGCCCGCCTTGGGCTGCGGGAAACAGGTGGCGCGCGCAGTCTGGAAGGTGATGTTGCCTTCGACCTTGGACACGATCTGGTGGATGTGGCCGTTGAGCACGGTGACCGAGCCGAAGCGGCGCAGAAGCGCGAACGCCTGCTCGGCATCGCCGGTGCCCCAGCCCCACGGTTCGTAGATCGTCCACAAGGGCATGTGCGCGAAGACGACGATCGGCTGGCTCGACGAGCGGCCGGCAAGATCGTCCTTCAGCCAGGCGAGCTGGTCGTCGCCGAGTATGCCGAGGCCGCCGGGCTTGAAATCGAGCACGTTGATCAGCGCGACGAAGTGCACGCCGCTCGAATCGAAGCTGTAATAGCCGCGATTGTTCGAAGGCTTGCCGAAGCGATCCATGAATTCCTTGCCGCCGCCGGCGTCGGCGACGTCATGCTCGCCGGGCACGTAGTGAACGTCGGAGACGTTCAGTCCCGACAGGATCTGCGCCGCGGCGTCGAACTGGTCGGGCCGGGCGAGCTGCGTGATGTTGCCGGTGTGCAGGACCAGGGCGGGCTTCTCAGGCATGGCGTTGATCAGCGCGATGCTCTCCTTCAGCGTGCCGGCGACGTCGGGGTTGGCCTCCTTGTTGAAGCCGATATGCGTGTCGCTGATCTGCACGAACAGGGGCGTGCCGAGCGCCGCATGGTGTTTCGTCTTCGTCGCCGCCTGCGCCAGATCGCTCGCCAGGAGAACGCCTCCCGAAAGCGTGAATAGCGTTCCGGCGCCGCCATAGGCGAGGCACTTCAGCGCGCCGCGGCGCGTGGGAAAATCGGATTGCGTCATGGTCTCCTCGATCGTTCGTCGAAGCCATGACCGGGATGTGGTGCGATTTATTCCCGCGCGTCGGTCTGCGAAAGCGCCTTCAGCAGGCGCGAGAGGTGCAGGATGTCGTCGATCGAGGTGTCGGAGATCGCGCAGAAGACGAGGTTTCCGCTCTTCCAGAAGACGATGTGATAGCCGTTGCGCGTGGCGAAGTCGGGAAGGTCCTCGTCATAGTTCGACCATGCAAAAACGTTGACGATATGTCCGCCGTGCCGGTAGACGGTCACCGCCGCGCGCACGCCCTCGAGGAAGTCGACGCGGCCGCCGATCAGCTTGAAACCTTCCCTGGAGAAGTCCGCCACCGGCGGCGACAGGTCGGCATGCGCCGCCAGCCACGGCTTGACCGTGTGCCGGTCGCTCGAAGCCACGTCGATCAGATGCTCCGACGCGATCGCGCGCAGATGCGCATTGGTGATGTCGGTGATGAGCGGATCGGTTTCCGCCGGCATCAGCAGGAAAAAGGCGAGCGAAGCGGCCATCGCCGTCGTCAGCGCGCCGCCCGCGGCGCCCGCCCAGACCGTGCGGAACCAGGGCGTCCGCACGGCGCGGCGCGGCGCCTCGGCATCGAGTGCGGCGTCGATGCGCCGGCGCAGAGACGCGTCAGCCCGATGATAGGTCGCGTCTTCCCGCAGCGCGCGCCGCATCGCCGTCAGGTCGGCGAGGAGCGCGCGGCATTCCGCGCAGCCCTCGACATGCGATTCCAGCGCCAGTGCGTCCGCCGCATCGAGTTCGCCGTCGAGATAGGCCTCGACCTGCCGGCTGCGATCACACGGCATCGCGCGCCTCGTCGTGAACCCTGCCCAGCCATTTTTCCCGCAGCAGCGCGCGCGCCCGGGCGAGGCGCGACATGACGGTCCCAATCGGCACGTCCGTGACGGTGGCGATTTCGCGGTACGAAAGATCCTCCATCTCGCGCAGGATCAGGACCTCGCGGAATTCTTCGGGCAGCGTCGCGATCAGCGCGTCGAGCTTGCGCCCTTCGTCGCTCCTGACGGCGGCCGCCTCCGGACTCGGCCCCTCGAAGGTCATGGCGTCAAGACCCATCTGCTCGGCATCCTGGGGCAGCGCGACATGACCGCGCCGCTTGCGGTCGCCGGCGGCCGTGCGCCAGCAATTGCGCACGATGGCGAGCAGCCACGGCCGCATGTCGCCGCCGCGAAATCCGTCGAAAGCGCGCCAAGCGCGCAACATGGCTTCCTGCACGACATCGTCCGCATCCGCGTTCGAACGCGTCAGCCAGCGTGCAAGATTGATCGCCGCATCCAGATGCGGAAGGGCCTGCGCCTCGAACTTTCGGCGCCTGTCATCCATCGTGGCGGTTGCCGCCTGGGGCTACGCGTTACAGATAACATGACCCAGATTGGGGGTGGTTTATTCCGCCATCAACAATGCGCGAGCTAGCGAACGGTGCCGCCCTGCGGTCCGAAAAACAGCACCCAGGCCTTGAAATCCCCGGAAAAGCTGGCGAAGCGGTGCTCCACTCCGGCCGGCACGAAGAGTATGTCGCCGGCGTCGAAGCGCACGGTTTCGCCGCCGCGCTTGAAGATGCCTTGGCCGGACTGGATGACATAGATCTCGTCCCGCTCATGCTTGACCTGGGTGTCCTGGTCGGTCGGCACGAAGAGAAGAACGTTGGCGTCGCCGTGCTGGAACAGGGACACCGACGCATGGCCCGAGGCGGCCAGTTTGCGCGCCGACGCGATGAAGTCGATCTTGAGCGGGAGCTTGGTCGTCATCTCGACTGTCCTGCTTTCGCAGCGGCCGCAAAGCGTTCGAACAGATAGTGACTGTCCATGGGCCCCGGCGAGGCTTCGGGATGATATTGCACGCTGAACACGTCCCTGCCGCCGAGCGCGATGCCGCAGTTCGTGCCGTCGAACAGCGAGACATGCGTTTCGCTGACGCCCTTGGGCAGCGTTTCGCGATCCACGGTGAAGCCGTGATTCATGGAGACGATCTCGACCTTGCCGGTCACGAGGTCCTTCACCGGGTGGTTCGCGCCGTGATGGCCTTGCGGCATCTTGCGGGTCCTGGCGCCGAGCGCGAGACCGAGCATCTGGTGGCCGAGGCAGATGCCGAACAGCGGAACCTTCGCCTCGATCAGGCCGCGGATCGTTGGGATGGCGTAGACACCGGTCGCTTCGGGATCGCCGGGACCGTTGGACAGCAGGACGCCGTCCGGCTTGTGCCGCATGACCTCCTCCAGCGTCGCCTGCGCGGGCACCACGGTGATGTCGGCGCCGTGGCCCGCGAGCATGCGCAGGATGTTCCGCTTGACGCCGAAGTCGATCACCGTCACGCGCCAGCTCGGCGCCGCGATCTCGCCATAGCCCTTGCTCCAGGCCCAGGGCGTCTCGCGCCAGCGATAGGTCTGGCGGGTGGTCACGTCCTTGGCGAGATCGAGACCGACAAGGCCGGGAAAGCGCTTGGCCGCCTGGACGCCGGCGGCGACGTCGACCGCGCCGTTCCGGGCCTGCACGATCGCGCCGTGCGGCATGCCGCGCTCGCGGATGCGGTTGGTCAGGGCGCGGGTGTCGATGCCCGCGATCGCGGGAATGTCGTGCGCCTTGAGCCAGGAGTCGAGCGCGCCGAACGCGCGGTAGTTCGAGGGATGCTCCGCATCGGCGCGCACGACGAGGCCGCGCACGACCGGCGTCAGCGATTCGATGTCTTCCGCGTTGGTGCCGACGATGCCGATATGGGGAAAGGTGAAGCAGACGACCTGTCCGGCGTAGGACGGATCGGAAAGAATCTCCTCATATCCCGTCATCGCCGTGTTGAAGCAGACTTCGCCGATGCCTTCCTTGAGGGCGCCGAAAACATGGCCCGCGAAGAGGGTTCCGTCCGCCAGAACGAGCGCGCCGCGCTGAAAGGCGGCGGCCGGTTTTGCGGCCGTTGCGGACGTTGCGTCGGACATGGGAGATACCGGTTGGATTTGGCGGAAAATAGGGATGCGACCCTTCAGGGTCAAGCTCTCGCGGCCGCTATTTTCCTCTGACATTTCAACGCGTTGGAATTCCGCCGCGATTTGTCTAGATTGGGATTCTCCAGTCGGGATGGGTAGGATGGGCCTGCGCGAACAGATCAACGATTCGCTGAAAGAGGCGATGAAGGCCAAGGACCAGAAGCGCGTCGGCGCGCTTCGGCTGATCAACGCCGCGCTCAAGGACAAGGACATCGCGGCGCGCACGGAAACGAGCCGCGAACTTCTCGGCGACGACGAGATCCTTTCGCTGCTCGCCAAGATGATCAAGCAGCGCGAAGATTCGATCGCCGCCTACAAGGCGGGCAACCGCCCCGAACTCGCCGCCGCCGAGCAGGGTGAAATCGACGTCATCCGCGAATTCATGCCCAGGCAGATGAGCGCGGATGAGGCAAAGGCTGCGATCGCCAAGGTCATCGCCGAGGTCGGCGCGTCGTCGATCAAGGATATGGGGAAAGTCATGGCGGCGCTGAAGGAGCGGTTTGCCGGACAGATGGACTTCGGCAAGGCGAGCGGCGCGGTGAAAGAAGCACTTTCGCCCAAGTGATTTTCGTCCCGCTCGCGGAGAGCGGGATATTCCCCGGCCGGCCTGCTGTCCGGCGCCGGGGAAGCGGCAACGGGACAGCGATGCAGTACACCAAGATCATGCGTGAACGCTTATCCGCCGGGGATCCGGAATTCGAACTCGATCCCCAGTTGCGCGTGCAGGCGCCGCAGATCAAGGCGGCGCTCGCCTTCTGGACCGCCAAGCGCGGCGACCGGCCGATGCCGACGCGGGATCAGTTCAGCCTGCGCGAGACGTTGGGCTTCGCGCCGCATCTCCAGCTTCTCGATCTGCAGGATAACGGCAACGCCTATCGCCAGCGGCTGACGGGGACCGCCATCGTGGCGCAGCTGAAGACCGATCCGACCGGACAAATCTTCGACGCCGCGTCCACCGATCCGGTGGTCCATCGCATGTTGCAGGCGGTGCGCTGGGTGATCGCCAATCGCAAGCCGCTGCGCACGGTGGCGCACCGCACCGCGCTCGCCGGACAGGACTTCATGAAGCACGAGACGCTGTTCCTGCCGCTGTCCAGCGACGGTTCCGCGCTCGACATGCTCGCCGTGGTCAGCGATTTCTCCGCCGCATCGGCGCCGGCGCGCTGACCCCGCGCGCGGGAGCAGCGGCGAAGCCGGGAGATCCGCCCGTCGCGGCCGTACGTCGGCACGGCGCCTGCTTCCAGGCCGCGGCGCCTTTCGCGGCGTTGCTCCGCCCGCTTTTCCGGCCCGACCGGTGAGCGACGGTCCGGAATCATGTGAATTGCGCGGCGCGGCGCATCTATTTGTTAGCGATGGGCGGCCGCAGGACCTATCTTGGCGGCATGCGTTTTTCGCCCAACCTGCTTGAGGAAATCCTGCGCCGGACGGACATCGTCCAGCTCGTCGGCCGGCGCGTGAAGCTGTCCCGCAAGGGACAGGCATTCTGGGGCTGTTGCCCGTTTCACAAGGAAAAGTCCCCCTCCTTCAAGGTCGAAAATGCGCGGCGGACCTATCATTGCTTCGGCTGCGGCAAGGGCGGCGACGCTTTCCGCTGGCTGATGGAGACGGACGGGCTGTCGTTCCCCGAAGCGGTGCAGCGGCTGGCGGGCGAGGCGGGCGTCGAACTTCCCAAATGGTCGCCCGAAGACGAGGCGCGCGAAGAGAAGCGGAAATCGCTCTACGACGTGATCGAAGCGGCCTGCGCTTTCTTCGAGGAGCAGCTCCGCGCCGATGCGGGGGCCGAGGCGCGCCGCTATCTCCAGTCGCGCGGCTTGAACGGCGAGGCGGCGAAGCGATTCCGCCTCGGCTATGCGCCGCCCGGCCACGCGACGCTGATCGAACATCTCAAGACCCGGAACATCACGCTGGACGACATGGTCGCCGCGGGCGTGGTCCGCCCGGCGACGGAGGATCGCGGGCCGCGCGATTTCTTCTTCGACCGTGTGATGTTCCCGATCGGCGATGCACGCGGCCGCATCGTCGCGTTCGGCGGACGCGGCCTCGCGCCGGACGCCAAGCCCAAATACATCAACACGGGCGAGACGACGCTCTTTTCCAAGGGCCATCTGCTCTACAATTTCGCGAGCGCCCGGCCGGCGGCGATCAAGAGTCAGCAGATCGTCGTCGCCGAAGGCTATATGGACGTGATCGCCCTGGTGCGCGCGGGGTTCGAGGCGGCGGTCGCGCCGCTCGGCACCGCGCTGACCGAAGACCAGCTTCAGCTCTTGTGGCGCACGGCGGCGGAACCGGTCCTCGCCTTCGACGGCGACGAGGCGGGACTGCGCGCGGCACATCGCGCGGCGCACCTCGCGCTGCCGCATCTGACGGCCGGCCATTCGCTGCGTTTTGCCTTCCTGCCTGCGGGCGAGGATCCGGATTCGCTCATCCGCACCAACGGGCCCGCCGCGATGCGCAAGCTGATCGACGAGGCATTGCCGCTGTCGCAGATGCTCTGGCGCGCGGAAACCGACGGCAAGGATTTCTCGACGCCGGAGCGCCGCGCGGGGCTCGAGCGCGCGCTGGGCGAGATCGTCGCCGCCATCGGCGATGCCAGGATCGCCGACTATTACCGCCGCGACTTCGACCAGAAGGTGTTCGACGCCTTCAAGCGCCGGGCCTCGACGCCGCCGGCGGAGCGGCGTCCGTCCGACCGCGGCCGCTTCGACAAGCGCGGCCATGTGGTGCCGCGGCCGGGAAGCTATGGCGGCGGCGAGACCGTGTCGGCGGCGGTGAAGGCGAGCATCCTCGCCCGTTCCGGGCGGAGCGGGGCACTGCGGCTCAAGGAGTTCGAGCTCGCGGCGCTGCTCCTGGCCGAGCCCGGCCTTGCCGAGCGGCACGGCGAGCTTCTGGCCGAGCTTCCCTTCGGCGACGCTCAGCTTGACAGCCTGCGCCAGCAACTCCTAAACCTCGCCGCTTCCGGCTCCAGGCTTGAAAAACAGGGGTTGGAGAACCATCTGGGACGTCTGGGAATGGCTCAACTTGTCGCCCGTTTGAATGCGCGGGCGGTGGGTGGACCGGCAGATGAGACGGATGCCGGGGATAGCGATGCCAGGTTCCTCAAGGCTGCCGGCGATCTGCGCGAAATGGCCGAACGCGAGCCCGAAAGGGCCCGCGCCATGGAGCGCTTCAAGAGCGAAGGCACCGAGGAAAGCTGGCGCGACGCCCAGAAACTGTTGGGCCTCCCCCCGGGCGACTAGGCGGAGCGAAAACAGGGACTCTCTCGCCTCTATATAGGGGCCCCTTTTTGACGGAATTCAGCGTGGCGACGAAAACGGCGACGAAAAAGCAGGCAAAACCCTTGAAAAAGCACGCCCCGGCCAAGCCGGCACCGGCGCGAAAGGCCGTTTCCAGGTCCAAACCGGCCGCCAAGCCCGCCGCCGCCGCCAAGCCGGCCGCCCGGACGCACACGCCTGCCAAGGCCAAGCCGGAGCCCAAGGTCAGCGCCAAGGCGGCGGCCGCCGCCGCAAAAGTTGCCCTAAAGGCAGTTCCGCCCCAGCCGGCGGCCAAGGCCAACGGCAAGGTCCCGGTCAAGGTCGCCGCCAAGGCCGGCAAGCCGGGCGAGGACACGCCGGGCGATGCCGACAGCCCGCTCCTGGACATGTCGGACGTCGGCGTCCGCAAGATGATCGCCAAGGCCAAGACGCGCGGCTATGTGACCTATGACGAGCTCAACAAGGTCCTGCCCTCCGACAAGGTCTCGTCCGAACAGATCGAAGACACGATGGCGATGCTCAACGAGATGGGCATCAACGTCATCGAGAGCGAAGAGCAGGAAGAGGGCGCCGACAGCGATCTTCCCGCCGTCGCCGAAGGCAAGGAAGTCGCCACAAAGAGCGGCACCGCGACGGAGCAGTACGATCGCACCGACGATCCGGTGCGCATGTATCTGCGCGAGATGGGCAGCGTCGAGCTGCTCAGCCGCGAAGGCGAAATCGCCATCGCCAAGCGCATCGAGGCCGGCCGCGAGCTGATGATCGGCGCCTTGTGCGAGAGCCCCTTGACGTTCGAGGCGCTGACCGTGTGGCGCGACGAGCTGAACGAAGGCAAGGTCCTTCTGCGCGACATCATCGACCTCGAAGCGATGTATGCCGTCGGCCCGGAAGGCCAGGCCGCCGCCGCCGCGCAGGCCGCGAGCTCGGCCGCGCATCTCGCCAACATCAATGCGGCCGCCGCGGGCCAGCCTTTGCCGCGTCCCGCGCCGCCGCCGCCGCCCAAGCCGGCGCCCGCACCGGCGCCCAAGGCCGACGGCGAAGAGGGTGACGGCGGCGAAGCCGCCGCTGCCGCCGACGCGGCCGATGCCGACGATTTCGACGACGAGGGCAACCTGCCGCTGAGCGCCATGGAAGCGACGCTGAAGCCGCAGGTGCTCGAGGCGCTCGACGCCATCGCCGCGCTCTACAAGAAGCTCGGCCGCCTGCAGGACGCCTCGGTCGAAGCCGCGCTCGCCTCCGACGAATTGTCGACCGGCCAGGAGCGCCGCTTCAAGAAGCTGCGCAACGAGACGATGGATCTCGTCAAGGGCCTCAAGCTCAACAACAACCGCATCGAGGCGCTGGTCGACCAGATGTACGGCATCAACCGCCGTCTGGTCTCGCTCGAAGGCCGTCTCCTGCGTCTCGCCGAGGCGCACGGCGTGGCGCGCGAGGACTTCCTCAAGGAGCATTTCGGCAACGAGCTCGATCCGCACTGGTCGCGCCGCGTCGGCCGGCTCAGCCGCATGGGCTGGAAGGAATTCGTCGCCGAGGAACGCGACAAGATCAACACGCACCGCGACGAGATCCAGGCGCTGGCGCAGGAGACGCGCCAGTCGATCACCGAGTTCCGCCGCAACGTGCAGACGGTGCAGAAGGGCGAGCGCGAATCCGGCGTCGCCAAGAAGGAAATGATCGAGGCCAACCTGCGCCTCGTCATCTCCATCGCCAAGAAATACACCAACCGCGGGCTTCAGTTCCTCGACCTCATCCAGGAAGGCAATATCGGCCTGATGAAGGCGGTCGATAAGTTCGAATACCGCCGCGGCTACAAATTCTCGACCTACGCCACCTGGTGGATCCGCCAGGCGATCACCCGTTCGATCGCCGACCAGGCGCGCACCATCCGCATCCCGGTGCACATGATCGAGACGATCAACAAGCTGGTGCGCACCTCGCGCCAGATGCTGCACGAGATCGGGCGCGAGCCGACGCCGGAAGAACTGGCCGAGCGTCTGGCCATGCCGCTGGAGAAGGTGCGCAAGGTCCTCAAGATCGCCAAGGAGCCGATCAGCCTCGAAACGCCCATCGGCGACGAGGAGGACAGCCATCTCGGCGACTTCATCGAGGACAAGAACGCGGTCCTGCCGATCGACGCGGCGATCCAGGCGAACCTGCGCGAGACGACGACGCGCGTCCTCGCCACGCTCACCCCGCGCGAGGAGCGCGTGCTGCGCATGCGCTTCGGCATCGGCATGAACACCGACCATACGCTCGAGGAAGTGGGCCAGCAGTTCAGCGTCACGCGCGAACGCATCCGCCAGATCGAGGCCAAGGCGCTGCGCAAGCTGAAGCATCCGTCGCGCTCGCGCAAACTTCGCTCGTTCCTGGATAATTAGGGCGCGCGTCGGACCGATCCTGAACGCGCGCAATCGCCGAACGACGTCGCTCTCGAAGTCGGCGGATGCGCAATGCCATTTAGACTTCACGGACGAACGCGCCCACCGCCGTGAGCTTACCGTCTAAGCAATTAAATCCTATTCACGTCCTTATTTTCCTATTTTCCGCTCCCATCTCTGCCGGGAAACGCTGGCGGAGCCTCGGGTGAGCCCTTCTAGATAACGCGAGACCAGACAGGTCCGGGTGCGAGCTCGTGCGCACCCTTGCGGCCCGGTGTCGCCTGCGCAGGCCAAGGCAAAGCGCGGCGGCCGGAATCCGCACAGACCGCGGCGGTGACAGCGAGGGTGCTTGTGGTTGGCCGGCCGGCCTTCTGCCTGCCGGCCGCGTAGCTCAGGAACCAGGCGGGAGGATCGGATTTAGTCAGTAGACTGATTATTCGGGACTGCCGCCTTTTTCGTGGTTCGTCGTCCCTCGGCAGGCTCGGGATGAGGGGACGGCACAAAAACAACCTCATCCTAAGCTCGTCATCCCTCGGCAGGCTCGGGATGAGGGGACCGCAAATAGAACCTCATCCTGAGCTTGTCGAAGGATGAGGCCGTCGAGGACGAACTCCATCAGCCGGCGAGTTTGCGGGCGAGCGCCAGGTCGGCGACGAAGCGCTTGTACTCGGCTGCCTTCGCCGCTTCGTCGGGCAGGCGCAGCAGGTAGGACGGATGCACCGTGATCAGCCCGCGCACGCCGAGAAGTTCCGTCTCGCGCCCGCGCATCCGCCCGATGGTCACGGCGCGTCCGGTCAGCGCCTGCGCCGCGGTCGCGCCGAGCGCCACGGCGAATGCGGGCGCGATGGCCTCGAACTCGCGCTCGAGCCAGACGCGGCAGGCGGCGATCTCGCCGGCATCGGGTTTGGCGTGGATCCGGCGCTTGCCGCGCCGCTCGAACTTGAAATGCTTGACCGCGTTGGTGACGTACACCCCGGCACGGTCGATGCCGGCGTCGGCCAGCGCGCGGTCGAGTACTTTTCCCGCCGGCCCGACGAAGGGCTTGCCGGCGATGTCTTCCTGGTCGCCCGGCGCCTCGCCGACCAGGACGAACGTCGCATGGGCCGGCCCTTCGCCGAACACGGTCTGCGTCGCGTGCCGGTAGAGGCCGCAGCGCGTGCAGGCCGCGGCCTCCTTGCGCAGCGCGCCGAGGCCCGCCACCGCTCACATGCCCGGATAGATGCCGCGCATGACCATGCCGATGCCGACGATCGATGCGATCCACAGCGCGGTGCGCAGGAACGGAATGCCGAGCGCATAGACGGGGAGATAGGCGAGACGCGACCAGAAATAGATCTGCGCGCCGAGCGCCGAGCTCGCCGTGTGCTTGCCCATCGCGTTGATCATCAGCACGGCGGCGGCGAAGAAGACGAAGGTCTCGAGGAAATTCCGGAACGCACGCTCGACGCGTCCGCCCATCTTGCCCATGGGCGGCGCCGGCTCGTCGCGATTGCCCGCGCCCCAGGGCAGGCCGCGCGCCGACAGGCTGAAGAGAACGGCGAGGACAAGCTGCGCAAGTCCCAACACGACGCTCAACCAGAGCATCTGCATTTCAACCGAGGCGAAATTCCCGAAATTCATGGTGCCCTCCCGCGGCAGACCGAGTCGCGGGGGATGCTACGCCGGACGCAGTGCAGCAAAATAGGCGGGCGGGAGGACTTACCGTACCACGGTTCAGCCGAACCAGCGCACGAGCAGCCAGAGCACGAGCGCGCCCACCGCCGCGAACAGCGCCACCCAGGCCACGCCCGCGACGGTCATGCCCAAAGCGCCGCTGAAGCTGGTGTCGTCGTTCGCCGAATCGTTCGCCGGCTTGGGCGGCAGGTCGTCCTGGTCCATCGAGTCGTCCCTCAGTCGCGGCACGTTAGCCCAAAACGCCGCGCGGCGACATTGCTCCGGCGCGGCCGGCGCGCGTTGCGCATCCGGGCGGGCGGGATCATGATCGGGCACCATCCAATCTGGGGATCGCGAGATGGCCGTCAAAACCGTTCTGGCGCTGGCATTCGCCGCGCTTTTCACCGCCACGCCGGCCTTCGCCGACGAGCTCATCGAAAGCTACAACGCCTTCCTCAGCCGCGCCGATCATTACAATTCCTACGGCACGAGGCTGACATCGGCGGCGGCCATCATCCGCCAGGACCGCGCCAACTTCCACAAGTTCAATCTGCAGGACGAAGGCGACGAGAACGACAATTACTTCGACAACGTCAACAACCGGGCCCTCTTGGAGCGGCTGTTGAACGAAGGCACGTCCGATCCCGGCGTGCTGCGCACCATCGTCAACCGGGAAGTCTCCATCCATGTCGACGTCTATCGAAGCGAACATCACGGCGACTATGTGATCGTGACCCTCTTGCCCTGATCAGGGCAACAGTTCGGGGCGATATTCGAAATGCATGGTGTCGTAGTGATACCAGGCGCCGCCCCAGATGAAGCCGTGCTTTTCGAAGATCCGCACGATCTCGATCGGGATCCGGTTGCGCCAGACCGGCTCGTTGCCGTGCCGCGTCGACCACAACCAATAGTCCGACTGCGCGCTGTCGATGTCGATGGCGATGCCCCAAGCGTGCGCAGAGCGCGATCGCGAACCCGCCACGTCGCGGCAATTGTAGGTTCCCGAATTCGGCACGAGATAACGGATGTACCGGGAGGGCAGGGCATCGAGTTCGCGCACCACCGCCTCCAGCGCCTTGTCCACGCCATTGACGCTTGTGATCTCGACGCTGCCGCCATGCTGGCGCGGGAGCCAGGCGATGCTGCGCAGCCTGGATTTCACTTCGCCGCGCGCGCAATCGCCGTACATCGCATCGAACAGCGGCTCGAAGCGCACGCGGCCGGGATCGAAGTCCTTCGCGGGCGCACCGGGCGCCGCGCCCGCCGGATAGGCGCGGTAGAACATGTCGTCGATGTCCGGACGCGCGATCATTTCATCGAATGACTTGTCGGTGCGTCCGTCCGAAATGGCGTACCGGCGCCCGTCTTTCAAAAGCAGCCAGTTGCCGCTATGCCCGGCGAGGAACATCGGATAGGCACGGACCAGATGGTCGAGCCTGGCGTCGAGGCCTGGGGGCGGGGCGCCGAACGTCCCGGCTGCGGCGGGGGATGCCAGGACGAGGGAGGCAGCGGCCAAACGTGCAAGAGGGATCATCTCGGGCCAGCAGAAAGCCCCTTCATTCAAGCGCTTCGCCCGGTCTCGTGCAAATCCGGGGAGCGGCCGGCGCATCCGGCGAGCCTGCCGGCGCATCGAAGCTGAACGAATTCGAAACAAGCGGTTCATGCCTCAGTAAAGACCCTATGGGAAGATTCCCGAAATCGACTTCGCGGATTCGAGACGTCAGTGTCGGGAACGCTTCGCATATGAGACAGCCATGACGATCATCGCCAAAGCCGAACGGATCTACTCGCAGCTCGAGCACCGCGCCGACGCCGCCGTCCATGTCATCGGCGTGCTGTTCGCGATCAATGCGAGCCTGTGGCTTCTCTGGCGCGTCACCGGGCTGCCCGCTGCTGTCAGCGTTTTCGTCTACTGCGCTGGCCTTCTCGCCATGATCTCGGCTTCGGCCGCTTACAATCTGGCGCCGCACGGACCGTCAAAAGGAATTCTGCGGCGCCTCGATCACTCCGCAATTTTCATCATGATCGCGGCGACCTACACGCCGTTCGCCATGAACCGGTTGGGCGCGCCGTACGGCAGCATGATCCTGACCGCGATCTGGCTCAGCGCGAGCTTCGGGGTCGCCATGAAGGTGCTCTTTCCGCGCCGCTTCGAGATTCTCAGCCTGGCGCTCTATCTCGCCATGGGCTGGGCAATCGTGACGGTCATCCAGCCTCTGCACGCGTCCATGGGCGCGACGGACTTCTGGCTGCTGATGGCCGGCGGGATCGTCTATTCGGCGGGCGTCGCTTTTTACGTGATCGAGCGAATTCCGTATCACAAGGCGATCTGGCACGCCTTCGTGCTCATCGCTGCCGGGCTGCACTTCTCGGCCATTGCGCTCGAATTCGCCAGTTAAAATCGGAAATCTTTCTTGACTGGTCCTGGGCGCGCGAACCGTTTAACTCGTGCCATGATTTCCGCGGTGATCTTCGATTGCGACGGTGTCCTCGTGGACAGCGAAATTCTTGCCCACGAGATCGAGACCGAAGTGCTCGGCGCGATCGGCTTGCATTACGACCGCCACGAGTTCACCGCCCGCTTCATGGGAATGAGCGACCAGGCATTCTTCGCGGCGCTCGAAGCCGACGGCATCGCGCGTCTCGGCCGTTCGATCGTCGAGGAAATTCGCACCCCGATCAACGAAGGGATGCGCAAAGCGGTCGCGGAACGTCTGGCCGAAGTCCCCGGTGCCTTACGCGCGGTTTCATCGATCCGGCACGCAAAAGCGGTCGCCAGTTCCAGCACCACGCGCGGCCTTGGCGTGAAGCTGCGCAAGACCGGCCTTTGGGACCATTTCGCGCCGCACATCTATTCGGCCGAGCATGTGGCGCACGCCAAGCCCGCGCCTGATCTCTTCCTGCATGCCGCGGCAGCGTTGAAGGCCGATCCTCGAACGTGCCTCGTGATTGAAGACAGCGTGAACGGCGTGATCGCCGGCTGCGCTGCGGGCATGCGCGTTTGGGGATTCGGCGGCGGCGGGCACATGACGGCACCGATGACGGAGCGATTGCGCGCGGCCGGCGCCGAACGCATCGTTGCGGATTGGCGCGAGGCCGAGGAACTTCTCGCCGCGCTCTAGCTGTAGTTGAAGCTGACCGAAATGCGCGGCGTGCGGGCCTGGTGAGCGGGTACTTCGTGCCGCAGCCAGCTCTCCCACAAGAGGAGTGTGCCGGCGGCGGGAGCGACGCTTATGTGGCTGCGATTGATCTGCCTCGCGCGGTCCTTGCGCGCGGGTGCCGCCATCATCAAGGGCAGACGAGGGTCTTCGAAGCGGATCGCGCTCGCTCCCTTCGGGGTCGAGACGTAGTAGGTCCCGCTGATGACCGCGTGTGGATGTATGTGGCCGCTATGCGCGCCTCCGGTCTCAAGAACGTTGATCCAGAGGCTGTCGAGTTCCAGCTTCTTGCGACCGGTTTCGAAGTCGAGCAGGCGGGCGAATTTGCGCACGTGCGGATCGATTTCAGATTGCAGCGCCGCAAACTCCGGCGCGCGCGTCGGCAGGTCGTCCAGAGAGGCGTACGACGTGTAGCCGCGATAGGCGTGCGCCTTCGACCAGCGTTGACCGGCCCCGTCCTCGGCGGCGATGGCGAGGCAGACCTTTTTCAATGCGCCGTTGCGCACGCGACGAAGCGTCGTCCGGTAGAAGGTGGTGGCGAAGACGGTTTCGATGCGGGACATGAGTCGGAACAGACTAGCTGCTGCTTACTGTGTCTCCAAGTCGTGGGGCGGATATCGATGGCCGATTGCCGAAGTCTGTGGCACGATGCACCCGCACGCACGGAGGCGCCTATGCGCGTGATTTCGACTCTTGCCGTTCTCGGACTGGTCGTCCCGTTTGCCTCCGGTTGCGCGGCGGTCGACGTGGCGAGCGCCGGTGTCGACGCAGCGAGCACGGTCGTCTCGACAACCGTCGATGTCGCCGGCGACGTCGTCACGGGCGTGGCCGACACTGTCGGCGGCACGTCGGACGAAGACAAGGACAAGAAGAAATCCGACGCCGACGACAGTGGCAAATAACGGTCAGAACGTGTCCTTGCGCTTGCGCATTTCGGCGAACACGTCGACGTCGTTGGCGTCTGCCATGCCGAGCGAGGCGCGAATCTCGGGCGAATCCGGGCGCAGGAAGGGGTTCGTCGCCTTTTCAAGCGCCAGCGTCGTCGGAATCGTCGGCTGATTTCGCGCCCGCGCCAGCTCGACGTCCTTCATGCGTGCAACCAGCGCAGCATTCTCGGGCTCGATCGAGAGCGCGAAGCGACCGTTGTTCAGCGTGTATTCGTGGCCGCAGAATATGCGCGTCGTATCCGGCAGGCGCATTAGCTTGTTCAGGCTGTTCCACATCATCGCCGGCGTGCCCTCGAACAGCCGCCCGCACCCCATCGCAAACAGAGTGTCCCCGGTGAAGGCCGCATCGTCGACGACGAACGCGATATGCGCTCTGGTGTGCGCCGGGATCTCGAGTACGCGAACGGTCCGGGCGCCGAACGACCAGTTGGTGCTCTCGTCGACGCCGACATCAATGCCCGGAATGCGATCGCGGTCTTTGCCGGGTCCGACGATCTGGGCGCCCGTCGCCTCCTTTAACGGTACGTTTCCGCCCGTATGGTCGAAATGGTGATGTGTGTTGAGGATGTGCGTGAGCTTCCAGCCCCGCGCATCCAGCGCCTTGCGTACCGGATCGGGTTCGGACGGATCGACAATCGCCGTCAGTCCGGCTTCGGAATCGCGCACCAGATAGGCGTAATTGTCCTTCAGGCAGGGGACGAGTGCGATCTCAAGCGCTGCCATAAATCAGTCCTTTCGAGGATCCGTCGAGCCTAACAGCGACCGGTCGCGCGTTGAACCGGACGCAGCGTCGCGCTACGCAGGGCGGATGCAACTCGACGCATCGGACCTTGCGGACTTCTACGAGGCGCCCATCGGGCAATTGGCGCGGCGCATGATCTCCCGCCAGCTGCGCCTGCTTTGGCCCTCGGCCAGGGGGAATTGTCTGCTGGGCTACGGATTTGCCGTACCGTATCTTCGGCCCTATCTCGCGGATGCCGAACGCGTCGTCGCCGTGATGCCCGCGCATCAAGGCGTCCTGGCCTGGCCGCCGGAACGGCCGCTCACTACCCTGTGCGATGAAGACGCTTTGCCGTTCCCGGACGCGTTCTTCGACCGGATTTTGGTCGTGCACGGTCTGGAGGGGGCGGACGCTGCGCGACCTCTGCTCAGACAGCTCTGGCGCGTGCTCGCGCCGGAGGGTCGCTTGCTGTTGATCGTACCGAACCGCGCGAGCCTGTGGGCACAGCTGGAGAGATCGCCTTTCGCGCTGGGGCGGCCCTTCAGTCGCGGCGAACTGGACCGTCTCCTGCGGAGCGCGCTCCTCGAACCGCTGCGCTGGGATCGCGCGCTCTACTTCCCGCCGCTGAGGGGACGGCGGCTCGTGCGGTCTGGCAGCGCATGGGAGCGCATCCTGCGCCGTCTTCTGCCCGGCTTGTCCGGTGTCCATCTGGTGGAGGCCGGAAAATCCTTTTACGGCGCGTCGCCCGTCCCGATCGCTCAGACCAAGCGGCAATGGACTCCGGTGCGTGAGGCGCCTGCGGCGCGCGTGTCGAATTTTTCCGGCGATCTGTAATCGTGAAACTGGCGTCACCGGCGACGCTACTTTATTCTCCCGACAATGTGAGCGCCGCGCGAATTCCGCGCAGCTCGTATGCGCAAGCGGCCGGCGACCCGTCCGACGGCGATTTGCCGGGAATTTTCGCGAGCATCGCATCGCGCATTACCGTCTGATCATGCTCAGCACGAAACGGTGATCTGCACTGCCTTTCAAACCGACGATCCGTTCCTAACTCAGGATTTCGCGGCCGCTCCGGCTGCATCTGGGAGGAACTCATGACGCTTCAATCGATTGCCGCTCCACTTTTCGCGGTGGGACTGATGGTGAGCACCGCAGCGGCCTATGCACAGGACGAGGAGCCGTCTTCGACGGGCTGCCTTCACATGGCGGACCAGGTGAAGTCAGCGTTCCGTGCCAACGCGACGTCGACCAACATCGACAAGGCGAGCGAGGAACGTCGCGATGCCGCCGAAGCATGCCGGCTCGGTTACTACAAGCTCGGCATATATCACTACAAGAAGGCGCTCGAGCTGCTGTCGGCGGGCTAAGAGGTCGTTTTTGTCTGCTCCGAACCCTTGAGCAGAAAAATCGCGCCGTTGGCGAACAGATTCGGTCCCCACGCAGCCGCGCGCATCGGCTGCGTGCGGCCGTTCTCGCTCAGCGACAACGATCGTTCGATCGTAGCGCCCATCCCGCTCGCCAGGCCGAGAAAGTCCGCAATTGTACAGAGATGGATGTTGGGCGTGTCGTACCAGGTATAACCCAAGGCCGGCGTGCGTGGCATGCGACCGTCGACGAGGAGTGCTAGGCGCACGCGCCAGTGCCCGAAATTTGGCAGCGAGATCACCGTGCGTCGGCCGATCCGCAGAAGGTGACCGAGAACGTCGCGCGGCGCGAATGTCGCCTGGATGGTTTGGCTGAGGATCGCGACGTCGAACGCCGCCGTCGGATATTCGCCCAGGTCGGTGTCGGCATCTCCTTGCACGACCGCGAGGCCGCGCGCCACGCAGGCGTTCACGTTCTGCTGCGAAAGTTCCAGGCCGCGTCCATCGACGTTCTTGCTAGCAGCGAGATGCTCGAGCAGGGCGCCGTCGCCGCAGCCGACGTCGAGTACGCGCGAACCGTACGGGATCATTTCCGCGATGGCGGCCAGATCCGGCCTCAGCGCTGCGCTCATACGCCCACCTTGGCGGCGACGGCGTTCAGAAATCCGCGCACCGTAGCGAACATTTCAGGCTCATCGAGGAGAAACGCGTCGTGACCTCGGTCCGTCTGGATCTCCACGAAGCTGACGGTAGCCGCGGAAGCGTTCAGCGCATGGGCGATGCGCTTGTTCTCTACCGTCGGAAAAAGCCAGTCGCTCGTGAAGGAGATGATGCAGAAGCGCGTCTTGCTGCCGCTGAAGGCTTGCGCCAGCTTGCCGTCGTGCTCGGCAGCCAGGTCGAAATAGTCCATGGCGCGCGTGATGTAGAGATAGGAGTTGGCATCGAAGCGATCGACGAATGTCATGCCCTGATGGTGCAGATAAGATTCGATCTGGAAGTCGGGACCGAATCCGAACGAAATCTGATCGCGGTTCTGCAGGTTGCGGCCGAACTTGCGCTGAAGCGCCGTCTCGGACAGGTAGGTGATGTGCGCGGCCATGCGCGCGACGGCGAGACCCTTGGCGGGCTGCGTCCCGTGCAGCTGGTAGGTTCCGCCCTTCCAGTCGGGATCCGCCATGATCGCCTGGCGGCCGACTTCGTGAAAGGCGATGTTCTGAGCGGAATGGCGGGCCGCGCAGGCGATCGGCACGGCGGAGACGACGCGGTCGGGATAGTCGGCGGCCCATTGCAGGACCTGCATCCCGCCCATGGAGCCGCCGATGACGCACAGCACTTTCTCGATACCGAGCGCGTCGAGAAGCATGGCTTGCGCCCGGACCATGTCGCGAATCGTGACCAGAGGAAAATCGAGGCCGTAAGGCTTGCCGGTGGCAGGACAGGTCTCGGCCGGACCCGTCGTACCCATGCAGCCTCCCACCACGTTCGCGCAGACGACGAAGAAACGTTCCGTGTCGATCGGTTTTCCCGGCCCGACCATCATGTCCCACCAACCGGGCTTTCCCGTGATCGGATTGGCGCTGGCGACGAACTGATCCAGCGTCAGGGCATGACAGATCAGAACGGTATTGGTGTGTGTCGCGTTGAGTCTGCCGTATGTCATGTAGGCGACAGTCAGCGGGGCAAGAAACTTGCCGCAATCGAGCGCAAGCGGCCTGTCCAGACCGAAAGACATGGCCTGGCCGACATCCGCATCGGCTGCGGTCACTGGCCGCAGGAATTGGGGATTTCCGGTCTCGGCCATCTGTTCGGGGTTTCCTGCCACAACCAAGGGCGGTTTTGCTAAGGCCCATGGCCCGCGCTGTCAAACGCAGAGCCGGTTTGCTTTGATTTTACACCCCCGCGCCCTTATCAATACCGGCCCTTCAGGACCGGCCGGCCTGAGCGACTAAACCCATCGGCCAGCAAGGTGTATTCACAGCTCCGGCCATGCCCCCGCGACCCACAACAGCTGCCGACGCGCCGGCCAGGCTCGATGCGATCGATGAGAAGATTCACGATCTGCTGATGCAGCGGGCGGCTCTGGCCGAAAAACTGTCGGTGGCCTCTCCCGCGCAGCAGGCGATCTCGCTCAAGAAGCTGGCCATGCGCCACAAAGGCAATCTGGCGCTCATGGGACTGGTGGGGATCTGGCGCGAGGTTTTCGCGTCGATGCCGGGCGCCGCGCCGCGCGCGCACGTGTTTGCCGGCAACCAGACCGGCGATTATCGCGATCTCGCGCGGGCCTATTTCGGGTCGACCGCGATCATCGAGGGCCACCCCTCCGCTTCCGCCGTAATCCACGCCTGCGCCCAGGACCCCGTTTCCGTCGGCCTGGTACCGCCCCCGGACAGCGACGAAAATCAGCGGCCCTGGTGGGCGCAGCTCACACCTTCGGGCCAAACCGGACCCCGGGTGATCGCCCGACTGCCGCTGGTCGAGACGAAGGAACCCAAGGCAGTCGCCTATGCGCTGGGATCGATCGAGCAGGAGGCAACGGGTGCCGACACGACCTTGATCATCCTCGATGCCAACAGCGATCTCAGCCGGACCAAATTGCAGTCCCTGATCAAGCAGGTCGGTCTCGACGCGCAGCTGGTCGCGGTCGGCCGCGACTCGCCGCGCAGTGCGTCGCGGCAGCACTTGCTGGAGATCAAAGGTTTCGTGTCGCGCGATGACTCGCGGCTCGGAACGCTGCTCGAACAGGCCGGCGATACGATCGTGCGTCTCGTCTGCGTCGGCGGATATGCCGCTCCTCTTCCTCAGCCCAAGACGTCCTGACAATGAATCCGACGCCCAAGCCAGGCATTCTCGACATCGCACCTTATGTTGGCGGCCGCGCGCACGTTGCAGGCGTCGACAAGGTTTACAAACTCTCGTCCAATGAATCGGCGCTCGGCTCGAGTCCGTTGGCCGTCGCCGCATACCAGGAAGCGTCAGGCGGCCTCGACATCTATCCCGAAGGCAGCGCTCAAATTCTGAGAGATGCCATCGCCGAAAAGTTCGGTCTCGATGCAGACCGCATCGTCTGCGGCAACGGTTCGGACGAACTGCTGACCATGCTTGCCGCTGCCTATCTGAGACCCGGCGACGAGGTGTTGTTCAGCGAGCATGCTTTCCTCGTGTACAAAATCACGACGCTCGCCAACAGCGCGGTTCCCGTCATAGTTCCGGAGAAGAACCTGCGCGTCGACGTCGATGCCATGCTCAAGGCCGTCACGCCCAAGACGCGTATCGTCTATCTCGCCAATCCCAACAACCCGACAGGAAGCTATTTGCCATTCGACGAAGTCCGGCGACTGCATGCCGGGCTTCGCCCCGATACGCTGCTCGTGATCGATGCGGCCTATGCCGAATATGTCCGACGCAACGATTATGAATCGGGCATCGAAATGGTTGCGACGTTCCAGAATGTCGTCATGACGCGCACCTTTTCGAAGATCTACGGCTTGGCGGGACTGCGCGTGGGATGGGCCTATTGTCCGGCCGCCGTTGCCGACGTCCTCAACCGCATCCGCGGGCCTTTCAACGTTTCGGTCCCGGCGCAACGCGCCGCGGCCGCCGCGCTCAAGGACCGGGAGCATCTCGAAGCCGGCGTGGCGCACAATGAGAAATGGCGCGGATGGCTGACCGCCGAGATCCGCAAGCTCGGCCTGCGTGTCGACGACAGCGTCGGCAATTTCGTCCTCATACACTTCGCCAACGACGAGGTGGCGCAGGATGCCGACCGGTTTCTGAGCGCCCGAGGCGTCATCTTGCGCGGCGTCGCCAGTTACGGATTGGCCGACTGCCTTCGTCTGACCGTCGGTCCTGACGAGGCCAATCGCGCCGTAGTGGCGGCGCTCGCGGAATTCGTGGGCCGGAAATGACCAAACCCATGTTCGGGCGCGTCGCGATCCTCGGCATCGGGCTGATCGGCTCGTCCATCGCTCATGCGATGCGCCGCAAGCATCTCGCGGGGCACATTGTCGGCCATGCCCACCGCGCAGAGACGCTCCGGCGGGCAAAGAAGGTCGGATTCGCCGACTCGCTGACCGACAGCGCGGTGAAGGCCGTGAAGGGGGCGGATCTCGTCGTCCTTGCGACGCCGGTTGGCGCGTTCGAGGCGCTCGCCCGGACGATCGGGCCTCATCTGAAACCGGGAGCGATCGTCACCGATGTCGGTTCGGTCAAGGGCGCAGTCATCGACGATGTCGCGCCGCACATTCCCAAGGGCGTTCACTTCATCCCGGCTCATCCCATCGCCGGCACCGAGCGTTCCGGTCCCGAAGCCGGCTTTGCCGAGCTATTCGACGGCCGCTGGTGCATCCTCACGCCGGCAAAAGGCGTGAACAAGCGTGCGCTCAAGACGCTTCGCACGTTCTGGGAAAAGCTCGGCAGCAAGGTCGACGTGATGGATGCGAAACACCACGATCTCGTGCTGGCCGTCACCAGCCACGTGCCGCATCTGATCGCCTACAATATTGTCGGCACCGCCGATGACCTGCGCAGCGTGACCGAAGGCGAAGTGATCAAGTATTCGGCCGGCGGTTTTCGCGACTTCACGCGTATCGCCGCGTCCGACCCGACGATGTGGCGCGACGTATTCCTGAACAACAAGGACGCCGTGCTCGAAGTGCTCGGCCGTTTCAGCGAGGATTTGAGCGCATTGCAGCGTCAGATTCGCTGGGGCGACGGGGATGCGCTCTTCAAGCTTTTCACCCGAACCCGCGCCATCCGGCGAAGCATCGTAGATGCCGGCCAGGACAGCGCCGAGGCCAATTTCGGGCGCAATCCACCGGCGCGGCCGCGCCGAAGCAAGCGCTAGACTCCCGCCCATCGGAGGTATTCAGTGCGTTCGCTGTGCCTCGCGCGCCAGCGCCGGGCATGACGGTTTGTCATCCTCAACGCGTTTGAAGGAGCACGGTCCATGGCCAAAAAAGCAGCCGAGAGCGGCGTCTATCGCGTCACCGAAATCATCGGAACCAGCAAGACCTCATGGGAGGATGCGGCCAAGAACGCTGTCAATACGGCGGCCAAATCCTTGCGCGACTTGCGCATCGCCGAGATCAGCAAGCTCGATATGCGCATCGAGAACGGCAAGGTCGCGGCATTCCGCGCCCGTGTCTCGCTCTCGTTCAAATACGAGTCTTAGCACCCCGCTCCATCGGCACCTTAGTAGAGCGATTCTTCGCGCGTCGCCGGTTCATCGCCGACGGTGACGATGGCGCCGTGGAATCCGACGATCGCGCCGAGCAGACCGGCCTCGCTGCTTCCGGCTTTTGCCGCGCGGTCGATTAGGGCTGCCGCGATGCCGTGGTCGGGCGCGCCGGTCAAATGCCGGCGTGCGGCCTGATCGAGGAACGCGGGCATTCCGCCGATCTTGAAGTCCAGCATCCCTTCGACGGCGTGCGCATCGTCGAGGCCGAGCTCGCCCTTGGCAATGCCGCCGATGCGGTTCCAATTGAGTTCGAGCTGGTCGACATGCAGCACGCCGCCCGCCTTCCGCCAGGACTCAAGCGCGTCCTGCCAGCTCGCCTGCGCCGATCTGATTGCGTCGAAGGCTCCGGCATGGGACGCCGACGCATCGAAGCGGGCAAGGGTGATCGTGTCTCCGAACGGCGAAGCAAGTGTCTGAGCCGGCCGCACCATGTCGGCCTCGCCGGCGACGTCGATCCCCGTACCCGTCGGCGCCAGCCGCGCATGCAGCTGGATTCGCGCGGCGGTGAAAGCGGGGGAGCCGAATCCCACCAGATCCATATCGAATCGTTTGAGACCGTTCTCATCGGCGATCGAGCTGGCATGCCATTCGCCGACCTGAAACGGCAGGACATGATGTTCGCGGTCGAGATCGGTCCACGTCAGAAGCTGTTCGCCGGCCGCCTCGAAGATCATCTGCTCGCGACCGTAGCTGAGCGCATGGATGGCGAAGTCGTGCGCCTTCCAGACCGAAGGCCCGTGATCGGTCGCTATTTCAACGCGGAAGTCCTGGAATACAACGTCGAGATTGAAGGGAAAGCCGCTGACCTTCTTGGACGAAAAATAAAGGGTGATGCCGGGCATACAGGGACGACCGTTGAACGAGTCCAGCTTCTTTGAAAGCGCATCGGCGACGAACCACCAACGCACGCCGGCTCCGACGGCTAGCAGGAGAAACAGGGTGAGCGGCGCGTAGAGGAAGAACCGACTGGAATATTTCATGCGGCCCGGACACTAACCCGATTTGACGGCCGAGGAAGGAAAAATGATGTCGCGCACATCGGCGAGACCGGCTTGCCGGACCAGTTCGCGCTCCAGCTTGCGGCGTCGCGCCTTGCTCAGGGTCAAGCCGGGCTCCAGCCACAGCGCCTTGACCGCGAGCCGGTTCTCGGCGCGTTCGGCCTTCATGTCGACGCGACCGACAAACCGGCCCTGCTCCAGAAGCGGAAAGACGTAGTAGCCGAACCGGCGTTTGTGTCCCGGGATGAAGATTTCGATGCGGTAGTCGAAGCCGAAAATACGCTGCACCCGCGCCCGGTCGCGAAGCACCGGGTCGAACGGCGAAAGTACGCGCAGGCGGCTGGTCGGAACGGGAAGAGCAGCGAGATGGGCTTCGATGTCGGGCCGGGCGACGGCAGCGAAATTGCGCATTTCAGCTGCAGCTTCCAGCGTCACATCGACCAGCCGGCCCTTCTTTTTCTCGCGCGCAATCCACTGGGCGGCCTCCGGAATCGAGACGTGTCCCCAGAAATCCGAAAGCATTTTCTGGGTCGCAGCACCAAGTCGATCCAGCGCCGCGTTGCACGCCCAGTCGATGGTTTCGGCGCGAGACGGACGCGCCTCGCGCAGTCGGACCGGTATGGAGCGATCCGAGAGGTCGTACACTTTCTCGAAGCCTTCGCGCCGCAACACCGCCAGTTCCCCGGTTCGCCAGAGATATTCGAGCGCCGCTTTGGCCGGTCCCCAGCCCCACCACGGTCCTGTGCGGCCGCCAAGGTGGGAGAAGTCGCGGGCCCGGGCGGCGCCGGATTTTTCGATATGGGACCGCACGGTCATGAGCACGCGGTCGTCGCCGAAACGTTCCCGCCAGATCGCGACGCGCGACCGTGCATGCGCGAAGCGATGAGTCCAATAGGGATAGAGCTCAAGCGGAATCAACGATGCATCGTGCGTCCAGTGCTCGAACAGCGCCGGCGTTTTTCCTTGCAGAGTCTCCAGGTGACGCGGTCGGTAAGCGCCACGGCGTGCGAAAAGAATATGATGATGGGCCCGCTCGATCATCCGGATCGAATCGAGCTGCACATAGCCTAGCTTGCCGATCAGGGCGGCGAGCGTCGTAGCACCGCGTTCATAGGGCATGCCGGACAAGCCGCTCCGCGCAAGGATGAGCGCGCGGGCCTCCTGGTTGGAAATCGGTAGCGGTTTGGTCACACCGTCAGCCGCAGCGCGAATAGCCGCAGGCGAGGCAGGTGTCGCAGCCTTCCATCTTCACGAAGCTCGGCGAAGAACAGCGCGGACAAAAGCGTGCCGGCGCCCCCTCGGCCGCCGCCGCGACGGCCCGGCGTTCCTCGGGTACGGCCACATCCTCGCGCGGTGTGATGAAACCGATCGCGATCATGTGCTTTTCGATGACTTCGCCGATGGCGGCCATGAGCGAGGGAATGTAGCGCCCGCCGCTCCATTGCCCGCCACGCGGGTCGAAGATCGCTTTGAGCTCGTCAACGACGAAGGACACGTCTCCGCCGCGGCGGAAAACGGCCGAAATCATGCGGGTCAACGCCACGGCCCAGGCATAGGCCTCCATGTTCTTGGAGTTGATGAAGACCTCGAACGGGCGCCGCCGCCCGTCCTTTTCGATGTCGTTTACCGTGATGTAGAAGGCATGATCGGAATCGAGCCATTTTATCTTGTAGGTCTGACCGATCAGAACCTCTGGCCGATCGAGCGGCCTGGTCATGTAGACGACGCCGCCGGAGCTTTCGCGCGGACGCGCGGGCGTGGTGGGCTGAACCGGTTCCTCATGAACCAGCGGCGGCTCCGCCGTCGTCAGCACCGCGCCGGTGATGTCGTTGGGCCGATAGGTCGTGCAGCCTTTGCAGCCGAGCTCGTAGGCGCGCAGATAAACGACCTTGAACTCCTCGAAGCTGATGCCGGCAGGAACATTGATGGTCTTCGAGATCGAACTGTCGATATGCCGCTGCGCTGCGGCCTGCACGGCCAGATGGTCGGCGGGCGATAGCGTTTGGGCGTTGACGAAATACTCGGGAAGCGCCGCATCGGGGCCGAAGCGTGCGCGAAAGGCGCGATAGGCAAAGTCTTCGACCGTTTCCTCGCGACCGGTGCCGTCGGCCTGCAGGACCTTGCGGGTATAGGTGTAGGCGAAAACCGGTTCGATCCCGCTCGAGACGTTGTCGGCGAACAGCGAAATCGTGCCCGTGGGAGCGATGGAGGTGAGGAGGCCGTTTCTCATTCCGTTTCGGGCGATGGCCGACCGGACATGTTGGGGCAGGCGCAGCGTGAATGGCCGCGACAGATATTCGTGCGCGTCGTAGAGCGGGAACGATCCCTTTTCGCCAGCGATCTCGGCTGACGCGAGATAAGCCGCGTCGCTGATCGCCGAAAGCCAGCTGTCGATCAGCGCGACGCTTTCCGCCGAGCCGTAGCGTGTCTTGCAGAAAATAAGCGCATCCGCGAGACCGGTGACGCCAAGCCCGATGCGCCGCTTGGCGACGGCTTCGGCACGCTGCTCGGGCAGAGGGAATTTCGAAATATCGATGACGTTGTCGAGCAGGCGCACGGCCGTCCGCGTCAGCGCGGCGAGTTCGCCGAGTTCGATATGCGCATCGTCGTCAAACGGCCGCCTTACGAGTCGTGCGAGATTGAGCGAGCCGAGCAGGCAGGCGCCGTAGGGCGGCAGCGGCTGCTCGCCGCAAGGATTGGTGGCACGGATCGTCTCGCAATAGCCGAGATTGTTCTCCTCGTTGATGCGGTCGATGAAGATGACGCCGGGCTCGGCCGCGTCGTAGGTGGCCCGCATGATGCGATCCCACAGGGCGCGGGCCTTCACGCTGCGGTAGACTTTGCCGTCGAATTTCAGATCCCAATCGGCGTCTGCCTTCACCGCGTCCATGAACGGATCGGTGACGAGTACGGAGAGATTGAAATTCGTCAGGCGACCGCGCTCGCGCTTGGCGTCGATGAACATCTCGATATCGGGGTGATCGCACGAGAGCGTCGCCATCATCGCGCCGCGGCGCGCGCCGGCGCTCATGATCGTGCGGCACATCGCATCCCAGACATCCATGAAAGAAACAGGACCCGACGCATCCGCGCCGACGCCTTTGACCGGCGCGCCTCTCGGCCTGAGCGTCGAAAAGTCATAGCCGATGCCGCCGCCCTGCTGGAGCGTCAGCGCCGCTTCGCGCAGGTGGCTGAAAATGCCGTCCATCGAGTCCTCGATGGCGCCCATGACGAAGCAGTTGAAGAGCGTCACCGCGCGGTCGGTGCCGGCACCTGCCAGGATCCGGCCCGCGGGAAGAAAGCGGTAGTTGGCGAGCGCCTGCGCGAATTCCAGGGCGTGCCGGCCGCGCTTGTCCGGGGCCTCGGCGGCGGCCGCGGCGAGAGCGACCCGCGCCCAGGTTTCGGCGACATCGCCGTCCACGGGCGTGCCATCCGCCTGTTTCAGGCGGTACTTCATGTCCCAGATCTGGCGGGAAATATCGCTCATGGCCTCAGGTCTCTAACCCGCCTAGGCGGGCGACACAGCTAAACCTCGAAGGGATAAAAGTCAATGAATGTTCCTGTTTTGTTCCATTCCAGGACCTAGCAGGATAGTTGCGCGCGTCCCTCGACAAGCAGCCGGCCCGTCGCGGTCTCGATTTCCACCTCGAGCCGTCCCATGAAATCGCGGCGGTGGAGACCGGGCGGGATGGGTTCGAGGAACTCCACCAGGATCGTGCCTTTGCGTTTCAGAAAACCCATTGGGCCCGTCCAGAACAGCCCGGAATTCAAAGCCACGGGATAGCAGGGAACAGCGAGCTGTCCGTATAGGCCGGCGACACCCGGCTTGTAGTCCGGCGGCGCGCCCGGCCGTTTGCGCGTGCCCTCCGGGAAGATGGCGATGGAACGGCCTTGGGCGATCTCGGCCCGGGCCGCGGCGGCCATCGCGCGCAAGGCGCTCGCCTTGCCCTCGCGGTCGATCGGGATCATGCGCGCCTTGCTGAGGTACCAGCCGTAAAACGGAATGTTGAGCAGGCTGCGTTTCAAGACGATCGCCGGGTCGTCGAGCAGGGCGTAGACGGCCATCGTGTCCCACATGCTCATGTGCTTGACGGCGACGAGCACGCCTTTTGGCGGAACGGCGCCGCGCACTTCGTAGCGGGTACCCGCGAATACGCGCAGGCCCCAGAAGCTTGCGAGCGACCAATGGCGCCCGAGCCACGCGGCCCCGGCGCGGGACATCACGAGACTCGGAAGAAACGCGATCGCAAGCACCGCCGTCATCAGCGCGAAGTAGAGAAGAAATATTGCCGAGCGAATGAGGGTCATGCGGGAAATCAGGACGCGGGTGCAGGCTTGCCGTCACCGCCGGGACGATCGACGGCGGTCATGACGAAGCTGGCGAGGTATTTGAGATATTCGTTGTGCAGCAAGTGCAGCGTGCCGGGACGCCACCACGACGCCATGTTCATGCTTTCCGGTTCGACTGGATAGGGCAGAAGCCGCACGCCCGGCATCAGACTGTGAAAGAAGCGCAGGCTGCGCGGCATGTGATAACTCGCGGTCACGACGATCAGGCTCTTGTAATGGTGCTGCGCCGCCCACTCGGCCGCTTCTTCGGCGTTTCCGTATGTGTCTTCGGCAGCGTATCCAATGTCGGCACAGCAGTCGAAACGGCGGCCGCCGTTCGACAAGCGCTTCAGTTCGTCCTTCGTCGATGTCTTGTTCACGCCCGTGATCAGAAGACGGTTTCCCGCGCCCTGTTCGAGCAGCGCGACGGCCGTATCGAGACGCGCGTCCCCTCCGGTCAGCGCGACGATCGCGTCCGCTTTGGGCGTGCCGCGCGGTGGCGACGGCAGGCTCGCCACGAAGGCGAGAAAGCCGGCCACGTAGAGCACGACCAGACCCGCTATGACCCTGACGAGACTCATGGGATGCGACTATGCCCTCAAACGAAGCAAGCGTGGAATCGGACGCCGCGCGAAACGCCCAGCCGGCCGGGAATGATCGGCGGAACTCAATAGATCCGCCTCACGACGGCCAGGACGGAGAGCCGTGCCGTCGCCCAGGCTATCACTGCCGCAGCAACGGGAACGGCCGGAAACCAGGCCACCTCCGTCAACTTGAGTGCGATCGGCGGCAGGAACGGCACCGCTTCCACGCCGACAAATTCCAGTCCACCCGCCGCGAGGAAAAGCGCGCCCGCCAGAAGCGTGCCGACTGCGCTCGCACCGAAGGTGGTCAATGCGAAGTGCTGTTCGAATCCGCGCGCGATGAAGCCGGCACGGGCACCCATCTGGTGCAGCAGGGCCACCATTTCGTGATGCGCCGCGAGTCCGGCGCGCGTCGCGAACGTGACCGTCGCCGCCGTGGCCACGGCGATAAGGATGAGGATGCCGTAGGCAGAGTAGGAAATCGTGTCGGAAAGACCTTTGAGGCGCGCGAGCCAGCGGCTGTGATCGTCGAGCTGCGAATCGGGCGCCGCTTTCTTGAGTTCCGCGTCGAGCTTCGCGAGATCGACATGCGCGCCCGGCGTTACGTCGACATCGATCAACTTGGGAAGCGGCAATTCCTCGACCAGCGCGCCCTTGCCGAGCCAGGGTTCGACGAGGCTCTGTATTTCGTCCTCCGACAGCCGCGCCGCGTGCGCGACGCCCGGCGTTGCACGCAGAACGGACAATGCGGCATCGGTCTCGCGGCCCAGCTGGCGAACGGCATCGCCTTTGGTCGGGACGAGAATCTGCACGGTCAAGCGATCCGATAGTCCCGCGCGCCAATCGAGCGAGGCGCGGTTCGCCAGCAGCGAGGCGCCCAGCGCGAGTGCGGCGAGGAACGCCATGATGCCGATCATCACATCGAGCGGCGCCGCACCTTTTTCGCGCGGCATGAAACTGGCGGGCGCCCGACTCATACCCGAACCGCCGTTCTCAGTTCCACGAGACGTCCGTCGACGAGCCGCATTTCGCGGGCCTTCGTGCTTTCGATGAGCGCGCGGTCGTGGGTCGCGATCAGCACGGTCGTGCCGAGCCGGTTGAGCTCGCCGAAGAGACGGATCAGGCGCGCGCCGATCTCCGGATCGACGTTGCCCGTCGGCTCGTCCGCGATAAGGAGATCCGGCCGTGCCACGACCGCACGGGCGATCGCGATACGCTGCTGCTCGCCTCCCGACAGTGTCGGCGGTTTGGCGTGCATGCGGTCGCCAAGCCCGACCCATGACAGGAGCTCCTCGACATCGTGCTCATAGTCGCCCTCGTCGCGGCCCGCGAGCCGCAACGGCAGTGCGACATTGTCGAACGCCGACAGGTGATCGAGCAGGCGGAAATCCTGGAAGACGACACCGATCCGGCGGCGGATCGCGGGGAAGTCCTTGCGGCGTGTCGTCGCCATGTCGTTGCCGAACAGGGTGATCAGTCCGCGGCTCGGCGGCTCGGCTACGTAGATCAGCTTAAGGAGAGTTGTCTTGCCCGCACCCGAAAGACCGGTCAGAAAGGTGAAGGAACCGGCTTCCAGGACGAAAGTGACGTCGCGCAGGACTTCCGGTCCCGCTCCATATCTCATCCCGACATTTTCAAATCGAACCATGGGCTTGGAACATAGCGGCGGCGGGCCAGCCTTGCGAGGGCTTGGACCTTAAAGCTATTTTTCCTTTGTTCGGAGAATCTTGCCCGCATGATCCTGACCTGCCCGCAGTGCGCGACCCGCTACCAGGTGGATGGCGCCAAGTTTCCGGCCGCCGGACGCAATGTCCGTTGCGCAAAGTGCGGACACGTCTGGCACCAATTGGGTCCGGCCGAGGAGCCCGATCCGGACGCTGAAATCGAGGTGCAGGAACCGCCGCCTGCGGCCAAGCCGATCGCCGAATCGCCGGCTGCCCTGCGCGCCGCGGCGTTTGCTGCGGCACCGCCCATCGCACCGCAACCGGTCGCAGTCACCGAGGAGCGGTCTGGCCGCTGGCTTGACCGCGCCGCTTTGTTCGCCGGTTGGGCCCTGCTGGTCGCTCTGATACTTCTCGTCGGCTGGGCGGCTATCGCCCTGCGCGACAGCATCGCGACGTGGATTCCGCAAACATCGTCGATCTACAACGCCGCGGGGTTGTCCGTGAATCGGCACGGCATGGACTTCGCCGACGTCAAGTACGAGCGCAGGATCGAGGACGGTCAGGTCGTGCTCAGCGTCACCGGGAACATCGTCAATCGGAGCTCGCATGAGCTGCCCGTGCCGACCGTGCGGGTCGGATTGTACGACGCCGACAAGCACGAACTCTATCACTGGACGTTCACGCCGACTCTGGCGACGTTGAAGCCCGGCCAGACGTGCAATTTCCGCACGCGCCTCTCCAGTCCGCCGGCCGGTATCCATGACATGGAAGTCCGCTTCGCGCGGACGGGCGAGTGAGTACCCCCGAGCTTCTTTTCTCCGAAGACGAAATCGCCGCGCGAGTCGCTGCGATGGCCAGGCGGATCGCCGCAGCGCCGCAGCGCCCGGAACTGCTGGTCGGCGTCCTGGTCGGGGCTTTCGTCTTCGTCGCCGATCTGTCGCGGGCGCTGGCGCGCGAAGGCCTGTCGCTGCCCGTCGAGTTTCTTTGGCTGCGGAGCTATGGCGACGCCCGCAGCGGAGGCGACGTCCAGGCGCTGGTCGGACCGACCGAAAGCGCCAATGCAAGACATGTTCTCCTCGCCGACGGCGTGCTCGACCGCGGAACCACGCTGGTCCGCGCGAAGGACATGCTCGTCGCTGCGGGCGCGCGGTCCGTGACCACGGCCGTCGCGGTGGACAAGCTGCGCGACGACGCGCTTCTGAGCGCCGACCATGCGGCCTTCGAGGGCGTCAGCGATTTCCTTGTCGGCTACGGCATGGACGACGCCGGCCTGTACCGCGGACTGCCCTACATCGCGCGCGTCAGAACTGCTTGAGCAGACGGTCTATGTAGTCGAGTTCCTGCTGGGGACGGCCGCGCTCGCCGGCGCGGCGCCGCAATTCCTGCAGAATGTCGCGCGCGCGCTGAAGTTCGGACTGGGTCGGCATTTTCACGTCGCCGCCGAGGCTTGAGCCGGAGGCTCCTTCGTTGCGTCCGAGCGGGTCCTGCTCGCCGGGCTTGCCCTGCTGCTGTCCCATCCGCTTCATCAGCGCATCGGCGAGTTCGGTCGCGGCGCTGCGCATCGCATCGAGCGCATTTTTCTGGTCGACCGCCGATCCGGGCAGGTCGCTTGTTCCCAGTTCCTGGCGCGACTGGTCCATCGAGCGCTCGGCGCGGCCGAGATTGGCCGGCGGCGCGATCTTCTGTCCGCCAAGGCCTTCCAGAATGCTCTTGAGCTGGTTTTCGATGTCGCCCTGTTCCTTGGAAAGATCGCCGGGTTTCACCGCCTCGCCCTGCTGTCCGCGGAACGTTTTGTCGAGCAGCCCGCGCTGCTTGCCCACCAGATCGCCGAGACCCTGGATGGCATCGCTGAGAGCCTTGTCCTGGGGACTCTTCGCTTGTCCGTTTCCACCCTGGCCTGCGCTGCTCAGGCGGAGGTTCTCCAGAAGATTCTGGAGCAGTGCCAGCAATTGCTGCGCCATCGCCCTGTTGCCCGATTGCGCCAGCTGCTGGATCGTCTTCAGCAACGTCTGGAGATCGTTCTGGCTGAGAACCTTGGCGTCGGGCGGCGGTCCTTGCGCTTCCTGGGGATTGGCCGCAAGCGCCTGCATATAACGCTGCATGGCGTCGTTGTAGCGTTGGAGCAGCGCATCGATCACCTCCTGCGGCGCTCCTTGCGCAAGCGCCTCGGCGAGCATCGCCTGGATGCGCCGCAGTTCCTCCGCGGCAGAGAGCAGGCCGCCGCGTTCCAATCCGATCGCGATCTGCCACAGCAGCTCCTCGACATGATCGACATCCTCGCCGCGCTTGGCATTGACGAGCGCCCAGCGCGCCGCACGGATGCCGGTGTAGACGCCGCTGGCATCGGCGTAGAAGAGTTGCGGCGCGATCGTCAGCGCGTCCAGCATGCGCACGACGCGGCTCCTGTCCTCCGGCGTATCGCTGGTAGCAAGAATCTGCCGCTGCTCGACGAGAGCGCGGGCCAGGGGATTGGTGAAGACGCGCGCCGGCAGTCTGAATGTCACCGGTTTGGTCGTCGCGGTCTGACCGGCGCCGTCGCTCGCCTGCAGCACGATGTCGACGTTCAGCCCGGCATAGGGATCGGCTGTGAGGTCGCGAAACGTGGATTCGGCAACAGACTTGGGCGAAGAGCCTGCAAACGGCAGATCGAGCACGAGCCTGCGGCCGCGCTTTCCATGCGGCGTTATGATCGCCCGGACCGCCGCGACGCCATAATCGTCGCTCGCTTTGTAGGAAAGCTTGAGCGCCGCATGTTCGGTCGAGCCGGGCGCCGCGGTGAAGGCTACGGTCGGCGGCTTGTCAGGGATTGCCGTCAGCGACCACTCGCCTATCGCCCGCCCGCCGCTGCGCACGCGCACATGGGCGTCGTCGGTCACGACCACAGTCGCGGAATATTCGCCGTCGGCGCCGGCGAAGCCGCTGCCCGCTTCCGAAAGAGCGCCCAACGACAGGCCGGGCGCATGTCCGGCTCCGTGTACCCGGAGATTCAGCGTCGAGCCTGCCGGCACCGCGACGGCCGCACCCTGGCTCAGATAGACGGGGGCAATCCCCGTGTAGGCTGGCGGATCGATCCAGGCATCGATGGTCGGGACGGCACCGGCGCCGGCGTCGTTGAAGCCGGTCCACAAACGCCGGCTCCAATCGGGTCCGGCGACGAGGAGAGATGCGGCCAGGAGCAGAAGGACGGCGAAGCGCAAGGCGCGCGGATCGCGCTTGGCGAGTTGCGGCGACGGCATGGAAACGCGGAACTTTCCGACGCTCGCGAGCTGCCGCGCCAGGTGAAGCGTCCACAATTCCTCGGCCCAGCCGTCACCGCGGCCGGCCGCCATCTTGTCTTGCGCTTCCGAGATCGGACGATGCGCAAAGCCGCTGCTGCGCTCGAGCCGACGCGCGCCTTCGATCCAATCGGGGACGCGAAGGCCGCGCAGACCGAAATAAAGTGCGAGGCCCGTCGCGGTGATGGCCGCCGACAGGATCAGTGCGTGCAACACCCAGGGAAGCGGCGCCAACAGGTCGAACAGCGCGGCGGACGCAAAGAGCCCGACAAATCCGCTCGCCGGCCACAGAGCCGGCCAGACGCGCTCCCACAGGAGCGCGAAGCGCGACAGCGCGACGAACCGTTCGGTCTCTTCAGCCCGTGAGCCAGTCTGGAATGCGCTCGTTTCCGAGTAGTTCGTCATATTCCTGTCTTGGCCGCACGATGCTCCACTGATCGCCTTTCACAAGCACTTCGGGCGCGGGCGGCCGCGCATTGTAGGCCGAAGACATCACGGCGCCATAGGCGCCTGTCGTCAGGATCGCCACAAGTTCGCCCGATTTCAGCTCAGGCAGGTCGCGGTCGGCGGCGAAGATGTCGGACGTTTCGCAAACCGGGCCGACGACGTCATACCGTCGCCGCGCGGCGTCGGGCGACGGTTCGTCAACGCGCACGATTTCGTGATGCGAATCGTAAAGCGCAGGGCGGATCAGATCGTTCATGCCCGCATCGAGGATGGCAAACGTCTTCTCTTCGCCCCGTTTGATGTAGAGCACGCGGGCGACCAGGATGCCGGCGTTGGCGGCGATCAATCGCCCCGGCTCCAGGATGAGCTGACAGCCGAGGCCGCCGGTGACTTTGGTTGCCATTCTGCCGTAGGCGGACGGGTCGGGCGGCGGCTCGTTGTTCAGGATGTAAGGCACGCCAAGGCCGCCGCCGAGATCGAGCCGGGAGATTTCGTGCCCATCGGCGCGCAGCTGCATCGCGAGTTGGACCACCTTGCCGAAGGCGCGCTCGAACGGCTCCAGGTCAACGATCTGGCTGCCGATATGGACATCGATTCCGACGACCTTGATGCCCTTGAGCGCGCCGGCGCGCGCATAGGCGGCGCGGGCGCGACTCCAGGGAACGCCGAACTTGGTTTCAGCGGTGCCGGTCGTGATCTTGGCATGCGTCTTGGGATCGACGTCGGGATTGATCCGGAACGTGATCGGGGCGGTCTTGCCCATCGCCGAGGCGACTTCGCTCAGTGCCTCGAGCTCCGGCTCGCTTTCGACGTTGAACTGGTAGATGCCGGCCTCGAGTGCCAGCTTCATTTCGGCTCGCGTCTTGCCGACGCCGGAAAAAACGATGCGCTCGCCCGGGATGCCGACGTGAAGCGCCCGGCGCAGTTCGCCGCCCGAGACGACGTCCGCACCGGCCCCGAGACGCGCCAGCGTTTTCAACACGCCGATATTACCGTTTGCCTTCACGGAGAACGCGACCAGCGTCCCCTTGGGAAACGACTCCGCGAACACGCGATAGTGACGCTCGAGCGTGGCCGTCGAATAGCAGTAGAACGGCGTGCCGACCTTTTCGGCCAGCGCGTCGAGATCGACACCCTCGGCGTGCAGCACGCCGTTCTTGTACGCGAAGTGGTTCATCGGCTCGTATTCGGCGCCGGCGGCTTGGACGGATCCTTCTCGCTCTTGGGCGTGGTCGAGCCGTCGGGGAGCTGAAGGTCGCTCTTGACGCCGCAGCCGGCGAGGCTGAGCGTCAGTGCGAATGCGAGCGCGGCGCGGACTCTCATTTCAGTTTCTCTTTCCAAAAGCGCAGCTGTTCGCGCACGCGTTCGGGCCCGGTTCCGCCATAGCTCATCCGCGCCTTCACCGATGCTTCAAGCGGGAGAACGGCGAACACCGAGTCCGTGATTCCCGGCTCGATTTTCTGCATTTCGGCGAGAGGAAGTTTCTCGAGCGGCACGCCCAGCTCCTCCGCGCGCCGCACGATCGAACCGGCGATATGATGGGCCTCGCGGAACGGCTTTTTGAGGGTGCGCACCACCCAGTCCGCCAGGTCGGTCGCCGTGGGATATCCCGCTTCGGCGGCTTTTTTCATCGCCGCCGGGTCGGCGGCCATGTCCTGGATCATCGCGGCCATGGCTGCGAGCGAGACCTCGATGGTGTCGGCCGCGTCGAAGACGCGTTCCTTGTCTTCCTGGAGGTCGGTCCCGTAGGCGAGGGCAAGACCTTTCACCACCGTCGCCAGCGCCACGAAATCGCCGAGCACGCGACCGGTCTTGCCGCGGATCAGCTCGGCGGCGTCGGGGTTGCGCTTCTGCGGCATGATCGAGGAACCGGTCGTGAAAGCGTCCGACAGGCGCACGAAGCCGAAGGCCGGCGTCGACCATTGCACGATCTCGCCGGCGAGCCGCGACAGGTTGGTGGCGCAGATCGTGGCGGCCGCGAGATATTCGAGCGCGAAGTCGCGGGCCGAGACCGCGTCGAGCGAATTGCGCATCGGCCGCGCGAAGCCGAGCGCCTTGGCGGTCACGTCGCGGTCGATGGGGAACGGCGTTCCCGCAAGCGCCGCGGCGCCGAGCGGCGACTCGTTCAGCCGCCTGCCGGCGTCGGCGAAGCGTCCGTGATCGCGATAGAACATTTCGATGTAAGCGAGACAATGATGCCCGAACGTGACCGGCTGGGCAGGCTGCATGTGGGTGTAGCCCGGCATGATGTCTGCATAGTGCTTCTCGGCCTGGGCGTGGAGCGCCCGCTGCAGGGCTTCGAGGCCCTGTTCGGCGCGGACGCAGGCCTCGCGAACCCACAAGCGGAAGTCCGTCACGACCTGGTCGTTGCGCGACCGCGCCGTGTGCAGCCGGCCGGCAGCATCACCGATCAATTCCTTGAGACGGGACTCGATGTTGAGATGGATATCTTCGAGTTTTCGGCTGAAAACGAACGTGTCGTTCGCAATCTCTTTTTCGATCAAATCGAGGCCGCGGATGATTTCCTCGCAGTCGAACTGCGATATGATTTGCTGCACGGCGAGCATGCGGGCATGCGCCTTGGAACCGGCGATGTCCTGTTCCGCCAGCCGTTTGTCGAAGTCGATGGAGGGCGTTATGACCTCCATGATGGCTGCGGGTCCGCCGGAGAACCGGCCGCCCCACATTTTGTTCGTAACCATGAGACGCGCGTGACGCCCTATCGTTGGTCTTACATCGTTGTCGGAGCCGCCGTGCTCACCCTGGCGGTCGCGGCTTTTCTATATGTGATGCTGGGCCGGACTGTCCAACCGTACACTGTTCCGCCCGCGAGTTTGGCCCCTTTTACCGCCGATAAGAGCCCGACTTTGGTGCCTCAGGTGGCCGTCAGCGACGGCAGCGGCAATCGCGTGTCGCTGTCCCAGATCAAGGGGCGCTATGTGCTGCTCAATCTCTGGGCGCCCTGGTGCGCGCCGTGCGTGAAGGAGTTGCCGGCGCTGGCCCGGCTGGCGGCGGCCATGCCGAAGGATCGCTTCCGTGTCATGGCGGTCGATGTCGGCCGCGGCACGGCGGCCGATGCCCGCGACTTCCTGGATGCACACCAGGCCAAGGCGCTGGCAACCTACCTGGATACGAATCTCGCTCTGTTGCGCGCCTTCGGCGCCTTCGGGCTGCCGCTGACGGTCCTGATCGATCCGCAAGGGCGCGAGATCGGCCGCGCGCTTGGCCCGGCGGCCTGGGACTCTCCGGAATCGCTCGACTATTTCCGCGCGCTGACGGCGGCGCCGCACGCGGCGTCATAGTCCTCCCACATCGACGTGCAGTCGATCAGCGCGCGCTCGCGCATGGCGCGGTCGATCGCCATCACGGAAAGACCGGCTTCCATCGAGTCGTGGGCGGTGACCGGAAAGACCGAACGCCCCTCGAGCGAATCGAGCAGGTCCTTGGCCATCGCCTGATCCGCACCATTGTGGTTGTCGTCCGTACGATTGGCATAGTCGATCCGCTCGGGCTTGTTCCTGTCCATCGCGGCGCGCACCATGAGTTTGTTGCGCACGAGATCCGCCAGCAGCGTCCCGTTCGTGCCGGCGACGTACCAGCGCCGCTCTCCCAGGCTCACATGACTGTTGGAGTGAAAGGAAAGCCGGAATCCGCTCTCATATTCGACGATCGCCGTCTGATGGTCGGCGACGTCCATGTCGGAATGAAACGCGTCGTTGGCGCCGGCCCAGCCGGCGTCGCGCATCGCATAGGCCGGCGAGCCGTCGCTGTAGGTCCGCGGAACGTTTTCGCGGCTCGACTCGAAAATGCTCTTGCCGCCGAAGCTGGCGACTAGCCGCGGACGCGAACGCGCGAGCCTGCCGAAAATGTCGAAGTCGTGGCAGACCTTGTCGAGAAAGTAGGAGCCGCCCCATTCCTCCTTGCGCCGCCAGTTGCGCGCCAGATAGGCGCCGTGTTCGGGCGGCAGATGCTCGGTCGCGTCCATCGACACAAGCTCACCGAGCTGACCGGAGTCCACGCGCTTGATGGTTTCGCGCACGATCGGCATGGAGCGCATGACGAGGCCGATATGGAGCGGCGGGATGCGTCGCGAGGCGAGGTGGCGCGCCAGCGCGAAGGTCTCCTCCTGCGTCCGCACGATCGGTTTTTCGGCGAAGATCGGATGACCCGCCTCGAAGGACGCCAGCAGATGTTCGTAGTGGAGATGATTGGGCGAGCCGATCATGATCAGGTCGAACGGTCCGTCGGCAAACAATTGTCCAACGCCGGGGTAGGCTTTACCGGGCGAAATGTTCCGCTCGGCCAGGATCGGGAGACCCACCGGCCGCGGGTCGACATAGCCGGCTACGTTCAGCTTCCAGCCGACTTCTTCCATGGCGCGCAAGACATGCGCGATGCGTTGGCCAAGCCCGATGATTCCGATGCGATAGGTCTTCATGACGCGCACGCTAGCGGCTGTATGGGTTCCGAGAAAGACGCTTTTTTGCCCGATCCGGCGGTTTCACCGGCCGGCGAGTTGTGCCACAGCGCCCGATGCACTTAAATCCGCCTGCGGGCACCACGTCTGAGGAGTGATGTCATGACGAACCATCAAATCGTCTCTCACGACGAATGGATCGCGGCGCGCACGGCGTTTCTGGAGAAGGAAAAGCAGTTCACCCAGGCGCGCGATGCGCTGAGCGCGGCGCGCCGGGCGATGCCGTGGGAAAAAGTAGAGAAGCCCTACCACTTCACCGGTCCCAAGGGCGAGGCGACATTGTCCGATCTGTTCGCCGGCAAGAGCCAGCTCGTGATCTACCATTTCATGCTCGGGCCGGATTGGAACGAAGGCTGCAAATCGTGCTCGTTCTGGGCCGACAATTTCGACGGCCTTGCGGTTCACCTGGCGCACCGCGACGTCAGCTTCCTGGCCGTTTCGCGCGCGCCGCTCTCGAAATTGCTCGACTACCAGAAGCGCATGGGCTGGTCGTTTCCCTGGGTCTCGTCGTACGGCAGCGACTTCAATTTCGACTTCCAGGCGTCCTTCACCAAGGAACAACTCGATTCCGGCATGGCCTATCACAATTACCATGTGCATCCGAACACGATGTCGGAACTCGCCGGCGTGAGCGTTTTCTGCAAGGACGAGGCGGGAAGCATTTTTCACACCTATTCGACCTATGCGCGAGGTCTCGACATCCTCAACAGCGCCTACAATATCCTCGATCTGGTGCCCAAGGGGCGCGACGAGGACGGCTTCGCCAGCACCATGGAATGGCTGAGACGCCACGATCAGTATGAGGACTGACTTGTCTTCGTGGCGTCGAGAATAAAAGACAAGGGAATGGACGGAGCGCCAGGCGGCAACGTCCAATAATGCTCGTCCAGCTTGATGAGCTGCTGGAGGCCTTGCCAGGGGATGCGGTCGCCCTCCGCGATCCGATCGATGCGAAAGCCGGCGGCTATGGCTGCGTTCAAGATTCGCGCCATGCCGTGCAGGAACATGACGTTGCGATGCGCTTCGAGGACGCCCGGCCCGGCATAGTCGCCCTGGTTCTCCAATTCGAGCGGCACGCTGCTGTCCCAGGGATATCGGACGGTGAACGGCAGCGCCGGCACTGCCGGATAATCGTCGAGCGTCATCAGATAGGGGTGCGCTTCGGCCATGAACAGCCTGCCGCCCGGCTTCAACGCATTCGATGCCGTCCGCATCCACGCGTCCATGTCGTGGATCCAGCAGATCGCGCCCCAGGAGGCAAAGACGACGTCGAAGTCGTTAAGACCGGCCGGCGGCGTCAGCACATTGCCGTGCACGAAACTGCCCTTGACGCCGGTTTCGCCCGCTATCCGGCGGGCGATGGCGATGGCGTCGTCGGAAAAATCGAGCCCGGTGACTTCGGCACCCATCCGGGCGAGCGAGAGCGTGTCGAGGCCGAAATGGCATTGCAGGTGCAGGAGAGTCTTGCCGCGCACGTCGCCGATTCCGTCCCGCACGACGGGATCAAGAATGTTCTCGCCGCGGCGGAAGGCGGCGGTGCGGTAGCCCGGTGAATCGACATGGCGGCGCGCCATCTCGTTCCAATAGGCGAGGTTGGTTCTGAAATAGTCGGCCACGAAGCGCCTCCGTCCCGGGGGCTTCCTAGCAGCGAGCCGCGTTCGGCGCCAATCGAGGCGCGAGCGGTCGTAGCGTTCAGCGCGTCGGCACCGGATGTTCGCCGCGATAGTCGTAGAAACCGCGGCCCGTCTTCTGGCCGAGCCAGCCGGCTTCGACATACTTCACGAGGAGGGGACAGGGGCGGTATTTGGAGTCCGCCAGGCCCTCGTACAGGACCTGCATGATCGACAGGCAGGTGTCGAGGCCGATGAAGTCCGCGAGCTGCAAAGGTCCCATCGGATGGTTGGCGCCGAGCCGCATGGCGGTGTCGATCGCTTCGACGTTCCCGACGCCCTCGTAGAGCGTGTAGACCGCTTCGTTGATCATCGGCTGCAGGATGCGGTTGACGATGAAGGCCGGAAAGTCTTCGGCGTACGCGGCGGTCTTGCCGACGCGCTTCACGATTTCCAGAGCGGCCTGGAACGTCGTGTCGTCGGTGGCGATGCCGCGGATGACTTCCACCAGCTGCATCATCGGCACCGGGTTCATGAAGTGGATGCCGATGAAATGCTCCGGCCGGTCGGTCGCCGTCGCGAGGCGCGTGACCGAGATCGACGAGGTGTTGGTCGCCACCAGCGTATTGGGAGACAGCCGCGGACAAAGATCCTGGAAGATCTTTTTCTTGGTCGCTTCGTCCTCGGTCGCCGCTTCGATGACGAGGTCGCGATCCTTCATGTCGTCGAGCGCGACGGTGACGCGGATGCGCTTGAGCGCCGGCGCGATCGCTTCTTCTTTGATCAGGCCGCGCGCCGCCTGGCGATGCATGTTCCTGTCGATCCGCTCGAGGGCCTTGGCGAGCGTTTCCTTGTTGATGTCGTCGAGCACCACGTCATAGCCGGCGAGCGCAAGAACGTGCGCGATCCCGTTGCCCATCTGGCCGGCGCCGATGACGCCGATGCGTTCAATTGCCATGCGCGTAAGTCCTCGGGACTATTTATAGCCCATTTTCGACAGCTCTTCGTCCATCTCGGGCACCGCCTTGAACAGGTCCGCGACCAGACCGTAGTCGGCCACCTGGAAGATCGGCGCTTCTTCGTCCTTGTTGATCGCGGCAATGACCTTGGAGTCCTTCATGCCCGCCAGATGCTGGATCGCGCCGGAGATGCCCACCGCGATGTAGAGATCCGGGGCGACGACCTTGCCGGTCTGGCCGACCTGGTAGTCGTTGGGAACGAAGCCGGCGTCGACCGCCGCGCGGCTTGCGCCGACGGCGGCATGCAACTTGTCGGCGATCTTGTCGAGCATGTGGAAATTGTCGCCCGACTGCATGCCGCGTCCGCCCGAAATCACGATCTTCGCCGATGTGAGTTCGGGACGTTCCGATTTCGACAATTCCTCGCCGACGAACTTCGAGAGTCCGGGGTCGGCCGCCGCCGCAATTTTTTCGATTCCGGCAGAGCCGCCTTCGCCCGCCGCTTTGAACGTGGTGGTGCGAACGGTGATGACCTTCTTGCCGGCTGGCGCCTGGACCGTGGCGATGGCATTGCCGGCATAGATGGGACGCTGGAACGTGTCGGCGCTTTCGACCGCGATAATTTCAGAGATTTGGGCCACGTCGAGCTTGGCGGCGACGCGCGGCATATAATTTTTGCCGTTCGTCGTAGCCGGCGCGAGGATCGCGTCATAGTTCGGCGCGAGCGACAGGATCAGCGTCTCCATCGTCTCGGCGACCATTTTCGCATAGAGCGCATCGTCGGCGAGCAGCACTTTCTCGACACCGGCAAGCTTGGCGGCGGCTGCGGCGACGCCGTCGGCGCCCTGGCCGGCGACGAGGACGTGCACGGGCCCGCCGATCTGTGTGGCGGCCGTGACGACCTTGGCGGTGGCTTCCTTCAAAGACTGGTTGTCGTGTTCGGCGATAACGAGCGAGGCCATGGTCAGATCACTCCCGCTTCGTTCTTCAGCTTGTCGAGCAGCTCGGCAACCGTCTTCACCTTGATGCCGGCCTGGCGCTTGGGCGGCTCGGTCACCTTGAGGACCTTCAGCTTGGGCGCGATGTCGACGCCGTAGTCGCCCGGCGACTTTTCGTCGATTGGCTTCTTCTTCGCCTTCATGATGTTGGGCAGGGACGCGTAGCGCGGTTCGTTGAGACGCAAATCGACGCTCATCACCGCGGGAAGCTTCACTTCGATCGTCTGCAGGCCGCCGTCGATCTCGCGCTCGATGCTGGCGGTCGAGTCGCCGAGCTCGAGCTTGTGCGCGAACGTGCCCTGCGCCCAGCCTAGGAGCGAGGCCAGCATCTGGCCGGTCTGGTTGCTGTCGTCGTCGATGGCCTGCTTGCCGGTGATGACGAGCGCGGGCTTTTCGGCGTCGCAGATGGCCTTGAGAATCTTGGCTACGGCCAGCGGCTCGACTTCGGCATCGGTCTTCACGAGAATGCCGCGGTCGGCGCCCATGGCCAGAGCGGTACGGATGGTTTCCGACGCCTGCTGCGGGCCGATGGAGACGGCGATCACTTCGCTCGCCTTGCCTTTTTCCTTCAGGCGCACCGCTTCTTCGACGCTGATCTCATCGAACGGGTTCATGGACATCTTCACGTTGGCGAGGTCCACGCCGGACTGATCGGCCTTCACGCGAACTTTGACGTTGTAGTCAATCACCCGCTTGACGGGCACCAGTACCTTCATGTCTGCGAAATTCCCTGATCGTTGGCGGTTGGTTTAGCTTGCGCGAACGATGCGCGCGCCGCGATTTTTAGTGACCGCCCCCTGTTGTGCGGCGCAAAAACTAGGACCGGCTTTTGGCGCTGTCAACGAACCGTCATTCCGGTTTCGTTGAGGAAACAAGGCCCGCAATCTGCTCGCTTTTCTTGGTGCAGTGCAGCATTTTCCGCAATTCTGCGTCATTCCGCCGCAAGACTATGCCGCACCGCGCGACGCCTTGAAGGCCGCCGTTTCCTGGCCGTCGCTGCCGGTCAAAGGAACGCGACGTGGCGCCTATTTCAGCGTGCTCAGATAGGCGACGACGTCGTCGGCCTGTTTGGCGCTGCTCAGCCCGGCAAATGCCATCTTCGTTCCCGGCACCATGCGCATCGGACCCTGCACCCAGGCCTTGATCTTGTCCGGCGTCCAGGTGATGCCCGAACTCTTGAGCGCGCCGGAATACATGAAGCTCGGCAGCGACGCGGCTTTGCGGCCGACCACGCCGAACAGGTTCGGCCCCAGGCCGTTCGGTCCACCCTTCTGAATTGTGTGGCAAATGGCGCAGCGGGCGAAAACAGTCTTGCCGTTGGCGGCGTCGCCGGCCTGCGCGCCGGTCGCGAGAAGGGCCAGAGCCGCGGCGGTGAGGAAAGTCTTGCGCATGAAAATCTCCGTTTGGGCGGCGTGAATCATACGCAATCGCGACTCATTGCAAGCGCAAGCACGCCGCAGGGGATCAGCGTGCGCCCGACTTGGCGGTCTCGATCGCGGCCCGGAAGGCGATGGGGTCGGCGATGTCCGGAATGTCGACGTGATCGATCCCGGTGCCCTCGATGCGCAGGTGGCCGTAGCCGAGAAGTTGTCCGAAGAAGGATTGCGTCACGCTGACGCCCTCGATGTTGGGCAGCGCGACCTCGAAGGTCTTGAGGGTGAACAGCCCCTTTTTCTCGACGAATCTGTGCGTCGTCACGGCGATTTCGGTGGTGAGCTTGCGGATCATCATCTGCGCGAAAATGACGATGCCGATGATGCACCAGCCAAGCAAGACGAGCGCCAGGACCGCCTTCACGGTGTACCACCAGTGAAACTGCGCCCGCCTGATCAGCGTTTCGCCCTGTCCGAGCGATTGTTCGATGTAGGACATGCACCCTCCGCCAGACGTTCGAAACAGTAACGCCCAACGCGGCCGAATGGCACGGCAAAAATCGCGCCGCGCGGAGGGATTGGGGCTAAGCTGCGCCGCGGCGAGCGGAGTTGGGGACATGGTACGCGGGTTTCGTTGCGCAGGACTGGCGGTCGCGTTCGGCGTATTCGTCGCCGGGTCCGGCAGTGCGGCGCCGGGCGCCGGCTACGGCTTCAGCGTGGACATCACACTCTCGCCGCGAGCGGCGGCGTTGCTCGCTGCCAAGCACGAAATGATTACCGTCTCGGCGGAATATTCGGGCGATCCGATCCCCTCCAAGATGAAGCTGGCGGACGAGATGGGCGAGATCGATCTCGGCGGCGAGGACGTTACGATTCCCGGCACGAATGGACGAGCCGTGATCAGCGGCAGGAAATTCATAGCGGCACATGCCGGATGGGTGAAGGTTCCGCAGGTTCTGATCAACGTCTTTACCGCGCGCCACAGCGATCCGAACAATCTCCTCGACTGCGGCATCTTCGAGGACGCACTGTCGAAGGCGCAGGCCGCACCGATCCAGATCTACTGCAAGGTGATCGGCGAGCCCTGAGCGCCGGCGAACGCGGTCAGCGCTCGTCGTGCTCGGGCAGCAGGACTTCGCGAAGTCCCTTGTGGTTGGGACGCGAAACCACGCCGTCCTGCTCCATGCGTTCGATCAGGCTCGCGGCGCGGTTATAGCCGATCTGGAGACGGCGCTGGATGTAGCTCGTCGTCGCCTTGCGTTCGCGCGCGACGATGGCCAGCGCCTTGTCGTAGAGATCGTCACCCGAATTGGAATTGCCCGAGCCCATCAACGCGTAGGGATCGTCGCTCTCCTCATCGGGTTCCTCGGTGACTGCGTCGAGATATTCCGGCGAGCCCTGGGTTTTGAGGAAGCGCACCACTTCTTCCACTTCGCGGTCGGTGACGAAGGGGCCGTGAATGCGGCGGATGCGGCCGCCGGCCATCATGTAGAGCATGTCGCCCTGGCCGAGCAGCTGTTCGGCCCCCTGCTCGCCCAGGATGGTGCGGCTGTCGATCTTGCTTGTCACCTGGAACGAGATTCGCGTCGGGAAATTCGCCTTGATCGTACCGGTGATGACGTCGACGGACGGCCGCTGCGTCGCGGCGATGAGATGGATGCCGGCGGCCCGTGCCATCTGTGCGAGTCGCTGGACGGCGCCTTCGATTTCCTTTCCCGAGATCATCATCAGGTCCGCGACCTCGTCGACCACGACGACGATGAACGGCATGAAGTCGAGTTCGAGGATCTCGTCCTCGTAGATGGGCTTGCCCGTTTCCCGGTCGAATCCGGTCTGCACGGTGCGCTTGAGCTGTTCGCCCTTTTCCTTTGCCTTGCGGATGCGGTCGTTGAACGCCTCGACGCCGCGCACGCCAAGCTTGGACATCTTGCGGTAGCGCTCTTCCATCTCGCGCACCGCCCATTTGAGCGCCACAACCGCCTTTCGCGGATCGGTGACCACGGGCGAGAGCAAATGCGGGATGCCGTCATAGACCGAGAGTTCGAGCATCTTGGGATCGATCAGGATCAGGCGGCACTGGTCCGGCGGCATGCGGTAAAGCAGCGACAGGATCATCGTGTTGAGTCCCACCGACTTGCCGGAGCCCGTCGTGCCGGCGACCAGGAGGTGGGGCATCTTTGCGAGATCGGCCATTACCGGCTCGCCGCCGATGGTCTTGCCGAGCGCCAGGGTCAGGGGCGCGCGCGCCTTGTCATATTCCGCGCTTGCCAGCATTTCGCGCAGATAAACCGTTTCCCGGGTCTGGTTCGGCAGTTCGATGCCGATGACGTTGCGGCCCGGAATCACCGCGATACGCGCGGCGACGGCGCTCATCGAACGCGCCACGTCGTCGGAGAGTGATATGACCCGGCTCGACTTCACGCCGGCCGCCGGTTCGAATTCGTAGAGGGTGACCACCGGGCCGGGGCGCACCGCCATGATGCGGCCTTTGACGCCGAAATCCGTCAGAACCGCCTCCAGCATGCGGGCATTTTCTTCCAGCGCGTCGTCGGAGAGTGCAGATGAATCGTGCACCTGGACGGGCTCGTTCAGCAGGCCCAGCGCCGGCAGCTGGTATTCGCTGGAGACGAGGTCCAGCGCCGGCTGCTTGACGCGTTTGACCGGTGCCAGGGCCTTGCGCGCTTCCTCGCGCTTGACGCGGCTCTCGCGGCGCTCGGCAAGGCGCGTGGCGGCGATCGGTTCGGGCGCGACGTCGAGCGAATATCCCTCCTCGTCGGAATCGTTCTCGAATTCCGGTTCGTGGTCGTCATCGTCGTACTCGGCGGCGTGGGCGGACGAGGCGCGCGGAATGTGCAGCATCGAGCCCGCCCAAAGCAGGGCGGCAGGAATGTTGGCGAGGAACCGCAGGATCGGCCGCGCCTTGAGGCCCGTCGCGACGAAGGCCAGCGGCATGCCGCTGAACATCAGGATGAGCGGAAGCACGATGCCGATCCAGGCCTGGTGATAGACAAGACCGACATGGGCGGAGAGCGCTGCGACCGCGATGCCGATCAGTCCGCCGGTGCCGGCCGGCAAGGTCATCGGTGCCGGCAAGACGCCGAGACCGGCCGCGAACAGAACGGTGCCGAGCGGCCAGGCGAAGGCGCGCCCCATCGTGTGCGTGAGGTGCTGTCCCATCAGGGCGCGCACGCCCCACACCATGGGCGGCACCAGCGCGGCGATGGCGGCGATGCCGAACGCTTGCAGCAGCAGATCGGCTGCCGTCGCACCGAGACCGCCGAGGAGATTGGAGGGCTCTATGCCGGTCGCGTTGTTGAGGCTCGCATCGCGCGAATCGTAGCTGATGAGCGCGAGAAGGGCGGCAAAGGTCGTGAGGAAGACGGTCAAGCCGGCGCTGCGCATGATCAGGATTTTGGTCAACCGGGCGAGCGAGCGGCGGGCATCGGCAAGGGCGTCGGCCATGGCCGCGCTTTTGGACCGCGGCTGATACACGCCGCCCGCCATCACACGCCGCGTCGCCTGGCTCATGCCTGCTCCGGTCCGAGAACTTCAACCATCCTTTCGAGTGCCGCCATAATAGTTGACAGATCGTTAACGAGCGCCACCCGGATGTAGGAAAACCCAGGATTTGTGCGGCTTTTTCCGGCTTCGGTTTCTCGTCCCATGTAAGCCCCGGGCAGGACCCGCACGCCGGCGTCGCGCCACAGCTTCAGCGCCGTTTCCTCGCCGTTGCCGACATCAAGCCAAAGAAAGAATCCGCCCTCCGGGATGCGGAAGCCGGCGCGGTTGCCCAGCATGCGCCGGGCGAGCCGGAACTTTTCGCGATAGCCCTCCCGGTTGGCCGCCACATGCGCTTCGTCGCGCCAGGCCGCCGCCGATGCGGCGATGATGGGCAGCGGCACCTGCGGCCCCGCATAGTTCCGGAACGCGCGGAAGCGCTCGATCATCGACGCGTCGCCGGCGACGATTCCCGAGCGCAGGCCAGGCAGCCCCGAACGCTTCGACAGCGAATGAAAGGTGAGCAGCCGATCATAGGGTGCGCCGCGCACCGGCAGGGCGCTCACCGGCGGCTTGTCGAGATAGATGTCCGCATAGCATTCGTCGGCGAACACCGCGAAGCCGTAGCGGTCGGAAAGCGCGAAAAGCGTACGCCAATAATCTTCGCTTGCGCAGGCGCCCTCCGGATTCGAAGGCGAGCAGATATAGACCGCGGCGGTGCGCTCCAGCAGGGACGAGGGCAGCGACGCGTAGTCGGGAAGGAAACCCGTCGCCGCCGTCGCCGGAACGAACACGGGTTCGCCGCCAGCACTCAGCGCCGCAGCGGCGTAACATTGGTAGAATGGATTAGGCAGGAGCACGGCCGGCCGTCCGCCGGCTTTTGTTTCCGGCATCACCGTGAACAGCGCCAGAAACAGACCTTCGCGCGTGCCGTTGAGCGGCAGGATGTGCTTGTCGGCATCGATCGTGCCGCCGGGCAGGCCGAAGCGCGTGACGATCCATGCCGCCGCCGCGTCGCGCCATTCCTTGCTGCCGTTGATCGGCGGATAGACGCCGAATTCCTTGGCGTGTTTCGCGATCTCCTCGGTGACGAACGAGGGCACTGCGCCGTTGGGGTCGCCGACGGCGAGACTGATCGGCGTTTTGCCGGGCTGATGCGGATCGAGCAGTGTCGCGAGTTTGGCGAACGAGGACGGCGGAAGTTCCGACAGGCGGCCTGGAAAGAGCATGGCGCCCTTTTACCTCCGGCCCCATCGCCGCGCCACAAACAAAAAGGGCGCCCCTTGCGAGGCGCCCCAGTTGGGGGGAATGCCGCGGCGCTCAGCCGTGGATGGTTTCTCCGTGCAGGTTGATGTCGAGGCCTTCGACTTCCGCCTCGCGCGTGACGCGGATGCCGATGACCAGATCGATCGCCTTCAGGATGATGAAGGTGGCGACGCCGCAATACACGAACACGGCGGCCACGTCGTAGAACTGGATGAGCATCTGTCCGGCGTTGCCGTCGATGAGCCAGCCCTTGGACGAGGAGTTGATCGCGTTCGATGCGAACATGCCCGTCATCATGGCGCCGAGCGCGCCGCCGACGCCGTGCACGCCCCAGGTGTCGAGTGCGTCGTCATAGCCGAACGCCTTCTTGACCCAGACCGAAGCGACGTAGCAGACCACGCCGGCAGCGACGCCGATGATCAGCGCGCCGAGCGGATTGACGAAGCCCGATGCCGGCGTGATCGCCACAAGTCCCGCCACCGCGCCGGAAATCATGCCGAGCACGCTGGGCTTCTTGTTGATGATCCACTCCGCGAACATCCAGCCGAGCGCCGCCGCCGCCGTCGCGATCTGCGTTGCCGCAGCCGCCATGCCGGCGTTGACATTGGCCGTGACCGCCGAGCCGGCGTTGAAGCCGAACCAGCCGACCCAGAGCAGCGATGCGCCGATCAGGGCGAACAGCAGGTTGTGCGGCGCCATGTTCTCGGTGCCGTACCCCACGCGCTTGCCGAGCATGAGGCAGGCGACGAGACCGGCGGTTCCGGCGTTCAGATGCACGACGGTGCCGCCCGCATAGTCCAGCGCGCCCATGGTCCCGAGCCAGCCGCCGCCCCATACCCAGTGCGCGATGGGCACGTAGACGAGCAGCAGCCAGAGCGACATGAACCACATGAAGGCGGAGAACTTCATGCGGTCCGCAATCGCGCCGGCGATCAGAGCCGGCGTGATGATCGCGAAGGTCATCTGGAAGAACATGTAGACCGATTCCGGAATGGTCGGCGCCAGCGAACTGGTCGCGTTCAATCCCATGGGCCCCAGCAGGAAGTAGTTGAAGCCGCCGATGAACCTGTTGATGCCGGCGTCGGGATGCGAGGTGAAAGCGGCGGAATAGCCGATGATCATCCACAACACGGTGATGATGCAGGTCGCGCCGAAGCTCTGCGCCGCTGTGGCAAGCATGTTCTTCTTGCGCACCATGCCGGCATAGAACAGGGCAAGGCCCGGTATGGTCATCAGAAGGACGAGCGCGCTGGAGGTGATCATCCATGCGGTATCGCCCGAATCGATCTTGGGCGCGGCGGCAAAGGCCGGCGCGGTCGTCAGCGCCAAGGCGCCAAGGCTTGCGGCAATGCCGAGGCCCATTCGTTTCGTCTTTGAAAAATTCATTGAAATGCTCCCCTGAGTTTTGACTGTTCGCGGTTGGGCCTAGAGCGCATCGCCGTCGGTCTCGCCCGTGCGGATGCGCACGACCTGTTCGAGCGGCGTGACGAAGATCTTTCCGTCGCCGATCTGGCCGGTCTTGGCCTTGGACGTGATCGCTTCGATCACCGCATCGGCCATTTCGCTTTTGACGGCGACTTCGATTTTGAGCTTGGGCAGGAAGCTCACGGCGTATTCGGCGCCGCGATAGATCTCCGTATGCCCCTTCTGTCGTCCGTATCCTTTGACTTCCGTCACCGTCATGCCCTGAACGCCGAGCGCTGACAGCGACTCCCGGACCTCGTCGAGCTTGAAGGGTTTGATGATCGCCGTGATGAGCTTCATCTGCCGTCCTTCCATGGTTGTTCGCGCCCGGACCCACCCCGGGCGTTAACACTTCATCAAGAACCGTGCCGCGATGCAGCGAAACGGACGGCCGTTGATTCCAAACGATTTTTCAGGATTTTGCGTGCGCTTGTGCTGCTCGCGACGGCCGAATCCGCCCAATTTCTCGGCGGTTTCCGAAAGTCGCCTAAAATTCAGGCAGGTCCCGGGCACGGGTTGAAAGCGCGTGGCGCGGCGCCGCGGATTTGCGGCGGAATGGCGCTGAGGACCGCGGGCGTCGGGGCCTCCACTACGTAAATTCAAAGACTTACGGGGCGCGGTTTTTGTGTAATGACCCTGCGCCACTTCTCCCGCCGGCTTTCCATTGCCCGAAATCGTTCTACGGTCTGCCCATGAAAACTTGTGACGTCATCATCGGCGGCGGCGGCATGGTGGGGATGAGCCTCGCCATCGCGCTGGCCAAGGGCGGCCTGGACGTCGTCGTGGCCGACCCGGTGCCGCAAAGCGCGGCGCTCGAAGCGAAATTCGACGGCCGGGTGTGTGCGCTGGCCTACGCCTCGGTGCGCATGTTCCAGGCGCTCGGCGTCTGGGAACATCTGGAGCCGGTGGCGCAGCCGATCAAGGACATCCTCGTCACCGACGCCAAACTCGGCCAGGCACCGTCACCGTTCTCGCTCCACTTCGATGCCGCGGAAGCGCATACCGAAGCGCTCGGGCACATCGTCGAGAACCGGCACACGCGCACCGGCCTGTTCGCGGTCGCCGACACGCTCGACAATCTTCGCTTCGTCGCGCCCGCGGCGCTGACCAATCTGGAATATGAGGGTGCGGCGATCGTCGCGACCCTCGCCAACGGCGAGCGCTTCACGGCCAAACTCGCCATCGCCGCGGACGGCCGCCCGTCGCCGATGCGCCAGCTCATGGGCCTGTCGATCGTGTCCTGGTCCTATGCGCAATGGGGCATCGTAGCGACGGTCGAGCATGAGAAGCCGCACAACGGCGTCGCCTACGAGCATTTCCTGCCCTCCGGTCCGTTCGCCATCCTGCCGATGACGGGCAATCGTTCGTCGCTCGTCTGGACTGAGAAAGACACGATCGCGCCGGCGATGATGAAGCTCGACGCGGAAGAGTTCGATGCGGAAATCGCGCGCCGGTTCGGAGCGCATCTCGGACGTGCGACGGCCGCCGGGCCGCGCTGGTCCTACCCGCTGAATTTCCATCTGGCGCGCGGCTATGTGAAACCGCGCTTCGCGCTCGCCGGCGATTCGGCGCACGGGATTCATCCGATCGCCGGACAGGGCTTCAATCTCGGGCTCAAGGACGCTGCCGCGCTCAGCCAGATCCTGCTCGATGCGGCGCGTCTCGGTCTCGACATCGGCAGTCTCGACACGCTCAGGCAATATGAAAGATGGCGGCGATTCGACTCGCTCGTCATGGCATTCGCGATGGACGGATTGAACCGGCTGTTTTCGAACGATATCGCTCCTTTGCGCGTCCTGCGCGACGTCGGCATGGGTCTGGTCGACGCGGTCGGTCCGGCGCGCCGCTTCTTCATGCGCCATGCGGGCGGCGATGTCGGCAAGCTGCCGCGCCTGATGAAGGGCGAAGCCGCCTAGTTCAGCTTGTCGTCGCGCTTGCGCTGGGCCAGCGCCGCCGGAAGTTCCTGGTAGAAGCCGCGCGCGATCGCGCGAATTTTTTCGGCGCGGACACGTTCGGCGTCGAACCGCGTGGCGAACCGCTCGCCTTCGAAGACGAAGCGCGTGACAAGCGTGCCGAGCCGTTCATCCGTTTCGGTGATCTCGGAGATCTCCTCGACCTGTTCCTCGGCGACCCTGAGCGTGTGGCGAAAATGGGCGACGGGGTCGGATTTTTCCCGCTCCTCGTCGCGAATACGCTGCACGTTGCGCCGGTCGAAGAGCACGAGCGCGTTCCAGATCGCATGGCGATAGCGATAGATCACCAGCGCCGCGGCGATGAAGGCGCTGGTCGTCAGCAGGTTGCGCAGCAAGGACGGTCCGGGTTCGGGTCAGGCGCGTACGATACCATGCGCGCCATGGCCGCGCTTCAGATAATCCGCGCTCTGCATCTCGTGCAGACGCGATGCCGTTCGCCGGAAAGCCTGCGCGCCGTCGCCCGTCTCGTAGAGCGAATCCGGGTCCGCCGCGGCGGAACAGATGAGCTTGACGCCCTCATCGTAGAGTGTGTCGACCAGCACGACGAAGCGGCGCGCCTCGTTGCGTTGCTCCGGTCCCAGTTTCGGGACTCTGTCGATGAGGACGGTATGGAACGAATGGGCGATGGCGAGATAGTCGGCCGCCGCAAGCGGCTTCGCACAGAGATCTTCGAAGCTGAACCGCGCCACGCCTTTGGCCGCCTGCGGGACGGTCAAGGGACGTCCCAGCACGGTCAGCGTGAGCGCGGCGCCGCGCGCCACGTCCGTCAGCCGTTTCCACGCTTCGTCCATCGCCCTGTCGGCCTGCGGGCCCAGCGGGTGAATAAAGATGTTCAGGCCCGACATGCGCTGGAGCCTGTAATCCACCGGCCCGTTCAGTTCGACGATCTCAAGACGTTGCTTGATTTCGGCGATGAAGGGCAGAAAGAGCTGGCGATTGAGGCCGCCCTCGTAAAGCTGGTCCGGCGGCGTGTTCGACGTGGCCACGACGACCACGCCGCGCTCGAAGAGCTGATCGAACAACCGGCCCAGGATCATCGCATCCGCGACGTCGCCGACCTGGAATTCGTCGAAGCAGAGCAGGCGGGCCTCATCCGCGATCAGCCGCGCGACCGGCGGAATCGGATCGTCGCTGCCCTCGCGCTGGCGCTCCCGATGAATGCGCTCGTGCGTTTCGACCATGAACGCGTTGAAGTGGATGCGCCTCTTGGGCTGGATGGGCGCCTCCGCGAAGAACAGGTCCATGAGCATGGACTTGCCGCGCCCTACATCGCCCCAGATGTAGAGGCCTTTTGGCGGCGGCGGCGAGGCGAAGAACAGCCGCCGGCCGGGCCTGTACCTGGCGAGACTGCGTGCCAGCAGATTGAGCCGTTCCGCGGCGCGCCGTTGGGCGGCGTCGTCCTTCAGTTCGCCTTTCGCAACGGCGGCCCGGTAGCGATTGAAAAGCGTCATCCGCGCGGCAGGATCGCCCAATAGTCGAAGTCGAGGATGACATTCTCAGGGTAGGCGCCGGCCGCATCCTTGTCGGGAAATCCGCCGCACGGCAGGTTCTTTGCCGCGACCAGGCGCAGGCGGAGCGCCCCGGCATCCTTGCGATGTCCCAGCGCCTTCTTGTCCACGACCTGGCTCCAGGCGAACACGGTATCGCCCGCGAACAAGGGATTGACGTGCCGCCCGCCGTTGATCGCGGCGATGGTGAAGGCGTTGGCCAGGCCGTTGAACGATATCGCCCGCGCCAGGCTGATGACGTGGCCGCCATAGATCAGGCGGCGTCCAAACCGTCCCTGTCCCTCGGCGAACTGATTGAAGTGCACGCGCGCGGTGTTCTGGTACAGCCGCGTCGCCATCATGTGTTCGGCTTCCTCGACCGTGATGCCGTCGCCGTGATCGATCTTTTCGCCGATCTCGTAATGCTCCCAGCGGTGCGCGCTTCCCGACAGCACGGGATCGAACAGCGTGTCGAAGTTCATGTGCGGCGCGATATGGAGATCCTCGACCGCGACGGCCTCGGCGAGCTTGGGAACGTGCGCCTCGGCGACCGGTGCGGCGGCGTCGCGCTTGCGGACCATCACCCAGCGCACATAGGAGAGAACCTGCTCTTCCTTCTCGTTCATGCCGTGCGTGCGGACGTAGACGACGCCGGTCTGCTTGTTGGAATTCTCCTTCAGGCCGATCACCTCGGAATGGGCGCTGAGCGTTTCGCCCGGATAGACCTGCCGCAGGAAGCGTCCCTCCGCATAACCGAGATTGGCCACCGCGTTGAGCGAGATGTCGGGAACGGTCTTTCCGAACACCGTATGGAAGACGAGCAGGTCGTCGAGCGGGCTCTTCGGCAAGCCGACCGACTGCGCGAAGGTGTCGGACGATTGCAGCGCGAATCGCGAGCCGTAGAGCGCGATGTACAGCGCCGCATCGCCATGCGTCAGCGTGCGCGGCGTGGCGTGCGCGATCTTTTGCCCGACGCGGAAGTCCTCGAAATAGTTGCCGGGATTGGTCTTGTCGCTCATGCCGCCTCCAGCGCTGTGATGGCGTCGGCCATGGCGACCGTGCCGCGCGCGATTTCGGCGTGGAGCAATTCGACCATCCGGCCGTCGAGCTTGATCGCGCCCTTGCCCTTGTTCTCCGGCAGCTCGAACGCGGCGATCAGCTTGCGCGCCGCTTCCACCTCGTCCCGCGAGGGCGCGAAAACGGCGTTGCAGGGCTCGACCTGGCTGGGATGGATCAGCGTCTTGCCGTCAAAGCCGAAACTCTTCGCCTGCTCGCACGTCGCCTTGAAGCCGCCTTCGTTCTGGATGTCGTTGTAGACGCCGTCGATCGCGGCGATGCCGTTGGCGCGTGCGGCCAGCACCGATAGGCTGAGGGCGGCGGAGAGGTTGGCGCGGTCCTGGGTGTGGACGCCGCGAATCTCCTTGATGAGGTCGTTCGTGCCCATCACGAAGCAGGCCAGGCGCCCGCCGGACGCGGCGATGGCGGCGACGTTGAGGATGGCGACCGGCGTCTCGACCATCGCCCAGACGGCGATGCCGCGGTCCGCATGATGGCGAACCAGGTGATCCTCGACGGCGTGCAGGTCCTTCGGCGCGGAGATCTTGGGAACCAGGATCGCGTCCGGCCGGGCCGCGGCCGCGGCCGCCAGATCGGATTCGCCCCATGGCGTCGAGAGCGCGTTGACGCGAATGATGACCTCGCGCTTGCCGAAGCCCTTCGCCTTGACCGCGTCGCAGACCTGCTGGCGCGCCAGATCCTTCGCGTCGGGCGCGACCGCGTCTTCCAGATCGAGGATCAGCGCGTCGGCCGGCAGCGAGCGCGCTTTTTCCAGAGCGCGGGCGTTGGAGCCGGGCATGTAGAGCACGGAGCGTCTTGGCCGGATGGTCGTCATGAAGTCCCCTCGGAAATGTTGCGCGATCCTAGTGTGCGAGCCTGCGAAGCGCGATGCGGTCCGTCGTCTGTCCGTCAAACGGCGTGTTCGCGCGCCTTTTTCAACAGCTTGCGGTTAATCAGGCATTCGGCGATCTGAACGGCGTTGAGGGCGGCGCCCTTGCGCAGATTGTCCGCGACGATCCAGAGGCTGAGGCCGTGCTCCACCGTCGGATCCTTGCGGATGCGGCTGACATAGGTCGCATCTTCGCCCGCGCACTCGACCGGCGTCGCGTAGCCGCCCTCTTCGCGCTTATCGACCACGAGGACACCGGGCGCCTCCCGCAGGACGGCGCGGGCGCGTTCGGCGGTGATCGCCTCCTCGAATTCGATCGTGACCGCCTCGGAATGGCCGATGAACACCGGCACGCGCACGCAGGTGGCGGTGAGCTGGATATCGGGGTCGAGGATCTTCTGGGTTTCGACCATCATCTTCCATTCCTCCTTGGTCAGGCCGGAATCCATGAAGACGTCGATCTGCGGTATCACGTTGTAGGCGATCTGTTTCGGGAACTGCTCGACCTCGATCGGATCGGCGACGAAGACGGCGCGCGTCTGGCGGAACAGCTCGTCCATCGCATCCTTGCCGGCGCCGGAAACGGACTGATAGGTCGAGACGACGACGCGCTTGATCCTTGCGAGTTCGTGCAGCGGCTTGAGGACGACGACGAGCTGCGCGGTCGAGCAGTTCGGGTTGGCGACGATCCCTTTCGGAATCTCGTTGAGGGCATCCGCGTTGACTTCGGGGACGATGAGCGGCACTTCGCGGTCCATGCGCCAGGCGCTGGAATTGTCGATGACGATAGGTCCCTGCGCGGCGATTTTCGGCGCCCACTGTTTGGCGACCGTGCCGCCTGCACTCATCAGGACGATATCCGTGCCGCGGAAGTCGTAATGTTCGAGCGCCTTGACGCGGAGCAAACCGTCGCCGAACGACACATCGGTGCCGACCGACCGGGAGGAGGCGAGGGCGACCACTTCGCTATAGGGAAAGGCACGTTCGGAGAGCACGCCGAGCATTTCGCGGCCCACATTGCCGGTCGCGCCGACCACCGCCACTTTATATTGCATGAGCCGAATTCCCCGTAAGCCGAACCGGGGGCTCACATACGCCAAACGGGGATGGGTGAAAAGCGGCTACCAGGTCAGTTTCAGCCGGATGCCGGCGCCGTCGATCTGGCCCTTCAGGACCGTGGCGTTCGAGGGCCCATTTTCGATCCGGAAGCGGAATAGCTGGGCGCTGCCTTCGGCGATGCCGAGCCTGGCGGCGATGAGATCCGCGACGGGGCGTTCGACCAGTTGCGTCTCCGGCACGCGGCTGGCCCAAGGCTCGCGGATCGGCTGCGCGGCATAGGACGAATAGAATGTCGGGGAGTCGTCGGGGAGGATCAACCGCGCAGCGCAGGCCGGACATGCCAGCGAGGTGGCGAGAACGACAAATCCGGCTACTGGAAGGCGCGCGCGCATGGCAAGCCTCACCCGAGAAAGGCTCAACGCTCGGGCGGACGCTCCGGTTGCACAAGATCAACGTCGCGGTGTGGTTTATTTAACTAAACGATTCCCGCTTTTCGAAGGCTCTCCACGTCGCCGGCGCTGAGCCCGAGCATGCCGGTCAAGACCTGTTCGTTGTGCTCGCCAAGCAAGGGCGGCGCGCTGCGATATTCCGGGGGCGTGCGCGAGAGGCGAAGCGGGCTGGCGACGAGCTGCATCGGTCCGACCGCCGCGTGGTGCAGCGAGACGGTGAGATTGCGGGCGAGCGCCTGGGGATCGGCAAACACCTGATCGACGCGATTGATGGGTCCGCAGGGGACATTCGCCGCTTCGAGATCGGATATCCAGCGCGCGGTCGTGCGCTGCTCGAACACCGGCTTCAGCAGGTCGACGATTTCCTGCCGGTGCGCGACACGTTCCGCGTTCCTGGCGAAGCGCGGATCGTCGGCGATGTCGGCGAGCCCCGCGACCTGCGCGAAGCGGCGGAACTGATTGTCGTTCGATGTGGCGAGGATCAAATGCCCGTCCGCCGTCGCGAACACCTGATAGGGCACGATGTTGGGATGCGCGTTGCCGAGGCGCGTCGGAATCATTCCGCCGGCCAGGAAGTTCGTTGCCTGGTTGGCGAGCGCCGCCGCCTGGCAATCGAACAGCGCCATGTCCAGTGCCTGGCCCTCGCCCGTCCGCGACTGGTGAATGACCGCGGCGAGGATGCCGATCGCGGTATAGAGTCCCGTCACGAGGTCGCTGACCGCGACGCCGACCTTCATGGGTTCGGCGCCGGGCTCGCCGTCCTTCTGGCCTGTCACACTCATCAGTCCGCCCATGCCCTGGATGACATAGTCGTATCCGGCCTTGTCCTTGTAGGGCCCGTCATGGCCGAAGCCGGTCAGGGAACAGTAGATCAGCGCGGGATTTTCCGCCTTCAGGCTCTCGTAATCGAGGCCATACCTGGCGAGCGCGTCGGTCTTGAAGTTCTCGACCACGATATGCGCCCGGCGGGCGAGCCGCTTCACGAGCGCGGCGCCCTCCGGCTTGGCGAAGTCGATCGTCACCGACTTCTTATTGCGGTTGGCGGTGAGGAAGTAGGTCGCGTCGCCGCGGCTGCCGTCCGGATTGGCGAGAAACGGCGGCCCGAAATGGCGCGTCTCGTCGCCTTCGCCGGGCTTCTCCACCTTGATGACCTCGGCCCCGAGATCGCCGAGAATCTGCGTCGCCCAGGGAGCCGCCAGCACGCGGCTCAAATCGAGCACGCGGAGATGAGAAAGAGCACCCACTAGATTTCGCTCCTGACCGCCCAAAGCTCCGGATAGAAGGTCAGGTCAAGAGCCTTCCTCAGATAGGTTACGCCCGACGTGCCGCCCGTTCCCGGTTTGCCGCCGATGATGCGCTCGACCGTCTTCATATGGCTGAATCGCCAGAGATGGAACCGGTATTCGAGGTCGACGAGTTTCTCGGCGAGTTCGTAGAGGTCCCAGTACTTCTCGACGTCTGCATAGACGAGACGCCAAGCGTCGGTGACGCGGCGATCCTCGACATAGGGCTTGGAAAAGTCGCGTTTCAGCTTGTTCTTCGGAATCGCGAATCCGCGCCGCGCGAGCAGCGCGAGGGATTCGTCGTAGACGCTGGGCTCCGTAAGGGCTGCGTGAACTTTCGCCGCGATGTCCGGATCGGACTGGAAGACGCGCGCCATCTTCGCGTTCTTGTTGCCCAGGCGGAACTCCAGAATGCGGTACTGGAACGACTGAAATCCGGACGACTTGCCGAGACTGCCCCGAAAGCCCGCATAGTCGAACGGCGTCATGGTGGAGAGAATCTCCCACGACTGAATGAGCTGCATCTGGACGCGCGCGATCCTGGCCATCATCTTGAAGGCCAGGCCGAGTTCGCCGTCGCGGATTTCCCGGATCGCCGCCGTGAGTTCGTGCAGACAGAGCTTGATCCAGAGTTCGCTCGCCTGATGAATCGTGACGAACAACATTTCGTCATGCTGTCCGGACAATGGACGTTGGCAGGCGAGCAGCTCTCGCAACCCCAGATAGTCCGCGTAGGACATTGCATTGCGGAAGTCCCAGTGCACGTTTTCGCCGGAAAGATCGACGCTTTGCGGGCCCTGTGATCCGTGTGACTTGCGCGACGTCATGGTCTATAGGAACCTTAACGATCTGGAACCAAAGGGTTTAGCGGCACCGAAGGGCGATGCTATGGTGCCCTCCGCAGCCAGACAATGAGCCGGAAATATATGGGAATCGCATGGAAGGCGGGCGTTTGCGTGCTCGCAGCCTCCGCCCTCTCGATCGCTGCCGCGGATGCGGCGCGGCGACCGTCGCTGAAATGCGCCCAGCCGGCGGAAGCGGCGGCCATCCAGACGACGATCGTCGACCAGCAACTGGTCGACGCTGCGCTTACCTGCGGCGACGCCACCCGGGATGGGTTCAATGCCTACCGCCGGTCGTTCGGACCGGAGCTTCGGGCGAGCGACAAAGCTCTCCTGACCATGTTCAAGCGCGTCTATGGCAGCTCGCGGGGCGATGCCCAGTACAATCTCTTCAAAACCAACATGGCCTCGAGGGCTGAGCTGCGGCGAATCCAGAATTCGGAGGATTTTTGCCGCGCCGCCGACCTGGTCCTCGCAGCGGCGAACGGTGCCGACAAGCCTCGGCTGAACGACTTCGTCGCCGGCGTGCCCATCTCGGATACTGAAACTCCGGTGAGCAGTTGTTCGGTCGCGGTCAATTTCGGCTTCAAGGGCGTTGAGGCCGGCCCCGATGTCGTGCCCAGGCCGCGCCCACAGCAGCCCTGGGATGAGCCCGAAACGCCGGTCGTGGTGGCGAGCGCGCAACCGAGCAATGCCGGCGTGAAGGTCGGCTCGCTCACGTGCAACGTGTCGAGCGGCTTCGGATTGATCTTCGCCTCCTCCAAAGAGCTGAAATGCACGTTCGAGTCGAGCGGTGGCGCCGGCGAGCACTATACCGGCACCTTCTCCAAGTACGGCGTCGACATCGGTTTTGCCGACGCCGGCGTGCTGGTGTGGGGCGTCGTCGCTCCGACTTCCGATGTGCGCAGCGGCGCGCTGGAAGGCGACTATGCCGGCGCAACGGCCAATGCCACGATCGGGATCGGCCTCGGCGCCAACGTGCTCGTCGGCGGCCTGGACAAGTCCATCGCATTGCAGCCGCTCAGCGTGTCCGGCAATACGGGCCTCAACGTCGCGGCGGGCGTCGGCGTCATCACGCTCAAATACGCGCCCTGACGGCCTCAGACCTCGCAGGAAAAGCCCAGCCTTTTGACGCTGTGGCCCCAATCGACTGAGTCGACCTGCCTGACCTCGACGTCGAAGCCGGCGCCCGCGTGAAGACGAACCAGGGCGGCGAAGCGCTCGATCTGCTCCGACGATAGAGGCTGACGTCCGCTCACCTCCAGCACGATGTTTTTCAAACTGGTCTGCCGGACGCGATATTCCTTGACCGGTGCGATCGCCATGAAGTCCTTGCCGCGCGGATAGAACTGGCTGACGCTGCCGTCGGGATGTTTCAACAACGACTTTTCGCGGCCGAAGATATTGGAGAGTACCGGACCGTCATGCCCGCAGGCGCAGCTCTCCTCGAGCGTGCCGATGTCGCCGACATCGTAGCGGATGAAGGGCGTCGCGTAGGAATGGAGCGCGGTCACCAGGATGCGTCCGACGGGCTTTGCGGCGCCTGTGAGCTTCTCGCGACCGGCGACCTCGACGAGCACGTTGCTTGTGGCGACGTGAAAATGGTCCGAGAAGCTCTCGCATTCCGAAGCGATCAGTCCGACCTCTTCGGATGAGTAGTTTCCCCGGGCCGGAATCCCGACGGACAAAAAATCCCGGCGCAATTGCGGGTCGAACGCTTCGGCCGTCGGGATGAGCATGGCCGTCCCGGCGCGGCGGAAGAATTCGGGTCCGACATGTTGCAGGACAATCTCGAGGAATCGCGGCTGTCCGACCAGATAGCCGATCGGGTCGTTCTCCAGCTCGCGGCACAGGGCGTCGAGATCGGGACTGAAATAGTCGATGTTCTTGTTGACGCCGGAGCGCAGAAACCCCTCCAGCGGCCCCATCCAGCTGTCGGTCTTGCGTACCGAAAATCCCTTCGCGTCCCGGACGACGTTCGATTTCGCCCGTGTCCGGTTCAGCGCGAAGTCGCGCCCTTCGAGGAAGAACTGGGTAATCGAGCGCACGATGTTGTAGTTGGAGTTTCTCTGCGTGAGGAAGAATCGCACGGGTACGCCGGTCGAGCCCGACGTCGAGTGCTCGGCGAGCTGGGCCGTCTCGTTCGGCCTGGCGAGCGAACCTTCCTTCTCGACTTGCGCGATGAGATCCTCGCGCGTCTGAACCGGAAGGTCGCCGAGTCTTATTCCCCGGATCCGGCGCGCCCCGATGCGCGCGCGCCAGATCGGCGACCTCTGCGCGGCGTAGGCCAGCAGGTTCTGCAACTGGTTCTGCTGCCAATGTTCGCGTGCCGCGCGATTTCCCGTTTCGATCGCCGCCAGATCGATGACGGCCGAGAGATATTCCTTCGGCACCTTGTCGATAAAGTTCATCGGCTTGTCGCTGAACGCGCGGTTCTTGAGCGGAAGCGATGAAAAATCCAGGCGCATGCCGGTATCCGTCCGTTCAGGGATGGCCGAAGACCCATTCTCGCATGATCGGACGCGCCGCGAGAAACGCCCTACGGGCCAAAAAAGAAGGGCGGACCGTCAGGTCCGCCCTTTGTCGTTTCGCAGCGAAGGTTTCGCCTAGCCGCCGAGGTCGATGACCGCGCGGCGGTTCTGCGGCTCGCGCACGCCAGGTCCGGTCGGCACGAGCGGATCGTGGAAGCTCTTGCCCTCGATCGAGATCGTCGAGCCGTCCATGCCTTCGCGGACCATTTCGTCCTTGACCGACTCGGCGCGGCG
>Ga0335070_10000236_pt1 | contig 63404 bp, 58 predicted proteins | sample Lox_Sample_13_FD_206722 | JGI IMG/M metagenome (GOLD analysis project Ga0335070, IMG submission 206722) | Soil microbial communities from Loxahatchee National Wildlife Refuge, Florida, United States - Lox_Sample_1.3 | ecosystem: Environmental > Terrestrial > Soil > Wetlands | place: USA...
GTAGAACAAAAGAGGTTAGGTGAAAAGGGAAAAGGGTTGAAGTAACACCACAACCATTACAGCTTTAACAGGGCATTACCAATAAAACTATTGACAACTTCCTTAGAAGAGGAAGAAAGCATGTACAACGAAAAGATCACCGAAGCCGCATTTATCTGCAATCCGGCGCATGGAATTGTTAAATACCATTCATTTTACCCCTATGCTACCGCTTGAATCACGGGGATCGGTGATTACGTCTGCACGGAACAGCTTGTGCGTGTTTATCCAAGCGACAAAACTGGATTCATTTTTCGTTGCTGTCTCTTTATCTTTGCTTTGCATTACAAACAGAAGCGCGCTTTCGGAGCTTGCTGATTGACATAGGGCCATTGTTTGAAAAGGGAGGGCATTGCCCGAAAATCGAAATTCTATCTCAGCGAATAAACATTTCAATTGCGGTTTTGTTGCCGACTCAATTGTTTTTATAAGGAACAAAGGATTGCGTTTGGATAGGCCAGTCAAGTCTGCATGGAACAGCTCATCAAGTGTCTTGTTGTCGTAATCCAGGGTAGAAAACAGCGAAATACACACTTACCTGACCTCTTTCGTCCTCGTCATTCCTGAAGAGAAACATATTGACGACAGTGCCATGAGCCATCTGATAATTCATATGATACCCTTCAACAGGGCACCCGGTAATCAAGCGATCCTTAGTATCTGTGTAGACCACGTAACATTTGGCATTATCCTGACCGTATGCAGTTGTTGAGAGAAGGATTAAAATAAAAATGGCCAGTTTCATGTCAATTCCTATTTATACGTTAATCGTCGCATACAAGTTACTATACCGGATTTTGTAGTTTGTAATGATCCTACCATGCAGTTGCTTTTTGTCAATGAGAATTTGAGATTGAGGATTTCCGATTGAATCATTGCATGGATAACGTTTATGCGCTTTTGATGACTTCAGGAAGAAGTCCTTGCCTGACTTGACACCATGTGTAAGGTCAAGTCCTAATTTTCACATTAAAAAAGCCTGTGCTCAAATTTTCATAACAAAAAAGCTCTCTTCCCTATTTTTGAAAGAGAGCTTTTAGATTTGGCTCTTTTTGTCAGTCGATTACGCTATGCGCCATGCTCTATGCCTGCCTGCCGGCAGGCAGGCGCTCTGCTTCTTTAGGCTATTGCTTCTGCCACCAATTCCGTAATATCCATTACCTTGATTTTGCCTTTTTTCTCCTTCCTCAACCTCGCCGCGGCGACCTGTAAGTTCGACTTACAGGACGGGCAGGCGGAGACAACCACTTCCGCTCCTACCTCCAAAGCCTCTAAGATCCTCTTGTAAGCGATCTCTGCCGAGAGGGCTGTGTTGAATGCCTTGAGCCCTCCTCCGCCACCGCAGCATTTGGCCAACAAGCGGTTGTTCTTAAACTCTACCAAAGCGATCCCGGGGATCTTCTTCAGCAATTCTCTCGGAGGTTCGAAGATGTTGAGGTGTCGTCCCAGGTCGCATGGGTCGTGGTAGGCCACCTTCGCCGGGCTTCTATCTTTAAATTTTAACTTTCCACCCTGGATCAATTGATCGAGATATTCAATCGCGTGAAGAACGGGCGTTTTGAAAGGAAGGTGTTTGGGGTAAAGTTCCTTAAAGGTTTTGTAGCAGCCCGCACAGGTGGTGACGATCTGTTTGGGCTGAATTTTTGAAAAGGCTTCAAGATTTTTCTTGCCCGCCTCTTTGAACTCTTGGGTTCCTACCAGATAGGAAATATATCCGCAACAAGTTTCGTCCTTTCCTAAGGCGGTATAGGAGACTTCGGCCTTGTCAAAGATATTCATAATATTGGGGATAATGTTAACATCTTGATAGGAGGCCACGCACCCGGGGAAGAGGAGGGTGTCCACCGGCCCCTTTTTCGGCTTGAAGGTCGAGGGGAAAACATCCGTTCGCTTTTCCTTCGGTTCTCCAAATGGATTCCCGGTGGCTTTGATATTCTCGATCAACGTCTTGTGAATCTCAGGAAGGAATCCGGCCTTTACCAACCGTTCACGAGCTCCTTCGACAATTTCAGAGACCACGACTCCCGCAGGGCAGGTTGCTTTGCAATTGAGACAGGTGGTGCAGAGAAAGAATTTGTCCGCCACCTCTTTGGAGGGTTCAAGGGTTCCCTTCAACAGGTAATAAGCCATGATTACTCTTCCGCGAGCATTCTCCGATTCCAGCTCGGTCTGGGCAAAGACCGGACAGCCCGCCCGGCAGAAACCGCAGTTCATGCAGGCCAAGATCTCGTTATCCACAGCCTGACCGAAGCTCTGAATCTGGTCCGGTGTCTCCACAAATTCTTTATAAGTGAAGTGGTTGAGGATATCCTTGGGGGCATCATCAAATCCCAGTTTGCCCGGATTCAAGATATTCTTCGGATCCAAGGCTTTCTTGATTGTCTTCATCACCTCATGACTTAATCCCAGCTCGTGATGAATATAAGGGGACTTCGCCATACCGATGCCATGTTCTGCGGTCAGGGTTCCTTTGTATTTCATCGTGAGATCAATGAAATCCTGCGCAATCCCTCTTATCTCCTGCCATTCCTTCTTATTTCGACCGTCGATGATCAAGGTAGCGTGGAGATTACCATCGCCGATGTGACCGAACACAGGAATGGGAAATTTGTGTTTCTCGCTGATCTTTTGAAGCTCGCGGATCGTTTCAGGGATCTTGGACATGGAGACACCGAAGTCCTCTACAAAAGGGATGAGCTTCGCCCCTCTTCTTATTTTTGAGAGAGAGGGTACCAGACCCTGACGACCCGCCCACATTTTCAACCGCTTGGCTGGATCGTCATCCCATTGGTTGCCGAAGCCGTTACATTCCTTTGAGATCCGATCGATCTTCTGGATATTCTCCTTGACGGCTTGGCGATTCCCATCGATCTCGATAAAAAGGATGCTTCCCACGTTGTCAGGTATATTGAGTCCCATTGCCTTATTGACGACATCGATCGAAACCCGATCCAGAATTTCACAAGAAGAGAGGGGGACTCCGGAGGTGATGATCCCCTCGGCAGCTCTCCCTGCATCTTCGACTGAAGGAAACCAGGCCTGAGCAAAGGCTATATATTCGGGCATGGGGATAATTCTTACTGTCACCTCAGTGATCACTCCTAAGGTTCCTTCTGCTCGGCAGAAGAGGTGGGCCAGGTCGTATCCGGAAGAGGATTTGGCGACAATTGAACCTGTTCTCATCACTCTTCCGTCAGCCAGAACAACCTCCAGGGCCAAAAGATAGTCCTTCGTGGCGCCGTACTTGATGGCCCGGTTGCCGCTTGCATTGGTGGAGACCATGCCGCCGATCGAAGCCATGGTTGCACTGCCTGGATCGGGAGGAAAGAAGTGGGTCGGAGCGAGCGCATTATTCAATTGCTGACAGATGACTCCGGGTTCCACCACCGCATAGCCGTCTTTGGGATTGATCTCCTTGATCTTGTTCATTCGGCTCACGTCGAGGACGATGCCTCCAAGGCAGGGGAGCACCGCGCCTGTGGTACTTGTTCCCGAGCCTCTGGGGATCACCTTGATTTGACGGTCGTTGGCGAGTTTGAGAATCTTCGATATCTCGTCCGTTGTCTTGGCAAAGACGACGGCATCCGGGACACCCTCATGGACAGACATATCACGGGAAAAACAGAGCCGTTCGAGACGATCTGTCTTGACATTTTTTTCACCAACAATTTGGATCAGATCCTTAATATAGTCCATCATCGCTCTCCTACCCTGCGCGCTGACTTTTCTAAAGAGGAGGCAAGGGGTGGGGTTAATAATCTTTCGGCAACTTCTCTAATTGGGCATAACTGAAGACAGGACCATCCTTGCAAACATAGAGATGGCCGATGTTGCAACGGCCACATTTTCCGATGCCGCACTTCATCCGTTTCTCCAATGAGGTGTAGATGCGCTCGTTGGGGAATCGGAGGGCCATCAATTTAGGGAAGGTGAATTTAATCATAATCGGGGGACCACAGATGACGGCAAAAGTATTTTCTGAAGTGGGCGCCACCTCTTCCAATACATTCGGGACCAGCCCAACCTTTCCCTTCCAGTCTTTATCTCCTTGATCGACCGTCACGACTAGTTTGATGTCGTTTCTCTTCTCCCACTCCGCCAATTCTTCCTTATAAAGGAGGAGACCGGGCATCCTCGCCCCGTAAACGACGGTGATGTCTTTCACTCTATTGCGATTCGTAGGATGGAGGAAAAAAGCGATTAAAGACCGTAAGGTGGTAAAAGCAAATCCGCCACCGATCACCAATACATTCTTTCCTTGAAAGAGGTCAATCGGGTAACCGTTGCCCAAAGGCCCTCGAATGCCAACCTCTGTCCCTTCTTCGATATGATGGAGGGAAGTGGTGACCACCCCTGCTTTATTGATGGTGAATTTCAGAGAACCATTTTCTGTTGGAGAGGAGGCAATCCCAAAAGGGGCCTCCCCTTTGCCCAGAATGGAGAGTTCGCAGAATTGACCGGGGGTAAACTGAAAAGCCTTCGCATCCTCTTCATTCAGAAAACCGAGCTCAAGGGTTCGGAGCATCCGATCAGATGTCTCGACGTTAGCCCCTTTGACTACCATGGGAATGGGAAGATATGGGTTCTTCATAGGACATATTCTCTCCTTCACCCGGCTCCCCACTTTGGGAGAACGAAGGGGCGAAGGGCGATTCGATTATTTATCCTTTCTGGATTTCCTTAATCGTCTGACGGATATCAAAACCAGCCGGGCAATAAAGAATACACCGGCCACAGCCGACGCACGCAATTTGATCAAAGTTTTTCGGAAAATAGTTAAATTTATGCATGATCCTTTGCCGACTTCGCTCGCGGTTGGTTGGCCTTGGGTTATGACCTGACGTTTCTAAGGAATAGAGGGTGGAAAGGCAGGAGTCCCAGTTCCTCACCCGTTGTCCTTTGTTCGTCAAAGCCTCATCCACGATATCGAAACAGTGGCAGGTTGGGCAGAGGTAGGTGCATACCCTGCAGCCCAGGCACTTTTCTTGAACCTTTTCCCAAAACGGATTCTCCACCATTTGGTCCAGTTTTTTATCGATTCCTTCTACTGGCATGGAGGCATCTGTTTTCTTGGATGCCTTCTCTTCGATCTCTTTGGCAAGATTTAAATCGTTTGGCCCGGCCTTTTTGAGGAATTCATTTTGACTGAAAGCCGTCCCTTTTTCAGTGAGCAGCTCGACCAAGTAGGCTTCGCCCAAATCGATCAAGAAAAGGTCGGATCCTTCTCGAGCGAAAGGACCTCCCTTCATCGACGTACAGAAGCATGTGGAAAGGGGATGGTTGCAGGCCATTCCGATGACGGTGGTCGCATCCCTCTTATTCGCATAGTAAACATCAGTATATTCTTTTCCAGAGAAGACCTGGTCGATCAGGCAGACCGCCTGAATATCGCAGGGCCTTGCACCGAGGATCACTCTCTTCCTTTCTACCCCCTCCGTGGAAGTAATCCGGGCCTCTTTCCCGGCTCTTTCATATCGGAACATGGTTTCCGATTGAGGAAAGAACACTTCTTTTGCAGGTTTTTGAGTGTTCGAGGCAGAGAGATCGACTTCCTCCGGCTGGTCGATCTTTTTATAAGCAAAAACTCCGTCTGCCAACCGGATGGGTGCAAAGAGATCGTATTCATCCATCAGGTTCTGCAAAAAGGGTTGGAAATCTTTTTTATCGAGCTTTAACTTCATTTGATAAATTCCTGTTTGTCTTCAGTCTTAAAGGTCGAAAGGGGAGGGGGGAGTTCCCCATCGCACCCTGCCTCAAAATCGTAGAGTTCTTTTACGTCGAGATTCAATTTCCGCGTCAGATAAGTCAGGCGGATCTCCATCGGACAGGCTCGCTCGCAAGCCCCGCACCCTGAGCACCTTCCTGTCTGGTGATAGGCGCGGACAATGTGATAGAATTCGAGGTCTGAAGGAGATAATCCCTTTTCAACCCACTTCGGATGAGAACTGTCCACAAAACATTCTGCGCAATAACACATCGGACAGGCCTCTCGACAGGCATAACACCGGATGCAGCGACTCGACTCCTTTTCAAAAAAAGTCCACCGTTCTTCAACGGACTTGCTCTCGAAATCCTTGACCTCCGGATCTATTTCGAGGAGCGGAGATTCTTCTACGGGATCGCCCACTAAAATATTCGCCTGTGCCGGATTCCGGTGGATACATAGCTGGCAGGAAGGATAAAGGAAGTCGTCTTTTTTCAGAGACGTCTTAAAATCTTCTCCCTCCACGATGATCTGATCTCCTTGCTCGTGGGCACGGAGGATTTCTCCTTTCACTGCTTTCTTAACCCTTCTTCGATCCACCATTCTCTGGCACGGAACTCCGATTAAAAACAATTGATCAGGCTTAAACCTCTTTTCAAGGGAGAGGGCGATGATCGACCGGGAATCACATCCTTTGACCACCAGGCCCACTTTAAACTGGGTCAGTTTGTGAAGATAAGTAGATAAGTTATTCTCGCAGAAGGAATTCCAGATGAGGCAATCCGCCTCATCTGGGCTTCTGACGAAAAGCGGTGTCGCACGAAGAGGAAGCGTCCCTTCACCAAAACCAATGATGACGTCGACCACTTTCTTTTCTAAAAGTTCTTTCGCCTTCTCCCGAATTTTTTCCTGAATCATCGCTCTACCAAAGGTTCGGAGTTATTCCTTCGCCTGCCCCTACTGCGGGCAGGGCGTTTGCAGTCTTAACTCTTTCGCTCCGAGCTGTTAACTCCGAACTCAAAACTTCTTTTTACAAATCGTTCGGCCGGTCCTAACTTCTTAATAGACTGGGTGATTTCATCGACAACCTGAGAAAATTTTATCCCCTCTGCCGCAGAGACCCAGGAGAACTGAACGCGACCTTCCTCAAATCCGAGGTATTTGAGGAACCGTTTCAGGGTCGCTGATTTTCTTCTGCCTACATAGTTCCCGCTGATATAATGGCAGTCTCCTGGATGACATCCAGAGACCAACACTCCATCGATCCCGTTCTGAAGGGCCTTGAGGATGAAAAGAGGATTGATCCTCCCCGAGCAGGGGACCCGGATCACCCGTATGGTCGGCGGATACTGAACCCGGGATGTTCCGGCAAGGTCTGCTCCAGCATACGAACACCAATTGCAGAGAAAGGCCAGAATTTTTGGTTCCCAATTTTTTTCTAAGCCATTTGCCATTTCCGATTTCCCATTGATCAACTACACGCCAGCTCGGTGATCTGCGCGACCACTTCCGCGTTTGTGAATCCTTTCAAATCGATAGATCCCGAGCGGCAAGAGGCGGTGCAAGCACCACATCCCTTACATAACGCGCGATTGACTTGAGCCACCTGCTTTTCGCCGACGATCGTTCTCTTCGTCAAAATCTCAATTGCCTTATACGGGCAGACACTCTCGCAAAGACCGCAGCCAATACACTTTCTCTCGTCCACCTCGGAGGTGGTGCCGATCGTCTCGAGTTCAGTCTTAGAAAGATAAGTGAGAGCACGCGCGACGGCTGCATTCGCCTGCGAGATACTTTCTTCAATGGATTTCGGGCTGTGAGCGAGCCCGGCCAGGAAAATTCCCTCTGTTGCAAAATCGACCGGTCTGAGTTTCATATGAGCTTCCAGGAAGAATCCATCCTGATTGAGGGGAACCTTCAGCATCTTTGAAAGGCTCTCATTTTCATGGGGAGGGACGATTCCTGGACTCAGCACGAGAAGATCGGTCTGGATAAGCAAATCGTCGTGGAGGATGGGTTCGTGCACAACGACACCCAGGCCTTCTCCTCCTGTTTCCAGTCGAGGTTCTCTTTCCGGGTCATAACGGATGAAGAGGACTCCGGCTTCTCGAGCTTTTTCATAATAGTCTTCTTTGAACCCATAGGTTCGTATGTCACGGTAAAGGACATAGACATTCTTCTCAGGAACCATGGATTTCAGCTTCAAGGCGTTCTTAATCGCCTCGGAGCAGCAGATCCGACTGCAGTAAGGTCTGTCATCATTTCTGGACCCGATGCATTGAATCATGACCACGTTTTTCAGATGATCTAGTTTGTCAGGATGGAGGACCATCCATTCTTCCAACTCCTTCTGAGTGATTACGCGGGCATCTTGACCATAAAGGTATTCTTTGGGCCGATATTCCTCACCACCGGTGGCAACGACGATGACTCCATGGTCGAATTCTTTAGCCTCATTTCCATTCCGGACTTTGGTTTTAAAATTTCCCACGAATCCCCCGATCTCTTCAACGCTCGTCCCGGTCATCGGGTGAATCCGCGGGTCTTTTTTCACCTCTCCGCTCAAACGCTCTAAGTGGGATTGGACATCGCTGCCGTCGAGGGTGTAGTAAATGGATCTCGCCTTTCCTCCCAGTTCAGATTCTTTTTCAACCAGATAGACTTCATAGCCGGCCTGCGCAATCTTCTGAGCAGCGGTCATTCCGGCCAGGCCTCCTCCAATCACCAGCGCCTTTTGGTTCATCGGAACCGTCTGTGTCGAAAGAGGATCGAGGAGAGCCGCCTTGGCGATGGCCATTCTGACGAGATCCTTTGCCTTCTCTGTCGCCTCTTTGGGCTGAGTCATGTGGACCCAGGAGCACTGATCCCGAATATTGGCCATATCGAAAAGATAACGATTGAGCCCTGCCTCACGAATCGTATCCTGGAAGAGGGGTTCGTGGGTTCGAGGCGTACAGGAAGCGACCACCACCCGGTTTAATTGATGTTCTTCGATCATCTTTTTCATCTGTTCTTGTGTATCCTGTGAACAGGTATAGAGATTTCCTTCTGCATGGACAACGTTCGGCAGTGTTTTGGCATATTCTACAACCGCGGGGACATCCACGACCCCACCGATGTTGATCCCGCAGTGACAGATGAAGGCACCGATGCGTGGTCCCTGATAATTCACATTCTTCTCAGGAACATATTCCTTCTCCGTGACCAGCGTTCCCCTGGATTCGGCGAGAAGAGAAGAGGCTTCTGCTGCCACAGCACTCGCCTGGGCAACGGTCTCAGGAACATCTTTTGGGCCGGAGAAAACACCGCTGACAAAGATCCCCGGCTTCGACGTTTGGAGCGGAGAGAAGGTGGAAGTCTTGGCAAAACCATATTCGTTGAGATCGATATCAAAAATATCTGCGATCTCCTTGTGAGTTCGTGTGGGTTCGAGGCCAACGGAAAGCACAACGAGGTCAAACTCCTCGGAAACCATCTCTCCTTCCTCAGTTTCATAATGGATGGTCAGATCGCTCGTCTTTGGATCCTCTTTGACGTGGGAGACGCGGGACCGGATATACCGGACGCCATATTCCTTGTCAGCCCTTTCAATATATTTGTCAAAATCCTTCCCGTAGGCCCTCATGTCCATGTAGAAGATCGTGGCTTTCATTTCCGGAGCATGCTCTTTGGCGATCACCGCCTCCTTCGTTGCGTACATACAGCAAACAGAGGAGCAGTAACCTTTTCCGATATGAGGATCTCTTGATCCCACGCACTGAATCCACGCCACCCGGTGGGGGTGCTTCTGATCGGATGGTCTGACGACCTGGCCTTTAAAAGGTCCGGAGGCGGAGAGAAATCGCTCGAATTCAATACTCGACACGACATTGGAAAATCTCCCATAGCCGTATTCACTTTTCAGCGAGGGTTCAAATTCATCGAATCCCGGAGAAAGAATGATCGAGCCGACCTCAATCTCCAGCTGTTCATCCTTCATCCAATGATCAATGGCCTTTGCCTCACAGGCCTTGATGCATTCTAAACATTCCGAACAACCTCCACATTGAAGACAGCGTTCTGCCTCGCGGATCACATCCTCTTCTTTAAGACCAAGGCTCACTTCTTTGAAGTTCCTTCTTTCTCCGAGGGGAAGTGAGGCCATCGTCGCTCTTTCTCGATACTCCACGCCATCGATATCAATTTTGATATATTCTTTCTGTGGGCCTTCTTCCTCTCGACCAGCCCTCAGGTCTTCTCCCTTTAGGTATCGATCGATAGAAATGGCTGCTTTTCTTCCAGCCCCCATGGCATCGATATAAGTTTGAGGGCCAGTCACTGCGTCTCCACCAGCAAAAATGCCTTTAACACTGGTCTCAAGGGTGAGAGGATCGGCTTCGATTCCTCCCCAGCGAGTCGTCTTAATGCCATCTTTCTGGCTGAGGAATGAGAGATCGGAGGATTGGCTGATAGCTGGGATGATGGTGTCTGCCTTGATGATGAATTCTGATCCGGGAACGGGTACCGGCCTGGGTCGGCCGGATTCATCGAGATTACCCAACTCCATTCGGATACATTCCATTCCCTTTATCTGGCCATTCTCAATTATCCACCGGCTTGGGGCCGTAAGGTATTCAATTTTGATCCCTTCATGCGCTGCTTCTTCGATCTCCTCTTCCTGGGCTGGCATCTCAGCACGAGTACGACGGTAAGCAATGGTGACTTCTTTCGCTCCAAGTCGGAATGCTGTTCTCGCCGCATCGATCGCTGCATTTCCGCCACCGACCACCACCACTTTTTCACCTATCTTGACGGATTCTCCTAATGCCACCTTTCTCAGGAAGTCGACAGCATGAATTTCTTGAGACTTTCCTCCCTCGAGGCCAAGTTTTCTGCTTTGATGAGCACCTGTGGCAATGAAGATAGCCTCATAACCCTGAGCCTTGAGGTCTTGGAGGGTAAGTTTCGAACCAATCGGAGTATTGAGCTTCAACTCAACACCCATCCGAAGAAGGTAACCAATTTCCTTATTCAGGATACTCCGCGGTAAACGATATTCAGGAATTCCCACGGCAAGCATTCCGCCGGCCACTGGTAATGCTTCGAAGACAGTAATGCCATAGCCCTTCTTTCTCAAGTCATAAGCAGCGAGCAACCCTGCGGGTCCTGCGCCCACAATCGCAACCCTCTTCCCATTTTCTTCGGGGACGGTGAGATCGGTTTTATCTTCTTTTTCAATGTCCGAGACGAATCGTTTGAGGCCGTCGATCGCAACGGATCGCTCCACGTCTTTTCTCCGGCAAAGCGATTCACAGGGATGGGTACAAATTCGACCGGTAATGCCGGGGAAAGGATTTTTTTGTCGGATGAGTGCCAAAGCTTCTTCAAATTTACCGACGGAAATAAGAGCGAGATATCCCTGAGCATTGACATGGATCGGACAGGTGGCCCGGCAGGGTGGTGTCCCTTTCTTGTCAATGCCGTAAGCGCTCGGCATGGCCTGAGCAAAGAGTTGGTAGGCGGCAGCGCGGGTCACGAGTCCCTGCTCGTAATCGTTCGGGATCTTGACAGGGCAGACTTTTGCACACTCTCCGCAGGCCTTGCAGTTTTCAATGCTCACATAGCGGGCCTTCTTCTGGATACGAACCTTGAAATGTCCAGGCTCTCCTTGGACTGCCTGGACCTTCGCGTTCGTCAGGATCTGGATATTCCGATGTCTTCCCGCATCGACCAGTTTCGGGGACATGATGCACATGGAGCAATCATTGGTGGGAAAGGTCTTATCCAACTGGGCCATGGTCCCGCCAATGCTCAGACTCTTCTCTAACAGATAGACCTTGAAACCCGATTCAGCAAGGTCCAAGGAGGTCTGAATTCCTCCTATCCCTGCGCCGACGACGAGTACGGCTCCAATCGGGTCCTTGGAAGATTGGCTCATTTCAATCCGCTCTCCTGTTAATCTTCTTCACCAATTCAGTCGTTTTCACCCGGTTCATCTTCATCCCCAGTTCATCCGGTCCAAATCCCAGAGCCAACCCCAGGAGCTGGGGATAATAGAGGACGGGAAGTTTGTATTCTGTTTGAAAGTTCTTCTCGATTTTGCGTTGATTCCCTTCGTACATGACATTGCAGAAGGGACAGATCAGGATCATCGCATCGGCCTGTTGAGCTCGAAGATGGTCCAGTTTTCGATGGGCCATCGCCAAGGCGACCTGCTCATCCATCGCTAAGACCCCTCCTCCGCAACACTGGAGTTTATCTTCATATTGGACGGCTTGGGCTCCGGTGGCCTTGATCAAATTATCCAGACTTTCCGGATTCTCCGGATCTTCTGTTCTGTTGTAGATGGTAGAGGGTTTAATGTAGTGACATCCGTAATGAGGAGCCACGTGGAGGGAAGAGAGATCGACTTGAACCTGGTCAATAATCTTTTTTTGTCCCACTTCCTGGTCGAGGACCCTTACAAAATGGGTGACTCGAATTCCGCCTTCATAACGTAATCCCACCCATTCGAAGAGGTCTTCGTTGATACGCTTCCTGAGCTTTTCATCCTCCTGAAGCTCGTGGTTGGCTTCTGTCAGGGAACCACAACAAGCACTACAAAGAGTACAGAGAGGAAGGCCTTTCTTCTCGGCCAGGGCCAGATTGCGGGCAGCCATCAGCAGGTAAGCATACCGATGGACCGATTTGATGGGATAACCGCAGCAGCTGAAATCGGGATCATCGGAGAGGTGAAGGCCGAGCCTTTTGGCCACCTTTCTCGCCGAGATCTCATAATTTAACGCTCTGACCGGAACCGTACACCCCAGAAACAGGGTATAGTTCGAGTTTTGAGGACTATCCACTGTTTTGCTCTTCACGATGGAAACCTAATTTCTCTAAGATCTTCTTGACATCCTCAGTTTTTCCACAAAGGAGAGGGAGGTTCGATTCCTTTCTTTTCTCGTTTTCAAAATCGGTGATCTCTAAGAGACGGCCGAACGAAGCCAGGAGATCTAACTGACTCTTGATGGAAGAAGGAAGATACCCTTCTCGCACCGCAATGTTCTTGATGGCATTCATCAACTCAGGGATTTTCACATTTTGGGGACACCTTTCAAAACAGGTGTAACAAGAGGAGCATAGCCAGATGAAGTCGCTCGAGAGAACTTCTTTTTTCAACCCCAGGATCGCCATCCGGATAATCCTTCTAGGATTGTAATGGTCGGTGACCTCCCGGACAGGACAACCTGCTGTACAGGTGCCGCACGAAAAACATTTTTTAATGTTCTCCCCTCCGGGCTCGGAGGCAATGAGTATCTTGAAGTTTGGGTCGAATGTTTTGGAGTCGATCATTTCATTTGCACTCAAAAAGAGGATCAATTATTTATAAGACGGGCGACCTCTTTTTTCAATAAAGAGGCTACTTCTTCTCTTGCCCCATTTTTTTCACGCGAGCGATTTCAGACTTTATGAATTCAGCCAGGTTATCTCCCTTTATTAAATTCTTAAGCTCCTCCTGAAGATTGGAGGGAGTGATCTTGCATATCCAACCCTTTTCATAAGGGCTCTCATTGATCAGTTCGGGAGTATCCTCAAGTCCTTGATTGCACGATTCCACTTTTCCGGAAACGGGAGCATAGACCCTGCCCACCCATTTACCGGATTCCAAGGAGCCGCAAGGTTTCCCCTGTTCAAGGGTTTTGCCCGGAGCTGGCATTTCGACATAGACAATTTGGCCTGCTAATTTTTGTGCAAAATCATTTGTGCCCATCGTTACCACATTTCCTTCAACTTTTGCCCAAAAATGTTCTTTGTGATAGTATAGATCATCTGGGAATGTATAGCCTTCGATTTCCATTGTGCTCCCTCCTTTTCAGCTTTATGATGACGCATCCTGAAACTTGACAAGTATTTTCAATAATAATAGAATGTAAAAAAAATCACAAGGGAAAAATTATCGCTTCCGCGAAAAATTTTGCGGGGGGTGGGAACCCAAAGGGGGTGTCTTATGACAGTTAGTAAATGGATTACCGCAGGAACAGTTCTAAAAATGATGGCAACCCAATATCCTGATAAACCCGGGGCGGGGGATAAATTCAGAAAAATGACCTTCAAAGAGTGGAACGACAGGAGTTGCCGCTTAGCAAACGTATTGACCAGGATGGGGCTTAAAAAGGGAGATCGATTTGCCATCTTGGCGTATAATTGTCTTGAGTGGATGGAAATTTATGCAGCGTCTGCAAAGGCCGGATTCGTTACGGTCCCAATTATGTTCCGTCTCGCCCCTCCTGAAATGGAGTATGTGGTGAACCATGCAGAATGTAAGGCATTTTTAGTTTCAAAGGATTTTGTTCCGACTGTCAACTCCTTCCGTAACAGACTCCGCCTTATCTCGCCGGAAAATTATGTTTATTGGGGAGATGATCAGACACCGGAGGGCTACCAATCCTACGAAAAACTGATCGCGGGAGCTTCTCCTCAAGAACCCGATGTCATGGTTGATGCAGACGATATCTGGAATCTTATGTACACCTCCGGTACAACCGGCAAACCAAAAGGGGTGGTCCGGACCCATGAAAACAATCTTGCCCAATACGTTCTGAATGCGATGAACACGGGGATCAGACCCGATGATTGCGTGATGCTTGTCATGCCGATGTGTCATATCAATTCCATCTATTATTCGTTTACCTACACCTACTGCAGTGCAAGAGTTTTCGTCTACAATATGGTCAGTTTCGATCCGGAGGATCTGCTGAAGACAATTCAGAAAGAGAAGATCACGTTCACTTCGCTTGTCCCGACCCATTACATCATGATCCTCTCTCAGCCTGATGAGATTAAAAAGAAATATGATGTGAGCTCGATGCGGCAGCTCCTCATCTCTTCTGCTCCCGCCCGCAAAGAAACCAAAATGGCCATCATGGAATATTTCAAGAATGCAGAGCTGTGGGAAGCTTACGGTTCAACCGAAGCGGGTCTTGTCACATTGCTCAGGCCGGAAGAACAATTCAAGAAGTTGGGATCCATCGGGAGGGAGATCTGGGGGTCAGACCGAATCAAGATTTTGAATGAGGAGGGCAAAGAGGTGCCGGATGGACAGGTGGGAGAGCTTTACTCACGGACACCGCATGTCTTTAAAGAGTATTGGAAGGATCCCGAGAAGACCAAATCGGTTTTTCAGGGAGAGTGGTTCTCGGCGGGGGATATGGCTTTCCGGGACCCGGATGGATACTATGTCTTGGTGGATAGAAAGGCGAACATGATTATTAGCGGAGGCGAAAATATTTTCCCGTCAGAGGTCGAGAATCTTTTGGGGTCCCATCCTGCGGTAAAGTATGTGGCCGTGATTGGAATCCCCCATGAAAAATGGGGAGAGTCAGTAAAGGCGATTGTCACCTTGCAGCAGGGGAAAACAGCAACCGAAAAAGAGCTCATTGACCATTGCAGAGGAAAGATCGCAGGGTATAAAATTCCCAAATCGGTTGATTTTATCAAGGATGAAGAGATGCCCATGACACCCACGGGAAAGATCCTCCATCGGATCTTGAGGGAGAAGTATGGGAAGTGGAGTGACCTAAAATAACTCTCTTTCGCGTGAATAATTCGTGAAGGCCCAAGAGAATGACCTTGGGCCTTTTTATTAAATTTTTTCTTGCAAACTCGTGTGTTATAAGATATATTATCTTGTTACCAAGGGTTGAAAGCTGCCCTTGGTTTCGTTTTGTTAGCCTGCTGACCGTACCTCCTGCCGGCTGGGTAATCTAAAGAGGAGTTTTGCATGTTGAAAGCTTTAAAATGGAAGTTCTTGCTCTATGGTGCGATCACGGCTTTCTGTATTCTTCTTCTTGTGCCGACCGTGACCTCAGAGTTGCCTCAGTGGTGGAGCAAGGTCTTGCCTGCTGAAAAGATCCACCTCGGCCTCGATCTGCAAGGAGGCATGTATCTCCTTCTGGGAGTTCAAGGAGATAAGGCCGTAGAGAGTTACATGGAGCAGATCAAGAACAACCTGAGGGATGACCTCAAGGAGCGTGGAATTCCGGTCGGGAAGCTGGAATCAGATAAGACCGGCCAAATCGTGCTGGAATTTTCAGGAGCTAAAGAGAAGGTGGACAATCTTCTCGCCCAACGCTTCACGATGCTGCGTGAACTTTCTTCCTCCGGTGGAGAGGGAGGGATATGGAAATATCAATTGGTCCTGGATAGTAAGGAAATAGCAGAGATAGAGAAGCGAGCAATCGAACAGGCGCTGGAAATCATTCGAAATCGAATCGACCAGTTCGGTGTTTCAGAACCTGAAATTACCCTTCAGGGCACAGATCAGATCCTGGTCCAACTTCCAGGGATCAAAGATCCTCAAAGGGCGATTAATTTAATCGGCCAGACTGCGTTGCTGGAATTCAAGCTGCTCGACGAAGAGGGAAACGTGGATGAGGCATTAAAAGGGAATATCCCTCCAGGAGACATCATTCTTTACCAGAGATCCGTGGATCCTCAGACAGGCGCAGTGAGAAGGGTTCCTTATTTGCTCAAAGAGAAAACAATGATGACGGGTGAGTTCATAAAGGATGCTCGTGTGGCGCTCGACTCACAGTTCCATGAACCCTATGTGGCGATTGAGTTTACAGATGTGGGAGCGAAATTGTTCGAACAGATCACCGCGGCCAATGTGAAGAAAAGGTTGGCCATCATCCTCGACAACAATGTCATTTCAGCTCCCGTCATCCAGGAAAGAATCGGCGGTGGGAGGGCCCAGATCACCGGCCGGTTTGACACAAAAGAGGCAAGTGATCTAGCCATTGCTCTCAGGTCAGGGGCATTGCCTGCACCGGTCAAGATCCTTGAACAGAGGACCGTAGGACCCTCTCTGGGGCAGGACTCGATTCACAAAGGAATCATCTCCACCTTGATCAGTGCGGCCCTGGTCGTCCTTTTTATGATTGTCTATTATAAGGCTTCAGGTGTGATTGCAGATGTCGCCCTCGTTTTGAATATCATCATGACCCTGGCTGTCCTCGCTCTTTTCCGTGCAACCCTTACCCTTCCAGGTATTGCCGGTTTAGTCCTCTCGGTTGGAATGGCGGTGGATGCGAACATCTTGATTCACGAGCGGATCAAAGAGGAGCTAAGGTTTGGGAAAACGGTTCGAGCAGCCATTGATCAGGGCTATCATCGGGCCTTCTCTGCGATTATCGACTCCAATTTAACGACCTTGATTTCTGGAATTATTCTTTATCAGTTTGGGACGGGTCCGGTAAAAGGATTTGCAGTCACATTGAGCATTGGCATTTTGGCCAATATTTTTACAGCTGTCTATATTACAAGAGTTATTTTCGATTATGTCACCCTTAGGCCGGGGGTCAAAACTCTCAGCATATAATTCTCCCTTTTCCTCTCTTTATTGAGGGGAATACCGCCAGCAACAGGATAAACTGATGGCGGAAGGGACTTAGAGGAATTGAAGCTTTATGGAATTAATCCCACATGATACCCGTTTCGATTTTATCGGGAAAAAGAAGATTACGCTTTGGATATCAACAGCGGCCATTCTGATCAGCTTTGCCTCTATCTTTCTCCACGGCGGATTGAGATATGGGGTCGACTTTTCAGGAGGTTTGGTAGCCGAGATCAAGTTTTCAAAACCCGTTGATGTTTCCGAAGTTCGAAGTGGGGCTGATGCGATCGGCCTAAAGGATGCGATTGTTCAAAGATTCGGAGGGGAGAATGAGTTTCTGATCCGCGTGGAGAAGGCAACCGAGGATTTGGAAGCGATGTCCAAATCGCTCCAGACCTCTCTTCAGGGCCGATTCAAAGATAACCCGGTGGAGATTCGGAGAGTAGAGGTTGTAGGGCCTAAGGTTGGAAAAGATCTGAAAACAAAGGCCATGTGGGCGGTAGGACTCGCCTTCTTGGGCATCCTGATCTATGTGGCCTTCAGGTTTCACGAAATTTCTTACGGTCTCGGTGGCATCGTCGCCCTGTTTCACGATGTCGTCGTGACTTTCGGCGCCATCTCAATTTTCAACATAGAATTTTCATTAAATGTCTTAGCTGTCATTTTGACGATCATCGGTTTCTCAATTAACGATACCATCGTTATTTTCGACCGGGTCAGGGAGAATGTCAAAAAGATGAGAAAAGACGACCTGGTAACGATTTTCAATGTTAGCATCAATGAAACGCTTGGGAGGACCATTCTTACAACCGGTACAGTCATGATGGTCGTTTTGATCCTTTTCTTCTTCGCAGGAGAGGTGATCCACGATTTTACGATTGCTCTGATTGTCGGGCTGATCACCGGAACGTATTCTACCGTCTATATTGCAAGCCCGGTCGTACTATTCTGGGAGCAGCACGTTTCAAGAGGAAGGAAAGGAAGACGGTAGGTAAACTGTGGTATAATTTGTGGCAGAAGCGAGAGGATTGTCTTAAATTTATTTTTTGAAGGTGATGGAATGAAGACTTATCAGGCGAAAAAGGAAGAATTGGACCGTAAGTGGTATCTGGTCAATGCCGAAGGGAAGGTTTTGGGGAGACTATCTACTGAGTTGGTAAAGGTATTGAAGGGAAAGAATAAACCGACCTATACTCCCCACATGGACACGGGAGATTTTGTTGTCGTGGTCAATGCCGGGAAAGTGACTTTGACTGGAAAGAAGATGAAAGACAAAATCTACTATCATCATACGGGTTATCCCGGTGGGATTAAAGAGATGAATGCTGAAAAGCTCTTGGCGAAAAAACCCACGGAGATGATCAGGATGGCGGTGAAGGGGATGCTTCCGAAAAATAGTCTGGGCCGTCAGATGCTTCGGAAGCTGAAGATCTATGCAGGGCCAAATCATCCACACGATGCACAGAAGCCTGTGCCCCTGGAATTAGGTTAGAGGTTTCACGATTGAATTGTGACACAATCATCAGAAAATCTCCCCCCGCCCCTCTTCGCCAAAGAGGGGTAATTCCTCCCTTTGGAAAAGGGAGGGAAGGAGGGATTTTACAAACTAATGTCGGTATTATTATAAGACCTTAGCAAGAAGGAGAGAAAGAAAGTGACAGAACCGATTTATGCTACTGGCAAAAGAAAGACCTCCATCGCAAGGGTTTGGCTTGAACCCGGAGAAGGAAAGTTTGTCGTCAACGAGAGGGCATTGAGAGAATACTTCGGGAGAGAGACCTGTGAAATGGTCACGCTTCAGCCCTTAGAACTTACCGGAACTCGAAATCAGCTCAATATAAAGGTGAATGTTCAGGGAGGAGGTATCTCGGGGCAGTCTATTGCCATCCGTCACGGGATCTCAAAGGCCCTTCTCCAGTATAATTCTGAATTTAAAGATGTTCTGAAAAAAGCTGGTTTTCTCACACGTGATTCAAGGGTCAAAGAGCGAAAGAAATATGGGAGAAGAGGGGCCAGGCGAAGGCCGCAGTTCTCTAAAAGATAATTCCATGACCATATCAGTCTACTTCAAAAGGGAGGTCATGGTACCTCCCTTTTTTTATGTAAGATAATGTAGCACCCTCATTAACTGAGGGCGAAGAATGATCGTCGGCATAAATGGCGACGCTACATTTTCACCGCTATGCGCATAGCGAAAGGGTGGCCTATGAAGACGAAAGTTGGAATCATTGGGGCAACGGGATATACCGGACTGGAGCTTCTTCGTTTCCTAATCCATCACCCGCAGATTGAAATCACGGCGTTGACTTCACAGAAATATGCCAGCGTTGAGATCGGACAGGTCTTTCCGGCACTCACGAATCAAATCCAGATCAAGTGCGAGGAACTTTCTGCCGAACGGATTTCAGAAAAGGCGGACTTTCTCTTTACGGCAGTTCCTCATAAGACGGCTATGGAAATCGTCCCGGTATTTTATCGGAAGGGAAAACGGATCGTCGATCTTAGCGCAGATTTTAGGCTTAAGGATGCCAACATCTATGAGAAATGGTATCAAAAACATACGGCAACAGATTTACTTCCAGAGTCTGTTTATGGCTTGCCAGAGCTTCATCGAGAAGAGATTCGGACGGCCAAAATCGTTGGCAATCCAGGCTGCTATCCTACCGGGGCGTTGATCGGTCTAATTCCTCTGGTTAAGAATGGACTGATTGCCCACGAAGGGATTGTGGTCGATTCCAAATCCGGCGTCAGCGGAGCAGGCCGGGATGTGGTTCTGGAGTCTCTCTTCTGCGAGGTGAACGAAGGGGTGAAAGCTTATAAGATATTTGCTCACCGTCACACTCCAGAGATCGATCAGGAACTGAGCCAAGTGGCTCGGAAAGAGATGAGAGTCACGTTTGTTCCACATCTCATCCCGATGGACAGGGGGATCTTATCTACCCTCTATGTTCATCTTAAGAAAAAGATGAAGACCGATGAGTTGCTCAATGCCTTCCACGATTTTTACAGGGGAGAGCCCTTCGTCCGAATCTATCCAAAAGGGAAACTCCCGGATACGAAAGATGTGAGGGGTTCTAATTTTTGTGATATTGGCGTCGCGGTCAATGAACCAGACGACCGGGCTGTTGTCGTGACAGCGATTGACAATCTCGTAAAAGGAGCGTCCGGCGAAGCCGTCCAGAATATGAATATCATGCTGGGATATCCTGAAACGATGGGCCTCGAATTATTACCCCTGGTCCCGTAGGGCATAAGGCAATTCATGATTGCCCCTGCGCCTTTTCGCAATCCGAAATCCACAATCCAAATTCATTTCCATTTTACAACCCTACCGGATTCTGTTAGATTGTTTTCCAAATGACGACAAAGCCCGTCACCCCCATGATCAAGCAGTATCTCCAGATTAAGAGTCAGTATCCGGATGCCATTCTTTTCTTTCGGATGGGGGACTTCTATGAGATGTTTTTCGAAGATGCCCGAGTCGGCTCTCGTGAACTGGACATTGCACTTACCTCAAGGGATAAAGGTCAAAAGGATAGTGTTCCTCTCTGCGGGGTCCCTCATTTTGCGGCTGAAACGTATATCTCCAAACTATTGCAAAAAGGGTATAAGGTCGCCCTCTGTGACCAGGTAGAAGACCCGAAACTCGCAAAAGGGATTGTCAAAAGAGAAGTAGTCAGGGTTTTCACTCCAGGTCTGACGATCGATACAATTCAGTTGGGGACCGGAGAAAATAATTATTTGATGGGGTTTTGTGCAGCCGGAGAGGTTTTCGGGCTCGCCTTTTTGGACATATCGACTGGAGAATTGAAAGCCTGCCAAATCTCGGGATTTGAACCATTCGTTAGCGAAGCCCTTCGAAATGAACCCAAGGAAATTTTATCCTTCAAGGAATTCCGGGGTCATCCACGCTTTGCAGAATTTAAAGAGAACTTTGAGAATGGTTTGATTACCTATGTCGACGATCTAAAATTTGATGCCATCCCTTCTTTCAATGAGCAGGAACGGGATTCGATCCCAGAGAAAGCTCCTTTAGCTGCTCAGGCTGTAGCCATGGTTCTTCGCTATGCAGAGGAGAACCAGAAAAAACACCTCTCCCATATCCGGCCCCTCTCCTTTTATCAGGTTCAGGATTTTATGGTTGTCGATGAAGTGACAAAAAGAAACTTAGAGCTCACTCAATCTGTCTTTGAACAGGGCAAAAGAGGTTCTCTTTTCTGGCTCTTGGACGAAACCATAACCCTGATGGGAAGTCGGACTTTGAAGCAGTGGTTGAATTATCCTTTGATAGATATCAAAGAGATCGGAAGCCGTCTGGAGGGGATCTCTGAACTGAAAGAGAAGAAGATCGAAAGGAAACAACTGCGGGAGTCCTTAAGGGGAATTCAGGATATCGAAAGGTTGACCTCACGGATCTTTCTCGGACATGCCAACGCTCGTGATCTCATCGGATTGAAAAATTCGCTCCAAAACTTGCCTGTTGTCAAAGCATACCTCCAGCCCTTTGACGCTTCAATGACCAGAGAATATGCATCAGAAATAGAGAATTTTGATGATCTCCATCGGCTTCTCGAATCCTCCATCATGGATAACCCTCCCCTGACGATTAAAGAGGGAGGAATGATCAAGCCGAACTTTGATAGGGAACTGGATGACTTAAGGGAGATCGGTCGCGAGGGAAAGGGATGGATCCTTCAACTGGAAGCGGAGGAGAAGAAGAAGACGGGAATTTCCACTTTGAAAGTTCGATATAACCAGGTCTTCGGATACTATATAGAAGTGACCAAAAGCAATCTTCACCTCGTTCCAGACCGCTATATCAGGAAACAGACCCTGGTGAATGCAGAACGGTTTATCACTCCAGAGCTCAAGGAATTTGAAACAAAGGTATTGGGAGCCGAAGAGGCAATCTGCCACCTGGAATACAGGCTCTTCGAAGAGGTCCGGAAGAAGGTCTCAGATGAAACGGCGAGGCTCCAAAAGACGGCCTCGGCAATCGCCATCATTGATATTCTGGGTTCCCTGGCAGAGATTGCGGATCGGTATGATTACGTTCGACCTGTTGTGGACGAGGGGGATGAGATCATCATTCGTGATGGGAGGCATCCTGTCCTGGAGAGAATGGGGCTATCGGAAAGATTTGTTCCGAACGATTCCCAGATGGATACCGATGAACACCAGCTTCTCATCATCACTGGGCCAAATATGGCCGGCAAATCAACCTATTTAAGACAGGTGGCCCTTATCGTTTTGATGGCTCAGATGGGCTGTTTTGTTCCGGCAAGCGAAGCGAGGATCGGAGTGGTGGATCGGATCTTCACCCGCATCGGCGCTCTGGACAATATTATGAGGGGGCAGAGCACCTTCATGGTGGAGATGATGGAGACGGCTCGCATCTTAAACCAGGCAACTTCGAGGAGCCTTGTCGTTTTGGATGAGATTGGAAGAGGGACCAGCACTTTTGACGGGTTGAGCATTGCCTGGGCAGTGGCCGAGCATCTTCACGATCATCCCTCGCTCAGGCCGAAGACCCTTTTTGCAACGCATTACCACGAATTGACGGAATTGTCCCTCACAAAGGAACGGGTAAAAAATTACAATGTGGCAGTGAAGGAGTGGGGAGGAGAGATTATCTTTCTCAGAAAAATTGTGGAGGGAGGAACCAATCGGAGCTACGGGATTCAAGTGGCGCGTCTGGCAGGCCTTCCCCAAAAAGTGATCGATCGGGCGAAAGAGATCCTTTCCAATCTGGAGAAGGGCGAGTTGGATGCCCTGGGGATGCCGAAAATTGCGACGACTAAGATACTGGCGTTGAAGCCCAAACCTCCTTTACAACCTTCTCTTTTTGTCCAGCCTGATCCCATCCGATCTGAGTTAAAGAGGATCAAGACCGATCAATTGACCCCTATTGAGGCGTTGAACATTCTGGATGAACTGAAGAAGAAGGCGGCAAAAGAGGACTGAGTGACTAAAGTGACTAGATTGCCTAAAGTGCCTAAATGGATCATTAAACTTTAGTCACTCTAGCTCACTTTAGAATATTTTAGGCACTGATTCATATGATTGATTTCCCTAAAGCAAGATTGAAGATGGTGGAAGAGCAGATCATCGCAAGGGGGATCAAAGATGACAAATTGATTGCTGCCATGAAGAAAATCCCTCGCCATCTCTTCGTTGAAGAAGCCCTCCAGAGCCAAGCCCACACTGACCATCCGCTGCCCATCGGAGAAAAACAGACGATCTCCCAACCGTACATGGTCGCACTTATGACCGAAGCATTGCTCTTGACCGGGAAGGAAAAGGTCTTAGAGGTCGGGACAGGATCCGGGTATCAGGCAGCCATTCTAGCAGAACTGTCCGAGAAGGTCTTTTCTGTCGAAAGGATTCGTTCCCTGGCCATCCGGGCAAGAAAGCTGCTCTATGAGTTGGGGTATTTCAACGTAGAAATCAAAATTTTTGACGGGACGTTCGGATGGATGGAGGAAAGTCCCTTCGATGCGATCATGGTCACAGCGGGGTCTCCTGATATTCCCCAGCCTCTGATCGATCAATTGTCCGTCGGCGGGAGACTGGTGATTCCTGTTGGAGACGCTCTCGTCCAGGATCTATTTCGAGTGACCAAGACAGAAGAGGGAGTGAAAAAGGAAGACTTAGGCGGCTGCCGATTTGTTAAGCTGATAGGAAAATATGGGTGGGAAGCCGAATGAGAAAATGTTCTTGATGTTGTTTTTTATTTCGGCGGTATTCGTTTTAAGTGCCTGTGCTCGTACAAAGGCCCCGATCGAAAAGCGACTTACATCTCAAGAGATGAGAGGGGTCTATCATGTTGTGGAGAGGCATCAAACTTTTTATCGCATTTGTAAAACCTACGGCGCCGATCTCAATGAGGTTGCCTCGTTAAATCGAATTCCAGACCCCGGCAAGATTCAAACCAGTCAGCGAATTTTTATCCCGGGTGCAAAAAAGGTTTTGAAAGTCGAGATTTATATCGACGACGTCGTATCGGAACAAGGGGAGAAGACAAAGGTTGCTTATAAGAGATTCGATTTTATCTGGCCGGTTGAAGGAAAGATCAACCAGGGTTTTGAAGAGGCTGAGAACAGGAGACATCAAGGGATTGATATCTCCTCTACAGTCGGATCACCGATCAAAGCTTCGAATGCCGGGACTGTCATTTATTCCAATAACACGATCAAGGGGTACGGAAATTTAATTATTCTTCGCCATTCAGAGGAACTTGTTACCGTCTACGCCCACAACCAAGTGAATCTGGTAGAAGAGGGGACATGGGTGGAGAAGGGGCAAGTCATCGGAAAGGTGGGCCAGACGGGAAGAACGTCAGGACCTCACCTCCATTTCGAAATCAGAAAAAATAACAGAGCGATGGACCCCTTGCTATTTTTGAGATGATTACTATAGATTGACAGGGGGGACTGGACAGGGAAAAGCGTTGAAAATAGGGACTTCAATGAGAGGTTTATGATATAATTATGATAGGTTAAGGATGGGGTTGGAAAATCCAGTCATGTCACAAAAAATTAAGAAAAAGAGGGAATTCGTGACAAACACTCTGGATTTTTTTGCCGTGACAAATTGTGCGGTCACACTCCCTCGGTTGTCACTTCTCGCAGCTTAAGGTAGGCATTTTTTTGAGCGGCCGTCGCTGTAAGTTTCCTTATTACGTTGTGATCACAACGTGAACACAGTCTGATCATCTTCGGCCGTCACTTCGCCGCTCATGGTGGGGATTTTTTACGGCGGCTCGATTCGATTGATTCTCCAAAAAATTTTGCGCCGTCGCCGACCGTCGCGCTCAACCTGGAGGGGCCGGCCCGAATAAGCGATGTGGTACTGGCCGGACCTTCAATGTTCTCTGCTAAAAATCCCTTTGAATAAAATTTGAATTAAGAGTAAACTCACTCCAATCAAAAAGTAGGGGGAGCGGGAGGACTCAAAATGGGAATCTGGCACACCTTGGGTTACGGAGCCTTGGGGGGCTTTCTTAACTGTATTCTATTTGCTGGCGGGTTCCTTATGCCAAAAATAACAAATGACGAGGGGCAGTGGGTTTGTCACCCAGGATTCCTCGGGAATATTGTCATGGGGGCAGCGGCAGGCTTTCTGATAGATGCATTTATAGCGTCGGAAATTGGCGGTAACAAAGAGCCCGCCCTCGTACTACTCGCTGGTATTGGAGGGGGAAATGTGTTGATTTCTCTTTTGCAGCAACATATAATGAAGGTGAAAGAAGATAAAGTTAAAGCCCTTGCTAACGTGGCCAAAGAGGTCACTGAAGCGAAATAGGATCAAGCCAATATTATTAGGAGGCTCAATGGATAAAAAGGCAAAGGAAGAAATTCTAAAAAACATAGAAAAGCTAAGGTCCGCGAGCACCTCGGGAGATATAGCAAAAATTGAACAGGAGACCATTCAAATCATCAGAAAGTCTTCTGAGGCGAACGGAAACAAACCTACCCGCGAAAACGAGTAACCCTATTTTGATTTCTTAAGAACCCGTCGCCGTGAGTTCCTTCGAAAAAATCAACCGCCAGCAATCCATCTCTTTCCATTCCCGTGGACCAGAAGTATCACGTTGTGGTCACAATGCGTCCAAGACAATAAAAATTTTCGGCCCCCTGGACCCTTCCCTCTTGGCGCTATGCGACCTCAACCTTCCGCATACTAACCTTCGGTCTAAGGACTTTGAGTTGGGCTAAAATAGCGTCAACCTTAGCGGGCTCTCCTTCGCGGAAGATTTCGATTAATAAGGCTAGGGCTGCATCAAAACCTTCCGGGAAATTGAATCTATTCGATGGCACATCAGGGTCGATCCCTAAGAGTAGCGCGAGTTGGCGGATCGGTAACCTTCTTTCTGACGATAAAATCTCGTTAACTATTTCCCTCATAATAGAACGTCCCCGTGGAGTAAGTCGTGGTGCTTCATACATCCTTCCATTCCCATATTTGAGCCAATCATAAAGAACTCCAAAGGCACGGCAGATGTTCAAAATTAACTGTTCCGAAGGTTCATTTCTATGGGTTTCAAGGGTTGAAATGTAACCTCTCTTGACGCCCAAAGAAAAAGCGAACTCACTTTGGCTTAATTTTTCCATTCTTCTAAGTTCTCGAATTCTATCCCCTATTTTTTTTGCCATAACGTTATTGATCTGTCACATGCATATTTTAATTGACATAATGCATGTGACGTGCTATAAATTCATTAAAATCATTATACGGTAGGCGGAAGGTTCAGATAAAATATCACAGGCAAGGGCGAAGTCAAAGAAAAAATTCCATGCCGATAATGAGGCAGGGAGTCAGTAAGGTCCAGATGGATTTTATTCACAGCCCTCACAAATCTGACAGGAATTTATAAACAGAGCAGCAGATGGCGGGAGAAGGCAATGAACAACCTGAAAAGGATTCGCATCACTAAAGAAAAGATTAGTCAATTTGAACTCTCGCGGAGGAGCGGAGTTCATCCATCTAGGATTTCTTTGCTTGAGAGCGATCGAATAACGCCTACGGCAATGGAGGTGATTCGCATTGCGAAGGCCCTTGGGATGCTTCCCGAGGAAATTTTTGGACCGGGGGCTAGGTTAAAGAGATTAAGTGTGAGTCGGAGGAGGGGTCCAGAAGAGGTCCATGATCAATATTAAAAAAAAGTAAAGCAAGCCCTTCGCTGATAGAAGGACAGCAATCGAAAAGGAGCTCAATATGGCAAAGCGAAATTTAGTTAACCACGATCCGAATTCGTCTCGGTTCCTTTTAGGAAATTCAATATATCGCAGAATCCTCAAGGAATATAAAGTGCCCGCAGCACAGCGGCCAGGCGTTGCCTGCTCTATGACTGTACCGACATTTGAATTGAAGATATCGAAGAAGACCGGTAAAGCGGAGATTCATTTTAAAGAAAACGGCCACGTCAAACTAGACGATTGCAAGAAGAAGATTGCGGAAGGATTCGGCCGTACTATGGGGGAAATCTTTCCGCGGGATTAGCCCCATCACCCCCCGAATCAAAAATCTAAACATGGCTGCCGCCGTGAGAGCAGCAGCATCAAAGGAGGATACCATGCGGATTGAAGTTTTAGAAAACTGTGAGATCTTACAGGCGGCGATGGACAAAAGTTGCGGCGTCGATGTGGATGAGAAGTTTAGGAGTGTACCGGCTTTCAAGTCGCCGCTTCGTGGTGCCTATCAGGCGATCACCGGGGATGATGGATTTCGAGGCCATGTTTCGCCGGCGGGCCTCAGGCTCGGCGAGACACTTATGGGGATGATGCACCTGCCGGCGGCCTATGCGAGTAATAGTTTTTCCTTCGTGCTCGGAAATTCGCTTTACCGGCGGTTGCTCAAGGAGTACGCGGCCGTGAACTACCGGGAGGAGGTTCTCTTTTCCTTCATCCGCAACGCACAGGACTTCAGGTCGATGGAGATCATCCAGGTCGGGTATTTTGAGGATCTGCCGACCATCACCCCCGAGACCGTGGACTATCCCGAGCTGACGATGCCCACCGATGTGGAAGCGACCTATTCCGTGATCCAGAAAGGCGGGATCCTCACGATCACCCGGGCCGCGATGTTGGCCGACGATCTCCGGTCGATCCTGCAGCTCGTCTCCAAGGTGGGTCGCGCGGCCAGAAGGACCCATGCCAAGCGTGCATGGAATATGATCATCAACAATGCTACCTTCGATGGCGACTCGACGGCCCTCTTCGATTCCTCGGCGCACTCCAATCTCGGCTCCGTGGCGCTGACGCTCGATGCCACCGGCATCGCCACGCTGACCGCCCGGCTCCAGGCCATGTCTGCGCAGGCCGAGCAGGATTCGGCAGAAAAAATGGGGTTGGTCCCGAAGTACCTCTGGTGCGACCGGACTCATCTCGAAATCGCCCAGGGGCTTAACTCCCCCTGGCCCGGAGCGAGCACTCCAAATCCTCACGCGGGACGCTTCGGCGCGAATCACGAGAATATCATCTGCAACCCCTTGTTCACCGATACGAACGATTGGGGGTTGATTGCAGATGCCAACGACGTTGAGTTGTTAGAGGCAGCCTACATCAACGGCCGCAGGGAGCCTGAGTTCTTCCTCGCCGACAACCCCACCGTGGGACAGATGTTTGTCGCCGACAAGATCCAGTACAAGGTCAGGCACGAATATGAATTCGAGATCGCCGATTATCGCGGTTTCGATAAATCCGTGGTCTCCGGCGGCACATAAAAAAAAGAAGGTTGAGGTCGAAACGGTGCCCCATAAAAAAACAGCTCCGCCTGCCGGGGCGGGAATGCCGGCTCTCCTTTTGACCCCGGGCCGGAGGTCAGCCCCTCCGGCCCTCCACTTTTTTCTAGAGGAGACATTTTGATTCAGGAAGGCTCGAACTTCCCAGGCCATATGCAACACGGTACGGGATGACACGCCCAGCGCGACCGAGGACGGAGAGATTGCGGGAGTTTCTCTCCTTTTATCTCGGGATCCTCTCCGTCCGCCTCCTTAGAAAGGATGTGAGTTATGCCAGACAACACCGTTCAGATTACCCTCGAAGCCGTCGATAAGACCAGGGAGGCCTTCGATCAGGTCAAGAAAAGCTCGGAGTCCACTTTCTCGTCAATTCAGCGCGACTGGTTAAAATTCGCCGCTGCGGGCGCCACCATCTATGGGCTCATCAAGGGCATCAAGGACTTTGTCTCCGAGGCGGCCGATGCCGAGGACATCACCAAGCGGCTCAGCCTCACCGCAGAGCGGGCTGGATATTCCTGGAAGACCTGGGGAGAATTGATCGAGACCTGGGCCGATTCCACCGCAAAGCTGACTCATACCACGGATGACCTCGTTTCGAAATCTCTCACGACGATGCTTCAGTACACGACCAACATCATCGAGGCGCAAAAAGGCGTTGTCCTGGCGCTGAATATGTCGCGACAGACCGGCGAGAGCTACGAATCCACGCTGCGGATCGTCGGCATGACGATGGCAGGTTATCCGGAAGTGGCGGGCCGCTGGGTCGCTCAGCTCCGCAACGTGAACGCCGCCCTCGGGCAGACCGCCAGCCTTGACGAAAAGAATATTTGGGGCATGAAGGGACTCACCAAAGCCTTCGGCGAGACCATGCAGCTCGACACTTTCAACGAGAAGCTTTCAGATCTCAATATCCAATGGACAAGGACAAAAAAGACTTTGGGAGATCTGCTCCTCCCTGTGCTGACTGAGGTATTGGATCGGTTTAACTCGATAGCCAGGGCCGCGCGGGAGGCCGGCGAGTCAACCTCAGAATATAGGGAGCGCGTGGCCGCAGAGTGGTACGGGTACCCCACCGAGACAAAGGCAAAGACAAAAGCCGTCTTCGGTGCGGAGGAGGGCCTTCCGGAGCTCGTCACGCCGGAGCAAAAGGATCCCTACACTGCACTCAAGATCCTCGCCGACGCTGCCAAGCTCCGCGCCCAGATCAACGAGCTGTCGAACAAGGGGATGGAGACCGAGGCCACGATCAACAGCCTCTACGATGCCCGCAAGACGGCCATCATCGCCGACGCGAACGTGACCAAGGACAAGAATCTGGCCCTGCAGCTCCAGACCAATGAGATCGAAAGGCAGAACGCGCTGCTGGATCTGCGCGTAAAGCTCGCCTTTGATGCGGCGGCTTACGAAGAAAAAAGACAGGAAAAGCTCGACCAGGAGTGGACGAGCATCAAGCAGGTCACGGCGGAATACGCCAACCTCACGGGCGATCTCGGCAGGATGGCGGCTGCGGAGAAGGATATCCTCAATTGGGAGCTCGAGCAGGGAAAGATCACGCAGCAGGTCTACGACATCAAGCTGCGAATGCTGGAGGTGGCCCAGAAGCAGCGAACGGCCGAGCAGCTGCTGGGGACTTCGGCCTATGGCGCGGGGTCCTACTTGAAATACGGTTACGAGGTTATGCCGGGGTCCCTCGGCGAGACCACCGATTACGAGAACACCCAGAAGCAGATCGAGGCCATGATCGGCTTGCAGAAAGAATTCGGCGCTCTCACCGGCGACATCAAGCTTCAGGTCGAGGCGCTCCGGGCGGAAAATGAGCAGTGGGAAATAGCTAACGCCCAGTGGCTCAACCCGGAGCTGATCGCGGCAAGGCGAAAGCTGCTGGAGCAACAGATCGCACAACTCAGCCCGATGATCCAGGCCTGGCAGGGCTTCGGACAGGAGATCGCGGGTGCATTCTCTTCGGCCGCCGCCAGCGTCGTCACCGGCCAGCAGAACATGTCGGAGGCCCTGAAAAAAATCTGGTCGGATTTGGCGACCTATGTGATCGAGCAGGCGACGAAAATGCTGATGATGGAGGCGCTCTTCGGAAATCAAAAGGGCACTTACGTCTCCGGCCAGGGATTGTTCGGGATGCTGGGGGGCGCTCTCGGCGGTCTCTTTGGAGCAAAAGAGGGCGGGTACCTTCCCGGGCCCTTCATCCCGATTCAGCAATTTGCCGGCGGCGGCTACGTGAACAGGCCCACACTCGGCATGGTCGGCGAGGGGGGCGAGGGCGAGTACATCATCCCCGAGAGCAGGATGGGCGGCGGCGGGCAGGTCATCATCAATAACGTGAGCTATCATATTACGGCAGCCGATGCCAAATCCTTCGACGACATGATCAGAAGGAATGGTGGTTCGGTGTTGAGCGTAACGAATGAATCGCTCCGGGGCCGGGGTACCCTTCATCGCGCCCTGAGGAGATATTGAGGGGTGAGATCTCGCCTGCTAATTTTATTTTGTTATTTGATCGCGACGGTGATCATTGTCGAGGGATATTTTTGGGTTTTAAGGTTGGCTTTTATTGTGATGAACGGAAAGGAGATCGAAAATGTGGGTTTTTTTCAAAAAGAAACACCCTAAAGACGCCCTCTCCGCCGAGAAACTTCTTCCCGTGAAGAAGCCGAGAAAAAACAAACTCGGCTTTGGCATCGGCGAGGCCATCGTGGGCGCACTCCTGGGAGCAATGGAGGCCGTCCTTGGCACGGCATTCACTGTCGGCTTCGTCAGCGCCGTCGGCTTTGGCGCCTTATACACGGCCGTAGACATCCTCCTCTACGTTGCCCTAATGGCCATCTCCACATTGATTACGGGGCTCACTTCCCCGAAGGGATCAGACCAATCGATCATGAGGGGCAGCCGCACCTTCAACACCAGGTCGCCGAGCGAGCCGCTGCGCCTCGTTGTCGGCACCGTCAAGGTGGGGGGGAATTGGGTGTATGTCTTTTAATCTTTGTGCACTGTATGGGGATCGAGGGGTCATCGCGGGGGACAGAATGTTGTCCTGGGAGGATGGGTCGTGTGTGGTCGGTGATAGCGGCAAGATCTTTGAGCTCAGCGACGGGCTCGTCGTTGGTTATGCCGGCAATGAGCTCGTCTCCCAGATGATGATGAGCTGCTTTGCCGGGATAATCGGCGATGAAGAGAAAAAAAGTTTGGAGCTCTTCGAAAGGAAAATAAAGGACTTCAAAAAAAGGTTTGATCCCATCTACAGGATCATCCCGAAGGAATGGCTAAATATGTGCCGTGGAAGCGGCCATCTGATGGGCGTGGGAGTTTTTGAAAACGAACTGAAGGCGTTTTCGGTGAACTACGTTCCGGTCTATGAGGATTATTCGGTGGACGTGTTGAAAAAACCGGGCGTGATCGCTTCGAACGCCGATGGCAATGAACGTCTCCAAAAATTCTTCCCCACCGCGCTAAAGTGGATTCTCTCTCTCGGACCTGCATTTTCTGACGAGGGGATTGTTTTGCTTTTTAAGAAGATCTTCGGGAGCATTGCGAAATATGACGAGACCGTTTCACCGTGTGGGGATTTGATGATTTTGAGGCGCGATGGGACATCGAAGAAACTGACCTTTTAAAGCTGGCTGTCCGACCTGTCCGGGAAGTGGTGGCGGCAAAAAAATCAATCTGAGGCGATTTAGATGAAGCGAGCAGTTCGGCTTGAAGACATTAAGACACCGGAAGAAGTGGCGAAGGAGTTGGACGTAAGCAGAGACACCGTCGAGAGGTGGAGGCAAAAAGGAATGCCAGTCATTTCCATCGAGAAGTATGTCCGAGCCTGGATGCCCGAAGTTTTGGAATGGTTAATCGAGCAGAAGGAGATTTTGACTCCCGACGAGAAATCGGGGAACCCCTCAAAATAGAGAGAATGGTCGAAATTGATATTTTACTCCAGGATGCGTTTAAACGAGAGATCTCAGAAAACGAAGGGTATTATAGCCACCCCCCGTGGGTTAGGGATTTTCAACCGCAGACAGGGTGGTTTTGACCGCAGATAAGGTGATTTCAACCGCAGGTGAGGTGGTTTCAACGGGTCGCCGGAGAGGCCACGGACCGAAAATGACGATCAGGGAGGGGAACGGGGAGATATGAAGGGGAAGGATCACCGCAAACCTTTCCGGTTCAAAGATCGGGGTCGTCGGATCGGATCGGGCGACCTGTCGAGTTACGATCCCAGGGCCGTTCAAATTGCCCATCTTAGACTTGCAATCCTGAAGGCATTTTATTCACACCGAGAGGATCTTAATCGGACCGGTGGCCTCAAAACCAAAACACAAGCCGTCAGGGAATTTGTGGACCTGTATAATTTTGGAATGATTCTTCCACAGACGCTCAGGAAGCCCGAGCATCTTTCGCGCTCATGCCTCTATGGGTGGGACGCTGCATATAGAAAGGGCGGCCTCAGATCCCTGATCCCCCGATACTCCTGGAAATCAAAATCAGGAGCTACTCTTGCCTTTTTAAAACTCTTTCCAAAGTATACAAAAATCACAATTCCTGGCCCGCCAAAGCGAACCGCCAAGAGCGATGTATTGTCTCATATTATTCGCCAATGGAAAGCCGCGCCTCTCGATGGCCCTCTGGTTCTTGGTATCTTGTATTCCGTGGGGATCCGGAAAGGTACCCAAATGAAGAGAAGGATGCGGATGCTCAAGCATCATGTCTCCCCCATGACGAAACCCAGCCTGGATTCGCTCAACGCTTTTGTAGTGGACTGCCTAACCGGACTGGTTTTCGAAAATCATTCTCAGATTGTGGAATTCCATTGCAAGAAAAAATTTGAGTGGCAGCCGAAGACCGAGATTCTCATACGACCACTTTTGGGATAACGGATGACCCAAGGCGATCAATGGCCCCTGGAAAAAATCAGGGCCGCCTATCGGGAGGTGTTGCAGGCATATGATTCCCTCTTCCCACTGCATCCCGAAAAGAAAATTGAGAGTGGCCACATCGCAGATCCCATTGAGAGGAGCAAGGGCGACCAGGATTGATACGCTTATTACCTTTCTTATCTTTATTATTTTGGTTACCTCTGCGGCGGTTTTAGAATTTGCACTTTGAGGGCCCCATAGGAGCCGAATGGACAAAAGGAAGATTTACTGCGAGGTCCTCGAAGGCGTCACATACGATGACCGGTGTCTATTTAAGTTGAGCAAAGTCATCGAGGGAAATCCGGTTTGCGAGAACTGCATTTTGCGAGAGCTTCAAATATTAAAACGTTGCGAGCCCAAGCAGAGCGAGTCCGAATCCGGGTCCGCGAAAAAGGAGAAGGCAACCCGAGGGGAAAGGCCGAGGGTGCGTGAGCGCAGCGAGAGGGCGAAGAAAGCAAGAAAGGTGACAAATGATGGAAAGGTGACAAATATATCAGATGACATAGATGGGCCAGGGCCGATCATTAGCGGCACCGAGCGGGCGTATACCGTTAAGGCTGTAGCCGAGCTCCTGAAAAAATCTCGCCGCAGGATCCAGGAGCTCGCAAAGGCGGGAAATATCCCTGGCGCTCGCAAGGTCGATCAGCGTTGGGAATTTGACAAAACCATCGTTGAGCAGTGGCTTTCGAAGGCGGCAACAGCGTCTCCACAACGTCATGACAACGTCAGGACAGAGGATTCATCTTGCCAGGGGCCGGATCCCGACCGTAGCGGAGCGGCCGGGGCACTACTTCAGGAGGATGAGTGACATGCAGTTTACTTGTAAGTGTGGTCAACTTTATAATCCTCTTAAATGGAAAGATAACCTGTGTCCTAAATGTGGCAAGAGATTTCTTGACCCGTCTAGAAAATGCAGAAGGTTACTGACCGGCGTGACGATGAATAGTGAAAGTTCTCATTGTCCCCACATTGTCATGATAAGGGATTCATCTTTGCAGGGAGCGGAGGTCCGTCCTCCGGGCAGAGCCGAAGAAGGCTCCGGGGTCACGGAAGTCGGGCAGGCCGCAGAGAAGAAGGCGAGCGCGTTTAACGTTTGAGGTACATTCGGCATGCGTTAGACGCACAGGGGACAGCGAACGTATATCGTTTTGACCTACAAACGCACTACAGAGGCTTGACGATGGATGAAATTTTTAACGTCCGGGATGCGGCCAAATACCTTCGAGTGGCCCCAATCACAGTCTACCGCCTGGCAGAGAACCGGAGCACAATAGAATGTTTTCTAAATTCGTGGTTAGTCTGTGCCCAAAGATTTTTCTTGACTTTTTCTTTTTAGCTGATCTATGATGGAGGTGCGAGTGAGGTTCAAGTGCTTTTCGTTTATCTAGACCACAAACAGTGCCGTCTTGATCTTAGGGGAGGAAACCTGCCAAAAGCACTTTCCTCACTCGCACCCTGGGGTTGGGACGGCTTTTTGTTTTTCCAGCTGGCGATGCTGGATCCGGCGAGGAGCGCCGGTGAGGAAAATGCGTTGGGGTAATGAAGAGACTCTAACGAAGAGAGGCGAGCGATGGCAACGATAGACGAAGAACAGATTCAGCGGTTATTTCGGGAAATGGTTTTGAACCGTGGTTTTGAGTTTCCCATTCACTGGACGATGATTGGCTTCGGTGGAGGTTCCGCGAGCGGAAGGATTGAGATATCAGTCATTCAGGGAGGACCTGCTGCCGAGGCCACCTGCAAAATTATCATCCTGAGCGGAAAACCTGGAAATCTCAGATTTCCCATTAATCTGGTTTTTGTGGACAAAACGGGAAAAGCCGCGTTCGCCTCATTTACCCGGCCCGACTCCCCGGCCGATCTAAGCAGTGGAGCGCCCATAAAGTTGGAGCGTCAGGGCCAAGATGAGACTGAAAAGTTTTTATTGAAGATGCAAGAGCTGATCGGCGACTCATTGACCGTCAAGAAGCGACTGGAGGAGGGGTCAATGACCCTGGAGGAAGCTCTTGGAAGGACAAAGGCGCTGAAGGAGGCAGTTGCAGGGGAAGTCAAAAAATTAGGGCTCCCCGAGGGAGGGCCGCCCAACAGACCAGCCGATGGGAAAAAGATATTCAACTAAACGAGGCCGGGGCAGGTCTGACGTCGCAGGGACAACGTCAGACAAAAGAAAGAAAAGGAGGGAATCATGAAAAAAGAAAGAAAGGGGATTATCCATTCCATTCAAGATTTGTATCACGAAACAATCATGGAGTTCTACTATATGGGCCTGCAGGCCGGAGGCAAGACTTTTGATGAAGTGTTCAGGGATCAACGTGGTGCAAAATTTTGGTCACAAAAAAATACCCGCTGTAGAACATTCGGGAAAAAACTGAGACGCCTAATGAAGGAGGCGAGCTAAATGCGAACCGAGGCCGCGGCCAACGCGCAAAATCACCCTGGAGAGCATCGACGGCCCAAGAAGACCGTCTATGATTTGACGCCCCAAAAGCCTCTCATAACAAAAGAGGATGCGGAAGAGGTCCGCCGGCGCCTGAAACTGAAATCCAATGGCGCCCCAGGTCCCGGCGATGGGGAGAAAGGCACTCCGACCGAACCAACGGGAGCGGATGACCGGGGCAGATACCTAAACATGGGCGAAGCGGGCCGGAACGTTGTAACCCCGCTCAAACAGGGCGAACCGATCAAAGAAACTCCCTCCGGCCCTTCAACTTCTTCCTCGCTTCCTGCCATCGTCGAGGAGGAATGTAAGCCAATCATGCTCTCAAAATGTGACGAAATCGCGAATCTTCGCTGCGACTTAGTTAGGGCCATTGAAGGGGCAATTCTTGCGCAAAAACATCTAAAAAAAGGAGAGATTATTAAGCAATGTCTTGCCGCCTACAATATGGGAATTTTTCTGCCCGATATTCACAAGAGGCTGGGGTCCGTGTCCCGTTCAACGTTTTATGAATGGAAGAAGGCGTTTAACCAGGGCAGCATCGAAAAGCTCGCCCCGGCGAAAGGCCGGAAGGGCGAATCGAAAATCACCGACGATGAGAGGAATTACCTTTTTGATATCCTTTACAATCCGGAAAATCCAATTCACATCGACAAGATCGGAACCGCTATTCGCTTCATGAAATATTTTTTGAATCAAGAGGAGATTCCATCGCCATCGGGCGAGCGAACCCTCCGGCGTTTTGTCAAGCAATTTGAGAAGGAGCATCATTATATCCCGACTATTCGCCGTGATGGAGAGAAAGGCCTTAATGACAAGGATCTTCCATATTTGGAAGGTGACCGAAATCGGCTAAGAGTTGGCCAAGTTCTCGTTGCGGATGGTCACCGCTTGAATTTTCAGGTCATCAATCCCTTCACAGGTAAGCCCTGCCGTCCAGCGATAGTCGTTTTCTTGGACCGGAGGTCTTCTTACCCTTTGGGTTGGGAAATTATGCTAGAGGAGTCAGTCCAATGCATCGCATCGGCACTCCGCAATGCTATTGTCGCTCTTGGGAGAAAACCCGAAAAACTCCACATTGACAACGGGAAAGCTTTCAAGTCCAAGGTTTTTAACTCGCCGATAGACCTAAGACAGGCTGGGCTCTATGGTATGTTTCGTCGCCTCGACATCCGGACGCATTTTTCACAGCCGTATAACCCTCAGGCGAAGCCCATTGAACGCTGGTTTCGCACATTCACGGATTGGTTCGAGCGTCTTATGCCAAGTTTTGTAGGGTCCTCTATCGAAGACAAGCCCGCTTACCTCAAACGAAATGAAAAATTAGCCCGTTCGATGCACGATCCCTGGATTCCAACAATTAAAGAAGTAAATGATCTCCTGCCCGGATGGCGAGAATTCTATGTCAATCAGCCGTCGAGGGGGCTTGATGGCAAAACGCCGCGGGAAATCTTCGAACCAGGCAAAGGCCCCGGTGTCAATGCGGCGGAATTGGCTTACCTGATGATGCCAATGGAGATCAGGAACATCGGTCGGAATGGCATCAACCTCTTTGGGTGTCACTGGTATGATGAAGCGCTCTATGGTCTAAGAGATAGGGTCCTGATTAAATATTCGCTCTCTGATCTCTCTGAGATTTATTGCTTTTATAAGGGCGACTTCCTGTGCACCCTCAAGCCCCTGGCGAAACTTCACCCGGATGCCTCGGAGAGTGGCACTCCCAAAGACATGGAGGACGTCAAGAGGAGGATCGCTCAAAAAAAGTCCCTTAAAAACCAGACGGTCAAGCTCTATAAGCTCTTTGGAAAAAACCAAGATCGCCTTCCCTGGAAGGAAATCATCGAAGAGGCTCCGAATGTGATCAAGGCAATCGAGGCTGAAGAGGCCAAGAAGCCGCCCGAGAGCAAGAGGATCACGCCCTGGATTGATGAACCCGAGAGAATCGGGACAGAGGCTAACCAACTCGAATCGTCGGACCAAAATGGAAACGCAAGACCTCGCTGGGAATATGACTATGAAAAATACGACTGGCTCATGGAGCAGGTCACTCTGACGCCAGCGGACCGAAAATGGATAGATGATTACAGGGCCAGCTCTTCATTACATAAACACAAGGTCTTTAATGATGCCGAGGAGCTCGACAAGAAAGTGGCGCTTTGTGAGGAGTCAAAAAAGAGCGAGGAATATCTACCCGCGAAAGATTGGAGCGGTTTCAGCGGCGACTGGTTCGAGCGATATGATTATCACCTAAAACAGGACCCGGATTCCTTGACGCAAGATGATCTTGATTGGATTGAGTGGTATAGAACCACCTCGGAATATCAAAGTATCTATTGCCAGGAATCGACCGGGCTGCTTTCGGGGGAGGAAGCATGAGAGACCAATTTGTTCAAACCAAGAATGTGAAGCGGTTTCGAACCGCGGTCGACCGGATACAGCACGCCAAATTGAAAGGCGTCGAACGCATGGCCCTAGTCTTTGGTCCTCCAGGTTTGGGGAAAAGTGAATGCGCCCTCCAGCATTGCGCCCATAATGGCTCTGTCTATATTCGCATGAAAAAACTCATGTCGGCGCGCTGGTTTCTGAGAGAATTAATTGATCGGCTCGGCGACTCCCCAAAATGGAGAACCGAGGATTTGTTCAATCAGGCCGTAGAGCTTCTCAAACAAAAGAAAAGGACTCTGGTTCTTGATGAAGTCGACTATTTTACGTCTGACTCTAAAGTGACCGAGACGCTCCGCGATTTGGGAGATGTCTCGGGTGTCCCGATGCTTCTCATTGGGATGCAGCAAGCCGACAAACGGTTGATGCGGTATCCCCATCTTTACGATCGTTTCGTAGAGGTCGTGAGATTCCAACCCCTCGACCGGGAGGACGTGGAGCTGATGGTCAGGGAACTTTCTGAGGTGACTTTTGAAGAAGACGCTATAGAGAAAATGGTTGTAGAGAGCGAGGGGAGAGTCCGTAAGCTGCTTGCACTTATACATCGAGCAGAATATGTAGCGCGGGGCAATAAAATGAAGAGTATTTCGGCGAGGGATCTAAGGTGAACAAAACTCGGATCATTGGGAATGAACTTCTTAAGCGTGGAAGAGATTTTTTCTCGCTCAATCAGATCATAAAGGCCACTGGCCTTGACAGAACCGTTGTACGCAATACTTTGCTGACTCTTCATTCGGAAGGTTTTCTCAGGCGCGTTCTCAGGACGCCGGAGCCATATGACAAGGTCAAGGGGCCGCCTATGATGAATATCCGCTATCGCGTGATCACTCCATCGAAACTCGCGGCTAAGATTGCTCCAGTTCAAAGAGGCGAGAGGAATTCCGCTGACCGCATGTGGTTCGTGATCAGAGAGAAGAAGGTTTTTACGAGGCGAGATCTCCGGGTCCTGGCCGGGGTCTCGAGAGGATATGTACGGTGGTTTACCAAGATGCTTCATCGTGCAGGGATTATTTGTTTGACAGACAGGGATGAATGGTCCCTCATTAAGGACTCAGGATCCCGCCGACCTTACGTCGGCGATATGATCTCGAGTAAGAAGTAAGGGTTCACACCGCACCCTAAATAACGGTGTCGCGGGGATAAAAAGGCTCCAGGAAAGGGAAGCGACAAATTGTCATGCTGCCACTTTCCGGTGTATTTTTTTGTCTCCGGACCCGCTCCCCATTGAAAATCCAGCCCATTTGTCACAAAATCCAGTTTGGCGTGTCAAACTATAATTACTTAGAGCACGTCCTTATCAATCCTCAATTGAAGCCAATGATGCGAAACCACGCGGTTTATTCTTAGTACTTCACAGTTTCCTCCATCGACCCGAAAAAATCATCAGGTGCAAATATTTTTATTGACTTTGGGTTAAACATTTTAGTAATATCCCTTTAAAATTGGAGAGGGGGTGAAAGCGTAGGAGGCTGATCTTTTTTAGGAAAGTTCTGTTAACTTTTCTTGACGAAGTTATCTCATCAATCAATTTTCGCAAAAATTGTGGATGGAGGTGACTATGGCTGACGAAAAACAAGTAAAAACTGTAGCTGGTGGTTGTGGACCTAACTTTGAAGTTTCTGATCTGCCAGAGCCGTTACGGGATTTGACCCCAAGGAAACTTTTTGCGATTTTGGGTCCGGCTGTTATTGCCCTCGGCGGGACAATTGGGGGAGGTGAATGGCTCGTAGGTCCGTCCCTCTTTGTAAAATGGGGTCTTGCTCTTCTCTGGATCACTACTATCTCGTCTACACTCCAGGTGTTTCTCAACCTCGAGATGATCCGTTACACACTTTATACTGGAGAGCCGGTCACAGTCGGTTATATGAGGCTTTGGCCTGGCAAGGCATTCTGGGGATGGTTCTACATGGTCATTGGATTCTTGGAGCGAGCCCTGCCAGGATGGGCCATGGGTACAGCGACTGCCTTAGCTGCCGCTCAGTTAGGTAGGATCCCGGGAGGCCCGGATAAAGGTACGGTCATCATTTGGACCTATGTCATCTTTGCCTCCTGCGTCGTCCTTGTGTCAATGGGGCGGACGATCGAACGGACCCTCGAGTGGGCTAACTGGCTCATGATGTTCGCCGTCCTCGGCGGACTTTTTATACTTGATATATTCATTGTTCCAGGTAAGGTCTGGCTTGAAGGTCTTACAGGATTTGTCAGTTTTGGGTACATCCCAAAAGGTGTTGACGTGCTCCTTCTGGGTGCACTCGTGGGTTATTCTGCTTACGGTGGGTTTGGTAATAATGCGATCACAAACTGGTACAGAGATAAAGGTTATGGCATGGGAGGGAAAATAGGTTACATTCCGGCACTCATTGGTGGGAAGGTAGTCCATGTCTCTGCTGCCGGAAAGGTCCCCATGCCCACAGAAAAGAACCTGTACAACTGGAAGGGCTGGTGGAAACTTGTCGACATCGACCAGTTTGCCGTTTTCTGGTTTGGGGCCATGGCAGGTATGTTTCTTCCCGGCATTCTTTATGTTGGGGTGCTTCCAAGGGGACAAACCCTTCCAAGCTGGGGAATCGCTGCCTCATCTGCAAGTGGTCTCATCCAAAAGCTGGGCGGCTTTGGCTGGTTCCTTGCCCTCTTCTTCGGATTCTGGATTCTCTATTCCACAGCCATCAGCAACGTGGACCTTGTAGTTCGGCAGGGCACAGATATGATATGGTTTGCATCACCGAAAGCCAGAAAATGGGCAAAGATGGACATTCGCCGGGTCTATTATTTCTTCCTGGCCTTGTTCATGGTCTGGGGTTGTTCCTTTATAAATATCGCGGTTCCACTCGTCGTCCTTGCTATCAGCGCTAATATTGCCAACTTTACGATGGCCCTCTCAGCGGTTCTGACCATAAGGTTGAATCGGAAGTTCCTCCCGAAGGAGTTTCGACCATCATTGTGGAGGGAGTTGCTTCTGGTCGGCAGCCTTATCTTCTTTGGGTTCTTCTTTGTGGTTTTTGTTGTGTACGTGATTATACCAAAAATCCTCTAAGTGTTTTAGGAACCGTGCGTTCATAGCGGAAGGCCTGCCCAATCTGGGCAGGCCTTTTCTTTGTAGCATTGCGAGTTAAGGATCTTGCCAGTGTTATCCTCCTTTTTTCAAGAACCCTCTGATTGTAAGATCTTTGACCGTATCAATATCTCTCAAGGGTTGCAACGTGTGAACTGTGAGCTTTTGATTTTCTAAAACCTTCATGGTTTCATCAAAGACTCTCTGCGTACTCCAGGGAATTTTGTCAAATGCACGAGGCAAGAATGTCTTATCCCTGAAACCGATAAGATAGTATCCGCCATCAACGGAAGGACCGATCACCGCATCTTTTTCGTCAAGAGATTTGAAAGCTTCGTCGATAAATTCGAGCGGCAGATCAGGAATATCACTTCCGATGATGAGCACTCTTTTAAATTTCATTGAAAAAGCCTCGATGAAGGCGTTCTTCATCTTTTCACCAAGATTCTCCCCGGTCTGAGGGATGTAAAGGTAATCCTCTCCTAACCAATTTTTGAGATCGTTCAGAGAATCCTCCGGGTGAAAGCACACGTAGAAAAGAAATGTTCCTCTGTTTAGGGTGGAGAGCATTTCGAGCAGGAAGCGTTTGTAAAGCTTTACTGCCATCCTGTCGCCAATTACAGAAGCCAGTCTTGTTTTGACTTTGGCCTTTTCCGGATTTTTTATGAAGAAAAGTATGCAGCGGTCTTCCAAGTCTATTCTCCTACTAATATTAAATCCTAAACTCGAAACCCCCTGCCTAACCGGCAGGCTCTAAATAAACTCAAATGCCCAAGGCATAAAACCCAAAACAGTGCAATTCTTTGACTTTTAAATTTTGGATTTGTTTAGGATTTAGAGTTTAGTGTTTAGAGTTTAAGCCACCTCGGTGATGGCATCCACACCAACCACGTAAAGAACCCTCCTTGGTATACCTGTCTGCTCTAAATTTACTCCACCCCTGGACTTCTGGTCATCGGATACTTTCCCAGCTTTCCAGTGAATGGAAGTACGATTAACCATGGTAATGTTAGTTTTCCGGGTTCTTTATATTGATCAAGACCGATCGTCATCTCCAAATGCCCTTTCGCAGGTTGAGGGCGATAAGTTCCAAACAATCTGTCCCACCACGGGAAGTTAAAACCAAGATTGCTGTTGGTCTCCCACCGTATGGTAGAATGATGAACACGATGCATCTCCGGTGTCACCACCAGGAGGCGAAGAAAAGAATCGATCCGCTGGGAAAAGCGGACATTTCCATGGTTAAACATAGAGGTTCCGTTCAGTATCACCTCAAAGATCAAAACAGACACTGGAGGAGCACCGATCAGGAGGACTGCCGCCATTTTAATTCCCATTGAGAGGATGATCTCGATGGGATGGAAGCGAACCCCGGTGGTGACATCGATATCCATATCGGAATGGTGAACCATATGAAGCCTCCAGAGGAGGGGAGCGGAATGAAACATGACATGTTGAAGGTAGATGGTGAGATCAAGGATCAAGACACTGAAGATAATTTTTGCCAACAGGTGCAATCCAAATTGGCTGAAAAGCCCCCAACCTCGTTGTTGGACGAGAATGGCAACGCCCGTCAATGCTGCTGGAAAGAGTAAGCGCAAGAGGATGGAATCGATCGTCACCATGCCCAGATTACTGATCCAACGCGTTATCTTCGATGTGGTCAAGGGACGGCGAGGTGCAAAAACCTCCCATAAGAACATGATGATAAGGATCCCGAAGAAAAATCCAAATCTGATGAGCGGTTCGCTCCTAGTGAACAGGGTCCCCATGATCTAGGTCTCCATTCTTCCTCGATAGTCACTCTTATAAAAGTCCGTAAGTTTTTCGGGTGAAGCACCGAGCAGATAAAGAGCTTGAAGGGTCCAATTTCTGAGCGTGCAGTAAACCACTCCTTCTTTCTCCCATCTCCTTGGAGAGGTCATCACCCGGTCATTGAGAATTGTTATCCTGTCTCCATATTTTTTAATGCGCCTCAACAATTCTACATCTTCCATTAGTGGGATCTCTTTGTATCCGCCGATCCTGTTAAAATATTCCCTCCGGATGAATATGGCCTGGTCCCCGAAAGGGATTCTGTTCAAACGAGACCGAAGAGAGGAGATCCTGCTAATTACCTTAAAAATAAATTTGTCTGATTTTATACCCAGATCGAAAGCCCCTCCCACATACTCTGTTTGCTCGAGAAAGGAACCGATCTTTCTCAGCCCGTGGATGGGTAACTCTGTGTCCGCGTGGAGGAAGATTAAAATCTCACCTCTGGCAATCGAAGCCCCGGCATTCATCTGTTTGGCCCGCCCCTGTTCAGACGATATTTTGATGACACTGCTATCCCGGATCTCCCTTACCGTATCCTTTTCTGGGGTCCCGTCCACGATAATGATTTCGGCATTCCCGTCCGAATCCAAGCGATTCAAATGCTCGATCAGGACGTTGATGCTTTCTGCCTCATGGAAAACTGGCACAATGATTGAAAGAATAGGACGGTCCACGGTCAACCTCTGGAGCGTGAATTTTTCTAATAAAGTAATGAGACCCTACATTTAGATTAAGGTTTTACCTTTGAGGCGTCAAGCCTTTTTAAATAGCCCCTCGAATCCTTAGCTTATGAGCCAGATCTTATCCCTGGCCCTAACCTGCTCAAACTCTGTATCGCCCCAACAACTTACAATATTAAGGGGAATTGTCCACGACTAGACTTACGAAAGAGCTGGAGTGCAAACATCTCAGCTTAAGCAATCAGAAGGGCTGATAATCAAGTGATATGTCGAGTATCTCCTATCGTGAGCGTTACTTACTGAAGCCCGCAATCTTAGGTTTTCGCCAAGAGTGCTTGATTTGAATCAGTAATCATCGGTGGCACTTTTTGTTGACATATTGCGGCTGTTTTTTATATATTTAGTCCATCCCAAAGCAAGTCTTTATCATTGAGAAGCCGGGAGATAGGCAAAAAGGAGCAAAGATGGATAGAAAACAACTCATAAAACAAATCGAAGGCCTGCGGCAGTCACGAATAATCACCTACTTGACGAGTGATCGGCAGGGGCCAATAAGTGCCAAAATTGCAATGGACGTGATACCTTTGATGAATAAGCAGTTGCAGGCTATTGGGAGACCAAAGAATATCGATTTTTTCCTTTATAGCGCAGGGGGAGACACAATGGTCCCGTGGAGACTGGTCTCCATGATCCGCGATTATTGCGAAAAATTCTCAGTGCTGGTTCCCTACAAGGCCCATAGTGCTGCAACTATGATCGCACTTGGTGCCGATGAGATTGTGATGAGCAACCTATCCGAGCTTTCACCCATCGATCCCTCAGCCGCTAACGTATTTAACCCTCCCGATCCAGCGAATCCACAAAATAGAATTCCAATAAGTGTCGAAGACGTGATGGCATATTTCGACTTAGCAAAAAATAAATTTGGCATTAAAGGTGATGAAGAGCTTTCACATATATTCTCGAAATTTATTGAATGCAATCCACAAATCCATCCATTATCACTTGGAAACATAAATCGTATTCACAACCTTATCCGTATTCTTGCGAAACGCCTCCTTAAAAGCCACAAAATACAACTCAAGGAAGATGAAATTATGAAGGTGGTTGATTATTTTACTGAAAGGCTCTATTCCCATCAGTATTTCATCGGAAGGAAAGAAGCAAAAGAAGATTTAGGTGTGGAAACAGTTATGGACGCAGATGGCAACCTTTCAAAAGCAATGACTGACTTATATGAGGAATACGACAAGGAATTAGGATTCGGAAAAATGTGGAATCCGCAAAACGAAATTGCGACGAATGCGGTTCAAACCGTGAAGGATTACAAGATCGCTTTTATCGAAAGTACGCAAATGTCAAATTATTATGAGATATCTGCTGAGTATCGGAAGCAGCAGCTGAATGTGGTGCAACAGACACCGCATGGGCCAGTTCAAGTTCCACAGGAACAGGTAGCGTTTAGAATTATTAACCAAGGTTGGAAATAGTTTAATATGACTTGAATCAAAAGGCAGAAGAAGGACAGGAAGAGAGAACCAAATAATGTGATTAAAGCCTTAGGGTTGGGTAGGGATAAATGTGGTGAAAGTCCCTAAACAAAGGCGTCTAAGAAATCTCCGAAACTGGCAATGTGTCCGGTGTCAAAATATCTACTTCTAACTCGTTCGAAGTATAAAGCGTTAAGAAGCGCTTCCGGGTTGCTTTTTGAGTAGGATAGGTTTCTATATTTCTCGTTCAGCAAAGCCCTTAAATACTTTTCGGCGAATTGAGATCTATTAAGTTCTTCAGTTGGATAATCGGGCATTAGCTGGGGATCTTCTGTCAGAACGTCAAAATATCTTCTATATTCTCGGATGCGAGGGGTAGCGGGATTTCTAGTTATTATGACTCGATTTCCTAATGCCCAAGTCTCTAGGCAAAAATGCTGAATTATTATGTGGTAATCAATTTGTCTATTATGGCCGGCCACGAAGGTTTGGATCTCTGCCTTTTTATCCTCATACGTCATATCTTCAGAATCAACAGCAATAACAAGCCTGTCGAATAAAGGATTGGTTGTAACATCTTCAATAGCATCTGAAATTATTTCAAAATAATTTGGGTAGCCTTCGCCTGAGATAATAAAAACGCAGTCTGCTGTAACATCATCTATGCTGTCCGTAATCCTTAAAGCAGGATTTACTAACGGTACCCAAAATCCATAGACTTTCTTTTCTCCAACGCGGCCTTCGACAACTAAGTAGATATTCATTGTACGCCCTCAGTATAGATCGGGTCATTAATAAGCTGGATGAAGGCCTTTTGTTTGGATTTTCCGTATCGAGCTTCCAATTCTTCTCCTAGTCTAATATGAACATTAGATCCCTGCCGGGTGAATATTCGCCAATTCTTTATCGGCATGTTGTTTATCAAATAAGGATGATGGGTTGTTATAAAAAATTGGTTATTACCACCACGGTCGATTAAGAATGAGGGTAGAAAATCTATAGCATTAACACCTAAGGAATTCTCGTATTCATCGATTATATACACGCAGTCCCCCGGGAGGGTTAGTATGTCAGTAACTATTAAGAGTACTTTCTGCATTCCTGATGAGAGGTCAGCAAGGGAAAGCCAGGGTTCAATTCCCTTTTCTTTGATGGTCAAGACCGGAACTTGTTCTCTAGGGTCGAGATCGGGGAAGGGAGCTTGTGAACTGGTGAGAAATTGGATTCTTGCAGCCTGCACGGTGGGAAAAACGTCGATAAAGGACTTAAGTGCAGTTTGATATATTTCGGGGAAAAACTTTTCTAATAGAAACAGCTTTGCGCTAAGACCGAAATCCGCGAGTCCGAGTGCCCAGATTGTTTCAAGGTTTTTCCGTTCGTTGAGGATGTCGATGAGTTGACGTGGCACGTTTTGAATTGTGGCAGCAGTCGCCAGACCAACATCATGAAAAGTACGGCGTTCCATGTGAGAGAATATGTGGTAAAGGGGCTGGATTAAAGGCTCTTCTTTTAGAAGAGTTACGCTAGGTACGTCACTTTGAAGCTTCGGGAGTAAATTATCTAGAAATTTGAATTTGTCGGGTGTGCGATCTACTATAGTTTTCTCGTCCCCGCTTGGGTCTCGAAGTATTAGCGTTTCTCGCTGAACAACATTTCTAGATCTGGGTTCATCACCGACATCAAAGTGCCAGGTGTAATGATACTTGGTTAATGGTGATGATATTTCCAGATTCCATCTTCCTGCTCCGTTGGGAAAAGGCAAGCCTTTTGAAACAAAGTTGGAAAAATTGAATAGGGTATTCAAGAATCTAGTTTTCCCGGAACTAGAAGCGCCGACCAATAAATTAATTCGCCCAAAATTAGCGGGGAAAAAGTGCCATGGTTGTTTGGAGGACCCAATAAATTCGTATAAGGTTATCATTTGGTTGCTCCCTCCACTATGTGATGGCAGAGCTGAGTCTACAATGTTGCTAATGGCCTAATACATGAGAGAGATACGAAATAATAGTTTCGGATGCTAATCTACATCACCGGAAGGGATATGTCAATGTATTCGTGCGGTCCTTATAAGGGATGAAGCATTAATTCTGCTTGATTTCAATTCGGAAATCTCCAGATCATATAAAAAATTCATCCTCATCCGTAGTCCTCAAAAAATAAGAATTCGATGTAAGGAATGCAGGATCGTTTGACACTGTTTTACAAATTTCCCCTATGCATTTAGTTCCGCTTTCCTCATTTTCTTAAAACAACCTCGGTTTTTAAATCCTAAACAGGGGAATCTTGGTAAGTCCGTATCGAATGGAATTCTTCACATTACCCAGTGAAATTAACTTTCCAAATTTTGTACTTTAAGGAATTCAAAAAAAAGTGTAATATTAGGCCGTTACTTCCATATGAGAAACGAGTAGGATGGATTACAAACAGACAGCAACGACAACAGGACAATGCGGATCTTAGCGATTGAAACTTCCTGCGATGATACCGGAGCGGCTGTCATTTTGGACGGAAGAAAAATCCTTTCCAATATCGTCTCCTCTCAAGTTCCGATTCATCAGAAATACGGAGGAGTCGTCCCGGAACTGGCCTCGCGAAAACATATCGAATCGATTGTGCCCATTGTGACAGAAGCGATGGAAAGAGCTGGGGTGACATTAAAGGAGATCGATGGAATTGCTGTGACCCAGGGACCGGGTTTGGTGGGCTCTCTCCTGGTCGGTCTCTGCTTCGCGAAGTCCGTAGCCTTTGCCTCGGGATTACCGTTCGTCGGGATCAATCATATCGAGGCACATCTTTCAGCCATTTTTCTCGAAGAGAGACCTCCAAGATTTCCTTTTATCGGATTAGTTGTTTCCGGAGGCCATACCTCTCTCTACCGTATGGATGGCTTTGGAAAATATAAGCGATTGGGACAAACACGAGATGATGCAGCAGGGGAAGCCTTTGACAAGGTGGCCAAGCTTTTGGCCCTCGGATACCCAGGGGGACCCATTATTGATGAACTTTCGAGGGCCGGGAATCCAAAGGCAATCCAATTTCCAAGGCCTGTTCTTTCAAAAAATTCTCTTGATTTCAGCTTCAGCGGTCTCAAGACGGCTGTCGTGAATTATGTAAAAACAAATCCTCCATCTGCAATGGGTTATCCGGACAGTCTCGTCAGGGATATCGTCTCCAGTTTTCAGGAGGCAGTCGTCGAAGTTTTGGTAAAAAAGACTGTTCAAGCTGCCCAAGATCAGAAACTGAAACGGATTGTTCTTTCGGGAGGGGTGGCAGCTAATCAACGCCTTCGGCAGAGGATGAAAGAAGAGTCGTTCGAGCGGAAGCTGAAAGTCTATCTTCCTTCTCCCCCCTTTTGCACGGACAACGCTGCCATGGTTGGTGTGGTCGGATATGAATATCTGAAGCGAGGGATTCGATCGCCCCTGTCACTTAATGCTTTCTCAAATCTACCACTCTAATCTTTTTCGCACTGAGGAGACGATATTTCGCATATGATTTTTCAAATTCCAAATTCCAAATTACAAATCCCAAATAAATTCCAATATCCAATTTTCAATGCGCAATTTGAATTCGTTTGAGATTTCGTTTTTTGGTGATTGGAATTTTTTTGGTGCTTGGTGCTTGGAATTTGGTGCTTACGTTATGACTTCAGTCAAGAAAGAATTGTCGGAGTACGGCTTATTCCCAAAGAAGCGTTTGGGGCAACACTTTCTTTTCGATCGTAATATCTTGAATAAAATTATTCAAAGCGCTGAAGTGGGGAGGGAGGATACGATTCTGGAAGTGGGGCCTGGCCTTGGCCAGATGACCCTTGCTCTGGCCGATCGGGCGAAGAAGGTCATTGCTGTTGAGATCGATGAAAGATTAGTGGCCATTCTGAAACAAAAGGTGGAGAATTATCCGAATGTAGAAGTAATCAGAAGCGATATTCTAAAGGTGGATTTCAAGCACCTCTTCAAAAAAGAAGCTCTTCCAATCAAAGTCGTCGCCAATCTGCCGTATCAGATCTCAACGCCTCTTCTCTTTCGCTTCATCGAATCCAAAGAGACCTTTTCCGACCTCTTCTTAATGCTTCAGAAAGAGGTTGCGGAGAGGATGAAGGCTTCTCCGGGCCGGAAAGAATACGGTCCTCTGTCAATCTTCATCCAGACCTATGCAGAGGTTTCGATCCAATTGACCATCAAACCTTCTGCTTTCTTTCCAGCCCCGAAGGTTGAATCAGCTCTGGTTCATATGGCATGGAAAGAAAAACCGATGATCGAAGCGGATGACGAAGAGTGGTTCAAAAGAGTAGTGAAAGCCTGTTTCGGTTACCGCAGAAAGACATTGATCAATGCGCTCAAGCATTCAGAACTCTACCTCCCCGAATCCTTTGAATCGAGAATGGAGAAAATCGGAATCGACCCACGGAGGAGACCGGAAACCCTTACGATAAAAGAATTTGCCAAATTAGCAGAGATCTTAAAATAATTGAAAAATTCTATTTGCAAAACCTTACTGGGATGATTATCTTTCATTGGAAAAATGAAACAAGGGGGATGAGTTGAATGGATATAGAAAAGTTTACACTCAAAGCTCAAGAGGCTTTGCAGCAAGCCAAATCCATTGCAGAGCGAAAGCACCATCAGCAGATCGATGTGGAGCACCTTCTGTTGGCCCTGATGGAACAGAAGGAGGGGATCGTCATTCCGATTCTCCAGAAATTGGGGGCCAATGCCGATTCGATTGTTTCTCAATTAGACGATGGGTTAAACCCGGTTCCTCAGGTGACCGGGAGAGGGGCGACACAGGTTTATCTTTCCAGCCGGCTGAACGAGATTTTCAATAGTGCTTGGAAAGAAGCGGAAAGATTGGCGGATGAATACTTGTCCACAGAACATCTCTTGATTGCCATTGCAGATGAGAAGCAGGGAGCGGCCTTTCGGATCCTGCAGAGAGCCGGGGTAACCAAGGATGCCATTTTCAGGGTATTGCAGGAAATTCGGGGACCTCACCGTGTGACCGATCCGAACCCAGAGGAGAAGTATCAAGCCTTAAAGCGCTACAGCAGAGATCTCACGGAAGAGGCAAGGAAGGGAAAGCTCGACCCGGTGATCGGGAGAGACGATGAAATTCGTCGGGTCGTCCAAGTCCTTTCGCGGAGAACGAAGAACAACCCTGTGCTGATCGGGGAGCCGGGGGTTGGGAAGACGGCGATCGTCGAAGGCTTGGCCCAGAGGATCGTCAAAGGAGACGTTCCCGAGACATTGAAGAATAAGAAACTGGTTGCCCTTGATTTAGGAGCGATGATTGCGGGCGCGAAGTTCAGGGGCGAGTTCGAGGAGCGACTCAAGGCCGTTTTGAAGGAGATTCAAGCCGCAGCCGGAAATATCATCCTCTTCATAGATGAACTCCACACGCTGGTGGGTGCCGGGGCTGCGGAAGGCGCCATCGATGCCTCCAACATGTTAAAGCCGGCCCTGGCGAGGGGAGAACTACGCTGTATCGGTGCGACGACGCTCAATGAATATCGAAAATATGTGGAGAAGGATGCAGCTTTAGAACGCCGTTTTCAACCGATTCTTGTCAATCAGCCAAGCGTCGAAGATACGATCGCTATTCTAAGGGGATTGAAGGAACGTTATGAGATTCATCATGGCGTAAGAATTAAGGACTCTGCCATCATCGCGGCTGCCATGCTTTCACACCGCTATATTTCAGACCGGTTCCTTCCGGACAAAGCCGTTGATTTGATCGATGAAGCCGCATCGCGGCTGAGAATTGAGATCGATAGCGTTCCCATGGAGATTGATGAGGTCCAGCGAAAGATTATGCAGTTAGAGATCGAACGCGAAGCGTTGAAAAGGGAGAAGGATAAGGCTTCTGTCGAGCGGTTGAAAAAGCTCGAAAAAGAGCTCGCCGACCTTAAAGAAGAGGTGGGGGAGAAAAAGGTTAAATGGGAAAACGAGAAGAAGGTCATTTCGAGAATCCGCGAGATCAAGGAACAGGTTGAGAAGACGAAGCAGATGATGAAAGAGGCGGAGCGGGAGCTCAATTATACGAGGCTGGCCGAATTGCAGTACGGAGAAATGACGCATCTCGAAAAGGAAATGAAGCAGGAGGAGGAGAAGCTTGCGCTGATTCAGAAGGAAGGGAAGATGCTGAAGGAGGAGGTAGACGAAGAGGATGTTGCCGAAGTCGTTTCGAAATGGACGGGTATTCCGGTGTCGAGAATGCTGGAAGGAGAAGTTGAAAAGCTGATCCACATGGAGGAGAGGTTGAAGCAAAGGGTCGTGGGTCAGGACGATGCAATCGTTGCGGTCTCGAATGCGGTGAGAAGGGCGAGAGCAGGTCTCCAGGATCCCAATCGGCCCATTGGTTCTTTTATTTTCATGGGACCCACCGGTGTGGGAAAGACAGAATTGGCCCGAGCCCTCGCCGAATTTCTATTCGACGATGAGCAGTCGATGGTCAGAATCGATATGTCGGAATACATGGAGAAACATTCCGTAGCCAGATTGATCGGAGCACCGCCGGGATACGTCGGGTATGAAGAAGGTGGATTTCTCACAGAGGCCGTCCGCAGAAAACCCTATTCCATTGTTCTGATGGATGAGATCGAGAAGGCTCACCCGGAGGTATTCAACATTCTCCTGCAGATTTTGGATGATGGAAGGCTGACCGATGGTCATGGAAGAACCGTTGACTTCAAAAATACGGTGGTCATCATGACCTCCAATATCGGAAGCCAATGGATCATGGATTTGGGCGAGAAGGACTACGAAGAGATGAGACGCCGCGTGATGGATGCGGTAAAGGCTCACTTCAAACCGGAGTTTCTAAATCGCGTTGATGAGCTGGTTATTTTCCACGGCCTTGGATTAAAGGAGATTAAGGCAATCGTCGAAATTCAGGTTAAGAAGCTCGAACAACGATTGTTGGAAAAAAGAATACAACTGAATATGACTGAAAAGGCAAAGGAATGGCTTGCCAAAGAAGGATTTGATCCTGCTTATGGAGCCCGGCCTCTCAAGCGGGTCATCCAAAAGGAGATCCAAGACAAACTGGCGTTGATGTTGTTAGAAGGAAAGTTTAAAGAAGGAGATTCGATTATTGCTGACGTTAACGAGAGGAAAGGAGAATTAGTATTCAAGGCATAGAGTTGTAACCTAAGAATTTTCTTGACAGTATGCCAGAAAGCTGTTATAAAAACAAATACTTTCAAAGCCCCTTTTATACGGGACGGAGGTCTAAAGGCACGTAGCTCAGGGGGAGAGCGCTACCTTGACGCGGTAGAAGTCTGGGGTTCAAATCCCCACGTGCCTACCATTTAAAACCAATTTATTAAAAAGTGAAGCATAAGTTGTTGAAGAGACAAACATTTTGATTAAGAAAACCAGAGAGGCATCATTCATATTTTTGTTGGATGATGCCTCTTCCGCTTTGAATCAGATAAGGCAGTGAAAGGAAATGGAAGAGATTATCGTTACGATGCCTGATGGTGAGAAAAAGTCGATTTCGAAGGGAACGAAGATAGAACAGTTGGCTAAACAGTGGGATAAAGAAGCCATCGCGGCACAAGTGAACGGCACGCTCCTGGACCTCAGCACGACCGTCGAGAAAGACGCAACGATTTCATTCATTTCGATTCATTCAAGAAAAGGGCTGGAGATATTACGCCATTCTGCGGCTCACGTTATGGCCCAGGCAGCAAAGGAACTCTTTCCAAGCGTTAAATTGACCTTTGGTCCCTCCACCGAGAATGGATTCTACTACGATTTCGATTATGAGCGAACTTTTACTCCTCAAGACCTCGAGATGATTGAAAAAAAGATGTCAGACATTGTCGCGCAGAACGAGCCCTTTATTCGGAAGGAGGTTTCGAAAGAGGAGGCCGCTAAAGCATTTAGAGATTTAGACGAGACTTATAAAGTTGAGCACCTTGAAGACCTACCGGAAAGAGTCTCCCTCTATCGTCAGGGTACTTTTTTGGATCTCTGCGAAGGACCCCATATCCCTTCAACAGGAAAGATTAAAGCCTTCAAGCTTCTGAATGTGTCGGGGACTTATTGGAGAGGGGATGCTCGGAATCGAGTCCTCCAAAGAATTTATGGGACCGCATTTCCAGATCAAAAGGCATTGGAAGAATTTCTCCATATGCTTGAGGAGGCTCGGAAACGAGATCACAGAAAGCTGGGAAAAGAACTGGATCTTTTCAGCCTCAGCGAAGAAGCTGGTCCGGGCCTGGTCATCTACCACCCCAAGGGCGCCATGCTCCGAACGATCTTAGAAGATTTTGAGAAGAAGGAGCACCTAAAGCGGGGATATCAGATTGCGATCGGCCCGCATCTTCTTCGCTTGGAACTTTGGAAACAGTCTGGTCATCTCGAAAATTATCGAGATAAGATGTACTTTACGAAGGTAGAGGATGTGGAGTACGGAATTAAACCGATGAACTGTCTTGCCCACATGCTTATCTTCAAATCTCAGATTCGAAGTTATCGGGATCTGCCCATCCGATATTTCGAATTGGGGACGGTATATCGACATGAGAAATCCGGAGAGTTGCATGGTCTCCTTCGGGTAAGAGGGTTCACCCAGGACGATGCTCATATTCTCTGCCGGCCCGACCAATTGAACGAAGAGATTTGTGGCATCATTGAATTTGTCGATGATGTGATGAAGATCTTTGGTTTCGAATATGAGATGGAGCTGAGCACCCGGCCGGAGAAGTCCATCGGCGCGGATGAGGAATGGGAAAGGGCTACGGAAGCCCTCGTGAATGCCCTGAAAACCAAAAACCTTCCCTACGATGTCAACGAGGGCGAGGGGGCTTTTTACGGCCCCAAGATTGACGTAAAGCTAAAAGATGCCCTCAACCGAAGGTGGCAGTGTGCAACGATTCAGGTGGACTTTTTCATGCCGGAGAGGTTTGACCTGACCTATGTGGGAAGCGATGGGGAGAGGCACAGGCCGGTCATGGTTCACCGGGTCATCCTCGGAGCCATGGAGAGATTTATAGGGGTACTGATTGAGCATTATGCAGGGGCATTCCCTGTTTGGCTCGCTCCGATACAGGCAATCCTCACGACGGTCACTGACCGGCAGATTCCCTATGCGGAAGGAGTTTATCGTCGATTGATCCAAGCGGGGATACGGGTCGAGAAGGATTTTCGTAACGAGAAGTTGGGATTCAAGATCCGGGAGGCCCAGGTTCAAAAGATTCCCTATATGCTGGTGATTGGAGACCGCGAGGTGAAAGAGGAGACCCTCTCTCCTCGGAAACGAAGCGGCGACACATTGAAGTCGATGACCGTTGAGGATTTTGTCAAACAAGTTCAATCCGAATATCCAACCGTTTAGAGAGTAGAAGGTGGAAGATAGAAAGTGGTTTTACGACCCACTACTTTCCACTCTCGGCTTTCGGAAAAAAGAAGGAGGTGATGTCTATCGCAAGAGATGTTCGAATTAATCGAGAAATTCGAGCGAAGGAAGTGAGGGTCATTGACCCCGAAGGGAAACAATTGGGAATTTTACCGGTGTATGAGGCGCTTCGTCTGGCCACCAATTACGAGTTGGACCTCGTAGAAGTTTCTCCGAAATCGGAGCCTCCGGTCTGCCGGATCATGGATTATGGAAAGTTTAAGTATCAGCAGAGCAAAAAGGCCCATGATGCGAAAAAGAAACAAGCGGTTGTCCATCTTAAAGAAGTGAAGATGAGACCGAAGACCGAGGAGCATGATTTCCAATTCAAGCTTCGTCATATTGAACGATTTTTGAAGGAGGGAAATAAGACCAAAATCACCATTGTTTTCAGAGGAAGGGAGTTAGCCCACCCGGACCTTGGAAGAAATATGCTGAACAGGGTTACCGAGGAATCGAAGGAGTGGGGAAAGGTTGAGCAACCTCCCAAATTTGAAGGAAGAAATTTTATCATGGTCTTGGCTCCGCTTCAAAGTCAAAAACCAGCTTAACAGATTCGTGCCAGTGCCATGATGGGTGTCGGTTTTTTTCCCACTTTCACGGAAACTGTCACGATTAAAGGAGAGAATCAGTGCCAAAATTGAAGACGAATCGGGGAGCAGCAAAACGGTTTAAGAAGACCGGGACGGGAAAGATCAAGGCCAAGAAGGCATTTTCGCGGCATATCCTGACCAAGAAATCGACAAATCGAAAACGAGGTCTGAGGAGGCCCAAGCTGATCGAGAAAACAGATTCGAAAGGGCTCAAGAAGCTTGTCCCGTACATCTAAGAATAAGAACGCTGAGCGTTTGGCCTGCCTACGGCAGGCAGGCGCTTTGCGCATCGCGAGTATCAGGAGGATAATTAATCATGCCGAGGGTAAAAGGAGGACCGAAAACAGGGCAGAGACACAAAAAGGTCCTGAAAATGGCAAAAGGGTATCGAGGGGGAAGAAGCCGGCTTTATCGAACAGCTGTCGATGCGGTTCATCGGGCGCTGGCTTATGCCTATCGAGATCGAAGAGCGAGGAAGAGAGATTTCAGAAGGCTTTGGATTATTCGCATCAATGCTGCCGCAAGGCTTCATGGTCTCTCTTATAGCCGTTTGATGGAGGCGTTGAAGAAGGCCCATGTTGAATTGGATCGGAAAATATTGGCCGATCTTGCTGTGAATGATCCCAATGCTTTTTCAAAAATTGCTGAGTTGGCCAAGACGAGAAGTGCAGGACAAAAATAAAGATTCTGCATCCCTCACCGCACCCTCTCCCGCCGGGGAGAGGGTGGTGAGAGGATGGGGTTAGGAGAACAATCCTGTGAAAGAGGAATTGGAGAGCCTCCAAGAAGAGACATTTTCCTCTCTTTCTAAGGTATCCACGGAGAAAGAGCTTTTAGAAATCCGGGTGAAGGTTTTAGGAAGAAAAGGCAGCCTGACCCAGCTTCTTAAGAGTTTGGGAAGCCTTCCCGAGAGTGAACGGCGAGAACTAGGCAAAAGGGCAAACGAGGTCAAAGACGGTCTTGAGAAGAAGGTCGAGGAAATCCTTTTGCAAATTCGAGGGCATGAGAGAAGGGAAGCCCTCAAGAGGGAGAAGATCGATGTAACACTTCCCGGGAGAAGGATACCCGTCGGGAAGAAACATCCGATTACCCAAATTTTTGATGAGGTCATCGATATCTTCTCGCGTCTCGGCTTTGAAGTGGCAGAGGGGCCGGAAGTGGAGCTGGACTATTACAATTTCGAAGCCCTTAATATTCCGAAAGGCCATCCTGCGAGAGAGATGCAGGCGACCTTCTTCATTTCGGATGATGTGGTTCTGAGAACGCATACGTCACCCATGCAGGTCAGGACGATGGAAAAAAAACGTCCTCCCGTTCGCGTGATCTGTCCAGGAGCCGTGTACCGCTGTGATTCGGACCCAACCCATTCTCCCATGTTCCATCAGGTCGAGGGTCTGTTGGTTGATAAGGGGATCACCCTTGCAGATTTGAAAGGGGTGCTAACTGTCTTTGTTCATCAGATGTTTGGAAAAGAGACGAGACTCCGATTCCGGCCGAGCTTCTTCCCTTTTACGGAGCCCAGTGCGGAAATCGACATCGAGTGTTTCATCTGCGGAGGAAAGGGATGTGGGGTCTGCTCGAACACAGGGTGGCTGGAGATTTTGGGGTCCGGAATGGTGGATCCGGCGGTTTACGGCTTTGTCAATTATGATCCTGGGGAAGTGACCGGTTTTGCGTTTGGAATGGGCATCGAGCGGATCGCCATGCTCAAGTTTGGAATTAACGATATCCGACTCTTCTTCACAAACGATTTGAGGTTTCTTAAACAATTTTAGATTTTAGAATGCGGGTTGCGGATTTTTAATTCCGAATTCCGCATTCCGAAATCCGCAATTGGGGCATCATGAAGGTCAGTCTGAATTGGCTCAAAGATTTTGTTGACATACGGATGGAATTGAAGGAACTGGTCAACCTTTTGACGATGGCAGGACTGGAGGTTGAAGAGGCGACCTCCATCGGCGAGGGATTTGAAAAAGTCGTCGTGGCACAGATCCATTCCATTCGTAAGCATCCGAATGCGGATCGGCTTTCGCTTGTCGAGGCCAAGACAGGCCAGGACACATTGTCAATCGTCTGCGGAGCGACCAATATCAGAGAGGGGCAGAAAGTTCCCTTGGCCATGGTGGGGGCCCGGCTTCCCAACGGGATTGAAATCAAGAGATCGAAGATCCGGGGGGTCAGCTCTGAAGGAATGCTCTGTTCAGAGATCGAGCTGGCTCTTGGTCAAGATGCCTCCGGGATCATGATCCTCTCACCCCATCTTCCGTTGGGGATAGATTTGGGCGAGGCATTGGATCTGAAGGATACGATTCTCGACATCAGCATTACGCCCAATCGTCCGGACTGGCTCTGTGTGATCGGAGTGGCCCGGGAGATTGCGGCCTTGACTCATCAGAAGGTGAAGTATCCATTCTCTTCTCTCTCGGATCGGGGACAGGAGATTCATCAGAGAGCTTCAGTCATGATTTTAGATCAGGACCTATGCCCTCGATATGTGGCGAGGATGATCGAAGACGTGAAGATCGGTCCGTCTCCCAGATGGATGAGCAATCGATTGGAGAAGATCGACATACGATCCATCAGTAATGTGGTCGATGTCACCAATTACGTCATGATGGAATACGGACAACCCCTCCACGCCTTCGATTTTGAATTGCTGGAAGAAGGTCGAATTGTGGTCCGGAGGGCAAAGGAGGGCGAGGAATTTGTGACTCTGGACGAGGTCAAAAGGACCCTGGATCGTGAGATGCTCATGATCTGTGATGGTGTCAAACCTGTTGCCATTGCGGGTGTGATGGGTGGTCTCAATTCAGAGATCAAGGACGACACAAGGAGGGTCCTTTTAGAAAGCGCCTACTTCGACCCGGCAGGAAATCGGAGGACATCAAAAGAACTAGGCCTGGAGACGGAAGCCGCCTATCGTTTTGGAAGAGGGATCGATTACGGTGGATGTCTCTCTGCAGCAAATCGAGCCGCTCAATTGATTCAAGAATTTGCCGGTGGAAGGATCGTGGAGGGAGTCATCGATGTTTATCCATCACCCATCAAGCCAAGTCCGATCCGTTTGAGCGTGAAAAAGATACACCAGATCTTAGGAACCGATGTCGCTTCCAAGCAGGTGAAGAATTACCTGGAGGATTTGGAATTGGATGTTCGGCAGGAGGATGAAGATGTCCTCGTAGTGACGCCACCGTCCTTTCGGGGGGATTTGGAAAGAGAGATCGATCTCATCGAGGAAGTGGCCCGGATGGACGGATATGAGAAAATTCCCATTACCCTTCCCAAGGGGCCTCCTTCTTTAGAAGGGAGAACCAAAGAACTTCTTGTTGAAAGAAAAGCGATAGACACTCTCATCACGCACGGGTTCCACGAGGTCATCAATTACAGTTTCACTTCTCCTGCTTCTTGGGATAAGATCGGGCTTTCCCCGGACGATCCGAAAAGGCGCCATCTTCAGATCCTGAATCCTCTGACAGAGGACTTCTCCGTCATGAGAACCACCTTGGTCCCCGGTCTGCTGGAAACCGCACGGTATAACCTCTCCAGGAAGAATTCGAATCTGAAACTTTTTGAGTTGAAAAAAGTTTTTCTTCCTCGAGAGGGAGAGAGGCTGCCAAGGGAGATTAAGTTTCTGGCCGGCCTGGCCATGGGATATGACAGGGATGCTCATTGGGCCTTTTCTCCGAGACCTGTTGATTTTTACGATATCAAAGGTTGCATAGAAGATCTTTTGGATATTCTCCAAATCAGGGAAGCAAGATTTGGTCAAGCGGAAGACATCCCTTATCTTCATCCGGGCAAGGCGTCGAGGCTGGTCCTGGATGACGACACGTTGGGAGTTTTGGGAGAAGCCCATCCCCAGGCGTTGGCTCATTATGAAATTCACGGGAAAGTTTATCTGTTTGAAATGGACTTCGACAAATTGTTGAAATGGACAAAGGAGGAGAAACGATTCCAGCCGTTGCCGAAATTCCCGGCCGTTTACAGAGACCTTTCTGTTGTCATCGACCAGTCCCTGCAAGCGGAAGAGGTGATGGAGGCGATTCGTGGCTTTCGAGAGCCTTTCATCGAAGAGATTTATCTGTTTGATCTCTATGAAGGGCCTCCCATCCCGGAGCGGAAAAAGGGGATTTCCTATCGAATTCGATATCAGGCGAGTGATCGTACGCTGACAGACGAAGAGGTGAATCAGTACCATGAAAAGATACTCTCTAGGTTGAAAGAGGTCTTTCAGCTCGAATTGAGGCAATGAGTTATCGATTTAGTCTTATGAAAAAAGAGTTTTTAGGAGTCGATAGATTAAAGGAATCATCATAAAATCCCCCTTAGTCCCCGTTTGCCTGCTTTTGGCAGGAAGAAGATTACCAAAGGGGGAAACTTCTATCTCCTCCCTTTGGCAAAGCCTGCCTGCCGGTAGGCAGGGGAGGTTGGGAGGGATTTTACAAGGAAATTTGAAACGGCTAAAGTGATACGGCAATAAGCATTTCCGAGAAAGGAGGAGACGAGAGATGACAAAGGTCGATATCGTTGAAAACATCTATGAGAAGGTGGGATTTTCCAAGAAGGAAGTGGCCAAGATCGTGGAGTACATCTTCGACATCATCAAGGATACTCTGATCAAAGAGGATAAGATCAAAATATCCGGGTTTGGAAATTTTGTCGTCCGGAAAAAGAGGTCACGACGGGGTCGAAACCCACAAACCGGCAGTGACATTGAGATCACCGCAAGGAGAATCTTGACCTTTAAACCAAGCCAGGTGTTAAAGGGAGCCCTTAACCGTAAGGAGTCATAACTTTTCCGAGATTGTTATCAGGCCTGCCTTTCTTACTTAGCGCATTGGCAGAGAGCAGTGAGAGTGAAAAGATGGCTAGGCTACTCAAAGAAGATGAGATTGAGAACCCGATCTCCCATGAGCGGCTCTATTATCGAATCGGGGAGGTGAGCCGGATTACAGGTCTCAAACCCCATGTCCTTCGTTATTGGGAATCCGAATTTAAAATCATCAAACCGCATAAGGGAGGTTCTTTGCAGCGGCTCTACCGGAGAAAGGATCTGGACCTCATCCTGAAGATCAAGAAACTCCTCTATGAGGATGGGTTCACGATTGCTGGAGCAAGGAAGAAGATAAGAGATCTGGAAAGATTTGAAAACAAACAGATGAAATTGAAACTGGTGGAAAGTGGACCCGACGGGAAGGTTCATGACTTTCTGATCTCCCTCAAGGAGGAGTTGAAGGGGATCAGAAAGATGCTGGAATAGTTCACCTTTATTTCGAATCATCAAGGGCTTTGTCCGGCTTTGAACCCTTTAGCGAGAACGCATGTCCAAAGTCATCATCGCTTTGCTCATTCTTCTTTTTTTCCTCATGTTTTTGCTCTTGTTTTCAATCATCGTCCTTACCCTTTCTCTTCTGATTTTTGGGAGGAAGAGAAAAAGGAGAGGAATCCCTCATCCAGAGGTAAGGGGGAGTTAAGCAGGAGGTCCTATGAATTGGGTCGTCAGTTGCACTTTATGTGGCAGTTCCTATGTCTATGAATCAGGTCAGGGACTGCCTGATGTGTGTCCCGTTTGTTACGAGAAGGGGAAGAAAGAAGTAAAAAAATTTTTGGAGAAGGAGCAAAAGCGAAAGGAGATCGTTTCCATTAGCACACCCGAGTTCGCAAACCGGAAGATTTTGAGGACATTGGGCATCGTCTCCCATGAGCATATTTTTGGGGTGGGTTTGGTCAGGGAGTTGGATCTGGCAAAGTTCAACGGAGGGATCTCTATTTCCTGGGCGGAGAAGGTCCGTAGCGCAAGGGATCTTGCGATTAGGTCTATCGAGGACGAGGCAATCGAACTGGGAGGCAATGCAGTGGTCGGAATAGAAATTGTCTATCAGGTCCTGGGTGCTCATAACGACATGGTGATGCTGCTCGTCGGAACGAAAGGGACAGCCGTGGTGGTGGCGACTGACTAAGGTTTCGCAAACTTCTGGAACTTCCCTTTTATTTTGTTGTCATTCGGGGCTTGACCAAGCCTGCCAAAAATCAGCCTAAGGTCCGTATTCAAATTCCTCCAAAAGCCGAGACCTGCAAACCGCTAAAATAGGCACAATCGAAGAGTGAAAAACACCATATCCCAAACTCATATTTGCTAAACGTTCCCTCCAACACTTCTTCCTGTAATCGAGTTTTTCGATTTCTACTTTTCTATGCAACATTTCAAGTGGTAATAAACGGAATAGATCTTGGATTTTTGCAATTATTAAGGTGTCAAATGTGATTTTGGCGGGGATTAAGGTAACAGTTTCCCGTGAAAGAATCGGGCTCGGCAACGACCCGTTGGTTGAAAAAAGCCCTATCCTGTTGTGTGTTATTCCGCTTTCAGGATAGGGCTTTTTATTGACTAATTACAAGAACCTGTAAAATATATTTTCTGGTACCCTTGATCGTGATCCTGATGGTGATCTCGATCGTGTTCTGCGTGGCATTCCAGATCCGAAAAGCTGATTGACACAGATGCAGGGGTGAAACTGCAGCCGTCCTTAGAAGGAATGACGGTGTATTCTCCGGCAGGGAGATTGGTGTAAAATCTTCCGGAACCTCCTGATGTAGCTTGGCCTACCTGCCCAAGGGATAACAATGCGAAAGTGATTGTGACGTCAGATACGGGATTTCCTTTGCTATCCAAAACCTTGCCCGTAATTGGATAGGTTTGAGGATAAATGTTACCATAAATCACCAACCTTGCCTGATCAACTAAATTCCATCCGCCCTCCGTCCATTGAAAGTCAGTGGTTTTGTCCGGAAGTGGCTCGACACGTATTGCTGCGACCGATCGAACAGAGGATCCTGCATTGTGATCTTTGTTTCCATCATAATCCCAGCCGTCACCGACCGGAGATGATGTGGAGGGGCGGTCAGGTCCACCCGCTATCTTTTGAGGGGGGATCAGTCGGTAGGGTCCCTCTCCGTCAAGACTTAGAGTTACAGGATTTATTTTACCTATTATTAAAGGGTTTCCATCCCTCAGGTATGCAAGTAGCATATAAAGTTTGTCGGGGATTTGATTGCCTTGAAGGAGGTGACTTGGAATGAAAGAATAGTTGACGAAATCCAACCCTGGGTAATAGTAGCCATAGGGATAAGGCCCCATGACATCATACTGGATTTTCAAAGGATCTGTTTGAGGATCTGGAACGTCCATGGGGAAGTACTTTGAAAAACCATCCGGTGCAAAGACTGTGATTCCCGTAGCGCCTTGGGGAACCCCTGCATATTTCAAAAGGTCGATGATTTTGACCCCACCGTAACGGGCATACCAGTCTGTGTCCTTCTTAGCGTTTAACAAGAGAAATTCACTATAATTTGGAAGTCGAAGAATTCGCTCCAGGTTCAATACGATGGCCGGAGCGGCTTTAAGGCCAGGATAGTCTGTCTTGTCGCCGGGAAAGGTAAGGTTTTGGATCTCCTGAATGTTAGGGGAGCCGTCTTGGTCTGAGTCTTTAACCTCTATAGCCTTCAAAGCAGCTTGATCAGCCTGATCGGTGCCATGTCCACCAGCAGCTTGGTAGTCCACGCCATATGGATTTAATGTTTGCTGTGCGGTCCCTCCATTTTGGAGTACGTGGTGGCAATAATCGCAACTGCCGTAGGTGTTCTTACCAATCGTACCCCCCATGTGGCAAAGGGCGCAGTCATCGAGCTTTGTGCCCTTGGCAAACGGATAAACCTTCAGAAAATTGTTGATATCTTGGTCGTCCTGGTGAGCGCTATACGCTGCCATAACCGATGAAACGTCAAGAAACATCAAAAGAACTCCCAAAACCATTAACCATACGAATCTCTCCTTTTTCATAGAACGCCCTCCTTTTTGAGAAATTAGGGAAAATCCCCCTTTTGTTTTTGAGTAGTATCCTCAATCTTGGCGTATCATAATTTTTGATGGTAGAAATGTCAAGATAAAAAAATAACTTATTCTTACTTATAATTACTAATAAGATCATATTATCCTAACAATGTAGGAAAGGCAGGGTCAAAGATAATTCTGCCTTTTTTGTTTTTGCAGATTTCAATTCGTAATCATTGCACCTAATTACCATTCCATATTGCAGATTCGTAGGTGCAAGTGCGCCACGAAGGTGCATGAAAGATGAGGGTAGGCCCCTCGGAGCCGGTTTACAGGAACAGGCTTCAAACCGCCTTAAGCTGCAGTGGTAAAGAGCCATTGTGGTGAGCGTTAAGGAAA
>Ga0335070_10000237_pt1 | contig 63312 bp, 54 predicted proteins | sample Lox_Sample_13_FD_206722 | JGI IMG/M metagenome (GOLD analysis project Ga0335070, IMG submission 206722) | Soil microbial communities from Loxahatchee National Wildlife Refuge, Florida, United States - Lox_Sample_1.3 | ecosystem: Environmental > Terrestrial > Soil > Wetlands | place: USA...
TGCCGTCGGTGCCGGGCAGTGCGGTCCCCGGAATGTGGCCCGCGGCCTGTTCGAGGACGCGCTCGGACGTGCCCTCGAGGATGACCGTCGAGACGCCGACGCGCGGGACGTCGATGCGCCCCAGCAACGCGCCCTCGGTGACCTTGAGATCGGCGGAACGGGCGGCGCCGGCTGCACCGCCACCTTCACGGATGAGGCGGTCCAACGCCTCGGCGTTACGGAAGTTCGCCGTGTGGGCGAGGAGCGTGACGGCTCCCCAGGTGCCGGTGAAGGCGACGCCCACAACGGCGAGGGCGCGGCGCAGGAGGATCGCGAGGCGGCGCATGTGTGGCGCGGAGGAAAAGGACCCCGGCGCCGCCAGGAGGTCGGCGCCGGGGTCTCATGCCCCAGAGGCCTCAGGTGGCCTTCAGGACAAAGGCAAGCGCGGCTGCGGCGACCAGTGCGACTATGCCGATGAGCCCGAGCAGCGGCAGCGGGCTCGCGGTCTTGGGCAGCGTCTTGGAGTGGCCGTCCGAGGATGCCGGCTGTGTCGAGCTGGGCGAGCTTGTCGGAACGGAGGTGGAAGTGGAACTCGTCCCGGTGGCAGGCGCCGCCGACGAGGCCGAGGCGGAGGTCATGGTCCCACCCGCGGAGGAGCCTGACTCGGCGGTGGAGCCGGCGCCGGGCTGCTCGGACTCCGACCCCGATGTCGCGGCAAGCGCCACGCGGGCCGCCTGCCGGTTGCTTCCCTGGCGGTTGAACCACACGGTCACGCGATCGCCAGCGCGGAGTCCCGCCGGCATGTCGGTGCTGGCGTCCAGCGCGAACGACACCGTCTTGCCGACGAGGGTCGAGGAGGCCCCGGCCGTCATGCCGTTCGCCGAATCCACCTTGAGCTCGAGCCGGTCGCTCGCGATCGAGCTGATCGTGCCCGTGGCCTCCTGGGATTCGCCTTGGCTGGCCGGCGACGTGTTGCTCTGACCGGACTGGCTCACCTGGGGAGGCGACTGCGTGGTCGGGCTCGTCTCCTGAGCCAGCAACGGCGAGGCCGCCAGGGCCAGGCCGACCGCGATCACTGCGAGCAGTTTCGTTCTCATGGTGCACTCTCCTTTCCCTCCGGACGCCGGAGTCGTGAGGCCGTCACATCGGCAGCGGCGGGCCATCCAGGCCAACCGGCGACCGGACGGTCCTGTCGGAAAGCAACCGGGATGCCACCGGCCCGGGGCGGCTCGGCCAGGGCTCGCAGGCGACGCTTGCGCGGCTCCGCTAGTTCAGTGACCAGAAAGAAGTTCTGAAGTGCCTCTCGGCTTCCTGAAGTGGTACCTGGGTTAGACTGTCGGTGTCGGATAGCTCGTCGCCGGAACCTGAAGTGGTACCCGCCGGCAGGGAATTCTTCCCTGGCGGCGCGGATTTCTTGGACAGGTCGGTTGTTCGGTCGGGTTGGGAGGTGCACGGCACCATGAGCGATCGGGAGACGGATTCGAGCGGGGACGGCGACCGCCGGGCCGTGCGAAGCCGGTCCGAAGCAGCCCCTCACGCGGCGGATGAAGCGGGCCGCGCTCAGAACCCGCTGACAGTGCTCGTCGTCGACGACGAGGCTGCGATGCGGGAGGTGCTCGAAGCCCGCCTTTCCGGGTGGGGCTACACGGTGCTTGCGGCGGCCGACGCCGAGGAGGGCCGTACGCTCGCCAACTCCCGGCGTCCCGACGTGGTCGTGTCGGACATCGTGCTGCCGGGGATGACGGGCCTCGACCTCCTGCGCTCCCTGCAAGCCGGCGACCCCGACCGGCCGGTGCTGTTGATCACCGCGTACGGCGGGGTCGACGAGGCCGTCGAGGCCATGAAGGCGGGCGCCCGCGATTTCTTCACCAAGCCGCTGGACTACGAGAAGCTCCACGCCGCCCTCGTCGCGCTCGGCGAGGAGGCGTCCGTGCGGCGGCGGGCACACACCCTGCGCTCCGCGCTCGCGGAGAGCGCGCCGCACCACGCGCTGGTCGGCACGAGCCCGGCGATCGTCGGACTCCGCGCGTTGCTCGAGACGGTCGGGGCGAGCGACGCGTCAGTGATCCTCACCGGCGAGAGCGGCACGGGGAAGGAGCTCGCGGCCAGGACGATCCACGAGGGGAGCCGGAGGCACGCCGGCCCGTTCGTCGCCATCAACGCAGCCGCAATCCCGGAAGGCCTGCTCGAGAGCGAGCTCTTCGGTCACGAGAAGGGGGCGTTCACGGGCGCGGTCGGTGCGCGCGCCGGCTGCTTCGAGCAGGCCGGCGGCGGCACGTTGTTCCTGGACGAGATCGCGGAAATGCCGGTGGCGCTCCAGCCCAAGCTCCTGCGGGTGCTCGAGGAGGGCCGGGTGCGGCGCCTTGGGGGAGTCCGTGAGGTGCCGTTCGACGTGCGTGTGATCGCCGCCACAAATCGCGATCCCGACGAGGCGGTCGAGCACGGCCTCCTGCGCCGCGACCTTTACTACCGCCTCAACGTGTTCACCGTGCCGCTGCCGCCGCTGAGGGAGCGCGAGGGCGACGTCGCTTTCCTGGCGCAGCACTTCATCGACGAGTTCAACCGCAAGCACGGGATGGCCGTGGAGGGCGTCGCCAACGCGGCCGCCGGGCGGCTGGAGTCGTACGCCTGGCCCGGCAACGTCAGGGAGCTGCGAAACGTGATCGAGCGCGCAGTGATCCTCGCGCGGCGGGGGTTCGTCGACACGGTTCACCTCCCCCCGTTCCTGCAGCGCCCGGCGCGCCCGGCCGACCCGACGATCCCGATCCCCGTCGGCTCCTCAGCCGCCGAGGCCGAACGAATCCTGATCCTGGCGACTCTCGAGCAGGCGGGCAACAACAAGGCCGAGGCAGCCCGCCGCCTCGGTCTCGACGTCAAGACCATCCGGAACAAGCTCCGGGCGTGGGGCCGCGAAGGGGGCGAGCGTTGAGGGTCTCGACGCGGCTCGTCACCGGATCGGGCCTGCTGGTGGCGCTCCTCGGAGGGGTCCTGGCGTATCAGCTTTGGCTCATGCAGCAGTTGGCGCGGGCCAACCGCGACCTCGTGTCGAGGCGCTTTCGCGCGACGCAGGCCGCACTCGACCTCGCCCGTCGTCTCGACGAGTTCGACGAGTACGCTCGCAAGTTCATCGTGACGCGCGATCCGGCGTACGCCGAGCGCGTGGGCGAGACGCGCGCGGCGTTCACCCGCGACCTCTCCGAGCTGGGGGCATCCGTCTCGGCCGACGCCGAGATCTCCGAGACGCTCCGGCTCGAGCGTGCGTGGCGGCGATTTCCTCTGACCGGGATCTCCCCCGAGGCGCTCGCGGGAGAGCTCGAACGTGTCGACCCCTCCGACGTCGAACGGGAGCTTTCGGGGCCGATCGCGGAGCTCCGGAAGCAGGTGTGGGTCGTCGCGGGCACGATACAGGCTGCGATCGAGGCGGGGGTGGCGAGTACGGCCCGGGCCGCAGACAACGCCGAACGCCTCTCCGTCGGTGTGATGGGCGCTGCCCTGGTGCTCGGCGCGGCGATCGTCTTCGCGACGGTTCGATCGATCAACACGCCGCTCCAGCGCCTGGCGGAGGCCACGCGCCGGGTGGCAAAGGGGGACTTCTCGCAGCATCTTGAAGGGAGCCGCGGCGACGAATTCGCGCAGATGTCCGCCGACTTCAACACGATGGTGGACCGGCTCGGCGAGCTCGACGCGATGAAGAGGCAGTTCGTATCGCACGTATCCCACGAGCTCAAGACGCCGCTCGTGGCGATGCAGGAGACCAATCGGCTGCTGCTCGAGGGGACGCCCGGCCCTCTCACGGAGCGGCAGCGGCGCCTGCTCACGCTGAACCTCCAGGGCGCGGAGCGGCTCGCCGGGACGATCGCCAACCTCCTCGACCTCTCGAGCGCCGAGGCCGGGGCGATGACGTACTCGTTTGCCGACCACGACCTCGGCGCCCTGGCGGAGCGCGCGGCCGCCGACTTCGAGGCGCTCGCGGGCGAGCGCCTAGTCGCGATCGAGGTGCGCCGGCCGGCGGGAGGAGTCACGGCGGAGTGTGACGCCGGCCGGGCCTTGCAGGTCCTCCACAACCTGCTCGACAACGCGGTGAAGGTCGCCCCGCCGGAAAGTGCCGTTTCGCTCACGGTTGCGGCGGCCGGCGGGGACGCCGGACCCAGAGCCGGGCCGCGCGCGTCGCCGGCCTGCGTCGAGCTGATCGTCGCCGACCGTGGGCCGGGGATCCCGGACGCCGAGAAGGACGCGGTGTTCGAGCGGTTCCACCGCCTTCGAGCGGGGCGCCGACGGCCGGGCGGCGTGGGACTGGGCCTCGCCATCTGCCGTGAGATCGTGCGGGCCCACGGAGGGGCGATCTGGATGGCCGACACTCCGGGGGGAGGGTGCTCGGCCCACGTTCTGATCCCGTGCCGCCAGCCGGCTCCGCGGGAAGCGGCGGAGCAGGGGAGGACCGCGTGACGCGGGCGCTCCTCTCCCGGTGCATCGCGGCGGCGCTGCTGGCGGGGTGCGCGTCGGCGTTCCGGACTGCCGACCGTGCCTTCGAGTCGGGCGACTACGCGCGTGCGGCTGCCGGGTATCGGAGTGTGCTCGGCCGGAGCCGATCCGGGGAAGGGGCGGACCGGGCGCTGTTCCGGCTCGCGCTCGTCCACGCGCTCCCCTCCAGCCCGCTGTGCGACGCGGCGCGCGCCGAGGAGCTGCTCGGCGAGGTCATCGCGCGCTTCCCCTCGGGGCTCTACGGCGCGGAGGCTCGGCTCGTGCTGCCGCTCGTGCAGCGAATCGGCGAGCTCCAGGAGACGCTCGAGGAGGAAAGCGCGTGCGCCACCGCGCTCCAGTCCACCGTGGACGCGTCGGCCGCGCGCCTGCACGAGAGCGACGCGGCGCTGCAGGCGAAGGACGAGGAGCTGGCTCGTGCACGCGCCAGCCTGACCGAAAGCCGGGAGAGGCTGCACCGTGTCGAATCGGAGCTCGAAGCGCTCAAGAGGATCGACTTGCGCCGCCGGCCCTGATGTGTCGGCGATCACCGGTCCCGGGGCCCGTTTCCGACCGCCGAGAGAATTCCCGAGGCCGGTGCCGCGTTAGCAGGCGCGAATCACTTTCCGGGAGGGCTTCGTGAGCGACTTCCACCAACGGGGACCGATCACGACGCTCCCGCGGTTGGCGGGCCGGGACACCGACGCGGTGGAGAGGGAGCTTGCGTTCTTCGCCCGGCGCAATCCCCTGACGCTGGTGATCCCGTGCCTGGTGTCGGAGCTCGAGCAGCCGGCGCTCGCCGGGATGGTGGAGGAGCTCGCTCGGGCCCCGTACCTCTCGAGCGCAGTGGTGTCCCTCGACCAGGCCGATGCCGACGGATATCAACGGGCCCGCAAGTACTTCCGGGCGCTCGACCACCGGGTGGTGGTGTTGTGGAACGACGGCCCCGCGATCAAGCAGATCCGGGACGAGATCGAGAGCCGCGGCACGAGACTCTCGGAGCCCGGCAAGGGACGCGCGGTGTGGATGGCGTTCGGCTACGTGCTCGCGGAAGGAAAGGCGCGCGCCGTCGCGCTCCACGACGCCGACGTGGTTGGCTACGACCGCTCCCTGCTCGCCAACCTCGTGTACCCGATCCTCCACCCCTCGCTCGAGTTCGACTTCTGCAAGGGGTACTACGCACGGGTGAGGAGGCAGCTGCACGGGCGGGCGACCAGACTGCTGGTGCGACCGCTTCTGCAGGCGCTCGGCGACGTGGTCGGCCGCCATCCCTTCCTCAGCTACCTGGCGGCGTTCCGTTACCCGCTCGCGGGCGAGATCGCGATGAACGCCGACCTGCTCCGCCTCCTGCGCATCCCGGGCGACTGGGGGCTCGAGGTGGGGCTCCTGTTCGAGGTGTTGCGCCACCGATCGGCGCGCCGCATCTGCCAGTCGAACGTGGCCGACACGTTCGAGCACAAGCACCAGGAGCTCTCTCCCGACGACGCGACCAGGGGTCTCCACCGGATGGCGGTGGACATCGTCAAGCACGTCCTGAGGACGCTCGCCGCGTCGGGCGTGATGCTCGACGAGGGACTGTTCAAGGGGCTCCGGGTCGCGTACCAGCGCTACGCAGAGGACGCCGTGTCGGATGCGTTTGCGGTCGCCACGTTCAACGGGCTCGAGTTCGACCGGCACGCCGAGGAGGAGACGCTCGAGACGTTCAGCCGGGCCCTGGCCGAGGGGTGTCAGCAGTTTCAGGAGGACCCTCTCGGCGCGCCCGCGTTGCCCAATTGGGCGAGGGTGATCTCGGCGTACCCGGAGGTCGGGCCGCGCCTCATCGCCGCCGTGTCGGACCTCGGAGGGGTCCTCGAGCCGTGAGGATCCGCGCGGTGCTCACGGACCTCGACGGCACCCTGCTCGAGCCCGACGGGTCACTCGCGCCCGAGGCCGCCGATGCCCTCGCCGCGTTGGCGGAGGCGTCAGTGCCGGTATGCCCGATCACGAGCAAGACCGCGGCGGAGCTGGGCCCGATCATGGCCCGCCTCCGGCTCGCCGGCCCGGCCGGGTTCGAGAACGGCGGCGGCGTCCGCCAGCGGGACGGGCGCATGGAGATCCTCGAGGGGGCGGTGCCGCTCGCGGACCTCCTCGCGATCTTCGCCGAGGTGCGACGCCGGACCGGCGCCCCCGCCCGGACTCTCCTGGAGCTCGACGACCGCGAGCTGGGCGCGCTCACGGGTCTGCGAGGGACGGAGCTCTCGGCTGCGCGTTGCCGCCAGACGACGCTCCCGCTGGTGGTGGACCGCGAGTGGGACGACCGCCTGCGGGCCGCGCTCCCGTCGGCGCCTGGCATCCTGCTGCTGCGGGGCAACCGGTTCCTCCACATGCAGGGGCAGCACACCAAGGCGACGGCTGCCAGGCGCATCGCGGAACGCGTGGGAGGCCCGGGCGGAGTCATGGTCGCGCTGGGCGACGCGCCGAACGACGCCGACCTGCTCGAGTTCGCGGAGATCGCCGTCATCGTGCCGGGGCTTGCGGGCCCCAACCCCGAGCTGCTCGCCCTTGTCCCGCGGGCACGAGTGGCGGCGGCCGCCCATGGGCGGGGATGGGCGGCGGCGGTCGGAGCTCTCCTCGCCGTGCGGGAGCTGCCGGGCCCGCCGGGGGCCGCCGGCCCGTCGCGCGTCCCCACGGCCTCGTCGTGAGCGCGTCGACACCCCTCCCAGAGGATCTGCGCACCCGGCTCGCGGAGGTGGGGGAGGTCGACGTCGTGGTCGGCATCCCGAGCTTCAACAACGCGTCCACGATCGGTCACGTGGTGCGCGCCGTCCAGGCAGGGTTCGCGAAGTACTTCCCCGCTCAGCGCACGCTGCTCGTGAACTCCGACGGCGGCTCGTCCGACGGCACGCCGGAGGTCGTCCAGACCGCCTCGGTCGCCGACCTCGCGACCGTGCTGGTGGCGGAGCCGCAGAAGGTGGTCCACCGGATCGTGACGCCGTACCACGGCCTCCCGGGGAAGGGGAGCGCTCTCCGGACCGTGTTCGCTGCCGCACGCGAGGTCAACGCGAGGGCGTGTGCCGTCGTCGACGCCGACCTGCGCAGCATCACGCCGGAGTGGATCGATCTCCTCGTCTCTCCCGTGCTCCGCCTCGGGTACGACTTCGTTGCGCCGCTCTACAGCCGCCACAAGTACGACGGCACGATCACCAACGGCATCGTGTACCCGTTGACGCGCGCGCTCTACGGGCTGCGTGTCCGCCAGCCCATCGGCGGCGAATTCGGCCTCTCGACAGCGCTCCTGGCCCACCTGCTGGACCAGCCTGTGTGGGAGACGGAGGTGGCGAGCTTCGGCATCGACATCTGGATGACGACGACGGCCATCACTGACGGCTTTCGCATCTGCCAGTCTTTCCTCGGAGCCAAGATCCACGACGCCAAGGACCCCGGAGTGGACCTCGCGGTGATGCTGACGCAGGTCGTGGGGACGGTGTTCCTCCTCATGGAGTCCCACGTGAACGCCTGGCGGAATGCGACGGGGAGCGCTCCGGTGCGGGAGCTCGGTTTCGAGTACGCCGTCGGGCTGGAGCCGGTGCGTGTCAACGTGGAGCGGATGCTGGGGATCTTCGGCACGGCGGCCCGGGAGCTCGTGCCGGTGTGGGAGCGAGTGCTCGAGCCCGGCACGCTCGCCAGCGTGCGGTCGCTCGCCGAGGCGCCCCAGTCCGCGTTCCGGTTCCCGGCGGAGCTCTGGGTGAAGGCGGTGTACGAGTTCGCGCTCGCCCACCATCGCAAGGCGATCACCCGCGACCACCTGCTGCGATCGCTGACGCCCCTCTACCTCGGCAGAACCGCGTCGTTCGTCCTCGAGACCTCGGACGCCGGGGCCGGCGAGGTCGAAGCCGTCGTGGAGGGGCTCTGCAAGGAGTACGAACGCCTCAAGCCGTACCTCATCGAGCGCTGGGAGGTGTGAGATGGGAGCGACATTCTCGGAACGCCTGCTGGGCGCCCTCGACGTGTTCTTCGAAGGCGTCATGCGTTTCCTGCCGGGGCTGCTTGCCGGTTTGCTTATCATCACGGTCGGCGTTCTCGCCGGCTGGGTCGTGAAGGCCGTGGCGCGCCGCGCCCTGGTGGTCGCACGATTCGATCGGTTCTGCGAGTCGGCCGGCCTGACCACGATCCTGAGCCGGGCCGACGTCCGCGCGACGCCTTCGGCGCTCGTCGCATCGCTGCTGTTCTGGCTCATCCTCGCAAGTTCCCTCATGGCGGGGGCGAGCGCGCTCCGCGTCGACGTGATCAATCGCCTGATCGCCGAGTCGTTCCTCTACCTGCCCCGGGTGCTCTCCGCCCTCGGTATCCTCCTCGTGGGATTCCTGCTCGCCAACTTCCTTTCGCGGGCCGCGCTCCTCTCGGCGGTCAACGCGCACGTCCCCTCGCCGCGCATCATCGGCCTGGTCGTGAAGTTCCTCATCGCCGTGCTCGCGTTCGCAATGGCGCTCGAGCAGCTCGAGATCGCGAAGTCGATCGTCCTCGCGGCGTTCATCATCGCCTTCGGTGCGGTGATGCTCGGCCTCGCGATCGCGTTCGGGTTCGGGGGCCGCGACGTGGCGCGGCGGGTGCTCGAGCGGCAGTTCGGCGATCGCGGCGGCGAAGACGATGACGACACCTTCAGGCACGTGTGACGGCACCGCGAGAGGGCGCCCGCCCTCGACGCCGCGCGAAGAGGGGCGCCGGGCGCGGCCGATGCGGCACGGCGTGGTAGCATTGCGCCGATGCGATGGTTGCCGATCCTCGCGATGACCGGGGCGTTCGCCGGCGTGGCCGGGGCCGCTACGGAGCCCGAGCGTCCGCCGTTCCCGTCGATCCAGCTGAGCGACCTGAGCGGGCAGCCGATGGAGCTCAAGAGCCTGCTCGGCCACGCAACCGTCATCAACTTCTGGGCCACCTGGTGCGGGCCGTGCCGCATGGAGCTGCCCGAACTCCAGAAGCTCTACAACCAGATGGGCGGCAAGGGGCTGGTGCTGCTCGCGGTCGACGTCGACATGGTGCCCTCGGAGGAGGGCGGTATCGCCGAGCTGCTCACGCTGGCGAAACCGCGGATCGACAGCGTGCTGGGGGCACTGGGTGTCACGCTGCCGGTGTACGTTGTCGATGGCAGAACGCTCGCGGAGCTTTCGGGGCTTGGACTGGAACAGATTCCGTTGACGGTTCTTCTCGATCGCGAGGGGAGGGTTGTGCGTCTCTACCCTGGCTACTCGGCGGCGGGGGTCGCCGACCTCCGCAAGCAGGTGGCCGGGGTCCTGGCCGAAGCTTCCGGACAGGGAGGAAAGTGACATGCGCAGAACGGTGCTTGTGGTGGTGTGTCTCGTCGTCGCGGCAACGTGGGCGGGCGCGCAGGGCACAGCGAACACCATCGAGCTGACGCCCACCGCCGGGTACTGGTTCGGGGACACGATCTCCCGGGGGACCATCAACGGCGTCGATTTCGACGTCACCGTTGACGACGCACCGGCGTACGGCGTCCGCCTCGCGTACAAGTTCACCCCGAACTTCGCTCTCGAGGGGTTTCTGTCACAGGAGCGCGCGAATCTCGTCACGGGTCACCGGGAACTGTTCGGCGGCGCGACGAAGGTCGGGCGGATGGATATGACCGCGGCGGAGGCCAACTTCGAGTTCTCCTTCGGACACGGCCGGTTGGTCCCGTTCATCGTCGGTGGGTTCGGCGCAATGAGGCTCGACCCGACGATCGACGTCGGGCAGGGCGCGACCAGCAACCTCTCGGCCGACACCCGCTTCCTGGGTGATTTCGGCGGGGGGCTCAAGCTCTTCTTCAACCCGCAGGTGGCCCTCCGGTTCGACTGGCGCGGCCACAGCGTCAACATCGACAACAGTCGCGGCCACAACTGCGACTGGTGGGGCGACTGCTCCTACGACCGCAACTGGCTCACCTTCACGGAGGTCGGGCTGGGGCTGACCTTCGTGTTCTGACAAGTGATGCCGGCGACTCGATCCGGTCGGGCGCTGGCGTGCGCCGCGTTCCTCCTCCTCTACGGCGCCGTGCGTCCGGCCGCTGGCCAGGCGCCCGAGAAGGAGATGTTCCGCGCGACGGCCGAGGTGTCGTCGATCCTCGTGCCGGTCACCGTCACCGACTCGAAGGGGCGGCTCGTGTCGACGCTGGAGCAGAAGCGCTTCCACCTGTACGTCGACGACATCGAGTTTCCGATCAAGTCGTTCTGGCGCGAAGGCGGGCTGCCGATCTCGTACTCGTTCATCGTCGACGTCTCCGGGTCCATGAACGGCCGGCGCCTCGCGATGACCCGCGAGGCGATCATGGAGTTCATGAGGCAGCTCAGACCGGACGACGAGGTGTGCCTCATCACATTCGGGGCCGGGGAGGTCAAGAGGCGTCTGGCGTTCGGGACGGATCCCGGTCTGTTGCCGAGGATCCTCGAGAGCCTTCGGGGCTACGGAACGACCGCTCTGTACGACATGCTCACGGCCGCACCCCAGGCGATGGAAGGGGCCCACAACATACGGCGGGTCCTGCTGCTGTTCACCGACGGCGTCGACACGGCGTCCACGGTGACGCCGGCCGACGCGGTGAAGATCCTCGAGAGCCTCTCCGACCCGCTGTACGTCTTCGGGATCGAGCCGCCGCCCGCCGACGAGGGGCCGCCGGACAGCTACGAGGAGCTCCTCGCGCGTTTCGGCGCGGCCTCGGGGGCGCGGTACCTGCGCGTCGGAGTGGCCGCGAAGCTCCCGCAGTTCGCCCGGGAATTGCGACAGGAACTCACAATGAGGTACATCATCACGTTCGACCCCTCCGGGCTCGGGACGGCCAAGTGGCGGAAGCTGGAGGTTCGGGTCGATGGCGGCTACGCCGTCTCGGCGCGCCAGGGGTACCGGGGCACGCTCCCGTGAGCTGAGCTGCCAGGGCTTGACACGCAAAGGGAGCCCTGTGCTATAAGGTACAAGTAGCAGAAAGAGTGACTCGGAACGCGGGAGACCTGAAGCAAAGGGAGGATTCTCATGAGAAAGTCGCTGTGGGTTGTCCTTGTGGTGGGGTTGCTCGTCACGCTCGGCGTGACCGGCTGCGCTACCAAGACCTACGTCCAGGAGCAGGTGGCTGCCGCTACCAAGGCCGAGGACGCCAAGATCGGTGAGGTCCAGAAGCAGGTCGAAGCGACCCAGATGGACGTCACGAACCTCAAGAAGTCCGACGCGGCGCAGAACGACCAGCTCGCCAAGCTGTCGGACACCGCGAAGGAAGCGCTGGACCGTGCCAACGAGGCGAACAAGCTGGCCAACCACAGCTTCCTGTTTGAGGTGACGCTCACCGACGAGGCCGTGCACTTCGGCTTCAACAAGCACGACCTGTCGGCCGACGCGAAGGCGGCGCTCGACGCGTTCGCGAAGCGCGTCAAGGACGAGAACAAGAACGTCTACATCGAGATCCAGGGCCACACCGACAGCATCGGCTCCGACAAGGTCAACCTGACGCTCGGCCAGTGGCGCGCCGACGAGGTCATGCGCTACCTCAACATGCAGCAGGGCTTCCCGCTGCACCGCATGAACGCCGTGTCGTACGGCAAGTTCAAGCCGATCGCCGACAACAAGACCGCTGAGGGCCGCGCGAAGAACCGCCGGGTGACCCTCGTCGTTCTCTACTGAGTCGACGCGCACGAACGTCGTGACGGAGCGCCCCGGTCGCACCCGGCCGGGGCGCTTGTCTTCTTGGGCATGGGTCCCGCCGGCGGCGGCGGGCCGTGGCCGATTCCCCGTCGTGGCACTATCATATCGGTGACGGGTGTCGGAGGTGTGGGGTGAAGAAAATCGTGATGCTGCTCACCGCGCTGTTCCTCGCCGCCGAGGCGCATGCGGCGGTTGTCGTCTTGTCCGGCGGAAAGCGGCTGGATGTTGCGAGCTTCACCGTCAACGCCAGCTACGTGACCGTCCAGTACGCCAACGGACGCCGCGAGTCGTACCCGGTGACCGCGGTGGATCTCCAGGCCACCAAGGCGGCCAACGGAGAGAAGCCCCAGGCTCCCGCACCGGCGGCCGACGCCGGACCGCACAGCCCGTTCCTGGGCGCGAAGGCCAGCGGGAAGGGCGGTGCACTTGTCGTGACCGACGCGGACGTCAAGCACTTGGAAGCGCCCGACGAGGAAGCGCAGCCCGAGGAGAAGACCGAGCAGGCGGATTCGGGCGGGCAGGTCGTCCTGGTCAGCTACGACAAGAAGTCGGTCGGGAAGGGGCTGTGGGACATCACGGCCACGGTGCTGAACCAGGGGAAGACCTCCGTGCAGGGCGTGAGTGCCATGGTCCGCGTCCTCGACGAGACCGGGAAGCCGCTGGCTTCGGGCTCTGGGACGCTGCAGGGGAAGCTCGAGCCCGGGAAGCAGGGGACGGTCACCGCGCGCGTGACGATGGACGCGGAGCCGGCCCAGGTCGCGGTCGATCTCAACTGGCAGGAGATCAAGCCGATACCGACGCCGGTCGCGCCGAAGCCGCAGGCGGGCGCGGCGGCGACGTCGGCTCCGAAGACCGCCGCCACGACGCCGGCGTATCCTGCGCCGAACTCGGTCCCCACCAACGTGATGGGGGTGATGCCGCCGAACACGGTCGGCGCGGCCCCTCAGGTTCCGCCGCCGTCCGGAGAGCCGAAGTAACCTGCCGCACCCGGGCCCTTGACGGCGGGGCTACGGTTCGGTCCTGGCCCGCCGCGAATCCCAGAACATGTATGCCACCAGAGCCACGTAGCACAGGAGCGCCACCAGCTCCGCGCCGTTCCCCTCGCCGTGGCGGAGGAGGTTCACGCCCAGATCAGCCCGAACGACCCACGCGACCCACGGGAGGGTGAACCCCTGCGCCAGGAACTTGAGCAGCGCGGCGATCACGCCCATGACCGCCCCGCCTGCGATGAACCCCGACGCGATCAGCGTGCCCCGGTTCGACCGGGCGCCTGCGAGCTTCTGGTTGTCTCCCGCCGACCGCTGCACCAGGTGTGCCACCAGCCCGCCGACGACGAGGGGCGTGTTGAGCTCGAGCGGGATGTACATCCCGAGCGCGAACGCCAGCGTGGGGACGCCAATCATCTGCATGGTGAGAGCGATGAGCACGCCCACGCCGTAGAGGAGCCACGGCACCGGCTCGTTCGACATCAGGGTCTTGATCACGGCCGCCATGGCGTTGGCCTGCGGAGCGACGAGCACCTCCGAGGCCGGATGCTGTGCGGACGGCGCGAACCCGTACGACTGGTTGAGAAGCAGGATCACGGATCCGACCGTGAGCGCCGCGAAGATCGTCCCCAGCATCTTCGAACGTTCCTGCACCGCCGGCGTGGCTCCCAGCCAGTAGCCGACCTTGAGGTCAGTCACGAACCCTCCGGCCATCGAGAGCGCCGTGCAGACCACCCCGCCGATGAGGAGCGCGGCGAGCATCCCGCTCGGGCCCGAGAGGCCGGCCTTCACCATGAACACCGAGGTGAGGATTAGGGTCATCAACGTCATTCCCGAGACCGGGTTGGTGCCGACGATCGCGATCGCCCGCGCTGCGACCGTCGTGAAGAGGAACGAGATCACCACCACGACTCCGAGGGCGATGAGCGAGAGCGGCGTCGGGCGAGCCTCCGCGCTCACGACGCCGAAACGGAAGAACGCCCAGATCGCGACTGCGACGAGTGCGATCCCTCCGATCACCCACGACATCGGCACGTCGCGGTCGGTGCGCTCCCCTCCGCTCGCGGCGGCCTTCCCGGCGAACAGCTCCTTGAAGCCGAGCGAGAACGCTTTGACGATGATCCGCCAGCTCCGGAGTATCCCCATGATCCCGGCGGCGGCGATCGCCCCGATTCCGATGTGGCGCACGTACGAGCGGAAGATCTGCTCCGCGGACATGGAGCCGATCAGCGTCCCGTCGCTGACCGGCGGCACGGCGACCCCGAGGTGAGCGCCGAAGTGCCCGACGAGGGGGACGAGCAGGAACCAGGAGAGGAACGAGCCCGCGCAGATGATCGCTGAGTACTTGAGGCCGATGATGTAACCCAGGCCCAGGATCGACGAGAGAACGTCGAGCCGGAACACGAGCTTAGCCTTCTCCGCGAGGCCCGAGAGGAATCCGACCGACCGCGTCGTGAACACCTCGGCCCAACCCTGGAAGTGGATGATCGTGAAGTCGAAGAGGCCGCCGATCGCGGCAGCCGCCGCGAGGACGCGGGCCTGCCTCCCGCCGGCCTCGCCCGCGACGAGGACCTCGGTCGTCGCGGTGGCCTCGGGGAACGGAAACTCGCCGTGCATCTCCTTCACGAAGTAGCGGCGCAGCGGGATCAGAAACAGGATCCCGAGCGCCCCGCCCAGCAGCGCGGCGAGGAAGAGCTTCACGAGGTTGACGTCCAGCCCGAGGATGAAGAGCGCGGGAAGCGTGAAGATCGAGCCCGCCACGACCAGGCCGGACGCCGCACCGATCGACTGGACGATCACGTTCTCGAGCAGCGTCGAGCGCCGCTTGAACAGGACGCCGAAACCCACCGCCAGGATCGAGATCGGGATCGCAGCCTCGAAGACCTGCCCGACCTTGAGCCCCAGGAACGCCGCGGCGGCGGAGAACACCACCGCCATCACGAGGCCGAGCACGACCGATCGTGGCGTCCACTCGGGGACCGTCTCTGCGGCGGGGACCGGCGGCTGGTACGTTTCGCCGGGCTCCAGTTTGCGGTAGGCGTTCGCGGGTAGGGTGCGGTGGGCGGTCTCCATTGGCGCGTTCCCTCCGGGGCGCAACGCGCGCGAGCTTACGGGCGCCGCGCCTCAAAAATCAAGCCGCTGACCCGCCCCTTGTCGCGGGTCCGCCGGCGCGGGATACTACGGGTGGAGGCGGCGCGGGTGACGGTACCGAAGAGGATCCTGGTTGCGAAGCCCGGCCTGGACGGTCACGACCGGGGCGCGAAGGTCGTAGCGCGAGCGCTCCGAGACGCAGGGTTCGAGGTGATCTATACGGGCCTGCGGCAGACCCCGGCGCAGATCGCCCAGGCGGCGGTGCAGGAGGACGTCGATGCCGTCGGTCTGTCGAGCCTCTCCGGCGCGCACCGCGAGCTGTTCCCGGCCGTCGTCGAAGCTTTGCGGAGCGCCGGGGCCGGCGAGGTGCTGGTGTTCGGAGGCGGTGTGATCCCGGACGACGATGCCGCTGAGCTGAAGGCGCAAGGGATCGAGCGGATCTTCCCCCCGGGAACGGACACCAGGGAGATCGTGCGCTTCCTGCGGGAGCGGCTTGGGGTAGACCCCGGTCACGAGCCGACCAGCTGAGCGAGCCTCAGGGCGATCGTCTCTCCGAGCTCCAGGTAGGTCGAGATTCCGCGGCGGGTGAGTCGCTCAGAGTGGACACCGGCCGCCACGACGACGGTCCCGGCGGTTGCCCTCGCCAGTGATTCCGCCAGCGGGCGCGCGAGCGCCTCCTCGCGGTGCGGAGGGTGGGCGAGAACCGAGGTCGTCACCGTCGTCTGTGTGGGGTCGTCGGCCGCCGGATGGGGACGCACCACGACCACGCAGCCGATGTGAGGCCGATCGCCGCCGGTGAGCACGACCGCGAGGTCGGAACCGGCGCGGCACGCGACGGCCTCGAGGTGAAGCCGTCCGCGGGACTCGCTCACCCGCACGATCGCGCCAGGTTCGGTCACGCGGCGGAATGATACGCTGGGCTGGGCGTTTCTAGAAATCGGCGGGCCGTCCCCGGTCCGGAAGGAGACAACCGGCATGCATGCGCGCCACGGCTTCGTGACCTTCCTCGGTACCCCGATGACCCTCGTAGGCCAGCCACCGCAGATCGGGAGCAAGGCTCCGGAGTTCACCGCGCTGCGCGGCGACATGACGCCGTACTCCCTGTCGCAGGCCGCCGGGAAGGTCGTCGTGATCAACTCGGTCCCGTCGCTCGACACCTCCGTCTGCGCGATGCAGACGCGCCGCTTCAACCAGGAGGCGGCGGCGCTGGGCGATGGCGTGAAGGTGCTCGTGATCTCGATGGACCTCCCGTTCGCCCAGAAGCGCTTTTGCGCCACCGAGGGGATCGCGAACCTCGAGACTCTCTCCGACCACCGCGACGCAGGGTTCGGCACCGGCTACGGGCTCCTCATCAAGGAGCTGAGGCTGCTGGCGCGCAGCGTGCTGGCCGTGGATGGAAACGGGGTCCTGCGGTACGTGCAGCTCGTTCCCGAGGTCTCGCACGAGCCGAACTACGACGACGCACTGGCGGCCATCAAGGCGCTCCGGTAGTGGGCTTGCCCGCCTCCGGGAAGAACCCGGAGATCACCAGGAGATCCTGCCGCCCGACGAGCTGACCCTCGCTGGTCCAGACCTCGGCGCGGTACTTGCCGGGGCCGAGGCCGCCCGGGCCGGGCCGAAGGGCGTCCCACACCCGGAACCCGCGCCGGTGAGCCACGACGTCCAGGTTGCGGGAGGTCTTGACGACGACGCCCCCCTTGAGGAACCGGAACTGGACGCGCAGAGGCAGCCTGCCGGGCGAGAAGATCGTGGCCCTCGCTATCAACCGCTGACCGGCGAGCGTGGCCGCTGCGACCGGCGTCCCCTCGGGGAACTCGTTCACGAGATCGAGCGTCTTCGGGTCGATGGCGGTGCCGAAGCTGAGATCGGTCATGCGGAGCGGGACCGGCGGGATGAGCTCCCTGGCGAACTTGAGCACCCCGACGATCGCAGCCACGGCGACGACGATGAGTGCGAGGCGCCTCCGGTTCCTGAGGTCGCGCGCCGAGTACGCCAGCGGGAGCGAGGCGAAGAAGCTGAGTCCTGCGGCGAGGTAGGCGCCGTTGTGGATTCTCACGTGGAGCAGCAGCGGGAGGAAGAACTGCAGGGCGGAGTAGGTGACGAAAGCGAAGAACCCCTGGGCGAACCACCGGTTCGTGCGGAGGAGGCGGTCGAACGGCAGGTCGAAGCACGACAGCACGGCGAGAAGCGCCAGCACGACGACGTAGGCGCTGTTCAACGAAAGGAACGTGGTGGAGTAGAAGTAGAAGGGGAGCAGGAAGAACAGCGTCTCCTGGTACATCACGCGGGTGAGGTACGAGACGAAGCCGTGCGCGGCCCTCGCGCGAGGCGAGTCGAGCCCGCTCGAGATGCGGGAGAAGAAGAGCGTGGACAGCCACGTCAGCGTGAGGAACAGCACGACCCACGGCAGGAAGCCGTAGCGGTTGTGGGCGAGGACGAGGACGATCCCCCCGCTGATCAGCGCCCAGGCGGAGTGCGCCATCCAGAAGGTACGGGCGTAGCGCCGCCGCATCTGGCGGCCGAGGTCTGCGGTGCGGTTGAGGCGCACCCGCCACGCCGGCTTCGCATACTCCATGCGGCCGAATTCTAGCCCGGACCGTCCACCGCGCGGCGGCGAGGGCGCGACGGGGGGCGATCCGGTACACTTCGGCGCGTGGAGAGCGAACGCACGGCTGGCCTCACGACGTGGATCGAGGTGTCGCGGGGAGCCATCTCCCGGAACCTCTCGCTGTTCCGCGGTCTCCTCGATCCGCTGGTAGCGGTCCTCGCCGTGGTGAAGGCCAATGCCTACGGCCACGGCCTCGAGGCGGTGGCCAGGATGTGCGCCGCCGAAGGGGTCGCGATGCTCGGCGTCCACTCGGCGGACGAGGTCCGGAGCCTGCGGGCGGCCGGCGTCACGACTCCGATCCTGGTAATGGGGTACCTGACCCCGTCACAGGTCGCCGAGGTCGTCGACCGGAGCGTCCACGTCCTCGCGTCGTCGCGCACGGTTCTCGAGTCGCTCGCTGCCCACGCGCGCCGCCTGGGTACCCCGGTGCCGGTTCACGTGAAGGTGGACACCGGCACGCACAGGCAGGGGGTCGAACCGGGCGACGCCGGTCCTTTCGCCGCGGCGGCGAAGCGAATGGGCCTCGAGGTCGCCGGCGTCGCGACGCACTTCGCCAACATCGAGGACACGACGGACCACACCTACGCGTTCCGCCAGCTGGAGGCGTTCCGCACCGCCGCCGCGGATGTCGAGGCGGCGGTCGGGCGCGTGCGGTGGGTGCACGCGGCGTGTTCGGCCGCCGTGCTCCTCTTCCGCGAGGCGGACTTCTCGATGGTCCGCATCGGGATCTCGCTCTACGGACACTGGCCCTCCAAGGAGACGTACGTCTCGTGGCTGCTCGCCCACGGCCGGGACGGCGTGAGGCTGCAGCCGGCGCTGTCGTGGAGGGCCCGGATCGGCCAGCTCAAGCCTGTCCGGGCGGGTGCGCCGATCGGGTACGGACTCACTCATCGGCCCACGAGGGACACGACCATCGCGGTGCTCCCCGTCGGGTACGCGGACGGCTATCCGCGTGCGCTCTCGAACCGGGCCCGCATCCTCGTCCGCGGACGCCCCGCGCCGGTGGTGGGGCGCGTCTGCATGGACATCGTCCTGGCGGACGTCACCGACGTGCCGTCGGTCGCGGAGGGCGATGTCGCGACGCTGATCGGGAGCGACGGGGACGAACGCGTCTCCGCCGAGGAGCTCGCGGAGCAGTCGGGCACGATCAACTACGAGATCCTGGCGCGCCTGTCGCCCTCGTTGCCCCGTCTCGAGTGCGAGTAGCTATCATGGGGCGATGCACCGAGACGCCCTGAGGGAGCTCCTGGAGCGCGTCGCTCGCGGCGAGCTGAGTCCGGCCGAGGCGGGAGAGAGGCTGGCCCACCTCCCGTTCGTCGAGCGCGGCGAAGTGGTCGTCGACACGCACCGGCCCCTTCGCACCGGGGAGGCCGAAGCCGTGTACTGCGAGGGGAAAACGCCCCAGCAGGCGGCCACCGCATTCCTGGCGCTCTCGTCCTCCGGCGGTCCTGTGCTGGCGACGCGAGCGTCGGACGACCATGCGCGAGCCATCGTCGGGGCGGTCCCGTCGGCCGTCCACCACCCCCTGGCGCGGATGGTCGTCCTGCCCGGAGCGCCGCCGGTGTGCGGCGACGTCGCCGTGATCTGCGCAGGGACCTCGGACCTCCCCGTCGCCGAGGAGGCGGCCGTGACGGCCGAGTCGCTGGGGGCGCACGTCGGCCGGGTCCACGACGCCGGCGTCGCCGGACTCCACAGGCTCCTGAGCCGCGCGGAGGAACTCCGCCGGGCCGGCGTCGTGATCGCCGTGGCCGGGATGGAGGGCGCGCTCCCCTCGGTCGTCGCCGGTCTCGTTTCCGCACCCGTCGTTGCCGTTCCCACGTCGGTCGGGTACGGCGCCGCGTTCGGAGGCCTCGCCGCTCTGCTCGCGATGCTCAACGCGTGCGCCCCGGGCGTGGCGGTCGTGAATATCGACAACGGCTTCGGAGCCGGCCTCTTGGCCGTGCGGGTCCTGCGATCCCGGGGGGAGGGGCTGTGATCACGATTGATCTCGAGCTGGCGGGCGGGAGATCGCCGTGCCACGTGGGCGAGGGGACGCTCGGCGAGCTCGCGGAGCTGCTACGGCCGTTCTCCGATGCGGGGCAGGCCTTCGTCGTGACCGACACGACGGTCGGCCCGCTCTACGGCATCGACGTCGCCGAGCAGCTTGACGCCCCGCTCCTCGAGCTCCCGACCGGCGAGGAGCACAAGCGCTGGCAGTCCGTGGAGCGCGTCGCGCGCTGGTTGATCGCGAACCAGGTCGAGCGGGGCGGCCTCCTGGTGGCCGTCGGCGGCGGCGTGGTGACCGACCTGGTCGGGTTCGCCGCAGCGATCGTCCTGCGCGGCATGCCGTGGGTGGCCGTCCCCACGACGCTGCTCGGAATGGTCGACGCGGCGCTCGGCGGCAAGACCGGAATCGACCTGGACGTGGGGAAGAACCTCGTCGGGGCGTTCTGGCCGCCGCGGGCGGTGATCGCCGACCCGCTCGTGCTGGCGACGCTGGACCTCCGGCAGCTGCGCTCGGGACTGGCTGAGGTGGTGAAGTCGGCGATGATCGCGCCGTCGACCCTCGAGCACATCCTCGACAGCCACCTGGGCCCGGTGGCGGCGGGCGACCCGATGCAGGCGATCGAGCTCGTCGTCGGGTGCATCCGCGTGAAGAGCGAGATCGTCGCGGTCGACGAAAGGGAGGCCGGGCCGCGGCGAGCGCTCAACCTCGGCCACACGCTCGCCCACGGCCTGGAGGGCGCGACCGACTTCAGCCGCTTCCTGCATGGAGAGGCGGTGACGTGGGGCCTGCTCGCCGAGCTTCGTCTCGCGCGCGACCGCGGCCTCCTCTCGACGGCGGAGGCGGTCACCTGGGCCGAACGTCTCCAGGCGCTGGCGCCGCTCCCGGACCTGCGGGGGATCGCGTGGGAGGCGGTGGCGCCGTACATCGAGCGCGACAAGAAGCGTCTCGGCGGCAGGGTCGGCTGGGTGCTCCCGCGGATGGGCGGCGTCGTCCTCGACGTCGCGGTGACCGACGACGAGGCGGCCGCCGTCTACGCGCTCCTCCAGGAGCTCCCGCCCGCGGGACCGTTCACGACCCTCATCTGAACCGCAGAGGCGCGGGCGCGCTCCCCACCCTGGGAAGTGCCGCCGGCCGGACGGCCGACAGCTGTCGAGGGGGTGCTAGACTCGCGGCCCACGAGACGTGTGGAGGGTGGTGTGAGCCGTCCTGAACCGTTGCCGACTCGTTTCGACCCGGCCTCGTTTGAGGAGAAGTGGTATGCCGCCTGGGAGCGGTCGGGCGCGTTCACTCCGGAGATGCCGTCCGGAAAGCGCCCGTTCGTGATCCTGATCCCGCCTCCGAACGTGACCGGCAAGCTGCACATCGGACACGCGCTCCAGTTCACGCTCCAGGATCTCGTGATCCGCTGGCGCCGGATGCAGGGGTACAACGCGCTCTGGCTTCCCGGCACGGACCACGCCGGCATCGCTACCCAGGTCATGGTCGAGCGCGAGCTCGCGAAGGAGGGGACGAGCCGCCGCGACCTCGGGCGGGAGAAGTTCCTCGAGCGGATGTGGCAGTGGAAGGCACGGTACAAGGACAACATCTCGCACCAGGCGAAGGCTCTCGGGGCGTCGTGCGACTGGACGCGCGAGAGGTTCACCCTCGACCCGATGCTCTCGCGTGCGGTGCGGCACGCGTTCGCGTCGCTCCACCGCGAGGGGCTCATCTACCGCGCGCACCGCCTGATCAACTGGTGCCCGCGCTGCCTTACTGCGCTCTCCGACCTCGAGGTCGTGCACAAGGAGATCGACGGAGGGATGTGGGACTTCGCGTACCCGCTCGCCGACGGGGGCGAGATCGTGGTCTCGACGTCGCGGCCGGAGACGATGCTCGGCGACACCGCGGTCGCCGTCCACCCGGACGACCCGCGCTACCGGCACCTCGTCGGGAGGCTGATCCGGCACCCTCTGCTCGACCGCACGTTCCCGGTCATCGCCGACCCGGTCCTCGTGGACCCGAAGTTCGGGACGGGAGCGGTCAAGGTGACGCCGGCGCACGACCCCAACGACTTCGCCTGCGGCGAGCGGCACGGCCTGGAGAAGGTCAACATTCTGACGGACGACGGGCACATCAACGAGAACGGTGGACCGTTCGCGGGGCAGGACCGCTTCACGGCTCGCAAGAGCGTCCTCGCAGCGCTCGGGGAGAAGCACCTGCGGCGGGGCGAGAAGACCCACCGCCACGCGGTCGGGCACTGCCAACGCTGCGACACGGTCGTCGAGCCGTACCTCTCGCTGCAGTGGTTCTGCTCGATGCGTGCGATGGCGGAGCGGGCGCTCGCGGCGGTGCGGGGCGGCGAGGTGCGCCTGATCCCGGAGTTTTGGGTCGCCACCTACGAGAACTGGCTCGGGAACATCCTCGACTGGTGCATCTCCCGGCAGCTGTGGTGGGGGCATCGGATCCCGGCGTTCTACTGCGCCGACGGCCACACGACCGTCTCCGAGGAAGACGTCACCGCCTGCGCGACGTGCGGGAAGACTGTCGAGCAGGATCCGGACGTGCTCGACACGTGGTTCTCGTCGGGGCTGTGGCCGATCTCGACGATGGGGTGGCCGGATGAGACCGCCGACCTCAAGACGTTCTACCCGACCAGCCTGCTCATCACCGGGTTCGACATCCTCTTCTTCTGGGTCGCCCGGATGATCATGATGGGGTGCCACTTCACGGGGAAGGCGCCGTTCGGCGAGGTCCATCTCACGGGGCTGGTGCGTGACGCCCGCGGCCAGAAGATGTCGAAGACCAAGGGGAACGTGATGGACCCGCTCGACCTCGTCCACGAGTACGGGGCGGACGCCGTGCGGTTCACCCTCGCGGCGCTCGCGTCGCCCGGCCGCGACCTCCCGCTCGACTCCAAGCGGATGGAGGGGTACCGGGCATTCGGGACGAAGATCTGGAACGCCGCGAGGTTCGTTCAGATGCACCTCCACGGTTCGGAGCCCGAGCTGACGCACGTCGACGCGGGTTCGCTCGCGCTCCCCGAGTCGTGGATCCTGGCCGAGCTCGACCGCACGATCGCCGTCGTCAACCGCTCGTGGGAGGCGTATCGATTCGACGAGGCGTGCAGGGAGCTGTACCAGTTCGTCTGGAACGACTACTGCGACTGGTACGTGGAGATGGCCAAACCCGTCCTCCAGGGCGGGGACCAGGAGGGACGGCGGGCGGCCGACGTGAGGGCCGTCGCCCGCGGCGTGCTGATCGAGGCGCTCAAGCTCCTCCACCCGGTGATGCCGTTCATCACCGAGGAGATCGCCGCTCACCTCGGCGCCGCGCGCCCGCTGATCGGTACGGCGTACCCCTCGGCGGGCGAGCGAGCGGTGGATCCGGGCGCCGGCCCGGTGATGTCGGCGTTCCAGGCGATCGTGCAGGAGACCCGGTCGTATCGGCACCTGGTCGGCCTCCCGCCGGGCGCACAGCTGTCCGTCTACCTGACGGGGCTCGCCCCCGCGTTGCTCGAGGCGTTCCAGCGGCTGGCGCCGGAGATGCAGAGGATGGCCGGCCTGGCGTCCCTCGAACTGAACCCGGCCGAGGTCCCGTCCGGTGCCGTCCGCGACCTGGCTGGCGGCGTCAACGTAGCGATCATGCTGCCGATCGGAGCCCTCGGTCCCTCGGAGACCCAACGCCTCACCGCGGAACTCACCCAGACCCGTGCCGAGCTCGCGAGGGTGACCGCTCGCCTGGCCGACGCCGGGTTCACCGGAGGCGCTCCCGCCGAGGTCGTCGCGGGCGCCCGCCAGCGCGCCGAGGAGCTGACACACAAAACCTCCCTGCTTGCGGCTACACTTGGCAGGGAACCCTGAGCGTGCAGTTGGGCCGAGTGCCACCCGCCAACGTCATCTTCCTCGACGACCTCGACTCGACGGTCGCGTTCGCCGAGAGGTTGATGGCTGCCTGGGTCGCGGCGGACGAGGACCCGCTTGCGGAGACGTTGCTGATCGCCGAACGGCAGCACGCGGGGCGCGGTCGCGGGGAGCATTCGTGGGAGTCCCCGCCGGGCGGGCTGTACGCGAACTGGCTCGCGTGGCTGCCGGGCGGGGCCCTCTCCGTCCTCCCGCTCGCCGTCGGGGTCGCGCTCGCGGCTGCCGTCGAGCGTCTCGTGCCCACCGTCAAGGTCGGGCTCAAGTGGCCCAACGATCTCCTGGTGAGCGGAGGGAAGCTCGGGGGGATCCTGTGCCAGAGCCGCGGAGTGGGGGACCCGATGTGGGTTTCGGTCGGCATCGGCGTCAACCTGACGACCGCACCGGCGCTGGCGCCCGGCGACGATGTCAGGGCCGTGTGCCTGCGTGACTTCGGGTGGGGCGGCGCGGCTGCGGAGGGTGTTCGGGCCCTGGCGGAGGGGTTCCTGGCCGAGGTCCACGGCGCGCTCGGCCGGGCCGAGGACACACGCGGTCGCTGGCTCGCCCGGACGGTCCACCGCCGCGGCGACCGGCTGCGGGTGCGTCTGCACGACGAGGTGGTCGAGGGCGGGTTCGTCGGATTCGACCGCGACGGCCTGCTGGAGCTCGAGGTTGAGGGTCGCCTACGGAAGTTCTCCGTCGGAGAGGTCCTCTTCGCCGGCGATGGGGGTTCGTGATGCTCCTGGCGCTTGACGTCGGCAACACGCACACGACGATCGGGGTCTTCCGGGGCGCCGAGATCCTGCGACGCTGGCGCCTGACGACGGTTCACGACCGGACGGTGGACGAGCTCGGGATCTTCCTCCGGCAGCTGTGCGAGTGGGCCGAGATCTCGCCCCGCGCGATCAGCGGCGTGATCGTGGGCTCCGTCGTCCCGCCGATCGACGGCGCGCTGCGCGCCGCAATCGGCACGTACCTCCACTCCGAACCTCTGTTCGTGGCGCCGGGTATCAGGTCCGGGATGCCGCTGCGCGTGGACACGCCCCTGGAGCTGGGCGCGGACCGCCTGTGCAACGCCGTCGCGGCGTACGCCGAGTACGGCGGGCCGTGCGTCGTGGTCGACTTCGGCACGGCCACGACGTGGGACGTCGTCTCGGCGAAGGGCGAGTTCCTGGGGGGCGTGATCGCGCCGGGGCTCGAGATCTCCGCCGAGGCGCTCTTCGGGCGCGCCGCCAAGCTGCCGCGGATCGAGCTCTCCGCCCCGGAGCGCGTGATCGGGAAGGGGACCGTCGACTCGATGCAGGCGGGGATCGTGCTGGGGTACGTGGGGCTGACGGAAGGGCTGACGAGTCGCGTCCTTGCGGAGCTGGGCGGCGGCAAGGTGGTCGCCACGGGCGGGCTCGCGACTGTCATCGCCCGCCACACCCGGATCTTCACCGCCGTGGACGACGACCTGACGCTCAAGGGGCTCCGGCTGCTCTGGGAGCGCAACCGGCCCGAGCAGGCGTAACGGGGAATCGGCGGATGACCGGGCCGGAGGACGACGAGCTCGCCTACTACCGCGCCGTCGAGGACCACTTCGCGGCGCTGCGAGGGACACCGTTCCTGTTCACTCCCAAGGACTTCAGCCTGCTCCGAACGTGGTGGACCGAGGGCGTGCCGCTGGCCGCGGTGCTCGCCGGGATCGGAGAGGCGTGGGAGCGACGCCGTGAGCGCAGCGACGACCCGATCTCGTCCCTGAGCTACTGCAGGCACGCCGTGAGGCGTCACGCGCGGCGGCTCGTGCGAGCGCACGCCGGCGCCCCGGCGCAAGCGCCGACCGTCGACGCCCGGCGCGCGCTCGGCGAGATGGCGGCGCAGGTGGCCGAGGCGGCGGATCGTTGGAAGGCGGTGCCCGCGGTCGCGGCCGTCCTCAGGGACCTGGAACGGGCCGTCGCCTCCCTCCCTCCCGACGGTGAGCCCGGGGCGCTGGACGAGACGCTCGCCGACCTCGAGTTCGGAACGCTCGCCGCCCTGCGCTGCGCGCTCCCGCCGGGCCTGAGGTCCGAGCTCGAGTCGGAGATCGACCGCGACCTCGTGGGGCTTGCGGCGGAGGGGGACGTGCTCGAGCGCACCCGGAGGGCTCTCGCGATCAAGGCGGCCCGGCGTCTCGTCGGCCTGCCCCGCCTGGAGCTGGGCGCCGGTGCGGATTGAGATCGAGTCGGTCGCGGGCGGGGGGCGGGGGCTGGCGAAGGCCGCCGGCAAGGTCTGGTTCGTGGCCGGTGCTCTTCCGGGCGAGGTGGTGGAGGCCGAGGTCGAACGCGAGCGCGCCGGCATCGTCGAGGCGCGGGCAATCCGCGTGATCGCGCCGGCCGGCACGCGCGACCCGGATCCCTGCCCGATCGCGGATGCCTGCGGAGGGTGCGACCTTGCCCACGTGCGCCGTGCGGCTGCCGCCGAGATGCTCCGGTCGGTCGCATCCGGCGCTCTCCGGCACGCACCTCCCGAGCTGGGCGGCGCCGTCCGCGCGGCCCGCGTGGAGCTCTCCCCGATGGCGTGGAGGCTGCGGGCCAGGCTGCACTGGGACGCCTCCCGGGCCGTCCTCGGCTTTCGCCGGGCGCGCTCGCACGACGTGATAGCGATCACGCCGTGCCGGGTGGTGTCGCCCCTGCTCCTCGAGACGTTGCCGCGCGTCGTCGCCGCCCTCGCGGGGTGCTCGGCGCCGGACGGAGAGCTCGAGTGGCTCGAGGACCTCGAGTCCATCACAGCGGTGGCCGGGTGGCACGGCGCGAGCGTCCCTCCTCCGCCGTCGGGCCGCCTCGGAGGGTTTCACGCCATCGCCCCAGACGGCCGCGTCCGGGCGGGCGGGTGGGGTCCAACCGGCGTCACGATGAGCCTCCCGCTCCCGTTGTGGGTGCCGGTCGGCGCGTTCTTCCAGGGCAACCGCCACCTCGCGCCGAGGCTGTTCCAGCGCGTCGCGGAGATCGTCCGGGGCGAGTCGCCCGAGCGGGTCGTCGACCTCTACGGCGGGGTCGGCCTGCTCGGCGCCGCGGCGCTGCACGCCGGAGCGCGCACGCTCACGGTGGTCGAGGCCTCCCGGGCCGCGGCGTCCGCTGCCGCGCAGAACCTCCCGGAGGCCCGCGTCGTCGCCGGCTCGGCAGAGGCGTTCCTGGCCCACCCGGGTCCCGGGACGGGGACGCTCGCGATCGTGGACCCGCCGCGGACGGGGCTCTCGCGTCGAGCCGCCGAGTCGCTCGTGCGCTGGAGACCAAGCGCGGTCGTGCTGCTCTCCTGCGACGCCGCCCGCTTCGGGCGGGACGGAGGGCGTCTCCTGGCCGCCGGATACGAGCTGGTGTCAACGGAGCTGTGGGACATGTTCGCGGGTTCGCACCATGTCGAGGTTCTGGCGCATTTTCGCAGGGCAGACCGCTGAGAGCCCGGGCGCCGGCCTCATCGCGCTCGGGGCGAGCGCGGTGCTCGGCGTCGCGGCGGGGAACCTCGCGCCGCCGGAGCGCGGGTGGGTTGGGCCGCTGCTCGCGCTCGCCCTGCTGTGCGGGTGGCGCGGACTCGTCCGGCGACGCGCTCTGCTGTGGTGGGTTCCGTGCGGTATCGCGCTCGGCCTCGCCGCGTGTGCCGCCGCCGCGAGGACGCCGCCCGGGTTGGCGGGGAAGGCCGTGCCGGTGAGGTTCGAGGTCTCGGTGCGGGACGGGTGGGTCAGCGGCGCGCGGGGGTGGGGGACACGCGTACGCCTGCGGCAGGTTGAATGGGCCGGCCGCGCGACTGACCGACCGCGCGAGATGCAGCTCTACATCGCGGCGCCGGTCGGGGTCGCGGACCTTCCAGCGCCGGGGACGACATGGGCCGGTGCGGGGGAGCTCGTGTTCGACCGCGACCACCCCTTAGCGCCCGGCTTTCTGAGGGTCAAGTCGATGCTCCTGATGCGGCGGGCGGGCGACGGACCCGTCGTGGACCGGCTCCGCGAGGCCGGAGTGAGGGCGCTCGAGAGGAGCGCCGGCTCAAGCCCGAGGCGCCTGCGGGCCGCCGCGCTCGCGTCGGCCCTCGCACTCCAGCGGCTGGAGTCGATCCAGGAGGGCGAGTTCGCGAGCATGCGGCGGTCGGGTCTCGTCCACCTGCTCTCCGTGTCCGGCCTCCACGTCGGGCTCGTCGGAATGATGGTGTGGGCGATCCTGAACGCCGTCGGGGTCCGGCCCGGGCCGAGGCGCTGGATCGTGGCGCTCGCGGTCGTCGGGTTCGCCCTCCTCGCGGGCGGCAACCCTCCGGTCCGCCGGGCGGCGACGGCGGGCGTGGCGTACCTCGTGGGGCGCCGGCTCGGAAGGCCGCTCGAGCCGCTCCCGGTCGTCTGGGGGATCGTCGGAGCGCTCTCGCTGCTGGAGCCCTCGGTCCTCCTTCAGGCGGGGTTCCAGCTCTCCGCGTTCGTGACGCTGGCGCTCGTCCGATGGGTCGAGCCGGTGACGCGCCTGCTGCGATGGCTGCCGACACGCCTCGCCCAGGCGGCGTCTGTCGCGTTGGTGGCGCAGGGTGCCGCGGCGCCGCTGGTGGGGACGCACTTCGCGGTGATCCCGCCTCTCGGCGTCGTCGCGAGCCTGCTGGCCGCTCCGCTCGAGCTGTTCCTCGTGGGCGCAAGCCTCCTCGCACTTGTCGTCTCGACCGTGGGCTCGCGGCTGGGCGCCGCGGCGCTGGAAGCGGTCTCTGTCGGGCAACGGCTCCTCGACGGCGCCTCGGCGGCCGGGGGCGGATCGAGCTGGCCTTTCCCGCCGCCGTCGACGCTCGTGGCGGCGGTGCTCGCGGCGCTCGCTCTCGTTGCCGTCACCCGGACCAGGGCGGCGGCGGCGGCCGGCCTCACTCTCGCGGCCGGGACCGCCGCCTGGATGCTGATCCCGGGAGGCCGGAGCGCCACCGCCTGCGAGGTCCGAACGCTCGGCGTCAGCGAGGGGATGGCGCTGCTGCTGCGCTGCGGCGACGGCTCCGTCCTCGTCGACGCGGGCAGGTCTCCGGTCGAGGCGTGGCGGGAGCTCGCGAGGAACCGCGTGCGGCGGCTCGACGCTCTGGTCGTGACCCACCCGGACGCGGACCACACCGGGGGCGCCGCGCTCCTCCTCGACCGCCTGAGCGTCCGGCGGTTCGCGTTCCCGGAGGCGCTCGGCGAGCGGGCGGAGATCGTCCCCCTCCGTCGCCTGGCCCGACTCCGGGGCGTCGAGGAGGTGCCGCTGCAGCGCGGGGGACGGTACGAGTTCGGGGGCGCGGGGTGGGAGGTGCTGTGGCCCCCGCGCACGATGGAGGGCGTCGACAACGACGCGAGCCTCGTGGCGCGGGTCACGATGTGGGGGCCGAGACTGCTGGTCGCGGGAGACATCGAAGCGCCCGGTGAGGCCGCACTGCTCCGCGAGGGTGGGGACCTCGAGTCGGAGCTCCTCCAGCTGCCGCACCACGGGTCGCGTACGTCCTCCACGCCACCGTTCATCGCCGCCGTGCGTCCGGTGGTGGCGATCGCCGCCACCGGGGTTCGGCCGCGTTTCGCGTACCCCAATCCGTCCGTCGCCACGCGGGTGATCGCGACACCGGCGGTGCTCGTGTCGCAAGGTGGGGGAGAGGCGTGGGTCCGGTGGCGGCGGTCGGGTCCCCTGGGCGTGGGCGGGGATCCTGCCGTGTGGGTCGCAAGGTCGCGGAGGGTCCCCCGGTGAGCCGGCTCGTCGTGCTGGTCGGACCGACCGCGTCCGGGAAGACGTCGCTCGGAGCTGCGCTCGCGGAGAGGCTCGGCGGCGAGGTGGTCTCGGCGGACGCGTTCGCCGTGTACCGCGGCCTCGACATCGGCACCGCGAAGCCCGCGCGCGAGCTCCGGGCCCGCGTCCCGCACCACCTCATCGACGTCGCAGACCCGGCCACCCGCTACTCTGCCGGCGCGTTCGTGCGCGACGCGGACTCCGCCATCGCCGATATCGGGCACAGGGGCCGCGTGCCGGTCATCGTGGGCGGAACTCACTTCTACGTCCGCGCGCTCCTGTGGGGGCTGTTCCCCGAGCCGGACAAGGACGCCGGTCTGCGCGCCGAGCTCGAGTCGGCGTGGGCGCGCGACCCGGGAGCCGTGAGGGCGCGCCTCGCGGCGCTCGACCCGACCGCGGCCGCGAGGATCGACCCCAACGATCGTCAGAGGACTCTGAGGGCGCTCGAGGTCTGCGTCGTCGCCGGTCGGCCCATGACCGAGCTGTGGCGCGAGCACGCCGGCCGCGGGCCGAGATACAAATTCGTGATGTTCGGCCTGAACCCTCCGCGTGCCGACCTTCATGCTACGATTGCCTCGCGGGTGAACGGGATGTTCGCGGCCGGGCTTCTGGACGAAGTCGAAGGCCTGCTCGCCGGTGGGTTGTCGCCGCGCGTGCACGCCCTCAAGGCCATCGGGTACCGCGAGTCGTGCCGCGTATTGGCGGGCGAGCTCACGGTCCCGAAGGCGGTCCAGATGGCGACCGAGGCGACCCGGCAACTCGCGAAGAGGCAGCTCACGTGGCTGCGCGCGGAGACTGCCGTGCACTGGCTGGCCGGGCAGCTCGACGAGGTGCTGGCGCAGGCCATCGCCCGGGTGGAGGATGGTGGTGGAACAGGGACAGGAGCGGTCTAAGGTCGGCGTCAATGTGCAGGACAGCTTCTTCTACGCGATGCGGCGGGACGGGCGGCCGATCCACGTGTACCTCCTGACCGGCAAGCGGGTTACCGGGATCCTCAAGCGGTTCGACCGCTACGCGCTGATCGTGGAGAGCCACGGCCTCGAGCACCTCATCTACAAGCACGCTGTGGCGACCGTGTGCCTTGCGCGCGGCGACGGGGACCACCTTGGCCAGGGCGTGGAGTAGCGCAGCGCTGCTCGTCATCGTCGCGGCGACAGCGTGTCAGACGACCGCGCCGCCTCGCATCACCAGGCTTCCGGACCCGACTCGGCCTCCCTTGGCCGGACCTCCGTTGACCTCGGAGCAGACGGACGCCGCGAGGCTCGCCGTTGCGCTGGCGGAGCGCGGGGATTTCGGAGGCGCCGCCACGAAGACGCGGGCGCTGCCGGTACGCCACCCCGTAACCGCACTCGTGGACCTCGAGATCCGATTCCAGCGCGGCGAACCGGTTGCCGCCGCCGCAAGGCAGCTTGTCGCGGCGAACCCCGGGTACGGGTCTGCGTGGGGCGTGCTCGCGCTCGCCGCCCGGTCGGAGGGCGACGTGAAGGGCGCTCTCGTCGCCGCGCGCACCGCGGCGGGGCTGCAGCCCGACGCCGGTTGGGCGCGGGTCGCGGACGAGGTCGAGGCCAAGATCGTCGGCGCGCTGATCGCAGAGGGACAGGGCCTGCTCGCCGCGCATGACGCCCAGGGCGCCCTCGCACGGGCGCGCGAGGCGTCACAGACCGCGCCCGAGAACCTCGCCGCGAGATGCCTCTCCGCGAGAGCGCTCCTCGAGCTCGGCGACGCCCGCGGGGCGGCCGAGCTGGTGCCGGCGCTGCCGGACTCCGGCGAGGGGCTCGAGCTGAAGGGCCGTGTCGCCGAGGCGATCGGGCAGTGGGACCTGGCTCTAGAGTTCTTCGGCCGCTTGCCGTCCGACTACCCGCACCGGCGCGAGCTGGTCGCCGCCGCGTGCCGGGAGTGGCGGCTCGCCGACGCCCCGCCGTATCTGAGACAGGCCCTCTCCGACACCCAGCTCAGGCGGAGGGGTCTGGCCGCGATCATCGCGTGGGAGGTGCCGGCACTGGCTGCGAAGGCGAACGGGGCCGTCCCCGTCTTCGAGGACGTGGTCCAGCTCCCCGAGGGACGTGACGTCGTGACGGTCGCGCGGGCGGGCGTGATGCCGGGCGACCCGATCGCCCGGCGGTTCGGGCCTGGGCGCGAGGTCTCGCCGCGCGAGCTGGCCGCGGTGCTCGAACGGCTCGCCAAGGTCCTCGGCAGGCCGGCCCCCGAATGGTGCGGCGCCGACGGTCGCGACTGCCGCCCGCTTCCGGAGGTGGTCGGCGGCAAGTCCGCCGCCGAGCTCGTTGTACAGGTGGCCGGTGTGGGAGGTGAACCGTGTCTGCAGCGTTGACGGAGCTACTCGGCAAGGCATCGCTGTTCGGAGAGCTGGAACCGTCCGAGCTCGAGGCGCTGGCGCGGGCGGCCGAGCAGCGTGAGTTCGCCCGGGACGAGGTGATCTTCGCCGCGCACGAGGCCGCCGACGGCCTGTACGTGATCGCCAACGGGAGGGTGAAGGTCTGCGTGTCGTCGGCGGGCGGGAAGGAGCTGATCCTGGCGACGCTCGGTCCTGGACAGTTCTTCGGCGAGATGGCGCTCCTCGACGACGCGACGCGCTCCGCCAGCGTCGTCGCGCAACTCCCGACCATGGCGTACAGGATCCGGCGCGACGATTTCGACCGGTTGCTGGAGCAGCACCCGGGGATCGCGCGCAAGCTGCTCCGCGAGCTGTCGCTGCGGCTCCGGCGGGCAAACGCCCAGATGGAGTCGTTGGCGACCCTGGACGTGGTGGGACGGCTGGCCCGCTACTTCATCAGCCTGGCGCGGCAGCACGGCCAGATCCTGGGCAACGGCTGGGTGGCGGTCAGGCGCCCGACGCATCAGGACATCGCGAACTCGATCGGGACGTCGCGCGAGACCGTGACGAGGCTGATCAACGACCTCGAGCAGAGGGGGCTCGTGGTCAACGAAGGGAAGATGAGCTATCTGAGGGAATCGGTGCTCTCCGAGGGCGAGGAGTGAGCGGACCCGGGGACGGCCACGGCGGCGCCTCCGTTCCCCTGAGCGGCGGGCGCTCGGGGACCGCGGGCGACCACGCGAGCGGAGAGCGGAGCGCCATCCGGCCGGGGGCCGTCGCGCAGCGCGCCGCCCAGGAGGTCAGGGCTGCGCTGCGCCCGTTCACGATCCCGAACGGGATCACGCTCGTCCGGCTCGCTCTGATCCCGTTCTTCGTCCTCGCGGTCCTCGGCGGAGATCACAAGCTGGCGCTGCTCATATTCGTGGCTGCGGGGGTCTCCGACGCGCTCGACGGGCTCGTCGCCCGGGTGCTCGGCATGCGGTCGCTGCTCGGCACGTACCTCGACCCCATCGCCGACAAGACCCTCGTGGTCACGGCATACGTGGCCCTCACGCTGCCGGCCCCGAACTCGGTGACGATCCCGCTGTGGCTCACCGTGATGGCGCTCTCGAGAGACTTTCTGATCGTACTCGTGGCGCTGCTGTTGTACCTCGGCGCCGGCGTCCGTGAGTTCCCGCCCTCGCTGTGGGGCAAGTTGACGACGTTCGTCCACATCTTCACGGTCGCCCTGGTGTTGCTCGCGAACGTGATCCGGATCGCCGAGGTCGGACTCCTGGTGTGCTTCTACGTCGCACTGACGTTGACGGTGGTCTCCGGCGCCGACTACATACGGCGCGCCGCGCTGCAGATCGAGGCTATCCACGACGGGCAGAGCCGGTAGCCGCAGCGGTCCGGGCGGGTACCGGCGGGCGGCACCGAAAGGGGAGGGCAGCGATGATCGACGAAAGGGCGTTTCGCGGCGGACAGTATGCGGCCGAGCTCGAGCCGCCCGAGGCGTACCGGCGGCGGCGGACGAAGGTGCGCCAGAGGCTCGGCGCCAACGACGTGGCGGTCGTCCTCGGGGCCACCGACGCTCGCGGCTACGGCGACGTGGGGACGTTCCGCCAGGAGCCGAACTTCTTCTACCTCACGGGCGTCGAGCTCCCGGGTTCGGTGCTCCTGCTGCAGGAGGAGCACGAGACGCTCCTCCTCCCCGCGCGCCGGCCCGCGCTGGAGGCGTGGACGGGACCGAAGTTCGGACCCGACGAGGAGGCCGCGCGCGAGCTCGGCTTCGAGAGGGTGCTCGACCGCGATCCGAGCGAGGTGATCCTGGACGCCCGCCGTCGGCCGGTCCCCGGCGTCCTCGACCGTGTCGGCGAGCCGCTGCAGTCGGGCGGCGCTCTCTGGGTCATCCTGCCCGGGTCGGCGACCGGCGAGCTCACGCGCGAGCAGTCGCTCGTGCAGGGACTCCGCGACCGGCTGCCGAGCTTCGCTGTCCGCGATCTCGCTCCCGTGATCACCGACCTCCGCCTCCGGAAGTCGCCCGGCGAGGTCGCGATGATGCGGAAGGCGATCGCGGCCTCGGTGGCCGCGATGAAGGCCGCCGCGGGCGCGGTTCGTCCGGGCGCACGCGAGGGCGAGCTCGACGGAGTCGCGTACGCCGCGCTCCGGAGAGAGGGCGCCGAGGGGTGGGCGTTTCCGCCGATCGTCGGATCCGGGCAAGCGGGGTGCATCCTCCACTACGACGCCAACCTCGGGGTGCTCTCGGAGGGCGAGCTCGTCGTCGTGGACATCGGGGCGCGCCACGGCTACTACTGCGGCGACCTGACCCGAACGTTCCCGGTGTCCGGCACGTTCTCCCGCCACCAGCGACGGCTGTACGACGCGGTGCTCGAGGCGTACGACGCGGCGGTGGCCACTCTGAAGCCCGGCTCGACGATCGCGGCCGCGCGCAAGGCCGCGTTCACAGCGCTCGAGAGGCGGAGGGTCGGTGGCGAGGACCGGCGCACCCTCGGCCGGTTCTTCATCCACGGGCTGGGCCACTTCCTCGGCCTCGAGGCCCACGACGCCGGAGGCGAGGGCCCGGCGCTCGCCGCCGGGATGGTGGTCACGGTCGAGCCGGGGATCTACGTCCCGGAGGAGGGGACCGGCATCCGGGTGGAGGACGACTACCTGATCACCGCCTCGGGCGCCGAGAACCTCTCGGGCGCTCTGCCGCGGGACCCCGCCGCGATCGAGGAACTGGTGGTGCGCCGGTAGCACAGCGGGTCGGACGGGAAGGCGCCCCGGCCTATAATCGTTTCGGATGAGTGGAATGGGTGCCGCTGCGCTCGTCCCGCCCGCCGTGCAACCCGACCGCGAGACGTTGGTCGAGGGGATCGTGCGCCTCAAGCGCGAGAGGGGCGCCATCCTCCTCGCGCACTACTACCAGGACGCGGACATCCAGGACCTGGCCGACTTCGTCGGCGACTCGCTCGAGCTCGCGCGCGCGGCTCAGCGTTCGGCGTCTGGAGTGATCGCGTTCTGCGGCGTGCGGTTCATGGCCGAGGTCGCGAAGATCCTGAACCCCGCCGCCGACGTCCTGATCCCGGATCTCGAGGCCGGCTGCTCGCTCGAGGAGTCGTGCCCTCCCGACGCGTACGCGCGCTGGCGCGAGGCGTACCCCGGCGCGGTTGCCGTGACGTACATCAACTGCTCTGCGGCCGTCAAGGCTCTCTCGGACGTGATCGTCACCTCCTCCTCGGCCGAGCGCATCGTCCGTCAGATCCCGGCGGAGAAGACGATCCTGTTCGCGCCGGACAGGCACCTCGGTGCGTACCTCGTGCGCAAGACCGGCCGCGAGATGGTCCTGTGGCCCGGGACCTGCATCGTGCACGAGCAGTTCTCTCTGAAGGCCCTCGTCGAGCTGAAGGTGGTGCATCCCGGCGCGCTGGTTGCAGCGCACCCCGAGTGCCCGGAGGCGATCCTGGCGGAGGCCGACCACGTCGGCTCGACCTCGTCGCTCCTGCGCTTCGTCCAGGAGAGTCCCGCGGCCGAGTTTCTGATCGCGACCGAGCCCGGGATCATTCACCAGATGGAGAGGCTCGCGCCGGGCAAGCGCTTCATCCCGGTGCCGGGCGGGAGCGGCGAGTGCGCGTGCAACGCGTGCCCGCACATGCGTCGCAACACGCTCGCGAACCTCTACGCCTGCCTGCGGGACGGGGCACCGAGGCTGGAGCTCCCCGAGGATCTGAGGCTCGCGGCGCTCCGCCCCCTGCAGCGGATGCTCGAGATGTCGGCCTCACCGGCCGCAGGCTGAGCCGTCAAGACGCCCCGCCGGTCGGTTGGTGCTCGTGGCGCTCGGCCCTCCTCCAACTCCCGTCCCGTCTCCTCGGGGCCGCGCTCCGCACCGATAGGAGCAGAACGGGCGGGCGCGGTGGTAGCGTATCCGGGGCGGCGGCCGCCGTGCCCGGGGAGGGAGCATGGATCGGGAACCTGGCTTTCACATGTCCCCGGAGGAGTTCCGCCGGCACGGGAGGGCGGTGGTCGACTGGATCGCCGACTACTGGGAGCGCGTCGAGGGGCTGCCGGTGCTCTCCCGCGCGCGCCCCGGCGAGGTCCGGGCCGCGCTCCCGCCCGACCCTCCGGCGTCCGGGGAGCCGTTCGAGGTTCTTCTGCGCGACGTCGACGAGATCGTCATGCCGGGGATCACGCACTGGCAGTCGCCGAACTTCTTCGCGTTCTTCCCCGCGAACACGTCCGGGCCCGCGATCCTGGGCGAGCTCATCTCCGCCGGGCTCGGAGTGCAGGGGATGCTGTGGCAGACGAGCCCGGCGTGCACGGAGGTGGAGACCCACGTCCTCGACTGGATGGTTGGGATGCTGGGCCTGCCGTCCTCGTTCCGGTCGGACTCGGCCGGCGGGGGGGTCATCCAGGACTCGGCGTCGAGCGCAGCTCTGTGCGCGCTCCTGGCGGCGCGCGAGCGCGCGACAACGTACCAGAGCAACGAAAACGGGTGCGATGGCCGCCTCGTGGCATACGCCTCCACGCAGACGCACTCCTCGATCGAGAAGGCCGTGACGATCGCGGGGCTGGGACGCTCGAACCTCCGGCTCATCGAGGTGGACGACGCGTTCGCCATGCGGCCCGACGCGCTCGCACACCGGATCGTCGAGGACCGACACAACGGCCTCGTCCCGTGCTTCGTCTGCGCCACGGTGGGCACGACCTCGTCGAACGCGATGGACCCTCTGCGGGAGATCGGGCGCGTGTGCCGGGAGCACGGTGTCTGGCTGCACGTTGACGGGGCGATGGCCGGCGTCGCGGCGGTGTGCCCGGAGTTCCGTCACCTCCACGACGGCCTCGAGTTCGCGGACTCGTACTGCACGAACCCGCACAAGTGGATGTTCACCAACTTCGACTGCGATTGCTTCTGGGTTGCCGACCGCGCCGCGCTCGTGCGGACGCTCTCGATCCTCCCCGAGTACCTCAAGAACCGGGCGACCGAGTCGGGAGCGGTGATCGACTACCGCGACTGGCAGGTCTCGCTCGGGCGGCGCTTCCGCGCGCTCAAGCTGTGGTTCGTGATCCGGTCGTACGGGGTCGAGGGGTTGCAGTTCCACGTTCGCCGCCACGTCCGCCTGGCGCAGGAGTTCGCCGGGTGGGTGGAGGGCTCCGGCCGCTTCGAGCTCGCCGTGCCCCCGCCCCTCAACCTGGTGTGCTTCCGCCACCGCGGCGGGGACGCGTTCAACCGCGAGCTGCTCGACCGCCTCAACGCGAGCGGCGCGTTGTACCTGACGCACACCACCCTTCGCGACCGTTTCACGCTCCGCGTATGCGTTGGCCAGACCCGCACGGAGGAGCGCCACGTGCGCCGTGCGTGGGAACGGATCGACGCGACGGCTGCGGAGCTCGAGTCGCGGTGAGCCGCTACAATCGCCCGGTGTCAGGTGAAAGGGGGGGCAGACGATGAGTCGCAACAGCCGCTTGGCGGTGCCTCTGGCCGTTGCTCTGCTGGTTCTCGCCGCGGGTCCGGCCGCGGCGATCGACAAGGAAGGCGCGGCGGTGTACCCGGTGCAGGAGAGGTTCGTGGACGCGAACGGCGTCCTGATCTACACGGTGACGATCGGCCGCGGTGCGCCGCTCGTCGTCCTCCACGGCGGCCCGGGCGCTTCGCACGACTACTTCCTGCCGTACCTGCTCCCGCTCGCGAGGAGCAACCGACTCGTCTTCATCGACGAGCGCGGCTCGGGGAAGTCGGAGAAGCTCGAGGATCCCGCCAGGTACACGGTCGGGGCGATGGTCGAGGACATCGAGGCGGTCCGGGTCGCGCTCGGCCTCGGGAAGATCAACCTCCTCGGGCACTCCTTCGGGGGCGTGCTCGCGCAGGCGTACGCGCTCAAATACCAGCGCAACCTCAGCCACCTGGTCCTCTGTAGCACGTTCCACAGCACCAGGGCGCTGAACGAGGTCTTCCGCCAGATGAAGGGCAGGATGCCGGCGGAGCTCCGGGCCCGCATCGACAAGATGGAGGCGGAAGGGCTGTTCGGCCACGGGAAGGAGTACGAGAAGAACCGGTACACGAACGACTACATGATCGCCGCGTGGGGGGAGGGGTACTTCCCGTACCTGTACCAGAACCGGCCGGACCCCAACTACGACCCGGTCGCCAACGGCAACACCTCATGGGACCTCTACCGCGAGATGTGGGGCTCGCACGGGGAGTTCGTGATCGACGGGAACCTCGTGTCGGTCGAGTACGCTGACCGGCTCGGGTCGATCAAGGTGCCCACGCTCGTGACCGTCGGCGACCACGACGAGAGCGACCCCTCGATCGCTCGCGACATGAGCGCGCGCATCCCGGGTTCCAAGCTCGTCGTCCTCCCGAAGAGCGGTCACATGACGTTCGTCGACCAGCCCGGAATGTTCAACCGGGTGGTCGGGGAGTTCCTCGCGGCCCCGGCGCGGTGACGCCCCCCGGGCGCCCGGCGAGCGGCGGCTCCGGCCCGCGCGCCCGAGCGGTGCTACGCTACCGTCGGTGAACGCGATCGTGGCCGAGGTGGCGAAGCGGGGGCGGCTGAGCTTCGCCGAGTTCATGGAGTTGGCGCTCTATCACCCGACTGCGGGGTACTACACGAAGCGCCGCACCGGCCCAGGCCCCGCGGGGCGGCAGGGGGACTTCCTCACGGCCCCCACCACGAGCCCCGTATTCTCCCAGACCGTGGGCGAGCTACTCGTCCAGCTCGTCGCCGGACTCGGCGAGCCGTTGACGTTCGTCGAGCTTGGGTCGGGCGAGGGGTTCATGCTCGAGGGGCTGCTGGCTCACCTCGGCGACCGCAGGAAGGATGCCCTGCGGCGGGTCGTCTCGGTCGAGGCCGCGCAGTGGGCCCGCAGCCGGGTCGTCAAGCGGTGCAAGGGCGTCGAGGTGCACGAGCGCCTCTCGGACGCCCCCTGGCCGGACGGGCCGGTCGTCCTGTTCGCGTCCGAGTACTACGACGCCCTCGCGGTCCACCGGATCACGGCGCGGAGCGGGACCGGCGACGTCGCCCTGCTGGAGTACTACGTCGAGCCGGACGGAGGAGGGGGGCTGTGCTGGGCGCTCGGGGAGCCCAGCACGCCGGGGATCCTGACGTACCTCGCCGAGCACGGGATCGCCCTCGTGGACGGTCAGGTCGCCGAGATCCGACCGCAGGCGCGTCCCGTCCACGCGGCGCACCTCCGCTGGTGCGGCCTCGACGCGGCGGCGTTGATCCTCGACTACGGGCACCCCGGCCGGCGCCTGTACGACCCCAGGGCGCGGCGGGGCGGCTCGCTCGCAGGGTACCGGGCGCAGACCCTCGTCACCGACGTGCTCGTCGATCCCGGCGAGGTGGACATCACGGCCCACGTCAACTTCGACGACCTCGAGAACGCCGCGGCCGACGCCGGATGGGACCGGGGCATGATCCGACCGCTGGGGTCGTTCCTCACCGTCCACGGCGCGCTATCGTTCCTGCCCGGCGCGGTCGCCGGCGGGGAGCCTCTGAGCCCGGAGGAATGGGCCCAGCTGGCCGCTGCCAAGCGCCTCCTGCTCCCGTCGGGCATGGGGACCGACCTGAAGGTGTTGGCACAGGGGAGAGGGCGAGCGTGGCGGGCATACATGCAGCTCGCAACCCCACCTCCCTCGGAGGCGTAGGAGAGCCGTGAGAGGCGCGACGGTGAGGCGGGTCCTCCTCCTGGCGATCGGAACGCTACTGGTGGGCGCTTCGGCGCGGGCGGTCAAGGTGTCGGAGCTCCCCCCGGAGTGGCGGAGGTGGCTCGAGGAAGAGGTGTATCCGCTGATCACGGGCGAGCAGAGGAAGGCGTTCCTGGAGCTCGAGAGCGACGCTCAGCGCACGGACTTCGCCGAGCGACTATGGACGGTGTGGGGCGACACCTACGGCCTCGGGTCCGCGTTCCGACGGAACTACCTCGACCGGCTCGATCAGTGCCGCACCGATTTCGGGAACACGACCGAGGACCGGGCCAGGGTGCTGCTGATCAACGGGCCGCCGGACGGGAAGAAGGAGATCGACTGCGACCGGGTGTTCCAGCCGCTCGAGTTCTGGCAGTGGACCCGGATCGAGGGACTCGGCGACAACGTCCTGATCGTCTTCTACAAGCCGTACGGGATGGGGCGCTACAAGCTCTGGGACCCCACCATCGAGGGGAGGAGCGCACTCTACAACTTCGGCGGATGGAGCGCGCTCCAGTCGTGGATGAGCAACCCGCAGAACGGGATGTTCCCTTTCACCCGCCCGGAGTACGAGTGCGGCGACCCCGAGATCCTCCGGATGCTCGACGCGGCGGAGTACTGGCTCCGTGACATCCAGACCCGGGAGGCCATGCAGCACGCTCCGATCCCCCCGCAGGGACGCGGGTCCGCCAAGGAGTCCGCGTCGGCGCGCTTCCTGCAGTTCTCCACGGTCGTGCCGAAGGGGTCGTCGCCGTTCAACTTCGACCTCACCGACGCAATCGGCGAACGCCGCGGCAGCAAGATGGCCGTGACGTTCACCGCGAAGATTCCGAAGGCCGGCCTCGAGACCAACAAGGTGGGGGACGTGGACGTCGTCCAGCTTGACGTGACCGGCGAGGTCTCGAGCTCCGGACAGATGGCGGACCGGTTCAGGTACGCGTTCACGTTCCCTGCCGCCGGGGCGGCGGAGTTCCCGGTTCAGGTCGAGCGTGAGCTCCACCCCGGCAAGTACCACCTCCGGCTGAAGGTGCAGGACGGCAACTCGAAGCACGCGGCGGTCCGCGAGATCGACTTCGAGGTTCCGATGCCGGAGCTCCAGCCGCTGGGGCCGGCCGATGCGAAGGCCGACGCGACGCTCGCGAAGGTCGCCGCCGGCCGCGAGGCCGCGCTCCTCCTGCAGGGCCCCGAGGGCGAGGAGGTGATGGGCGTCCAGCGCTTCTCGGCTCTGGTCGGGCCGAAGGTCGCCCGCGTCGAGTTCTACCTCGATGGCCGGCCGGTCCTCACGAAGAACCGCCCGCCGTACGAGGTGGAGCTCGACCTCGGGCCGCTGCCGCGCCTCGCGTCGGTGTTGGCGGTGGCCCTGGACGCCACCGGGCACGAGCTCGACCGGAAGCAGATCGACCTCAACGTCGGGCGGGAGAGGTTCTTCGTCCGCCTGCAACCGGTCGGCTCCGGAGACCGCAAGGGGGGGAAGGTCCGCGCGGCCGTCGCGGTCAACGTCCCGCCCGAGCGGAAGCTCACCAAGCTGGAGCTGTACTGGAACGAGGGGCTCGTGGCCACGCTCTTCCAGCCCCCGTTCGACGTCTGGCTGCCGGTCAAGGACGACGGCTCGATCGGCTACCTGCGGGCGCTCGCGGTGCTCGAGGACGGGAGCCAGGCGGAGGACGTGCAGTTCGTGAACGCGCCCCAGTTCCTCACCGGGATCACCGTGCACACGGTGGAGCTCCCCGTGACCGTGCTCGACTCCGGCGGCAAGCCGGTCGACGGCCTCAAGCAGGCGGACTTCGACGTCGAGGAGGACGGCGTCAAGCAGTCGATCTCCCACTTTGCCCTCCAGAAGGAGCTCCCGATCCGGATGGGCCTCGTGCTCGACACCTCGGGGTCGATGGAGAAGACGCTCCCCGAGGTGCAACGCGTGGTGATCTCGTTCCTGCGCAACCTCCTCCTTCCGCGCGACCGCGCGTACGTCCTCGCGTTCTCCGAGAGGCCGGGCCTGATCGAGGGGTTCACCGCGGACTTCAACGCGCTCGAGCGCGCGCTCATCGGACTCAAGGCGGACGGCGAGACGGCGCTCTACGACGCGACTGTGTACGCGCTGTTTCAGTTCTCCGGGCTGCGGGGGCGGAAGAGCATGGTCATCCTGACCGACGGCGAGGACAACGCCTCGCAGATGGACTACGACAAGGCGCTGGACTACGCGAAGCGGAGCGGCGCGACGATCTACACGATCGGCATCGACCTGCCGATCACGAAGGTTGGGATCCGGTCACAGCTCTCGCGCCTCGCGCGGACGACCGGCGGAGACGCGTTCTTCCTCGCGAGGGGAGTCGCGCTGCAGCCGGTGTACGACCGGATCAACCGCGAGCTGCGCTCGCAGTACCTTCTCGCGTACACGTCGACGTCGGAGCTGCCGGCCGACACGTTCCGGAAGATCACGGTCAAGGTGAGTCGGCCGAAGGTCGAGGTGCGGACGATCTCGGGGTACTACCCGGGCGGCTGAGCCGCCGGCCGGTCCCGCTCGATCAGGCTCTTGAGGGCTCCCACCCAGTCGGGGTCGAGGATCGAGCCGGCACGGGCGTCGAGCCACGCCACGGTCCCCTCGCGCGTGAGGAGGCCGCGACCGCCGCGGGCCGTGAACAGGATCACGAACGTGTCGGCGACGGCCGCGAGCCGGGCGGCGGGGTGGGGCCGCCTCGGCCGAGTGAGCCGCGGGTAGCCGGTTCCGTTGTAGTTCAGGTGGTGCTCGAACGCGACGACGAGGGCGACGGGAGGGAGCTGACCGTTGCGCATGAGCGTCTCGAACGCTATGCGGGGATGGTCGAAGATGAGCTCGAGATCGTCCCCGCTCTGGTCGAGCTCGCGAGCGATAAGGTCGGCGGGAAGCAGCAGCTTGCCCACGTCGTGAACGAGGCCTGCCAGCCCCAGGTCCTGGCACGCCGCCGCTGGAGCGCCCGCCGCCCTGCCGAGCCACATGGCGATCCCCGCAACGTTGTGAGCGTGGACCGCCGGCCACCGTTGCTCCCCCTCCCACGGAGCGAGCAGGCGGAACGGGTCCGTCTCCTCGGCGAGCCCGCCCCAGAGCGCCCGCGCCACGCGCACGAGGTCCCCGACGGCGAGGTCGCGCCCCTGGGCGAAGTCCGCGAAGCACTCCTGGATCAGCGTGACCCGATCGCGTACGGACGCGAGCTTGTTCTTCTTCCCCCCGGCGGCGTCGTCCGCGCCGCCGAGCTCCCGGTCCGCGAGATCCACCCGGCCGACCTGGACGTGGGGTCGGGAGCTGACCGGCGACTCGTCGGTGCGGGCGAGATCCTCCATGAACCCCCGGATCTCGTCCTCGGTGATCCCCGAGAGGAACGTCGCGTGCTCGATTCCACGGCGGCGGAAGCGTCGGATCAGTGACGGCGAGTGTCGAGACACCCGGGTGAACGGCCGGCCCTGGACGAACAGCTCCTCTCCGATCAGGACGAACGCTGCCTCGGACTCCGCCTCCAGGAGCGGTGCCAGCTGCGAGATCAGCCGGCGGACGCACCCAACGGCCCGGGGGTGCGTCGCCCCGTACAGGCCGAACGTCGTGGCGCTCGAGGCCATCTCGCCGATGGTCTGATCGACCACGCTCTCCCACTCGGTGCGGACGGTCACTCGTCCTCCTCGCGCACGTCCGGCCGGGCGTGCATCGCAGCACGGGCCGCGTCCGCCACGCTCCGGTCCCGCGAGGCGGCGAGCGCGATCGCCGCGCGGTGGGCGGCCGGCCCTTCGAGACGCGCAATCGCGGCCGCCGCCTCCCTCCGTGCAAGACGGAGGGAGAACGGGTACCGCCACTGCCTGAGGGCCACGACCCGCTGCAGGAGCTCGAGCGCGTCGGGGTCCCGCAGTGTCCCGAGGGCACGGATCACCTCGATGCTGAACGGCTCCTTCAACCGTTTGCCGACCCGGCTGTCGAGGTGGTCCAGCAGAAGTCGCGTCACGTCCGAGTGCCGGATACGTGACGCCACCTCGAGTGCCGCCTCACGCCGCCCATCGTCCCCGGAGTCGAGCTCCCTCGCGAGCGCCGGAAGCCACTCCGGGTCCTGCTGGGCGACCAGCGCCTTGAGGATCTCCACGAGGACCTTGGGGTGACAGGCCTCGATCCGCGGCTTCAGGAGCGGTCGCGCCGCCTCCGGGTCGATCCGGCGCATGAGGAACGCCGCGTTCCGGACCACGAACCAACGCGGGTCGTCCAGCAGCTCGCGAAGGTACGGCATCGCCTTCGGGCCCTGGCGCGTCACGACCTCGAGCAGCCGCCTACGCACGCCGAGGCTCTCCTCCTCCCCGAGGGCACTCAGGACGGCGGGAAGGGCCCGCTCCCCCAGGGACACGAGAATCGCGACGAGGTCGGCGTGCAGGTGCTTCTCGGCCACTCGCAAACAGCGGACGGTGGCCGCAACGCCGCCATCGGTGGCGAGACGTCGCGCCTCCTCGCTGCGTGTCGCGGCCACGAGGGGGGCGAGGCGCGTCGCCGTCTCGAGGTCCTCGATCTCCAGCGCGGCGACGAACTCCTCGGCGAGCCTCACTGCGGACCGCTCCGCGACCTCCTCCCCGGGCCAGAGCGTGATCGCCTCCTGGAGGAGCCGCACGACCTGGCGACGCACCTGCTCCTCGCCGAGAGAGTCGCGCAGCTCCAGGGCCCACTCGGTGGTGCTCAGGTCGGCAGCCGGCGCGGCCGGCCTCACCTCCTGAGATAGGGCGACGTCCCGCTCGAGCGGGATTCTCGCCAGAAGCTGCCGCGCGCGGCCCACGACCCCGTCCGGGACCTCCCGGCGCTCGCCTGTCTGAGGAGACGCGAGGACGTGGAGGACCTTCTGGACGTCGTCGGGTATTGGGAGCCCTTCGATGAGCATGCGCTCCACAGCGTCGAGGAGCACATCGCCGGCCACCCAAGGGTCGTCCAGCGACACGACCGGGAGGTGGCGCAGCGCCGCGACGACCGCCAGCGTCCTGCGTTCCGGATCGAGCAGACGGATCACCTCGGCGAAGTACTCGCGCACCTCTGCGACCGCGACGGGCCGGCGCGCCTCGGGGGTGGCCTTGACGATCTCGGCCAGCTGGCGGAACAGATGGTCGAAGAGCGAGTCCGGGTCGCCCGATACCGCGAGGAGATCTAGGATGACGCCCGGCTGGAGCTCGCCGTCGTGAACCATGCCGTCGAGCGGGAACACCCCGTCGCGGGAAAGCCGTTGCGCGAGTTCGGCCCAGACCGGGCGCGCCCCCCGCTTCGCGGCCGGATGATCGGAGTCGAGGAGCTGGACGCCCGAAAGGTCGATCGGCACCAGCTCGATGCCGGCGAGGGCAGTGGCCTGGTCGAGCAGAGCGGCGCGGTCGGCCTCGCCCGGCGGGTCGCTGAGGGCCGCCAGCCTCGTCGCCAGCTCGACGACCCCGTCGGCCGCCTCCGGCAGCGTGAGGCGCACGGCCGCGAGCCCGAGGTGGAACAGGAGGGGGATCAGTCGGGCGGCCGGCGTGATCGGGGGCAGTGCGATCTCCCGGCCGTTCCAGAAAAGGCGGCCGGGACCGAACGACGCGGTCACAACCTGGCCGGCCGGGCCGAGCGCGAGCACGCGCTCCCGCAGGCGCTCGCGGGCGGGCTGCAGTGAAGGGTGAGAGGCGGGGTACAGGCGCAACGACCTTCGGAGCGCCTCGACGTCGCTCAACAACCGCACGACCGTCTCGTCGCGCTCGGCGCCCATCGCCCGGGCACCTCCCTTTACGATTCTACGCGCTGGAGGAGCCGCTCGAGGTCGCGGACGTCCGCCAAGCGCACGATGCCGGCCTCGGCCTCGCCCCCGGGGTGCACGGACGCCGGCACGGCGCAGCGCGCGAACCCGTGCGCGCGCGCCTCCCGGAGGCGTTCGGCCGGGCGGCTGACGGCGCGGATCTCGCCCAGGAGGCCGACCTCGCCGAAGAACGCCAGGTCGGGAGGGACCGGTCGGTCCGAGGCGGACGAGGTCACCGCGGTGGCGACCGCCGCGTCCAGCGCCGGCTCCTCGACGCTGACGCCGCCCACCAGGTTGACGAACACGTCGCGGTCGCCGAAGCGGGCCCCGGCGCGCTTCTCCATGACCGCGAGGAGGAGCGACAGGCGGCCCGGGTCCACTCCCTGGGCGACGCGCCTTGGGTTCGCGAGCGGCGAGCGCGACACGAGCGCCTGCACCTCGACCAGCAGCGGGGTGGCCCCCTCCATGACAACGGCGACGGCGGACCCGGGCGCGCCGGCCCTCCGGTCCGCGAGGAGCGCACTCGAAGGGCTGAGGATCTCGTCGAGGCCGGAGTCGCTCATCGCGAACAGCGCCAGCTCGAGCGCCGGCCCGAACCGGTTCTTGGTGGAGCGGAGGAGGCGGTGCGGGTGAGCGCTCCCGCCGGAGAACTCGAGCACGGCGTCCACGAGGTGCTCGAGCGCCTTCGGGCCCGCCACCAGGCCCTCCTTGGTGACGTGGCCCACGAGGATGACGGGAGGGCCGTTGCGCTTCGCGAGTTCGAGGAGCTGCCCGGCGACCTCCCGGACCTGGGTCACGGTGCCGGCGACGGCGGGGACCCGCTCCGAGTACATCGTCTGGACCGAGTCGACGATCACCAGCGCCGGGCGCAGGCGGCGCGCCGCAGCGACCACCGCCTCCACCGACGGCTCCGGGAGGAGGAGGACGGTGTCCTGGACGCAACCCAGGCGGTGGGCACGCATCGCGACCTGGCGGGCGGACTCCTCGGCGCTCACGTACAGCACCTGCCCGAGGTCGGAGCGGCGCGCGGCGGCCTGGAGCAGCAACGTGGACTTCCCGACGCCGGGCTCGCCGGCCAGCAGAACGACGCTCCCCGGCACGAGCCCGCCGCCCAGGACGCGGTCGAACCCCTCGATCCCCGTCGCGATTCGCGGGGCGTCCCTGAGGTCGGCGGCCGAGAGCGCGATCGGCTGCGCTGCATCGCGGCCGGCATGCGCTTGGCTCCTCAGCTCGCCCGGAACCTGCTCGAACGTGTTCCACCCGCCGCAAGAGGGACACCGCCCCACCCACTTCTGAGAGCGCTGCCCGCACGCCGTGCACTCGAAGACCGGGTTGTCGCGCGCCACGGCTAGCGACCTGCGGCGGAGGCTGCCGTCCCGAGCAGGTACTTGAAGTCCTCGTCGCGCCAGGTGATGCCGCCGCCGAAGAGCACGGAGGAGCGCTCCTTCCAGACCGGGTCGTCCCATCCCGCGTAGGCGAAGAGGTTTCGCGTCAGGAAGTAGCGAGTCTCCAGACGGAGGTGGGGAGGCTTGACGTCGCGGTTGAACTCGTACGCCTCGAACGTCAGCCGCAGCTTGTCCTTGAGCAAGAACCGGTCGACGCCTACGCCGCCGGTCGACTCAAACAGCCCCGCCCTGAGCGTGAACCCTTCGCCGAGGTGGTAGCCGATCTGCGCGTTGAACGTGTCGACGTTCTTTGTCCTGACCGTCGTGGTCGTCGTGGTCTGGCTCTGCCCGCCCGGGAGAGTGACCGTCGTGGTGTCGGTCGTGGTCGTTGTCCGGCCCACAGGCGAGCTGACGTACTCGAGGCGGTAGAAGCGCCTCGGCGTCGTCTGCAGGTCGATGCCGAACGCGCTGCGCGAGTTGTCGGCGTTCACGCCACTCGCCGGCTTCTGGATGCCGGGGAGCGCCTCTGCGCGCACGTTCACGTCGAGGTGCCACCCCTCCGCGCGGCCGAAGGTGTTCTTGATGCTCTCGGCGGCGCTCTTGCCGGATTTGAGCGCCGCGTTGAGATTGTCGGTCGTCTCCGGGTTGCTCACGAGCTTCCCGATCGACCCCTCCCCGGAGGCGATCTTGCCGGTGATCTTGTTGATGTTGTCCACCGTCGTCCGGAGTTGGGCGGTGAGCTCCTTCACGTTGGCGACGGAGGCGTCGACGTTCCCGCGGTTCTCCTGGATCAGCTCGTCGAGGTGGTCGGCGATCGCCACGAGCTTGTCCGCGAGCCGCGGCAGCTCGGTCTTCAGCGTCTGAGAGAAGTCGCGGACGTTGGAAAGCGTGGCGTCCACGTTGGACCGGTTGGCCTCGACCACCTTCCGGAACTCCGCGGTCACCTGCCGGATGTTCTCGACGATCTCGTCGAGGCGCTTCTGCCCCTCCGGGCCCGCGAGGGTGGCGCGCATCGAGCCGGCGACGGCGTCGATGTTCGCGAACGCGCTGTTGAAGCTCTTGAGCGCCTCGTCGAACCCGATCGGGCTCGTCCCCGCCAGCGTCGAGCCGTGCGGCAGCGGCGGCTTGTCGGGCGACCCCGGGAACAGCTCGACGTACTTGTCGCCCAGCATGCCGAGGCTCGTCACCTCGGCGCGTGCGCCCTCGTGGAGCACAACTCCCGGATCGAGGGCGAGCGTCGCGACGGCACGGTCGCCCTGAAGGCTGATCGCCTCCACGATCCCGACGCGGACGCCCGCGATGCGGACCGGGCTCTTCTCGTCGAGCCCGGCGACGGACGGGAACGTCGCCTGGAAGCGCACGCGGCTGCCGTGGGTGCCGATGGGGATCTCCTCGATCTTCACGATGAACACGCCCAGCACGATCAGGGCGGCGAGCATGAAGACTCCCACGCGGGCGGTGTGGCTCATGCAACCTCCTCTTCAAGCGGCTCCCCGGCGAGGAACTTCTGGATGTACGGGTCGGGGAGGGAGCGGAACGCCTCCGGAGCGGCCTCGGCGATGATCTCCCCGTTCCTCAGCATCGCGATGCGGTCCGCGATCCGGAACGCCGACTTCATGTCGTGGGTGATCGTCACCATCGTCACGTCGAGGCTCTCTCGCATCTCGGCGATCACGCTGTCGATCACGGCCGAGGTGATCGGGTCGAGCCCCGTGTTGGGCTCGTCGAAGAGCAGGATCTCGGGCTGGTGCGCGATCGCGCGCGCGAAGCCGACCCGGCGGCGCATCCCGCCGGAGAGCTCGCTCGTTGCCTTCGTCTCGACGCCCTCGAGATGAACGAGCGCGAGGCACTCGCGGACCCGCGCGGCGATCTCGTCCTCGCTCATCGCGGTGTGGCGTCGGAGGGGGAAGGCGATGTTGCCGAACACGTTCATCGAGTCGAAGAGCGCGCCTTCCTGGAACGACATCCCGAACTTCCGGCGGATCTCGAGGCAGCGGGCGGGGTCGCTGTTGGTCAGGTCCTCGCCGTCAATGATGACGTGACCCCGGTCGGGGGCCACCAGGCCTATCAGGTGCTTGAGCAGGACGCTCTTCCCGGCGCCGGACTGCCCGACGATCACGAGCGACTCTCCGGGGCTGACCTGGAGGTTGATCCCGCGCAGCACCCCGCGCCCGCTGAACGCCTTCCAGAGGTCGAGCACGGCGATCTTCGGGCCCAGCCCCTCGCGGGCGTCCGTGCGGCCACCTCCCCGAGCGCCGGCGTCGGTTTCCCTCTCCACGTTCCCTCAGAACAGGATCTTGGTGAGGAAGAAATCCGACACCAGGATGACGACCGACCCCATCACCACCGCGCTCGTCGTCGAGCGGCCGACCCCCTCGGCGCCGCCGGTGGTGAAGAACCCCTTGGCGCATCCGGTCACGGCCAGGATGAGGCCGAACACCGCGGCCTTGATCAGCCCGGAGAACACGTCGTTGAGGTCCAGGTACTGGAACGTCTTGTCCCAATAGAGGACGGGGTTGGCGCCCATGAGACCGACCGCGATCGCATAGCCGCCGAAGATCCCGACCCCGTTGGCGATCGCCACGAGGGGAGGGAGCATCACCGTCGTCGCGCCGACCCGCGGGACCACGAGGTAGTGGATCGGCTCGGTGGCCATCGCGTACAGGGCGTCGATCTGCTCCGTGACGCGCATCGTGCCCAGCTCTGCGGCGAGCGAGGAGCCGATGCGGCCCGCGATCATCAAGGCCGCCAGCACGGGGGCGAGCTCGCGCGTGAGCGACAGCGACACGACCGAGGCGACGAACCCCTCGGCGTGGAACCGCTCGAACCCCCGGTACGTCTGGAGCGCGAGCACCATCCCGGTGAACATCGAGGTCAGCCCGACAACGGGGATCGACTCGACGCCGACGCGCACCATCTGGCGCACCCACTCGCGGGCGTCGAACGGCCTCCTGAACGTCCAGTAGATCGTGGTGTGGAGGATGTAGAAGAACCTGCCGATCTCCTCGAAGACGGCGAGGCCGTAGCGTCCCACCCGTTCGAAGAACCCGACGACGAAGGAGTTGCCCGCCGCCTCACCGCTCATACGTGGAGAACTCCGGGTTCTCGAACCGCGTGAACTCGTCCAGGAACACGAGCTTGAACATGTCGGTCGGGCCGTTGCGCTGCTTCGCGATGATGATCTCGGCGAGGCGCCAATCCTCCTCCTCCTCGGCGCCCTCGGCGATCTGCAGCGCGCGGTTCTTCCGGTTGATGAACATCACGACGTCGGCGTCCTGCTCGATCGAGCCGGACTCGCGCAGGTCCGAGAGCTGCGGCCGCTGGTCGCCGCGCCGCTCGGGGTTGCGCGAGAGCTGCGAGAGGACGAGCAGCGGCACGTTGAGCTGCTTGGCCACCGCCTTGAGCCCGCGCGAGATGGCGGAGACCTCCTGCGTCCGGTTCTCGGCCTTGACGCCCGACGACATGAGCTGGAGGTAGTCCACGACCACGAGGTCCAGGCCGTGCTCCATCATCATCCGCCGGCACTTCCCCCGCAGCTCGAGGACCGAGATCCCGGCCGTGTCGTCGATCCAGAGCGGCGCCTCGGCGAGGCGGTCCGCGGCCTCGGCGAGCCGCTGCCAGTCGGACGCCTCCTCGCGCGCGTCCACGGTCTTGCTGAGCAGCCCGCGCGTCAACCTTTTCACGTTGATGCGCGCCTCCGCGGCCAGGAGCCGCCGCACGAGCGCAACGGCCGACATCTCGAGCGAGAACACCGCGACCTTCAACCCGTGGCGCACCGCGCAGTAGGTGGCGATGTTGAGGGCGAGCGCCGTCTTGCCGACGCCGGGCCGCGCGGCGAGGATGATCACGTCCTGCTTCTGGAGGCCCGAGGTGAGCTCGTCGAGCCGGTAGTAGCCCGTCTCGATCCCCGTGTACGGCGCGCTCGACTTCGAGACGCGCTCGATGTGGGCGACCTCCTCGTGCACCAGCTTCCCCACGGGACGCAGGCCGCCGTGCATCGCGCGCTCGGCGATGGCGAGGATCTGCGTCTCCGCAGCGTCGAGCGCGTCCATCGCCTCGCCCTCCTCGCGGGCGCTCGACGCCATCAGCTCCTGCGAAATGCGCAGCAGCTGCCGCTTCACCGACCGCTCGCGCAGGATGGCGGCGTAGTGCTCGACGTTGGCCGGGTCCGGGAGGCCCTCGGCGAGCCCCGCGACGTAGGCCACGCCGCCCGCGGCGCTCAGGGTGCCGCTGCGCTCGAGTTGGTCGGTGGTGGTGAGGAGGTCGATGTCCCGGTTGTCGGCGGCGAGGAGGGTGAACGCCTCGAACACCACCCGGTTCGCGTCGGAGTAGAAGTCGTCGGGGCGGATCGAGTCGATGACGCGGTAGAAGCAGTTCGCGTCGGCCAGGACCGCGCCGAGGACCGCGCGCTCGGCGGCCTCGTTGGCGGGGATTCGGAGCACCTGGGGCGCCGCGGAATCGCTTGCAGCGCCCGGAGTTGTACCCTGGCCGCCCTTGCTCCTTGCATTTGCGCTCACCGGCGAATCGTACCACGCCCCCCGGGCATTAGAATCACCCGATGGCACGCCGCTGGTACCTCGACTGGAACGCGACGGCACCCGTGCGCCCCGAGGCTGCGGCGGCGGCCGCTGAGGTCCTCCGAGCCGGCCACGGCAACCCGGCGAGCGTCCACGCGGAGGGCCGGCGCGCGCGCGCCGCGCTCGAGCGGGCGCGGGGCGAGGTCGCGGCTCTCGTCGGAGGGGCGGCCGACGAGGTCGTCTTCACCTCCGGCGGGACGGAGTCGAACGCGGCCGGGATCTGGGGCCTGCTCGCCGGCGGCGGCCTCGGGCGCCGGGCGCTGCTGGTGTCAGCCTCGGAGCACCCGGCGGTCGCCGCGATGGCGGCCGAGATGTCCCGGCTCGGCGTCGTCGTCGAGCGGATCCCCGTCGGCGGCAACGGCTTGCTCGAACTCGACGCGCTCACCTCGGCGGTGTCCCGCCACGCCGGCGCGGTCGCGGCGGTCCAGCTGGCCAACTCCGAGACGGGCGTGCTGCAGGACCTGGGCGCGGTCTGCTCGCTCGTCCACGCCGCCGGCGGCCTGGTGCACTGCGACGCCGTCCAGGCGGTGGGGAAGGTGGCGCTGCCGCCGCGCCGGTGGGGCGTCGACACGCTGGCCGTTTCCGGCCACAAGATCGGCGCGCCCTCCGGGATCGGCGCGCTGGCGGTGCGGGCAGGCGTGACCCTCGTCCCTCTGATCCCCGGCACGCAGGAGGCGCACCGCCGCGGCGGGACCGAGAACCTCCCGGGCGCGGCCGGCCTCGGCGCGGCGTGCCGGCTCGCCGCGGTGGAGCTCGCCCGCTGGCCCGGCGTCTCCGCGGTCCGGGACGCGTTCGAGACGGCGCTGCTCGAGCGGCTGCCCGGGTGTCCGGTGTACGGCGCGGGGGCGCCCCGCCTCCCGAACACGTCGTGCGTGGGTCTCCCGCCCGGGCTCCTCGGACCGGTAGCCGTCGCGGCGCTCGACCTCGAGGGGTTCGCCGTGTCGTCCGGCCCCGCGTGCGGATCGGGCGTCGAGCTCCGGAGCCCGGCGGTCGAGGCGATGGGTTTCGGGGAGGAGGCATCCGAGCGTACACTGAGGGTGTCCTTGGGCCTCGAGACACGGGAACACGAGGTTCTCGGCCTCGCCGGAGCGCTCGAGCTCGTCTGGCGGCGCGGCCAGGGGGGTGCACGGTGATCGTGAGTTGCCCGAGTTGCAAGACGAAGTACCAGTTCGAGGAATCCCGGTTCGGCGAGAACACGACGAAGCGGTTGAAGTGCACCAAGTGCGAGACCGTGTTCGAGGTCAGCAAACCCGAGATCGAAGAGAACGAGATCCGGCGCACCGCGGTCGCGGTGCCGAGCGGCAAGGACCCGGCCTCGCGGGAGCTCGATGCGAGCGCGCGCGCCTCGGTTCCCGACCTCTCCACCCTCCCGAAGCTGCCGCCCCTGCCGCCCGCGAAGCGCTACTCCCTGGCCGTGATCATGGGCGCGAACGCCGGCCAGATCCACACGGTCCAGAAGCCGCGGATCGTCCTCGGGCGCGGGACCGAGAGCGACGTGCAGCTCCAGGACAGCGAGGTCTCGCGGCGCCACGCGATGCTGGAGATCCACATCGACGAGGCCACCGTGAGCGACCTCGGGTCCACCAACGGGACGTACGTCAACGGCGTCCGCGTCCAGCGCGCGACGATCTTCAGCAACCAGGAGTTCTCGCTCGGCACGACCACTCTCATGTTCATCGTCACCGACGTCCACGAGGGCGGCGGGGAGCAGTAGCGCTCCGGGGAACCCCGCGATGAGAGTGCTGGTGGCGATGTCCGGCGGAGTGGACTCCGCCGTCGCGGCGCTGCTGCTCGCCCGCGAGGGACACGACGTCGTCGGCGTGACGCTCCAGCTCGCCGACCTCTCGGAGCGCGGCCTCGGCGCGTCCCGGTGCTGCTCCACCGCCGACGTCGGGATGGCCCGCGAGGTGGCCGCCCGACTCGGGATCCCGCACTACGTGATCGAGAGGGAAAGGTCGTTCGCGCGCTCGGTGCTGGCGCCGTTCGTCGAGTCGTACCTGGCGGGGGAGACTCCGCTCCCGTGCGCGCACTGCAACTCGAACGTCAAGTTCGGGGAGCTGCTCGCGCTCGCCCCGCAGCTGGGCGCCGAGGCGCTCGCGACCGGGCACTACGCGCGCGTCGGCCGCGACGGCGATCGCCCGGTGCTCCGGCGCGGGCTCGACGGCGCCCGGGACCAGTCGTACTTCCTGTTCGGGCTCGGTACGGAGCAGCTCGACAAGGTGCTGTTCCCCCTCGGGGCGATGCGCAAGGACGAGGTCCGCGCCGTCGCCCGGTCGGCCGGGCTCCCGAACGCCGACCGCCGGGACAGCCAGGAGGTGTGCTTCGTCCCGGAGGGTGGGTCGTACGTCGACGTGCTCGAGAGGCTCGCGCCCGAGAGGCTTCCGGGTGAGGGTGAGGTCGTGGACGCCCATGGGAAGGTGCTCGGCCGGCACGGGGGTTTCCACCGCTTCACGGTCGGGCAGCGGCGGGGGATCCGGGTGCCCGACACGCGTCGGCTCTACGTGATCGAGCTGCGCGCGTCGGAGAACCGGGTCGTGGTCGGCGGGCGCGACGACGCCTGCCGACGCCGGCTCCACCTGCGGGACGTGAGCTGGTCGGCGGATCCGCCGGCCAGGCCGCTCGACGCCGAGGTCCAGATCCGCTCCCGCCACAAGGCGCAGCGGGCGACCGTCACGCTCGACGGCAGGGGGCACGGCGACGTCGAGTTCGAGGAGCCGGTGCTCGCTCCCGCTCCCGGTCAGGCGGCGGTCTGCTATCAGAACGACCGCGTCCTCGGTGGCGGGTGGATCGTCTCCACGGCCTAGTTGAGAGTTAAGAGTTGAGAGTTAAGAGTTGAGAGTTAAGAGCTGAGAGTTAAGAGTTGAGAGTTAAGAGTTAGGAACGGAGCGACGTCCTGCAGCGCTTGCGCCCCATCCACTCCCATCTGCGCACGGTCCGCGCGTTGGGCGATGCCCTAGTCGTCAACTCTTCACTCCTAATTCTCAACTCTTAACTGGTCTGAAGGCTACATCGTGCGTGCAGCGGCGCCGCCCTGCGGCCCCTCGGTGATCTCGCCGAAGCTGCGCTCGTAGATCGAGACGTTCTCGGTGAGGGCGCGCAGCAGCTGCTTCGCGTGGACCGGCGTCATCACGATGCGGGAGACCACCTGGACCTCCTCGCGCCCCGGGACGATGCGCCCGTAGTCGATGATGAACTCGGCGAAGTTGTGGACGATCGAAGCGAAGTTGGCGTACGTCCCGAGAGCGAGCTGGTCGCTCACCACGATCTTGATCTTGCTCTCACCGTCAGGCATGGCGTCTCTCCCTCGCCGCGATTCTACGGGAGCAGGCCGAATCGCGCGAGCCTGTCCATCGGCGTGCGAGGCAGGTCGCCCGGGACCGGAGTCAGGGGGGGCTCGACGGGGCTGCCTTCCCATTCAACCGTGGCGTCCGGGGTCGCCACCACCTCGCGCCCGAGCCGTGCCCACCCGACCGCGAGCCGCCAGCGGTCCTCCGCGTCCGGAGCCGAGTCCCACGCCTCGAGGAGATCAGCTCGCCATGCGGCCCACCCGCACGGCGGCGGGAGGGTGCGGCGCCCAGGGAGGAGCGCGAGGTTGAGATACCCCGGGTCGGGGAGCGCGAGCCCACGCCACGGATCGACGGCGAGGCCCTCCTCGTTCACGACCCATCCGCTGCTGACGACGGTATTCCCGGTAGCGAGGCAGCCTGCCGCCGCCGCGGTCCCGGGCACCTGCAGCAGCGCGAGGAGCTCCTCGACGTCACGGGCCGCCAATCCGGCCTCCGGCGGCGTGAGCACCACGTCGTCGTCGCAGGTGCGCGCAGCCGCGACCAGCGCCCCGGGCGACCGGTCCTCGAGAGGGAGGTGGCGCGCCCGCCGCCGGCCCGGCTCCGTGCGGCCGAATGTCGCGGCCTCGCGGGCTGCAACGGCGATCGAGAGGCCGTCGTCGGCCGCTCGCCTCACACGGAACACGTTCGCCGGCTGGACGAGCACGCCCGCCGAGACGGCGCCCCCGCGCGGGAAGCCGCGAGCGTGCTCGCGGAGCGCCGCCAGCGCTCGCGCGTTCGCCTGCGGCTTGGCCGAGCCGAACCGCGCCATCGAGCCGCGCACTTCCCGCCAGTGGTACAGCGGACCCGGAAGGTGCCGGAAGCTCCCTCCGGCGGCGAGGACCCGGAGCGCGAGGTCGTAGTCCTGCGCGCCGTCGTACTCCGGCCTGTGGCCGCCGACGTGGCCGATCGTCGCCCGGCGGACAACCCTCAGGTGGCTCACAAGGTTGAACCCCAGGAGAAGGTGCCGCGACCAGCCGGGCTTGAGCATCGGCTGCGAGTGACGCCCGTCCTCGTCAAGCTTGTCCTCGTCGGAGAACAGCCAGTCGGTGTCGGGGTGGGACGCGAGCGCCCGCGCCGCCATCTCGAGCGCGCGCGGGTGGAGCTCGTCGTCGTGATCGAGGAACGCCACGAAGTCGGCCCGGGCGTGCGCGACCGCGTCGTCGCTCGCGCGCGAGATCCCGCCCGTGGTCGCGCGCCGGACGACGCGGACCCGGGGGTCTGCGGCAGCCTCCGCGAAGACCCTCGCGACGTGCGCGTCCGGCGAGGCGTCGTCGACCACGACGAGCTCCCAGTCGGTCCACGTCTGGGCGCGCACCGAGGCGATCGCCGCACGCAGGTGCGCCTCGCGCACCCGGAACACAGGCATCGCGACCGAGATCAGCCCCCGCGGCGGAAGCGGACCTGCCTCCGCGAGGAGCTCGCCGCGCGCGAGCGCGTCGCGGTAGGCGGGGAGGGCGCGCCGCTGCGCACGCCATCGGCGCGTCTTCCGCAGGAAGCGCGCAGGGTGGGGGAGCCATCCGAGGGCGCGGCGGATCCGGGGCGCCGTCACGGCGTCGACCCGAGGCGGGCTGCCACGGCGCGACCGTCGAAGAACGCCGTCAGCAGCATCGCGCGGTACATACGGACGGGGAACCGCACCTTGAGGGTGTCGAGCCACGAGACCAGCGGGAGCGCCGCCGCCACGATCGGACTCGCGACCGGGTACCACCTCCTCGGGCGCAGCGGCGGCATCGCCTCGCTCCGGGCGAGCTCCGGGTGGAGATCGAGCAGCACCCCGACCGTCCTCCCGACGTGCTGCTGCCGCCGGAAGAACCCCGACATCGTCATCGGGTGGACGTGGCACGCGCGGGCTCCGCAGTGGAGGATCAGGCGGAGGCCGCGCCGCGAAAGACGGTACCCGAGCTCCGTGTCCTCCCAGTCCACGAACGTGAACGCCGGGTGGAACGGCTCGTCCCCGAGGACGTCCCTCGGGAGAGAGATGTTCGAGGTGTAGAAGCACGTGAAGAAAAGGTCCTCGCCGTCCCGGAAGTGGCCATACGAGAACTGCTGCCCGTCGCGGTTGATCAACTCGAGGAACGGCGTGACCCGCACGGCCGAGCGATCCCAGTCCGTGAACCCCAGGATCGCGGCGGGCTCGCCCTGACGGACGTGCGCCGCTGCGTGTTCGGCGACGAGATCGGGCTCGGCGATGATGTCGTCGCCGAGGAACAGCACGAGATCGCCGTCCGCGTGCCGCAGGGCGAGGTTACGCGCCCGTCCCGGCTTGAGGTTCTCCTGGTGCAGGATCTTCAGCTCGAGCCGGTCCGCGTGCTCGCGGCGCCAGGCCTGCAGGCGATCCCACGTCTCGTCGGTGGAGCCGTCGTCCACGACGATCACCTCGAACCTCTCGTACGTCTGCGCCGCGAGCGCCTCCAGATTGCGCTCGAGGATCGGCCAGCGGTTGAACGTCGGCACGATCACCGATACGCGCGGGGGCGGCACTGCCTGCGCCTCCCGCTCCGGCCGGAAACGCACCGCGCGCACCGCGCACCCGAGCAACCGGAAGTCCCAGTTTCCGCGGACGTCGTGGGGCGTCCACGGCGGTGAATCGACGGCGACGCGCAGCAGCCCGCGGTCGTCGGCGCGGACGGCCAGCGTGACCGCCGTCCAGCCGGGACCGACAGTCGCGGCGGCAGCCGCGTCGTTGCACCGCACTCGCACGGTCTCGAGGCGGGCCTCCGGTCCCAGGGTCGCCTCGACCTCGAGGCGGCCAACCTCGCCGGGCGCCACACGGAGGACGCAGTGCGCCACGCCGCAGGTCCAGCGGACCCTCCGGCCGTCGAGCTTCTCGGCGGCGAACCAGCCGGGGCCCAGACGGCCGAGAGCGGAGTGCTCGCCCGGGAGCAGCGTGGGCGCCTGGAGCCAATCCGCCGTCCCCGCCCGGACCTCCGGCGACGGCGGCTCGGGTGGCGGCGGCGGCCACGCTGCCCCGGTGATCAGCCCCATCCGGAACAGGTCCCCCTCGGTTCGGACCTTGCCCCTCTGGATGCGGCGGCGCTCCCGCAGCGTCGACGGGAGCTTCACGAGGTTCCACCAACAGGTCGAGATCGCCTGACCGAACGCGCGGTGCACGAGCCAGATCCGCCCGATGCGCCGCGCCGAGCGCAGGAGGTTGACGCCGCGGTAGCACTTCAGCAGTGTGCGGACGTTGTGCCGCATCCCGAGCCGCTCGCGCCAGCGCAGGCCTTTCTCCCGGTGCGAGGTGCCTCCCCAGGCGTGGTACACGATGGAGCGCACGCAGCAGACGACGCGGCGGCCCGCAAGCCAGATCCGCAGGCCGAGGTCGACGTCCTCGTGGTACATGAAGATCGCCGGGTCGAACCCGCCGATGTCGAGGAACTCGCGGCGGCGGACCAGCGCCGCAGCGGCGGTCGGAAACAGGACGTCGTGCCAAGGCTCCGCGGGACCGGTGGCCGGCGGGCGCTCGACCGGCACCATGAAGTCGATGTCGTAGCCGTATCCAGCGGAGGTCATCCCCCCGCCGCGGCCATTGAGAAGGTCGCGGAAGCCCAGCAGCCGCAGCGTCGAGCACGAGGCTCCGATCTCGGGGTCGGCTTGCAGCGGCTCCAGGAGCGCCGTGAGCCACCCCGGCTCGACCTCGGTGTCGTTGTTCAGGAACGCGACGAACTCGCCGCGCGCGGCCGCGGCGGCGCGGTTGTTGGCGGCACCGAACCCGACGTTCCGCCCGATCGCCAGGACCTTGGCCTCCGGCCAGCGTCGGGCGATCAGCTCCGCGCTGCCGTCGGTGGAGCCGTTGTCCGCGACCACGACCTCGAACTCCACCCCGGCCGTCGCGAACAGCGCCGGGAGGCAGCGCTCGAGGTGGTGGCGACCGTTGAAGTTCACGACGACGACCGTCACGAGGGGAGCGTGCGTCGCGTCCGTCATCGGCGGCTCAGCAGTCTCCGTACACCCTGGACGAGCCGCCAGCCGCGTGACGACTCGATCGCCTTGAGCGTGCGCTCGGCCTCGTCCAGCCTGCGCGTCACGTCCGCGAGCTCGGCGGAGCCGGCGGTGAGCCGCGCGTCGCGCTCGCGCACCGAGCTCTCGAGCGCCGCCGCGGCGTGCTCGGCCGCTGCGGCGTCGACCTTCACCGCGTACTGCATCCGGCTGAGCGCCTCGGGTGTGTACCGGTGCGCGTGCTTCGTGAACACCGCAACACGGCCCCTGTGCTGGTGCTCCTGACCCCCGCGCCCGGTGATGAACGCCTGATCGAAGATCCGGTACTCGGCGACCTGGTCATCTACGTGGCGGAACGGCACCCGGTCCGACAGGCGCAGGAAGAGGTCCCAGTCCTCGAAGCACTCGAGCCGCTCGTCGAGACCGCCGAGCGCGCGCAGCAGCGCCGCCGGGATGAGGCACGCGTTGAACGGGATGTAGTTCTCGAACAGGAGAAGGCTCGCGTCGAACGGGTGGTTGAAAACCCGGAAGAGGCGGGGAGCCGCATCGGCAGGGTGGAAGTAGGCGTCGACCCGCCCGTATGGCACGCACTCGCGCCCCTCGGCCGCCGCCACGAGCGTGGCCACGCCGTCCGGCACGAGCAGGTCGTCGTCGTCGAGGAACGCGATCCACGCGCCGACCGCGGCTGCGATCCCCGCGTTGGCCGCGGCCGAACGCCCCCGTCCGGGATGCAAATCGACCAACCTGTACGTGACGCGTCCCGCGAACGCCCCGACCACGTCCTCGACGCCGGCGCCGCCGTCGTTGACGACGACGGCCTCGAGCGGCTGATGCGTCTGTTTGGCCAGGCTGTCCAGCGCCTGGGCGAGCAGCCTTGGACGATCCTTCGTCCGGACGACAACGGAGACGAGGTCACTCTTCGCGGACGATCTGTTCACAACGGGATGATACGCGCTCGTCCGTCCCCGGAACTAGCCTCTGCCAACCATCAACGGTGTGAACGCCGCCGCAGGTGCACGGGCCGTCCCGAACGGTGCGGGCGGCGGCAGGGCCACGTGCGGGCTACCCCTGGATCGAGAAGCCGAGGTAGTTGCCGGCAAGGTCAGTCTGGTGGCCGGACCCGTCCGTCGCGAGCACCTGCAACGTGTGATGCCCCGGCGAGAGGCGGTCGCACGGCGCGTCCAGGTGGTACCCGCAGGCTGCAGCTGCGGGATAGCGGGGGAACACCGCCGCGACGTCGGGACGGGGGTCGCCGAGCGTCGCGTGTCCCAGAGAAAGTTCGCCATCCGCGCGCACTTCCACCGACCTCACGTCGTCCAGCACCCATCCCCGCACCGACAGGGAGCGCTCGAGCAGCAGCTCGTTTCGAGGCTCGTCCACGTAGCCGAAGGGAGCGAGGCCGTCGTCGTGCTCGTGCACGTTGGACGCCCGCTTCCGGCAGAACACCCGGAGGAGTTTGTCCTCGTCGAGCCGGACGATCTCGAAGCCGGCGTCATCGAGGTAGCACCGCAGCTCCGCGGCCGTGCAGAACTGGATCCTACCCCTCGACTTCCCCATTCCGGTGTTGTCGCGCTGGATGCCGCGCCACTGGCGATAGGTGTCGGGATGGAGCAGGTTCCAGGTGTCGAAGAATGCGTACCCTTTGGGTCTGAGGACCCGGCGGGACTCGAGGAGGTACTGAAACTCGCCGAGGCTCACGGAGGTCAGCAGATGGTAGTGGATGTTCTTCTGCCCGACGGTCCGCTGGCGCGCGTGTGCCAGCATGTTCTCGGAGATGTCCGCGCCGTGCCACTCGGCGACGTGCGGCGCCATCTCGCGGCCGACCCGCGCGGCGCCACACCCGATCTCGAGGACGCGGGAATGCTCGTCGAGGCGGGCCATCTCGATGAATTGCCGGGCTCCGAACGAGTTGGCGTCCCCGTTCCACCCGCGCGAGCGATAATCCGCTTCGTTGTCGGCTACGTATGTCGTCGCGTAGGCGCCCGCCCGGTCCGAGGCAGCCAGGTTCCACCAGGAGCCGTAGTCCGGTGCGTCGGCCAGCTTGCGGGACCTCACCAACCGGGCGAGCCAGACACTCAGTGGGGAAATCTTCGGCATCGCTGATCCTCGCCTTTCTCGACCGCACGGTCCGCTCGATACTACGGTAGCCACCGAGGGAGCGTCCAGATCGTGGGCCAAGAGGCGTGCGTCGGGGGACAGATTCGCCTGGCTCTTTCCTTGCCGGGGCCGTCGCTCGGGACCGGTATGTCGAGGCGCGCCCCTGCAGGCCGCCTCCGGCACGGTTGACCGCCCCGGAAGAGCCTCGTATCCTCGCGCCGGTCGGCGCTTGCGCCGGCACTTCACAAAGGTCGATCCACCCCACGGGAGGCGGCGATGAACGGCGTTTTCCAGGTACCGCGGCCTTCGAACGAACCGGTCCGGGCGTACGGCCCCGGGTCCGCCGAGAAGAAGTCGATCAAGGCGAAGCTGGCCGAGATGCGCGGGCGCGAGATCGAGATCCCGCTCGTCATCGGGGGGCAGGAGGTGCGGACAGGCCGGCTCGGGACGTGCGTGATCCCGCACCGGCACGGCCACGTCCTGGCGAAGTACCACAAGGCGGGGAAGGCCGAGGTCGAGCGCGCGGTCGCCGCCGCGCGCGAGGCGCACGCCTCGTGGTCGCGCATGCCGTTCGTTGACCGCGCCTCGGTGCTGCTGCGCGCGGCCGACCTCCTCGCCGGACCGTTCCGCGACGAGGCCAACGCGGCCACGATGCTCGGCCAGTCCAAGACGGTGTTCCAGGCCGAGATCGACTCGGCGTGCGAGCTGATCGACTTCTGGCGGTTCAACCCGTTCTACGCGCAGGCGATCTACGGCGACCAGCCGCTCTCCTCGCCGGGGGTCTGGAACCGCGTGGAGTACCGGCCGCTCGAGGGGTTCGTGTTCGCGGTCACGCCGTTCAACTTCACCTCGATCGCCGGCAACCTCCCGGCGTCGCCCGCACTGATGGGGAACACGGTGCTGTGGAAGCCCGCCTCGACCGCGGTGTACTCCGCGTATCACATCATGAAGGTGCTCACTGCGGCCGGCCTGCCGCCCGGGGTGATCAATCTCGTTGTCGGGTCGGGCGGGGAAGTGGGCGACCCCGTGCTGGCGTCGCCCGAGCTGGCGGGGATCCACTTCACGGGCTCGACCGCCGTCTTCCAGCAGATGTGGAAGACGGTGGGCGGGAACATCGCCGGCTACCGGTCGTACCCGAGGATCGTCGGCGAGACCGGCGGGAAGGACTTCGTGTTCGCGCACGCCTCGGCTGACGTGGACGCCCTCGTCACCGCGCTCGTCCGGGGCGCGTTCGAGTACCAGGGCCAGAAGTGCTCGGCCGCGTCGCGGGCCTACATCCCCCAGTCGATCTGGAAGCAGGTCAAGGAGCGCCTCCTGGCCCAGGTCGCCGAGATCACGATGGGCGACCCCGAGGACTTCACCAACTTCATGAGCGCCGTGATCGACAAGGCGGCGTTCGACTCAATCAAGGGGTACATCGAGTTCGCGAGGAAGTCGTCCGAGGCCGAGATCATCGCCGGCGGCGGGTGTGACGACTCGGTCGGGTACTTCATCCAACCCACCGTGGTGGTGACCACGAACCCGAGGTTCAAGCTCCTCCAGGAGGAGATCTTCGGCCCGGTGCTCACGATCTTCGTGTACCCGGACGCCGACCTCGCCCGGGCGCTCGAGCTCTGCGACACCGGCTCGCCGTACGCGCTCACCGGCGCCGTGTTCGCGACCGACCGCCAGGCCGTGCGCACGATCCAGGAGTACCTGCGCGACGCGGCCGGGAACTTCTACATCAACGACAAGCCGACCGGCGCCGTGGTCGGCCAGCAGCCGTTCGGCGGCGCTCGCGCCTCGGGCACGAACGACAAGGCCGGCTCGCTCTGGAACCTCATCCGCTGGACGAGCCCGCGGGCGATCAAGGAGACGTTCGTCCCGCCCAAGCACTTCGCCTACCCGTTCATGGGCGAGAGGTAGCAGGCCGGAAGGCACAGGGGGCAGGGGAGGGCGGGCGCGGGCCCGCCCTCGCGATCTTCCGCCCGGGCATGCGCGGGCGTCCGGCGGCGTTGTGGCAGGCGCTGGCTCGGCAGGTTCGCGGGCCGGGAGCGCGGAGGAGCGCGGGTGGGGTTCCTGGCCGATCGATTGAGAGCTCTCGCGGTGCTGCTCGCCGCGCTCGCGGCGGTCGTCGGTGCGGTGCCGGCCGGTGCCGGCCCCCCGTTTCTCACCGACGACCCCGAGCCGGTGGATCTCGGCCACTGGGAGGCGTACGCGTTCGGGACGCTGGACTCTGCCCGCGATCTGCGAAGCGTGGACGGGCCCGCGTTCGAGCTGAACTTCGGCGCGGCGCGCGGTCTCCAGCTCCACCTCGTGGCCCCACTCACCAGCGCGACGCCGGCCGGCGGCGGCTCCGCCAGCGGGCTCGGCGACGTGGAGGTCGGCGTCAAGTACCGCTTCGTCGAGGAGACCGACGGCCGCCCGCAGGTGGGGGTGTTCCCGATGGCGGAGCTCCCGACCGGCGACTCGGCGCGCGGGCTCGGCAACGGGCGGGTGTGGTTCCGGCTTCCCGTCTGGGTGCAGAAGAGCTGGGGCCCCTGGACGACGTACGGCGGCGCCGGCTACGCGATCAACCGCGCCCCGGGCGCCGCGAGCTACCCGTTCGCGGGGTGGCTGCTCCAGCGGGACGTGGGGGGCGGGCTCACCCTCGGCGCCGAGGCGTACGCCCACGGCGCCGACGCCGAGGGCGGGCGGGGCGGCGCGATCCTCAACGCCGGCGGGATGCTCGACCTCGGTCCGGGGTTCAGCCTGCTGTTCAGCGCCGGCCACACCGTCGCCGGGGAGCGCCACGGCGTGGCGTACCTCGGGCTGTACTGGACGTGGGGCGGGGGGCCGGGCGCCGCGCCGGCGGTGGCGGTGCCGAGCCGGCGCGACCCCGCGCACTGAGCG